>Ga0302275_10006801_pt1 | contig 10754 bp, 13 predicted proteins | sample III_Bog_N2_2_FD_200229 | JGI IMG/M metagenome (GOLD analysis project Ga0302275, IMG submission 200229) | Peat permafrost microbial communities from Stordalen Mire near Abisko, Sweden - III_Bog_N2_2 | ecosystem: Environmental > Terrestrial > Soil > Wetlands > Peat | place: Sweden: Abisko... | reverse complement strand
ATTTTCGACGCGATTCATGCGGAACCTGATGAAGGCTCCTGATGACTTCCGACTCTTTCCGTGATTTCGTCCTTGAACAGCTTACCACCCTCGTCGGCCTGCGCTGTACGCGCATGTTTGGCGGACATGGTTTATATTGCGGTGAGCAATTTTTCGGCATCATTTATGACGGCAGGTTGTATTTCAAAACGCATCCCGATACCTTGCCGGATTATTTGAGCCTTCATGCTGCCGTGTTCGCGCCTTCGGAAAAACAGATTTTGAAGAATTACCGCGAAGTTCCGGTAGATATTCTGGAAGATGCAGCGCAATTAAGCGCATGGGCGAGAAAGGCGGCGCAACCATGAGAACACAAAGGCTGAAACAAGTCGTCAGGCAACGTATAATCGCAGGGCGCGAGCAATTGCCCGCCGAGTTGCGCGCGCAATACAGTGCCAAAATTATGCAGCGCATTGTGCAGTTGCCGGAATATCAAGCAGCGCGCGTGGTGTTGGGCTACATGAATTTCGGCGCGGAATTCGAGAGCGATATGTGGATACGGCAAGCATTGGCGAATGGCAAGCAGTTATTGCTACCCAAGGTGAACCGCACCGCGAATGAGTTGGATGTGTATCGCGTGGCAGACTTGCAGAATGATCTGGCACCCGGCCTGTGGAATATCCGCGAACCGTTGCCTGATCGCTGTGCCAGGGTGGATGCGCTGGAGGAGGTGGATTTCATCCTGCTGCCCGGCGTAGCCTTCGGACGCGATGGTGCGCGGCTGGGTTATGGCGGTGGTTTTTACGATAAACTGTTAGCGCGTCTGCATGATAAATGTGGGGTGGCACATAATCAGGCGCTGGTCGCTGCGGCATATTCCATGCAACTCGTCGAGGACATTCCGCAAGAAGCTACCGACCGCAAGATACAATGGCTGGTCACAGAAGACGAAACAATAGATTGCAATAGATACACTTTCCCGGCGCGTCCGGCATGAATTAATGAAAGCTGAAGAATGGTGAACTTACCCAATAGCGATACACCCGATCTCGATCAAGATCAATTAGAAACGCAGGAATGGCTGGATGCGCTCGATTCCGTACTGGAGAAGGAAGGTCCGGAACGCGCTCATTATCTGATTAGCCAGTTGATCGGCAAGGCGCGTCTGGCCGGCGCAGATTTGCCGATGAGCGCGACCACGCCATACATGAACACTATTCCGCTCGACAAGGAAGAACGTTCCAACGGCAACCATGAACTGGAACACCGCATCTGCGCGCTGATGCGCTGGAACGCGATGGCGCTGGTGTTGAACGCCAACCGCGAATCGTCCGAGCTGGGCGGGCATATCGCCAGCTTTGCTTCGGCGGCCAAACTTTACGACGTGGGCTTCAACCATTTTTTCCACGGCGCCAGCGAAACTCACGGCGGTGATCTGGTGTATTTCCAGGGCCACTCCTCACCCGGTATGTATGCTCGCGCCTTCCTCGAAGGACGCATCAGCGAAGAACAGATGTACAAGTTCCGCCAGGAAGTGGATGGCGGCGGCCTGTCCTCGTACCCGCATCCATGGCTGATGCCGGACTTCTGGCAATTCCCCACCGTATCTATGGGCCTCGGGCCGCTAATGGCGATTTATCAGGCGCGTTTCATGCAATACCTGAAACATCGCGACCTCGTCAATACCGAGGGGCGCAAGGTGTGGGCCTTCCTCGGTGATGGCGAAACCGACGAACCGGAATCGCTGGGTGCGATTTCCATGGCCGGGCGCGAGAAATTGGACAACCTGATTTTCGTAGTCAATTGTAACTTGCAGCGCCTGGACGGTCCGGTGCGCGGCAACGGCAAGATCATTCAGGAACTGGAAGGCGTGTTTCGCGGCGCAGGCTGGAACGTGATCAAGGTAATCTGGGGCGGCAAGTGGGATCGCCTGTTTGCCAAGGACAAGAGCGGCCTGCTGCTCAAGCGCATGCAAGAAGTGGTGGATGGCGAATATCAAACCTACAAGGCAAAAGATGGTGCTTATGTGCGCCAGCATTTTTTCGGAAAATATCCCGAACTGCTGGAGCTGGTCGCCGACATGTCCGACGACGAAATATGGCACCTCAACCGGGGCGGCCACGACACGCATAAAGTGTACGCCGCCTACGCGGCAGCAGCGAAACATACCGGTCAGCCTACCGTCATTCTGGCCAAGACAGTCAAGGGTTATGGCATGGGCGCTTCCGGCGAAGCGCAGAACCCGACACATCAGCAGAAAAAGATGGACGAGGATTCACTGCGTCATTTCCGCGACCGTTTCAACATTCCAGTGAACGATGAGAACCTGGAGCAACTGCCGTTCTGCCGTCCGGAAGAAGGCAGCCAGGAATTAAAATACCTGCGCGAACGCATGGCCGAAATGGGCACAGTGCCAGTGCGCAATCCCGTCGCACAGCCATTGCAAGTGCCGGGGCTGGATGCCTTCGAGGTATTACTGAAAGGTACGGATGAACGCGAGATTTCCACCACCATGGCGTTCGTGCGCATGCTGGGCATACTGGTGAAGGACAAAAACATCGGCAAACTAATCGTACCCATCGTGCCGGATGAATCGCGCACCTTCGGCATGGAAGGCATGTTCCGCCAACTCGGCATTTTCTCGCAGGTGGGCCAGCTCTACACGCCGCCAGATGCCGACCAATTGATGTTCTACAAAGAAGACAAATCCGGACAGATATTGCAGGAAGGCATCAATGAAGCGGGTGGCATGGCTGACTGGATTGCCGCCGCCACATCCTACGCCAATCACGGCACCGCGATGATTCCCTTCTTCATCTACTATTCCATGTTTGGCTTCCAGCGCGTAGGCGATCTCATCTGGGCGGCGGGCGACATGCGCTCGCGCGGATTCCTGCTTGGCGGCACCGCCGGACGCACCACGCTGAACGGCGAAGGCTTGCAGCATCAGGACGGCCACAGCCACATTCAGGCGTCGCTGATTCCCAACTGCGTGTCGTATGACCCGACTTTTGCCTACGAAGTGGCGGTCATCATCCACGATGGCATGCGCCGCATGTATGCAGAACAGGAAGATGTGTTTTATTACCTCACGGTGATGAATGAAAACTATGCCCATCCGCCCATGCCGCAAGGCGCGGAGGCGGGCATCATCAAGGGAATGTACTTGTTGAGCGAGAGCAAGGCAAAAGCCAAAGCGCCCAAGGTGCAACTGATGGGCAGCGGAACGATATTGCGCGAAGTGATCGCAGCGGCAGAACTGCTGGAGAAAGATTTCGGCGTGGCCTCCGATGTGTGGAGCGTAACCAGTTTCAACGAATTGCGCCGCGAGGGATTGGACTGCGAGCGCTGGAACATGCTGCATCCGGAAGCCAAGCGGCGCGCCAGTTATGTCGAGCAATGCCTGCTGTCGCGTAGCGGCCCGGTGATTGCGGCAACCGACTACATCAAGGCCTATGCCGACCAGATTCGCCCATACATTCCGGGACGCTACAAGGTGCTGGGTACGGATGGTTTCGGGCGCTCAGACACACGCAAGAAACTGCGCCACTTCTTCGAGGTGGATCGCTATTACGTCGCGGTCGCCGCCCTGAAAGCACTGGTGGATGAAGGCTCGATAGACGCAAAAGTGGTCAGCAAGGCGATCAAGCTGTACAACATCAATCCCGACAAACCCAACCCGGTAACGGTTTAAGCGGAGAAGCAACGTGGCAGATACTTCGACAAAGCTCAGTACAGGCATCAAACAAGTGCTGGTGCCGGACATCGGCAATTTCAAAGACGTGGAGATCATTGAAGTAATGATCAAGGCGGGCGACACGGTGCAGGCGGAAGACTCCCTCATCACGATCGAGACCGACAAAGCCACCATGGACGTACCCTCGCCTTTTTCCGGCGTGGTGAAGGAACTCAAGATCAAAGTCGGCGACAAGATTTCTGAAGGCGCGCTGATTGCACTGATTGAGGCGAGCGGTGAAGCGGCAGCAAATACCAGCACTCCCGCCGCTGCGGTTGCCGCATCTGTCGCAGCAACCGTGGCCGCGCCAAAGCCATCAACGCCTGCCCCGGCAGCACCTGTATTCGCACCGGTCAGCACACCTGCATTACCCATAGGCAAAGCTCACGCCAGCCCATCCGTCCGTCGTTTCGCGCGCGAACTGGGCGTCAATCTGCCGCAGGTACGGGGCAGCGGCGTCAAGAGCCGCGTCACCAAGGAAGACGTACAGAATTTCGTGAAGGCCGCATTGGCGCAGCCGCGCGGCGCAGGCGGCTTGCAGGTGGCTGAAATGCCGGTTGTGGACTTCGCCAAGTTCGGCGTAGTGGAAAGCAAGCCTCTGTCGCGCATCAAGAAACTCTCCGGCGCTTATCTGCACCGCAACTGGGTTTCCATTCCGCACATCACCCAACACGACGAGGCCGACATCACCGACTTGGAAGCCTTCCGCAAACAACTCGGGACAGAATACGCCGCGCAAGGCATCAAGATCACTCCGCTGGCTTTTCTGCTCAAAGCGGTAATCGAGGCCTTGCAGCAATTTCCGGATTTCAACGCCTCGCTCGACGCCAGCGGCGAGAACTTGATACTGAAAAAATATTTCCATATTGGTGTAGCGGTAGACACGCCGGACGGTCTGGTGGTACCTGTACTGCGCAACGTGAATCAGAAAGGCGTCGTGGAACTGGCCAAGGAGTTGGCCGAAATCAGCGGGCGCGCGCGCGAGAAAAAGGTTTCTGCCGCCGAAATGCAGGGCGGTTGCTTCACCATTTCCAGCCTGGGCGGCATCGGTGGCACCGCTTTCACACCCATTATCAATGCGCCAGAAGTGGCAATTCTGGGCGTATCCAGATCAAGTATGAAACCGGTGTGGAAAGACGGAAAATTTGAACCGCGCCTGATCCTGCCATTTTCGCTGTCGTATGATCACCGCGTGATAGACGGCGCGGCGGGAGCGCGTTTTACCACTTATCTGGCGCAGGTATTGTCTGACGTGCGCAGGCTGGCGCTGTAAACCTTGACATTCCTTAGTCAAAGTTTTACAGATCGTGGTTGTACAGCCGCCAAGGCGACAACAACCAGACCCTGTGCATCAGTGACTAATTACGGTTTCCTGGCATCGTGAGCATCGCACCCATCGGCATACTCGGCGGCACCTTCGACCCGATCCACAACGGGCATTTGCGTCTGGCACAAGAGGCGCTGGAGCAGTGCGGCCTGGTCGCCGTGCACTTCATTCCCAGCGGCACGCCGCCGCACCGTGAAGCGCCATACGCCAGCGCAGAGCAACGGCTGGACATGGTGCGTCTGGCGCTGCAAGGTAATCCCGCTTTCACCCTGAATGAACTTGAAGTTCATCGCACTGACCCATGCTACACGGTGGACACGCTCACCGCGTTGCGCGCTGAGTTCGGCGCAAACCGGCCGCTGTGCCTGCTGATGGGCGGCGACGCCTTCCTGATGCTGCACACTTGGCATGAATGGCAGCACCTGTTCGAGCTGGCGCACATCGTGGTTATGCAACGTGCGGGAGGACGCCCGCTGGGCAATGCCATAAACGAAGCAGACGCAGCCTTGCGCAACGAGTATCATGCGCGCCTCGCTCCGGCGCCTCGCGCCCTGCGTGAATCGCCTACCGGGGCAATTCTGGTGGCAGACATGCCCGCGCTGGAAATTTCCGCCACCGATATCCGCAGACGCTGCTCCGAAGAAAGAGACACCCGTTACCTGCTGCCCGACGCAGTGGCTAACTACATTCAATCCCACCACCTGTATACATGACATGCTGACTACTGAAGAAAAAACCCAAGCCGTCGTCGCCGCGCTGGAAGACATCAAGGCCTCCGACATTACCGTAATCAATACCAGCAAGCTTAGTTCGCTGTTCGACCGCATGGTGATCGCCAGCGGCAAATCCAATCGACAGACGCGTGCTCTGGCCGATAGTGTAGCGGTCAAACTCAAGGGGTTCGGCGAAGAAGTTCATGGCCGCGAGGGCGACGAGACCGGCGACTGGGTGCTGATCGACTTGGGCGAAGTGATCGTGCATATCATGGTTCCTGCGGTGCGCGCCTATTACAATCTGGAAGAGTTGTGGAATGTGAAGCACCTGCCGGGTAGCGCTGGAACCAAGCCCAAAATCGCCGGTTGAATCCACATAATGTCGAGACATGGATTCAAGAAATTTTTTAGCCACGGATAAACACGGATGCTCACGGATTACACCCGGATTTTAGCCGTGTTTTTCAGTGTTAATCCGTGGCTGATGGTTGTTTCTGAATGAAACTCATCATCGCTGCGGTCGGGCACAAGATGCCGGACTGGATTAGCACAGGCTTTAACGAATATGCCAAACGCATGCCGCGCGAGGCAAAGATCGAATTGCTGGAGATCAAGCCGGAGCCGCGCACCACGGGTAAAAATATTCCGCAGATCATGGAGGCGGAAGCACAACGCATCCTCGCCGCGCTTCCGCCGAACTGCCTGCGCATTGCTCTGGATGAACGTGGAGCCGCATGGACAACGCGCCAACTGGCAGATAGGATGCAGCAATGGATGGGCGAAGGGCGCGACGTGGCTTTCATCATCGGCGGCGCGGATGGTTTGCATGAGTCGGTGAAGCATAGTGCACAGCAACTGCTGGCCTTGTCCGCCATGACGTTGCCGCACGGCATGGTGCGCGTATTACTGGCGGAACAGTTGTATCGGGCGCACAGTCTGTTGCACAATCACCCCTATCACAGAGAGTGACAACATTTAGCCACGGATTAACACGGATGATCACGGATTACCAACGGATATTTTTAACCAGAACAATGCTACTAATAAGGATCGGACTAAGTATTACACGGTTTTTAATCGGTGTTAATCCGTGTCTATCCGTGGCTCATTATAATCTTCAAGGTCAAACATGAGTGTCATCCAGCCGCGCATCTACCTTGCCTCGCAAAGTCCTCGCCGTCGCGAATTGCTCAAGCAAATCGGGGTCAGCTTTGACATGTTGCTAATGCGTAATGACCCGCGCCGCAAAATAGACGTGGATGAAACACCTCAAGAAAATGAAGCGCCTGTTGATTACGTGCAGCGTATTAGCCATGCCAAAGCCACCGCCGGATGGGACGCGCTGGCCTTCCGTAACCTGCCGCCTTATCCGGTATTGGCTGCCGACACTACGGTGACGCTGGATGGCAAGATCATTGGCAAACCGCGCGACCGTGAAGATGCTACTGCCATGCTGCACCAGCTTTCTGGACGGCAGCATCAGGTCTTAAGCGCGGTCACCATTGCTTTTGGGGATCATATCGAAACCCGCCTCAGCACCACCGCTGTGACTTTCGCTGCACTAAGCGAGGAACGCATCCACCGTTACGTGCTCACCAACGAGTCGCACGATAAGGCAGGTGCTTATGGCATTCAGGGCCAAGCCGGAGCATTCGTGCAGCGTATCGAAGGCAGCTATTCCGGCGTGATGGGACTGCCGCTGTGCGAAACCGTTGAAATCCTGCGCAACTTCGGATATCCCGCTCCATGAGCGAAGAAATCCTCATCAACGTCACTCCACAGGAGACCCGTGTCGCAGTCATGCAACAGGGGGTGGTGCAGGAGTTGCACATCGAGCGCGGCAGCCATCTCGGCATCGTCAGCAATGTGTATCTCGGGCGCGTTAAGCGTGTATTGCCCGGCATGCAATCTGCCTTCATCGACATCGGCATGGAGCGTTCGGCCTTCCTGCACGTCGCCGATATTTGGGAAAATCGCCACAACGGCGATGCTGCCAAGCCCATCGAAAAAGTTCTGTCCGAGGGGCAAAGCCTGTTGGTGCAGGTCGTCAAGGAACCTATCGGCAGCAAGGGCGCCAGGCTTTCCACCCAGATCAGCATGGCCGGACGTTTGGTGGTATACCTGCCGCAGGAATCACATATCGGCGTGTCGCAACGCATCGAAAACGATGCCGAGCGCGAAGCACTGCGCACCAGGCTACAACAGTTGCTGCCGCCCGACCACAGCGGCGGCTACATCATCCGCACCATGGCAGAAACCGCTTCGGACAAGGAGTTGCTTGCCGACACAGAATACCTCAACAAACTGTGGCGCAACCTGCAAGAACGCGCGCTGATTTCTCCCGCACCCTCGCTGCTGTATCAGGAACTCGACATCAGCTTGCGTGTGCTGCGCGATTTCGTCAACGAGGACATCACGCGCATTCTGGTGGATTCGCGCGAAACCCATCAGCGCATGACCGCCTTCGCGCAAGACTATATCTCCGATGCGTTGTCGCGGCTGGAGCACTATGCCGGTACGCGCCCGCTGTTCGACCTGTATAGCGTGGAAGAAGAAATCGAGCGCGCGCTGTCGCGCCGCGTGGATCTGAAATCCGGCGGTTATCTCATCATCGACCAGACCGAAGCGCTCACCACGGTGGACGTAAACACCGGCGGCTTCGTCGGCGGCCGTAATTTCGACGACACCATTTTCAAAACCAATCTGGAAGCCGCACAAGTCACCGCGCGCCAATTGCGCCTGCGCAACCTCGGCGGAATTATCATTTGCGACTTCATCGACATGGAATCGGGGGAACACCGCAACGCCGTGCTGGAAGAGTTCAAAAAGGCGCTGGCGCACGACCGCACCCGCATCACAGTGAATGGCTTCTCCGCGCTGGGCTTGGTTGAAATGACGCGTAAGCGTACCCGCGAAAGCCTGGCACACGTGCTGTGCGAATCCTGCCCCACCTGCCAGGGGCGCGGCGAAGTAAAAACCGCACAGACCGTATGCTACGAAATCTTGCGTGAAATCTTGCGCGAAGCACGCCAATTCAACGCTAGAGAATATCGTATCCTGGCCTCGCAGCAGGTCATCGATTTGTTCCTTGATGAAGAATCACAAAGCCTGGCACAACTCTCCGACTTCATCGGCAAACCGGTATCGTTGCAGGTGGAGACGCTGTACAATCAGGAGCAATACGACGTTATTTTGATGTAGGGTGTCGGTGAGTGTGGTGAGGTACGGCTCTAGCTGGGGAAGCTATTGAAAGTGGTAGATTAGCGTCTTATCGAAAGGGTCAAATCGGCCAATTAGCGACATAGACGCAGGTGGCCTTGTGGCGATTAATTTAGCGGTCGAGTGTACAGCGATGTGCCAAAAGTTGATATTCAAAAATTATTCATGAATCACTAACGAGTCGCGAGTTATTTCAACAAAGCGATGTGTAGCAAAAGCGGTCTCAATTCTATTCAAATTGGCACGCACCATTTTTTCCAAATCACTATTAGCTATATTGCCCGTAGAAATCAGCAAAAGTGATGGCTCACCAGTAAGCAAAAAGGCTTGCACAAAATCATCATCCTTACTAACCACAACACGTGCATCTTGCATGGCACGCGCAATTATTTCATTGTCTGGCGTTCCGTTTTTAAGTGGCAGATCAAGCGTATGCAGTGCATCATGCCCCGCCTCAGTTAACCAAATCACGAAACGTCGAGGTAACTGTGCATCTATTAGGAATTTCATGCAGCCAAAAGTTCCAGCCGATTAACATGTGCCAAGCGGGCGGCATATGATAGTGCAGCAAGAATATCCTCGCGTTCCAAGTCCTCATAATCAGCAAGTATTTCTTCACTACTCATGCCACTGGCTAACCACTCCAACACATTTTCCACTGGATAACGCAAACCACGAATACAAGGCTTGCCATGACAAATTGCTGGATCAATCGTAATGCGGTCGCTCATTAAATTATCCCTCCTAACTACTACTAAAATCATCTTACCTAAAGTGCGTTGTAATTTTATACTGTAAGTAAATGGTCATGTTGGCATTTAGGTATCCGTTTGCGTCGAATCACTCACCACAGTGGACGTAAACACAGGCGGCTTCGTCGGCGGTCGTAATTTCGACGACACCATTTTCAAAACCAATCTGGAAGCCGCACAAGTCACCGCGCGCCAGTTGCGCCTGCGCAACCTCGGCGGAATTATCATTTGCGACTTCATCGACATGGAATCGGGGGAACACCGCAACGCCGTGCTGGAAGAACCCGTAAGGCGTAGGGCGACAATAAGCGAAGCGCATTGCGCCGGATGCAAACACATACGGCGCAATGCCCGTTGGTTATGGCACCCGGAGTTTGTTGGGCAATAGGGTTTCCGACTCAACCTTGCTGCCTTCTACCCTCACCATCTTTTGGCGCGATTGCGCGCCGCGCAGCAGCTCAACTTGACGTAGCGGCACATCAAAGCTGTCTGCGATAAAGCGCAGCAGTGCTTCGTTGGCGCGCCCTTCGATGGGCGGGGCGGCAAGACGAACTTTCAACGCGTCGCCGTGCAGACCTGCCACTTCGCTACGCTTGGCGCCAGGCTGAATATGCAGCGTCAACGTGATGCTGTCTCCGTCGCGGCGATACCACATTAAAGCAGCCTCACCGCCATGCTCTCCAGCCAGCCCATCGGCACGATGAGGATGAGCTGGCACACGATAATAAGCACCAGCACAGTGAGGTCGATGTTACCCAACGGCGGGATGCGCCGCCGCAGCGGGGCGAGGAATGGGTACGTTACAACGTTCAGCAGGCCTTCTATCGGCGAGTGCGGATTAACCCACGACAATATCGCTTGGGTGACCAATGCGCCCATCAGTAAATATACACTGAGCTTGATCAGCTTTACCGCTGTCCAGACGAGCAGGCCAAGCCATGGGAATCCGATGAAAGGAAAGCCTTGCGCCCACAACGTGGCGGTGAGATAGATCGCCTCTACTGCAAATGCCAGCAGCAAAGAGGCCA
>Ga0302275_10006790_pt1 | contig 10761 bp, 12 predicted proteins | sample III_Bog_N2_2_FD_200229 | JGI IMG/M metagenome (GOLD analysis project Ga0302275, IMG submission 200229) | Peat permafrost microbial communities from Stordalen Mire near Abisko, Sweden - III_Bog_N2_2 | ecosystem: Environmental > Terrestrial > Soil > Wetlands > Peat | place: Sweden: Abisko... | reverse complement strand
TCGCTGCGTTATTTCAACGTGGCCGGCGCTCCCGAGGGCCCGAATGGCGTCACGCGCGGAGAGGCGCATGAACCGGAATCGCACCTGATTCCGCTGGTCCTGGACGTGGCCCTCGGCCGCCGTAAGTCGATCCGGATCTATGGCGAAGATTACCCAACGCCCGACGGCACCTGCATTCGCGATTATGTTCACGTATCCGACTTGGCGGATGCCCACCTGCTGGCTCTTGGCGCTCTGGAAAAACGCGATCGCCTGATCTTCAATCTCGGAAACGGGGAGGGATTCAGCGTCCGCCAGGTGATCGAATCAGCGCGGCGCGTGACCGGACATCCCATTCCTGCGGAAATCCACCCTCGCCGGGCCGGCGATCCGGCGGTACTGGTTGCCAGTTCAGAGAAGGCGATTCGCGAGCTGGGATGGCAACCGCGCTACACGCAGCTCGACGACATTCTGCGAACCGCGTGGATTTGGCACCAGAAGCGCTACGCCTGAACGTTCAGGTGAGTCGCAAGATGAAGGCGTACCAAGTCCGTGCCGCTATTCAGTTTCTACGTGACGAAGGGAGGCTTCCATGAGCCAGACGCTTCACTACAAGGGGTATGACGGCTCAGTCGAGTACAGCGCCGAAGACCGCCTTCTGCACGGAAGTTTGCTCGGAATCCGCGACGCAGTGGTGTATGACGGCAGGGATGTGGATGGCTTGGAATCCAATTTTCGTGCCGCGGTGGATGAGTATCTTGCCTTCTGCGCTGCGGAAGGCAAGACGCCGGACCAGTCTTTCAAGGGCAGCTTCAATATCCGCGTCGGACCCGATCTCCACAAGCGGGCCGCATTGTTTGCAGAGACCCACAACCAGAAGCTGAACGCTGTGGTTGCGAGGGCGCTCGAAGAATTTCTGGCCCAAGCACGCTAGCCGAGGATCTTCCGGCACAACGAGGGGGAGCGGTCATAATAATTTAACTTGACAGTGCCGGCGCAGGGCAAGCACCGTTGCTTGCAGAATCCACACCCTTTGCCGGCGTGTGCCGGGCTTTGCCGGGGAAGGGCGTAGGGCTCTGCACGAGGTTGAGCCATGGCATCCAGTTCGTCTCCCACATCAGGCGTTGCTTTGAAAGGCGCCGCTCCCGCCAGCATCCCGAAAGTCATACTTGGTTCAGCGCTTGGAACCATGATCGAGTGGTATGACTTTTATATTTTTGGCTCGCTCGCCACAGTGCTCTCTCTCAAGTTTTATCCGCCAGGCAATGACACATTTGCCCTGATCGCCTACCTGGCTACCTTTGCCGTCGGCTTCCTGGTGCGGCCATTTGGGGCGCTGTTCTTTGGCAGGCTCGGCGACCTGGTCGGCCGGCGCATTGCCTTCATACTCACGCTTACCATCATGGGCTTCTCAACTGCTTCCATTGGCTTGTTGCCCACGTACCACACGGCAGGATGGTTCTCTCCCATCATTCTGATCCTCATCCGCATGCTGCAGGGCCTCGCCCTCGGCGGCGAATACGGCGGAGCGGCCGTGTTTGTTGCCGAGCATGTCCCGGACAACAAGCGCGGCTTCTACACCAGCTTCATCCAGATCACGGCAACGCTGGGGCTGTTTGTCTCGCTCGCCGTAATTGTGGCCACCCAGCAGAGCATGAGCCCGGCCACCTTCCAGGACTGGGGCTGGAGGCTGCCGTTCCTGCTCTCGATTGTGCTGGTGCTTGCTTCGCTCTACATCCGTTGGCGGATGAAGGAATCGCCCATCTATTCACAGATGAAGGCGGCGGGGATGACTTCCACCAAGCCGCTCACGGACGCATTCACCAAGTGGCCCAACCTGAAGCTGGTGCTGATTTCGCTGTTCGGCGCGACCGCCGGCCAAGGCGTGGTTTGGTATACAGGGCAGTTCTATGCGCTGTTCTATGTCCAAAAGGTGTTGCTCCTGAATACCAAGACGGCGAACATAGATTTGGCTATTGGGCTGCTGCTTGGGATGCCATTCTTTACGGTCTTTGGCTCACTGAGCGACCGCATAGGGCGCAAGAAACTGATGATGGCGGCCCTGCTATTGGCGTGCATCTTCTACATTCCGATCTATCACGGGCTGCAGGCGGCTGCGGGCAACAATGTGACGCACGTAAAGTCCGTGAAGAATAAGGTGACGGGCGAGTACAAATTGACTCCGATGACAACGGACGCGGTAACGGGCATGGAAGTTCCCGCAAAGGATGCGACCGGCGTGAACGAGCCTTTGATTGTGTTATTTGTGTGGCTGCAGGTCATTCTGGTTTGCATGATCTACGGTCCAATCGCGGCATATCTGGTGGAAGCGTTTCCGGCCAAAGTGCGCTACAGTTCGGTCTCACTGCCGTATCACATTGGAAACGGCGTCTTTGGCGGGCTGCTCCCTGTCACCGGGCTATGGCTCTGCGCTTCGACGGGGAACATCTACGCGGGGCTTTATTACCCGATAGCGATCGCCGCCATCACATTCATTGTGGGCTCGTTCCTGCTGAAGGAGACGCATGGGACGCTGATTTGGGAAGAGGCGGGAAAGGCGCGGTGATGTTTTCCCCTCTTTCTTCTACAATCCAGCTATGTAGCTACATTCGTAGATATATTTGTGGTATTCTGTGAGCGGAGATGGGAGATCAAAGGCAGCCCGGAGAATCTGGGACGCTGAATGGGGAAGAAAGCAAGGATGAATGAATTTGCAGACGGTGCATTGGCAAATGCCAAACGGCCCGGACTTCGAGTGGGATTCTGCCAAGGCGGATTCGAAATCTCCGCGATCACCGGATTACATTCCCCTTCGCATCCAGGGTTTTCCTGGACCCATTTCGCCAACAACAGCTCGATACCCGCGAGGAATATGGCGAAGAGCGCTGGATCGTCATCGGCAGAGTCGACGAATGGATTCTGATGGTCGTCTACACGCTTCGTGGATCGAATATCCGACTCATCTCCGCCCGAAAGGCGACCCGCAATGAAACCGCAAGCTACTGGGAATGAGACCGTTTACTTTCATTTGGATCCATCGAACCCTCCCGCGATGACAGATGAGCAGATGCAGGCACTTCGCGATTTGCGCGACGAGGATATCGATTTGAGCGATATCCCCGAGCAAACCGGCGGCGGCTGGCGGCGCGTTTCGGAGTTGGTGCCGGCGGAGAATAAGCAACAGATCACACTTCGTCTGGATGCGGACGTGATTGAGTTTTTTCGCGCGACCGGCCGGCGTTATCAAAGCCGCATCAACGCAGCGCTGCGTGAGTATGTCAACGCGAATAAAAAGGCGTTGTCGCAGCAGCGCTGATTGCAAAACTAATCCTCGCATCAGGATTTCGACCGTGCAGCACTCATCGCCGGCAACAGTCGTGCTGCATCAGCGGCACGAAGTTCGCTTCCAGGTACCAGGAAAGCGCAAAAAGCACAGCCATGCCCACCATCGCCCAAATGAATATGCGCACCGGCAGAGTAGACATCAGCCGTTCGCCCTCCGGACTCTCCACGGACGGTCGCGAAAACACCAGGCCGCTCATGAGGCACATGCACCCAGCCAGTGCGATTCGAAGCAGCGCGCCAACCAGTCGCTCTTCCCAACGCGTGCCCGGCACAAAGAACGCGGCCACCAGCACGGGGTAGAGCGACAGCATGCTGAGGAAGAAGGAAAGCGGTCTGGCGAGTTCAAGCAGCATCTGACTGCTCCATGTCTGCCCAGCATCAAGCGCCTGCCCAATTCTAAGCATGTTTGCTGTTTTGCTGGCAACATCCATTAGTCCGCCAGGAAAATTCTGGATTTCAGGGTGCGCCGGGGTTATGCTGTCGGCATGCGATTCCGCTACAAATTCGGAGCGCTGGACGGCGCCTGGGTGTGGCTTGCACTGTTCATGACGGTTCTCTGGTCGTCTGCGCACGGCCACCGTTCAACCAATCTTTCAATCCTGGCGGCGAGCTGGATATTTCTTGCGGCCCTTCGAGTGTCCAATCATCTGTTCGTCTACTGGGACCTGGATTCCACCGGAATTCGGGAGCGGCGGTTCTGGGGGATTAAGCAAATACCCTGGAGTGAGGTGACGCTGGTGCAAGGCCTGAACGGAAGTCCCTCATCGAACTTTCTTGAGGTTTGGCCTTCCCGTCCGTCTCCGATCTCGGCCAGCGATCGCGTTCTGGCGTATCCCGGTAACCGCGAAGAATTCATAGCCGCTCTCCGCCGCTTCGCTCCGCAAGCCAACTTCGAGGTCTAACCCGTCCAAATCACACTGCTTTAGCCGCCCACTTGCCGAGTGTGCCCCCGGCTGGTTAAAGTGACCCCACGCGGCATCTTGTATGCTTCGTCGCCGCACGGTCTGCTGCGATCTGTTTTTATCTTCTTCCCCAGAAGGAAGTTTTTCATGTCTTCGTCGCCGGTTTCCTCCCTGTCCAATCAGGATCTTGAATCGACCCTGCGCGAGTTTCGCGTTTTTCCGCCTCCGCCGGAGTTCAGCGCCAAAGCCCACATCAAGAGCCTCGAAGAGTACGAGACCCTTTACAAAAGCTCCATTGAAGATCCGGAGGGCTTTTGGGCCGGGGTTGCGAAGGAATTGCATTGGTTCAAGACATGGGACAAGGTTCTGGACTGGGACCTGCCGCACGCGAAGTGGTTTGTCGGCGGCAAAATGAACCTGAGCTACAACTGCGTCGACCGGCATGCCCTGGGCGCGCGGCGTGACAAGACCGCGATCATCTGGGAGGGCGAGCCCGGCGAGGTGCGCCGGCTGACTTACGCCGAGCTGCACGTCGAGGTGCAGAAGTTTGCCAACGCGCTTAAGTCGCTGGGGATCAAGAAGGGCGACCGCATTGCCGTCTACATGGGCATGACGCCGGAGTTGGCCATCGCGCTGCTGGCCTGTGCGCGCATTGGCGCCGTGCACTCGGTCATCTTCGGTGGGTTTGCGGCCAACGCCATTGCCGATCGCGTCAACGATTCGGGCTGCGTGGCCATTCTGACGCAGGACACGAGCTACCGCCGCGGCACCGAAATCAAGCTCAAGCAGACCGTCGATGAAGCAGTGAAAGTATGCCCCACGGTCGAGCATGTCATCGTATTCCGCCGCACCGGCAGCCCTGTCAACATGGTCAATGGCCGCGACTGGTGGTGGCATGAGTTGATTGAGAGCGCACCGACCGAGTGCGCTGCAGCCGAACTTGACTCCGAAGATCCGCTCTACATTCTCTATACCTCCGGGACCACCGGAAAGCCCAAGGGCCTGGTCCACACCACCGGTGGATACGCTGTGCAGACGTACCTGACAACCAAGTACGTTTTCGACATCCGCGATGAGGATGTGTACTGGTGCACGGCCGATATCGGTTGGGTTACTGGCCACTCCTATGTTGTGTACGGGCCGCTGCAAAACGGCGCAACCGTGCTGATGTATGAGGGTGCGCCCAACTGGCCAGATTTCTCTCGGTTCTGGAAGATTATTGACGATCACCAGGTGAGCATCTTCTATACCGCGCCCACAGCCATTCGCGCCTTCATCAAGTGGGGCGACCAGTACGTGGAAAAATTCAAGCTTGATTCGCTACGCCTGCTGGGAACCGTCGGCGAGCCCATCAATCCTGAATCGTGGATGTGGTATCGCGAGAAGATCGGCCACAACCGCTGCCCCATCGTGGATACGTGGTGGCAGACGGAGACCGGCGCTATCATGATTGCGCCCATTCCCGGCGCAGTGCCTACCAAGCCGGGGTCGGCGACTCGGCCGTTTTTTGGTATTCAACCGGAGGTCGTTACCAAGGAAGGCGAGCCGGTGCCTGCGGGCAGCGGCGGCCTGCTGGTGGTACGCAAGCCGTGGCCCTCTATGGCGCGCGCGGTTTACGGTGATCCGGAGCGCTTCCAGAAGACCTACTGGAACGATGTACCGGGCTGCTACTTTACCGGCGACGGCGCGCGGCAAGATGCCGATGGGTACTTCTGGCTGATGGGCCGCGTCGACGACGTGATCAACGTGAGCGGACACCGGCTGGGGACGATGGAAGTGGAGTCGGCTCTGGTGGCGCACCCCAAGGTGGCCGAGGCCGCCGTGGTTGGCCGTCCCGACGAGCTGAAGGGGCAGGCTATCTCCGCGTTTGTCTCGCTGGAAAGCGGCAACTATCCCAGCGAGCAGTTGAAGGACGAGCTGCGCAAGTGGGTCTCGAAGGAGATCGGTTCGCTGGCGCGGCCTGACGATATTCGCTTCACAGAGCAGCTACCCAAGACGCGGTCCGGCAAAATCATGCGGCGGCTGCTGAGGGAGCTGGCTACGCATGGGGAGATCAAGGGCGATACAACTACGCTCGAGGATTTCACCGTGATTGCGAAGCTGCGTGAGGCGGAAGAGGGTTAAGGCTGATTGACTTGCATTTCTCAGTTGAATCGGCCACAATAAGTCATTACCCACCTGCGGCGTGCCGCAGGCCCAAAGGCCGTTCGTGAGCAATCACGGCGGCTTTTGCTTTATCAAGGCCTGATGCGAACGAACATCTATATCGACGGCTTCAATCTTTACTATCGACTGCTCAAAGAGAATCCACAATGCAAGTGGCTTGACCTCAAAGCGCTCGCCACAGCTCTTCTCCAACCTCAAAATCAAATTCAGATGATCCGGTATTACACCGCGAGAATTTCAGGAAGGTTCGATCCGTCCGCTCCGGCTCGTCAGCAGATTTATTTGGATGCCTTGCAATCCGTCCCGGAAGTCACCGTGCATATGGGCAACTTTCTGGTTACGAAGCCCTGGGCTGGCCTGGTACATCCTCCTCAAATGCGAGGAGGCACATTGCCGACGTTCGTTCCACCTTATCCGGTCGTTGCTAAGGTTTGGAAAACAGAGGAAAAGGGAAGCGACGTGAATTTGGCCAGTCATCTTGTCTACGATGCGTGTCAGGGAAGTTTCGACGTTGCCGCTGTACTCTCGAACGACACTGACCTGGTTGAACCGATTCGCATCGTGACGCAGCAATTGGGCCTTCCGGTCGGGCTCCTCTGTCCCGTTCCCAAACCCGCCACAGGACTGGCCCAGGTATCGAGTTTCATTCGGCACATTCGCTTGCATCATATGCAGGCATCCCAGTTTCCAGACACAATTCCCGGTACCGCGTTTACCCGGCCTGTCTCATGGAGATAATATTTTCTGGAACCAGAAAACCCGGGTCGGGAGGCCAACAGGCGCCGCCTTCTAAGGGAGCTGGCCACGCATGGAGAGATCAAGGGCGATACGACGACGCTTGAGGACTTCACTGTGATCGCCAAGCTGCGCGAGGCGGAAGAGGGATAGGCATCTCGCAGTTCTCGCGCAGGGATACAATGGGTCCAACGGAGGCTCGTCAAATGGCTGCCGCGACCCTTGTTTCTGTCTTGGAGTACCTGAAAACCTCCGCCGACCCGGACTGTGAGTATGTGGCCGGGGTGATAGAAGGCCGTTCCGTTGGCGAGTTGGATCATGCAAGTTGGCAAAAGGCGTTGGTTCGCTGGTTTGCCGGCCACGAACCCGAGTGGGGAATATGCGTCTACCCCGAATTACGCGTCCAGACGAGCGCTGACAGCTTTCGTGTGCCTGACGTTACACTCCTCAGCCGCAACGCGCCGCGCGAACAGATTGTGACGTATCCGCCGCTTGCCGTGTTTGAGATTCTTTCGCCGGAAGACTTGATGACGCGCACACTCGAAAAGCTCGCGGATTATGAGCAAATGGGCATTGGGGCCATCTGGGTCATCGAGCCAAAGAAGAAATCTTATTACCAATTCTGCAACGGACAGCTATCTCCAGCCGCAGTCTTTGAGCTTCCCGGCAGCGCGTTCAGCGTAACGCTGGCGGAAATCGCCGCGTTGGTCGATTGATTTGCCGGCATCCAAATTCTTCGTCCAAAAGCTTGGCAAAGGGATGGGCTTCCAGTGACGCACGGCGCGATTAAGTGAGATACCACCACCTTCGAGGATTTCACCGTGATTGCCAAGCCGCGCGAGGCGGAAGAGGGCTGAAAAGCGGCCATAGGCACACGCCGAGCCGTCACAAACACCTAGCAAATGGGAGCCTGGGTGCTTTGGATGATGCTTATAGCGGGTCAATCGTCCCGCCTGCACTCATCGCATTCTTTTACATGCGCCTCGATTTCAGCTAGCAGGTTATTTCTTGTCCGCTCGCACCTTTCAATGTCGGACTCATAGTAGGCGCTGTCCTCAGAAAGGGCCTCGCGTTTTAGGCTCAGAACCGCTAACAGTTCTTGGTTCGTCCCTGTCCTTTCCACTTCGAGGTCCCTGTAAGTTGGACATTGAGGCTTGGCCATTTGTTTCCTCCAAAGTTTGACGTGCGTCCGAGTTCCTTCGAGAACTGGAGGTCGTTTTCTATTTTGCCTGCTCGACACGCATTTCGCTGGGAGCGACTGCGCCAATTGGTTGGCGGTACCGCTTCGACGGACGGGCAATACCCCAACTAGTCTGATCCCTCTGATCCGAAGTTCACCACTCTGAATTCAACATATTTCGGATCGATCGGGCCATCCAATACAACCTCTTGCTTATAGGGACTCCAATTCTCGCCATGGACGGCCTCGTAGGCGCTCACGCGTTGACTCACATAGTAGCCAGCGGCTTTTCTTGATACTTCGGAATGGAAATCAACCGTTTTTGTGAGGCCAGCCCGGATTGGGCCGTTGTAGATGAACTCCTCGTAGTCCATCAGGGAGTGTGACACATCAAAGTAAAGGAAACGTAGCCTGACGTTCGATACGTCGACCGGCAACATATTGGCCAAACGGAATTCACACTCGCCGTAGCGGGTCATTGTGAGGCCTCCGACTGTGATCCCAGACTCAACCCTAGTACCGACCCTCTCCAACATGGACTTTGCTGATTGGTCGTTGTTTTTTGGAGAGGCAAGCGGGAGTGCATCTTTGGACTGCGCGGCCAGCAGCCTCGACAGATAGCTCACAGGCACGGCCAGATTCAGATTCTGCCCATTTCGAAACGTCGCCACGGCAATGCCGACCACCGCACCGGAGGCGTTCATGACCGGCCCGCCGCTGCTTCCTGGGGAAATGGGCGCAGTCATTTGGAGGATCGAGTCCAAATCTACCTGTCTCACACCACTAATGATCCCTTCGGAGAAGGTGCCCTCAAGCCCAAGTGGGTTGCCGACGACGTACACTCTGTCACCAACTGCTGGGGCAGAATTAGGGCCGAGGGCCAAGGGCGGTGCGTGGCCACTAATCTTAAGCAGGGCCAGATCGGCATGCGCATCGACAGCGGTCGCTCCAATTATTCGAAGCCGTTGAGTATCGCCAATGAGTTTCGCCGTGCCCCCGGAGGCGCCCTCAATTACATGGGCATTTGTCACGATGATGTCGTCTGAAACGAAGAACCCGCTTCCGAGGCTAAGCGGTTGGCTATTCGAGTCGTTCATTTCCAAAAGGACCACCGATTTGAAGGCGGTTCTTGCGATTTCCGGTGCCGACTGTCCAAGGCAAATGGACGAAAGTGGGAGCGCAAATACGAGACTTCGGAGAATATTCAAAGGTCCTCCTATGGCTAACGGCTCCCGCCGTTACATTCCTCGACAAAGCTCTCAAGGAGATTGAGGAAAATTGGGCTTGAGAAGTCGGAAGCATCCATGGAATCAACCGAGAACCATCTCTGAGACTGCGTGTGACAGATGCGAAACCAATGTTTGACTGAGTTTGCATGCGTACCGCAGGATGCGATCTCGATTCCAGGAAACTGGGACAATCTCGCCGTAAGTGCTGCGCGCTGATCTTCAAGCCTACTGTTAGATTCCACGATCTCATTCTCCTCCTGCGAGGAAGTGTCTCATGAGGAAGCTCTTAGGCAGGTGGTTTGCGGAGAAATATTCTCGGGCGTCGCGAGGGCGCGCTGCCGTGGCCATTATTCGGCCAACTTGACTCTCATGTCGGAGGCCCCTAATCTCTGGACATGCAAGTCCAACTCACCCCCGAGCAAGAAGCCAAGCTCGCCCGCATCGCTGACCGGTATGGCAGAAGCGCGGATGAGTTGGCGCGTGAGGCACTAGAGCATTTCATCGTGGAAGAAGCACGATTCTGCACTGGCGTGCAAGCCGGGATCGATGCGGCTAACCGTGGCGATTTCGTCCCCACAGACGAAGTCTGGGCGACGGTGGAGCGCGCGCTGAAAGCCTGAGCGCGCACCGCCTTTGCAGAGAATTACTATCCAGCGGCGCATAATGGCCGTATGTTTACCTCCGCCTGCCCAGCCTTTGCCGCCCTCCCTCACGGGAAGAAACAGCCGAGAATGGCCTCGCCGAAATTAATTACCCCACCCCCTCCCCCTATTCTATTCGCCGTATATTCGCTTCATGTAAACGCATAATATGCTTATTATCAATGGTTTACGGCGTAAAGCAAAAGTGGCAAACACGTCAAAATGGCAAAATTCTACCCCAAAAACAGAGGTTTTTGGTCACAAAACAGGGCTTTTTTGCATGAATTTGAGCGGAAAACACGGTGATTTTGAACGGCAATGTGCCTTTAGACCTGTCTCCAGGCTGCTCAAGGCGGAGTAAGGATAAGCTGTTCTCAAGCGGAGGTGGAAATGCGGCGTTTGCGTTACGGCGTAGCAATGAGCCTGGACGGCTTTATCGCCGGACCCAACGGCGAATACGACTGGATTGTGCCCGATCCCGACATCGACTTCGCCGCGATCTGGTCGCAGTTTGACACGGTGCTGATGGGGCGCAAGACGTTTGAGGTCGCTCAAACCCGGCGCAAGATGTTCTCCGGTTCCGT
>Ga0302275_10006784_pt1 | contig 10769 bp, 9 predicted proteins | sample III_Bog_N2_2_FD_200229 | JGI IMG/M metagenome (GOLD analysis project Ga0302275, IMG submission 200229) | Peat permafrost microbial communities from Stordalen Mire near Abisko, Sweden - III_Bog_N2_2 | ecosystem: Environmental > Terrestrial > Soil > Wetlands > Peat | place: Sweden: Abisko... | reverse complement strand
TTCTTGTCAATGTCGTAGGAGAAGACAGCCACGTTCGCGCCTTCGAGCGACTCCCAGCGCGACCAGTTGATGCTGCCACTCTCGGCGGCCTCTTGCAAAACCACGCTTAGGACCGGCCCCGGCCCACTTAACGAATAGGGCTGAGAGGGAAAGCTCGTTGGTTTTGGTTTGAGCTGGGTCCCCGTGTTTACGAATTCCTTGTCATATTCCACAGGAACGATACAGGTGGTTTCGCCGTCCAGCCATGACGGGGTACTCCCGTCGCTACGGCCGGGCTGCTTGTCGTTCTCGGAACAAGGCCACCAGGGAAATTTCTTCATCGTGGCGGTCATGGGAGGATTCCGCATGTAGCCTTTGAGCACATAATCCACGGCTTTGGCGAGAATTGTCTTCTGCGCGGCGAGATCGGGTGCGGGAAGCGCGGGCAATTCCGTGGCAGGAGGAGCGAGCAGTGAGCTGAGGCCGGCAAGCCTGACAAGCTGGCCCGTCGCATTGGGGCCGGGCGAAAGACGCTCCAAGCCGGCCAACTCCGTTGGAGTCAGTGGTTCTGTGAGCTCCAGATTTGTGAGCTCGAGGTTCGTGTCCTTTTCGCTCTTACCCTCTTGCCGCAGAGAGATGAGCTTTTCCTTCAATTGTTCAAGCGTTATTTTCTTCTTCTCCGCCCAGGCGGACGGCAAGACAGCAAAAAACAGGAGAATCCATCCGAGTCGCTTCATTCCTTCACCCCTCTGAGCGAATTTAGGCCCGTTCCCTTGTATCTGGCGACGTACCGGGAGCCACAAGAGTTTCAGCCGGAGTCAAGGACGTGTAAAGCCCGCGCGATGTTTGCCGCGCGCGTGAATCATACACTCATCGCCTGCAAGCTATCAACTCTACGCTGCGGAGCATTGGATGAAAGGGCGTATGGCCGGTTGCCAGAGAACATGGGAACGGGCTCACATTCTTCGGGAAAGGTTTTCCTCAGAGTTTATAGCTCCGATGCTTTCGGGCGCCGTGCGGCGCGGCCGAAGCCGCGCCCTTTCACAGCACAAGTTCGCACCGAGAGTTCCTAGAAGGGAATGTCGTCGTCGGTGATCTGGCCGGCGTGGCTGTAGTCGTCGTTTTGGGGGCGCTGATCGAAGCTGGCTGTGTTGCCGCCGCCGCGCTGTTGGCTGTAGCCGGTGGAGGAACCGCTTGCTCCGCCTTCTTCGCCGCGGCCGGAGAGCAGGCTGATGTCGCCGACGACGACTTCGGTGCGGTAGACCTTTTTGTTGGTCTCCTTGTCGTCCCAGCTTCTTGTTGTGAGGCGTCCTTCGACGTAGAGTTTGTTGCCCTTCTTTACGTAGTCGCGGATGATCTCGGCAAGCTTGCCGTAGGCGGTGAGGTTGTGCCACTCGGTCTTGTCTTGCCAGTTGCCTTGCTGGTCCTTGTAGCGCTCGCTGGTGGCGAGGCCGAAGTTGGCGACGGGCTGGCCGCTTGGGAGGACTTTGATTTCGGGGTCTTTGCCGACGTTGCCGAGAAGAATGACTTTGTTGACGCTTTTTGCCATGAGATTTGCTCCGATTTGTTTGAGGAAGTCTTCGCGGGCTTCCGGCGGTCCCCTCAGGGGCTAAAGCCCCAATGATTCTGCTCGGCTTGCGGCGCGGCTGAAGCCGCGCCCTTTTCAAAGCCCGATCCGTTTTTTGGGGCTGAAGCCGGGCCCTTTCAAAGCGGCAGGTTCTTCCGAGGATTCCTAAGGGAAAAGGATAGCAGAGAGTTTCCGCGGTGGGCAGGGTGTCGAGAATTATTTGGGGCCAATGCCATGGTTGCGCAGCCACTTGGCCGCGCCGAGCAGGAAGAGCATGCCTCCGAAGGGAAGGCACATCATGCCGATGATGAGCGCGAGCCAGCCGGAGTTGGAGTGGGCTCCCTCGACGTTGACGCCGCCGAAGAGGGTCATCAGCAGTGCCATGGCGACTGCGCCGACGAGGAGGATGAGCGCGCCTGAGATGAGCAGTTCGCGTGCGCCGTCGGAGCGGGGACGAATTGGCTGGGTGGGCATGAGGTCCGTTCAGTTGGGTTAGCGGGCGGCGGCGAGCATGGCGTAGACGACGACGCCGGTGACGGAGACGTAGAGCCAGATGGGGAAGGTCCAGCGGGCGATTTTGCGATGGGTGGGGATGCGGCCGGTGAGGGAGAAGAAGAAGGTGGTGAGGACGAGCGGAAGGGCGACCATGCTGAGCAGAACATGGGTGATGAGGATGGCCAGGTAGACGGTGCGAATTGGGCCGTGACCGGGGTAGTGACTTTCTCCGTGGAGGGCGTAGTTCACGATGTAAGCGGCCAGAAAGAGCGAGGAAAAGACGAAAGCGGTGAACATGGCCGCGCGGTGGGCAGGGATGCGCCGGGCACGGACGAAGGTGTAACCGACGAGCAGCGCTGAGGCGCTGAGGCCGTTGAGCAGGGCGCAGAGCGCGGGCAGAAAGGTGAGCTGGACACGGGCCGCGTCGGTGGCGGGATGGACGTAGATGAGCCAGAAGAGAAAGAGCGTGGCGGCCGCGCTGATGGAGATGATGGCGGTAATGGCGGTTTTGGGCTGGAGCGCCTGGGCCTGGGCCGGAGCTGGTGTTGCCATGAAGACTCCTCGGATGGTCGAGCTATTTGACGGTGGCGGCGAGCATGAGGCCGGTAAGAAGCAGAGGGAGATAGATGACGCTCACTTTGAGCAGGTCGCGGGCATACATGCGGCTTTCGGTTTCGCCGGTGGCGCGCAGGATGCGGCTGAAGCGGATGGTGTAGCCGAGGTAGAAGAGGCCGAGGACCGTGGCCAGGATGGCGTAGGGGATGCCGGCCATGCCGAGCCAGACGGGGGCCAGACTGACGGGAATCATGACGACCGCGTAGACCAGCGCTTCGATGACGGTGGTGACGCCGTCGGGCTGGACGACGGGGAGCATTTTGATGCCGGCGCGGGCGTAGTCGTGACGGTAGAGCCAGGCGATGGCCATGAAGTGAGGGAACTGCCAGACGAAGAGGATGGCGAAGAGGGCGATGCCGGGCCACTCGATCTGTCCGCGGGCGGCGGTCCAGCCGAGGAGCGGGCCGGCCGCGCCGGGGAAGGCTCCGACGAAGGTGGCGAGGGAGGTGACGCGCTTGAGCGGGGTGTAGATGGCGACGTAGCCGAAGACGGTGAGCAGCGCGAGGGCGGTGGTGAGCTGGTTGGTGGTCTGCTGGAGCCAGAATCCGCCCAAAATAACGCAGCCCAGGCCGACGGCGAGGCCGACGGGGAGCGAGATGCGTCCGGCGGCGATGGGGCGGTTGGCGGTGCGGAGCATTTTCCGGTCGACTTTGCGCTCGAGGGCTTCGTTCAAGGCGCTGGCGCCGGCGGAGACGAGGGCGACGCCGACCAGGGTGCCCAGAAGGCCGCGCTGCATACTGGTGATGCCGGAGTGCATCGAACCGAGATAAAAGCCGGCCCAGGTGGTGATGAGGACCATGGTCGTCACCCGGACTTTGAATAGCTCGCGGAGGTCGCCGATGAGCGTTGCGGTCGCGCCGGGAGCCGGGCGCGCTTCGTGGGTGTGCGGCGGGGCCAACTCCGCGGTGGAGGCCTGCGCTGAAGGTGCAATCGACATGCTTTGGGGCCTCGCTCGCGTATTCGATGCCGCACGCTCGGCTCCGGGTGTGGTTTTCAGGCGGAGGGCGGGCGGTTTGGGGCGAAATCCTGGGACTCTTCGATGATACCAAGAGAGGAGGGGGACTGGGGGCTAGGGATCAGGGGTCAGGGGTCAGGGATCAGGGGTCTGGGATCAGAGGTCAGGGATCAGAGGTCAGGGGTGAGGAGTCAGAGGGCGGGGGTTAGTTCCGTGTTCGCGAGGATGGCGTTGATGATTAGGGAGGGTGAGGTGGGCCTGGCGATAGAGCGGCAGGCGGAGTTCGAAGCGCGCCTGAAGGTTGGCGCGGTCGGCCAGGACAGGGCGGAAGGCATCTGTCCCGGAACAGCGCTTGAGGACCGTCTCGAGGGAGGCTTCCAGATGCACGAGGCGGGTTTCGCGGCTTTGGAGCAGCAGGCGGCGAGTGCGTTCGTCTTCGATTGCGCCTCCGCCGAGGGCGAGGATCATCTGCGGAGTGTCAAGAAGCTGGGCGATGGTGCGATGTTCCAGTTCGCGGAACCATGACTCGCCCTGGCGGCTGAAGATTTCGGGGATTGAGGCACCGGCCGCGCGCTCGATCTCGGCGTCGGCGTCGATGAAACGCCAGCGTAGCTGCCGAGCGAGCAGGCGGCCGATGGTGCTTTTGCCGGAGCCCATGAAACCGGTCAGGACGATGCGGCGCGGCGGTCCGGTCTCGGCATTCTGGCGGACTTGACCGGGCGCCTGGCTGGCTGGGCTGGCGGGACAGTTCTCCGGCATTTCAGGCTTCTCCCCGCTCGATGGCGAGCTGAATCTGAATCCACAGTGCATCGGGTGGCTCGTCCTCGACCGGCAAGAGCATGCGGGCCGCTTCGGCGATGTACTCCAGGTCTCGGACCAGGGCACTGCATCGCTCGCAGGTGAGCATGTGCGGATGGGCCTGGAGGTCTTCGCCGGCGGAGATTCGCTCCGGCATTTGGGACTGGAAGCGCGCGCACTCCGCTTCGTCCAATTCGTTTTGGAGGTGGCCGTTCTGTTCCGCGAACGATTCCGGGGATTGGGGGTCGGGCAAACTGGGGTGAGTCATGGGCGCACCTCAACGGCGGGCGACGTTCGCAGTGCCTCTCGGAGCTTCATGCGGGCCTTGTGCAACTGGGATTTGGAGTTGCCGATGGAGCACTCCAGCATGGTAGCAATTTCGTTGTGCTCATAGCCTTCAATGTCGTGCAGTACAAATATAGTGCGGTACCCAACGGGCAGGTCGGCCATCGCTTTCTCCAGAGTCATTCGATCGATCGAGCCGGTCAGACGCAGGTCCTGCGCGCCAAAGCGGCGCATTGGACCGGAGTCGGGTGAGTTGTCGAGCGCCTCATCGAGCGAGACGAGGTTGAGGCCCTTGCGGCGCAGATGCATCAACACCACGTTGATGGTGAGCCTGTGCAGCCAGGTGGAAAAGGCCGAATCGCCGCGGAAGGTGCCAATTTTGCGGTGCAGTTGCAGGAACGATTCCTGGGCCAGGTCTTCGGCTTCCGCGGGATTGCCGAGCATGCGGAGGCAGAGCGAGTAGACGCGCCGCTTGTGCTGAGCGTAGATCTCAGCGAAGGCATGGTGATCTCCGGCCTGGGCCCGTTCCAGGGTGGCGGAGACATCGTTGGCGATCGCCGGCGGGGACGCGGACCCCCGCACGGCTGCCGGTCCGGCGTTCTCGGTTATCGCTGGCTGTAGTTCGTCCTCTTCGGTCGCGCTTCCGTCCACTGAGCCTCCGGGTTGCTTTTCAGGGGTCGCCCGTTTCTCCAAACTCCCGCCGGATGCGCGACGCGACGGCGGTCGCTTCCAGCGGTGATTCGGGTAATCGGTAGGATGCAGATTTTCGAGTTCGCGTCACGGGATGGCGCGATTCGCCGGATTTATCCACGTGCACGATCGCGCCGCTTTGCGCCGAGCCTTCGCGCCGATCCAACTGGCCGATCCTGCGCGCCGATCCAACTGGCCGATCCAACTGCCCCGGATTTGTGATTGTTTGCCGGCGCTCTTGTTGCAAATGGAACAGAGAAAAAGCGCTTCAGCTTATTAGTATAGGGAACAGGGAGCAGGCGGGTGTGGGCATGTTGCCAGGCAGGAGAAGAGCCTCTCCAGCGGTCTGATCGGGAACCCGGAGTCTATCTGTTCATTTGGAGATCGAAGTGGTCGCAACGGTACCGGGGCAAAACCGGCTGGCGGGGACTTGTCTTCTCGTTTGCGCTGCTTTCCTTCTGTCAGGCAGGGTGTTTTGCGCAATCTGAGCAGGCCAAGCCGTCCGCCCCTTCGGCGGCCGCCACCGATTCCGCCACGGCGCCGATGTCCTCCATGCGGACGCTGCTTGAGTCGCTGGAGGGCAAGCCGGTGGTGCGCATTGAGTTCGCCGGTGTGGAGGCGACGCGCCTTAAGCCCGTGCCGGACCAACTGGCGCAGCAGCCGGGGACGCCGCTGAGCGGCGAAAACGTGCGCCAGAGCCTGCGCCGCCTCTACGCCACGGGCCTTTACGACACGATTGAAGCCGAGGGCCGCGTGGAATCCGGTTCCCAGGGCGAGGGCGTCGTGGTGACCTTTCGCGGGAAGCCGCGCACGTTCATCGGGGTGGTTACGGTGGAGGGGGCCAAAGGGACAAATATCAATGCGATTCTGCTGCGCGTGAGCCGTTTGACGCCGGGAGCGCGCTTTACGCCGGCCAGTCTCACCGAGGCCGAGACCCAGATGCGTCGCACATTGGCGGAGGACGGATTCCACGAGCCGAATTTCAGCTACACGATGACGCCCCACCCGGCGGATCAACTGGTGGATATCGCATACAAGGTGGTATCGGGCGTGCAGGCGCGCACGGGGAAGGTGACGGTGACCGGAGAGAGCGGAATCTCGCCGGAGGAGATTCGCCACGACTCGCATCTCGCCACGGGGCGTCTGGTCGGGCAGGATACTTCCAGCCGTGCGCTGGAGGGTCTGGTGAAGCACTACCGCAAGAGCGATCGGCTGGAGGCCGAAGTGAAGCTGGAGTCGCAGCAGTTCGACGAGGCCACCAACCGCGTCGACTTCCACATCTCCGCCAGCCAGGGGCCGATCGTCAAGGTGTCGGTGGATGGGGTGAAACTGAGCCCTGAGCGAGTCCGGCGCCTGATTCCCGTTTATGAAGAAGGAACGGTGGACGAGGATCTGCTGAACGAGGGCAACCGGCGGCTGGTGAACTACTACCAGAGGCTGGGTTACTTTGACGTGAAGGTGGAGCACGGGCAGTCAACGCCCACGCCGGCGGAGGTGCAGATCTTGTATCACGTGCAGTTGGGCGCGCGCCATCGCGTGAACAAAGTGCTGGTGACCGGGGCGAAGTATTTTAGCCAACCGACGCTCAAGGAGTTGCTGAGTGTCCGGGCGAGCGACGCATTCGACCGACAGGGCGTCTACAACCAGTCACTGGTGGCGGCCGATGCGGCGGCGCTCAAGGCCGTCTACCAGAACAACGGATTTTCCCAGGTTCAGATAACGCCGGAGATTCAGGATCAGGATCAACAGGGGACGGAGCAGATTCGGACCAAGCAGGTGGCGCTGAGCGTGACCTATCACATCGATGAAGGCCGGCAGCAGCGGGTGCACTCGGTGGAGATCAAGGGCACGGATACCGAGGGGGGCAAGCCGCTGGCCGCGCTGCTGAATACCTCGGCCGGCCAGCCGCTGTCGCCGGAGAGTCTAGCCGGCGACCGGGAGACGCTGCTGACGTGGTATCTGAGCCGCGGCTACGACCACGCGCGCATCGAGTTTACGCAGAAGGAGCAGCCTACCGATCCGAGCCAGGTGGACGTGACGTTTCAAGTGTTCGAGGGCGAACAGGTCTTTCTGCGGCGGGTGCTGATGACCGGGCTGCACTATACGCGGCCAGATACGATTGCCCACGCCATCACGCTGCACGAAGGGGCACCGCTGGACGAGACCGCGCTGCTGGACACGCAGCGCAACCTGTACAACCTGGCGTTGTTCAGCGAAGTGAATCCCGTGATCCAGAATCCGACCGGGCAGGAGCCGCGCAAGACGGTGCTGCTGCAGACCTCCGAGGCACGGCGCTGGGACGTGAGCTACGGTTTTGGTTTTGAGGCGCAGACGGGGACGGTGAATGGCTCGACCAATGACAATCCCAACGGCCAGACGGGTTTCAGCCCGCGGGGGTTGCTAGAGGTGAGCCGCATCAACCTCTTCGGGCGCGACCAGACGGCGAGCCTGCGCGGCACCCTGGGCTTCCTGGAGCAGCGGGTGAACCTGCTCTACCAGTATCCGCACATTCTGGGTCCCAACTTCAGCTTCAGCATCTCCGGGGGCTACAACAACAGCCAGGATGTGACCACGTACAGCGCGTCGAAGCTGGAAGGCAGCGTACGGCTGACGGAACACTTTCTGGGCGAGCACGCTAAGCTCAGCAAGGCCAACACGTTCATCTACCAGTTCATCTATCGCCGGGTGAAGGTGAACGCCGGCAGTGTCGAGCTACCGTTCAACGAAGTTTCGCTGGATTCGCAGGCGGTGCGCGTGGGGGGTCCGGCATTTACGTGGATTCGCGACACACGCGATGCCCCGCTGGATGCGCAGCGCGGCACGTACACCAGTTTTCAGGAGTTCCTCTCCTCGTCGATCTTCGCCTCGCAGGCCGACTTCAACGAGGTGGACTTCTCCAACTCCAGCTACTACCGGATCGATCACAACCGGATTGTGCTGGCGCGGAACACGCGCTACGGACAGGAGCGGGCGTACGGGGCGGCAGCGGACGAGCAGATTCCGCTCCCCGAACGGCTCTACGGGGGCGGGGCGAATTCGCATCGCGGGTTTGGGGTCAACTCGGCCGGGCCGCGCGACCCGCAGACGGGGTTTCCGATCGGCGGGGCGGGCGTGTTTGTAAACTCGACCGAGCTGCGCCTGCCTCCGCCGACGCTGCCCTGGGTGGGGAATACACTCAGCTTCGTGGTTTTTCACGACATGGGCAACGTGGTGACCAACGCGTCGGATATTTGGGCGAGCGCGCTCCGCTTCCGCCAGCAAAACCGCGCCGGATGCCGCAACCTGGCCTATGGACCGCCGACCAACCCGCTTACGGGACCGGTGACCTCGACGGGCCAGGAAGGGACATGCACCTTCAACTACTTTTCGCACGCGCTGGGGCTGGGGCTGCGCTACCACACGCCGGTCGGGCCGATCCGGGTGGACTTCAGCTACAACCTCAATCCGCCCATCTACCCGGTAACCTATGATGCAGTGACCAAGGCGAACCTGGCCGTGCCGTACGTGGGCGAGGGCGCGCACTTCAACTTTTTCTTCAGCCTGGGACAGAGCTTCTGATGCGGAATTACCATGCCAACCCGGAGACGAATCGCAAGCCGCGCGGAAGGCGGCGGCTTCGGCTTGCCGGGGCGCTGCTTTTCGCCGCAGTTTTGGCTTCCGTGGCCCACGCGCAGCAGGATAGCCCCGCACCGGCGGCGAAGCAGGCGGCCAGCCGCGCCGCGACCCATCCGACCGTCTCCGCGGAACTGGACCGGGTGATCGCGGTGGTGAACAACCAGGTGGTGCTGGCCAGCGACCTGGACGCGGAGATGCGGCTGTTTCAGCTGCTGCCCCGGAGCAACGGCCGCGAACTGGAGCCGGCGCGGGCGCTGGAGAGGCTGACGACGCGCGCTGTGATCGAGCAGCAGATTCTGCTGGAAGATCCGCATGGGATGGATGTCACTCCAGCGGAGCTTGAATCGAGCATTACCGAGTTGCGCCAGACCCTGCCCGCGTGCAAGCAGCGCGACTGCGAGAGCGAGGCGGGATGGGCCGCGTACCTGGCCAGCCTCGGGCTGTCTCCGGAGCGGGTGGCCGCGTACTGGACCAACCGGATCGCGATTCTGCGCTTTATCGAGTTGCGTTTCCGCAGCGGAATCCGCATTGCGCCGGAAGAGATCGAGAAGTATTACAAGGAGACGATGCTGCCCATGTACGCGACGCCGGGGGCCGCGCCCGCTCTGGACCATGTCTCCGCCCGTATCCAGGAGATTCTGCTGCAGCAGCGGGTCAACGAGCTGCTGAATGAGTGGCTGAAGAGTTTGCAGGATCAGGGCCAGGTGGAGGTGCTCGACCCGGCGCTGCGGGTCGCGGTGGAGGCCGCCACTCCCGCGCCAAAGTCGGCGCAGCCGGACGGGATCGCGACCAAACCTGGAGGCGGAAACGGGGGTGGGCATGAGCCTCTCTGACGAATCTGAGGAAAAACGGAAGGCGCCGCCGGACTCGAAAGGCCGGTCCGTGCGGGATGCGGAGGTGGAGGCCTCGCTGTCGGAGGAGTCGGCTTCGGAGCGGGTTTCGGAGCGTGTGGAGAATATCGCCGCCAAGCTGCTGCCGCGGCGGAGGCGCGTCTGGCTTATCAGCACCGCGATTACGGGGGCGATTCTGGTCCTGCTCGTCATTTCCGGCATTACTTTCCTCTACTTCTGGGCCAGTTCGCCGGCGTTCGAGGACCAGGTCCGACGCCGGGTGATCGCCACGCTTGAGGAGAATACGGGCGGGCGGGTGGAGATCGCCAGTTTTCACTGGGATATCCTCCATTTGAGCTTTGACGCATCGGGTATCACGATTCATGGCCGGGAGGGGCCCGGCGAGGAGCCTTACGCGCATGTGGGACGGCTGCACGCCGAACTCGGCGTCTTTGGCCTGTTCACCTCTAAACGGCGCGTGATTCTGCACTCGCTCGACTGCGCGGAGCCGGCTTTTCACCTGATCGTCTACCCCGACGGGTCGACCAACGCGCCGCAGCCCAGGATCAAGCCCAAGCCGGGGAAGCCGGTGCTGGACACTATCTTCGACCTGCGCATCGGACAATTCACGGTGGAAAACGGCTCGCTTCACATCGCCGACAAGGTCATCCCGCTGGATTGGCAGGTGAAGCACGCGGCGGTGAACCTGGCGTGGGCTTCGGCGATGGGGGCGCAGCCTGAGCCGGGAGCGGAAGCCGCCGGCGAGCCGAGCGGCCTTTACCGCATGACCGTCAGCCTGGGCGAGTTGAGTTTCGCCCAGGGGCCGCTGGTGGGCAAGGCCGCCCCCATGATCGGCCACCTGGACCTGATTGCGCTGCTGGCGCACAACAGCCTGCGAGTCGAGTCGATGAATCTGACTTCTCTGAACCGCACGCTGACC
>Ga0302275_10006765_pt1 | contig 10786 bp, 9 predicted proteins | sample III_Bog_N2_2_FD_200229 | JGI IMG/M metagenome (GOLD analysis project Ga0302275, IMG submission 200229) | Peat permafrost microbial communities from Stordalen Mire near Abisko, Sweden - III_Bog_N2_2 | ecosystem: Environmental > Terrestrial > Soil > Wetlands > Peat | place: Sweden: Abisko... | reverse complement strand
AATTCCACCCACCGCGTAACTGTCCGGCAACTGACTGGCATGAGTCGGCGCGTCGCCGACCGAACCAACGGCTAAAATGGTGGGCAGCCGGGAGTCACGTTCTGATTTGGCGAATTGAAGTGCGGCGTCGTGTTCACTGCGCAAGCCCAGCAATTCCGGGCGTCCGGTCAAAGCCGTTTCGACCAATGCTGAGACGTCGTTTGTATTGGAAAGGACGGATTGAGATGACTCGGCAAGCTGGAACGTTTGCGGTTCGCGGTAACCTAGCGCCGTTGACAGCGAAGTCATCGCATCCTCCTCGTCGTTCTGCGCATTTTGAAGCAGCAATTTGCCCTCCTGAACGGCGACGCGCGCAAAACTCACGTCCAGTTCCGACCGGAGTTTATTGGACGCGAGCAGACTCACCTGATCTAGCAGCAATTGCCGTGTGTCAAAAGTCTGCTGTGCAACATGTAAAACGGCCTGCGCCTCCAGCGCACCGAAATAACTGACGTTGACCTGCAACAAAACCTGTTCACGCGTCGCGTTCGCGTTTTGGTTTTCAGACTGCGCCTGAAATTTGGAACTGGCCGTGAGATTAGCCGTTCGCCCGAAATCGGTGATGAGTTGGCTGACTTCCAGACCACCAGCGGCACGATCATAAACGCCTGGATTATTCAAGCCGCCCGCCATGATGCGCGTGCCTTCATCATTTGCTCCGACGGCGTCCGCAAAAAGGTCGGCCTTTGGAAAATATCCGGCCCGGGTTTCTTTTAACGCTTCCTGAGCGGCAAGCGCGAGGTAATTTGCCGCTGCGATCTGTGGATGATTTTGCAACGCAAGCTTCTGTGCGTCGGCCAAGGTTAAAACGGACGACGCGTTGGTTTTGTCGTCCGCCTGAACAGTCCGGATGCACAAGACGGAAATTGTCACAGCTAGAATGAGACTTTTCATTTCCATATTTATTAATATTTCGCGGAATCAGGCAGGTTTGCAGGCACGGGATTTTTCATTTCATTTTCTTTTCGGCGGTACAGGATGAAATACGCAGCCGGCACAATGAAGACCGTCAGCACAACCGAGACAGCGAGTCCGCCGATAATTGCGCGGGCGAGCGGCGCGTAGGCTTCGCTGCCGGTGCCAAGTTTCAAGGCCATCGGAATCAGTCCCATCAATGTGGCAAGCGACGTCATCAGAACCGGACGCAAACGCACGCGGCACGCGAGCGAAACGGCCTCGCGCAATGGCCGGCCTTCCGCGCGCAGCCGGTTCGTAAATTCGACGATGAGAATGCTGTTCGAGACGACGATGCCGACCATCATCACAATGCCCATCAACGACATGACGTTAAGCGTGGTGCCCGTGGCAAAAAGAATTATCAAAACGCCGGTCAAGCCTGTTGGCACGGCGAGCAAAATCAGCAGTGGATCGAGGAACGATTTGAACTGGGCGACAAGGATCAAATAGACCAGCACGGTCGCCAGAATCAAACCGAGGCCGAAGCTGCGAAACGAAACCTGCATGGCATGCGCCGAACCGCGAACAATGACGCGGACGTTTGACGGCAGTTTCAGGTCGCCAACAATCTTTTGGACGCCCTTCAAAACTTTGCCAAGGTCTTCATGCGTCGGCGATACATAGACATCCATTTCGCGGCGTAGCTGATAATGGTCCACCTCGGTCGGCGAACTGCGATGGCTGATGGTGCTGACGGTGTCAAGCCGCGTCGGCAGCGGCGAATTGGCGCCGCGCAGCGGGATGGACGACAGGTCGGCAAAATTTTTCACGAATCCTTCGGGATACTGTACGGTCAGGAAATAATCATTGCCGCTTTTCGGATCCACCCAATAGCTTGGTGCAATCATCTGGTCGGAAGTCAACGCGGTGATGACATCGCCCACGACTTCTTTTTCGTTCAGGCCAAGCTCGGCGGTGCGCAGCCGGTCAATGTCCAGTTGCAACGCCGGATAATCCACGTCCTGCGGCACCAGCACGTCGCTGACATCCGGCAATGCCCTGGCTTTTTGCGCGATGTCCGCCGCAATTTTGTGCGTGGCTTCCATGTCATTGCCGGTGACTTGAATGTCGAGCGGCGCGGGCATTCCGAGGTTCAGAATCGCATCCACGAGTCCGCCGGTTTGAAAATAAGTAGAAACTTGTGGCAAATCTTTTTTCAGCCGTGCTCGCACTATGTCCATGTATTGAAAGCTGCTCAAACGATGGCCGGCATTGAGACCCACCTGGACAAACGCGGTGTGCGGGCCGGAATTGGGTGTGTAAATTGAGGAGAAACCGGGCGTGACGCCGATGTTCGAGACTATGATTTTCAAATCATTCGGCGGCACCACGTCGCGGACAATTTGTTCCACCTGTTGCACAAGTTGGTCGGTGAGTTCGATGCGCGTGCCGGTCGTGGCTTTGAGATTGATGACGAACTGGCTGGGATCGGTTCGTGGAAAATAGGCTTCGCCGATGAGCGGATACAGCGCGAGACTCAAAATAAAAATACCCGTGATGCCCAGCACCGTCGCCAGCGGACGCAGCAACGCGTGGTTCAGCCATCCTTCGTAGCGGTCGAGCCATTGATGAAATTTGCGGTTGAACCAGGTGTTGAATTGGCGGCCCCAGCCTTTTCTGATTTCGATTTCCCCGGCTTGGTGGCCGTGATGGGATTTGATGAGTTTGGCGCAGAACAATGGCACCACCGTCATTGCGACCAGATACGAGGCAAACAATGAAAGAATCACCGCCAGCGCGAGCGCCATGAATAGGAATTTGCTGACACCGTAAAGAAATATCACTGGAAAAAAGACGACGACCGTTGCCAGCGTCGCCGCAAGCACTGGCAGCGCAACTTCGCGACCGCCGCGTTCGGCGGCAATTTCGGGCGGCTCGCCCATTTCAATATGGCGGAAAATGTTTTCGAGGACGACCACGGAATTATCAATCAACCGCGAAAACGCCAGCGCCAGACCACCGAGAATCATTGCGTTGACAGTGCTGTTGCCGATGGATAGTGCGATAAACGCCGCGAGTGCGGATAGCGGAATCGAAAGAAACACCGCGATGGTCGCCCTCATGCTGCCGAGGAAAACCAAAATCATCAGGCCGGTCAGCACGAGGCCGATCAAACCTTCGTGAATCAGGTTTTCAATGGCGTTGCGCACGAAGACGGATTGGTCAAAGACAACTTTCGTCACGAGTTGCTTGGGCATGTCAAACAAGTGAGCGACCGCATCCTTGATACCGTCCACGACAGCGATGGTGTTCGCGTCACCGCCTTGTTTCAGCACGGGCAGATAGACCGACGGCTGGCCGTCCACGCGCACGACGTTGTATTGGATTTCCGAACCGTCCTCCGCGTGGCCGACATCTCCGATAAGCACGGATGCGTTGCCAATCGTTTTCAATGGCACTTGGTTGATGTCCTTCATGTCATTGATCTGGCTGTTGACATAAAGGTTGTAATCGTAAGGGCCGATTTTCACGTCACCGGCAGGCAGGATAAGATTCGCCTCGTTCACGGTGCGGACAACATCCATGACGCTCAACTGATGCGATTCCAATTTTAGCGGGTCAACATAAACCATGATTTGCCGGTAACGTCCGCCGAACGGCTGTGGCACGGATGCGCCCGGCACGCTGGCAACCTGGTTGCGCACATCAAACTGGCCGAGATCGCGTAGCTTTGACTCGCTTAACCCTTCGCCCTTCAATGTGATTAGACAAACCGGCAGGCTGGATGCGTCGAATTGCAAAACGACCGGCGGCAGCGTGCCGGGAGGCAGCTTGCGCAAATCTGCCATGGCCAAATTCGCAATGCTGGTGACGGCGGAATCGGCGTTGAAACCCGGTTGAAAATAAATTTTGATGAGGCTCACTCCCGGCAATGAGCGCGATTCAATATGATCCACGCCACTGGCCAGCGTAAAAAATCTTTCAAACCGTCCGGTGATATCTGTTTCAATCTGTTCTGGAGGCATCCCGTTGAAAAAGGTGGCCACGACCACGACGGGAATTTTTATCGGTGGGAACAAATCCACCGGCATTCGCATCAGACTCGTCACGCCGACGACGCATGTGATAAGGCAGATGACGACGATGAGATATGGTAATCGGATTGCGAAGCGTGACATGCGGATGAAATGAGTTCAGGTTTTCGAAGACAATGGGGATTTTATTCGCAAAATGTCCTTTTTTATTTTTCATCGTTTATGACAAGCGCGAGCAGTTTGGGTTCGACTTTCTGGCCAGTCTGAAATCCTGCGCGGCTGCCGATGATTACCTGGTCGCCTTCGTTCAATCCCGAAAGGACTTCGTATTTGTCCGGCGTTTCCAATCCGAGTTTGACTGCGCGCTCTTCAATCTGATTGTCTTTGTTGACGACATAAACCGTGGGTGTCTTGTCACCGGCCACTGCTTCAGTGGGAACGGCCAGAACTTGGCCGCGTTTTTCGACATTCAAAACCACGGTGGCATACATCCCCGGCACCAGTTCCAGATCGGTATTGGGCACTTCAATTTCCGTCGTCATCGTGCGGGTGTCGTCGTCCACGTCGTGGGTGAAACGGGAAATTTTGCCGGTGAAAGTTTTTTTGTTGAGGGAATCCACCTGCACTTCAACCGGATCGCCAAGCTGAACATCCTTGACGTAATCCACCGTGACGGGAAAATCCAGCCGCAGCAGGTAGTTGTCGGAGACACGCACCAGCGGCATGTTTTGCGCATCCGCCGCAATGAGCGTGCCCGGATCAGCGTAGCGATGGGTGACGACGCCGTCAAAGGGCGCGGTGATCTGGGTGTAACTGACAAGTGTCTGGTATTTTTCAACCCCGGCGTTGGCGGCCGCAATGGCGGCGTTGGCGGTCAGATCGTTGGCCTGGGCGGTGTCGAGATCCTGCTGGGCCACCAGATTGGGATGATCATGGTTGACCGACTGCAACCGGGTGTAAATCAAGTTTGCATTGGTGTAATCCGCCTGGGCCTTTTGCAAAGCCGCCTGTGCATTGTCCAGTTCAGCCTGCAATTCCGGCACTTCAAGCGTGGCCATTAGCTGGCCGGCCTTGACCTTGTCGCCAAAATCCACGTTCATCTTTCCCACATAACCGGAAACTTTTGCATGCAACGTGACTTCCAGATAAGGCCGGAATTCCGCCGCAATTGTCACCTGCTTGAAAAGGTCTTCCCGCGTTACTTTCGACACACCTGCCGTTGGCGCTCCAGAAGAAACATCGCTCATGGGAACTTGCGCGCGAGCGCGATGCGTCGCCCACAAAACACCGATGCCAAGGATCAAAACCAGCGACAGGATTTTGCCGGGATTTCCGAAACTGAATTTTACGATTTTGAATTTCACAGGTTGATGAATATTTTAGTTTCTGGACAAAGGCAGACGAACGCGAAAACAACTGCCGCAGCCAACGGTGCTTTGCGCCTCCACTTCCGCGCCATGTGCGGTGCAGATGGCCTTGACGATGGAAAGTCCCAACCCCGCACTTTCGGAATCGGCGGACCGGGCCTGGTCCACACGATAAAAACGCTCAAAGACGTGCGGCAATGCATCGGCCGGGATGCCAATGCCGTTGTCTTCCACTTCCAGCACGGCGTGGCCGTTGACGGCGAGCACGCGCAATTGGATCGCCCCCTTTTTAGGTGTATATTTGATGGCGTTGTCGAGCAGGTTCACAATCACCTGTTTGAGCCGCACATGGTTGCCTTTTACCGGTAATGGCTGGCTGACGTTGCAGGAAAGCGAAACACCTTTGTCCTCAGCCAGCAGATGCAATTGTTCCGTGGTGGTTTTGGCCAGTTCGGCCAGATCGAAGCGCGTCCATTCGGTTTGGGCCTCACCGGCGTCAAGCCGCGAGAGCGTGAACAATTGCTCCACAATTTTGCCCAGATGCACGACTTCTTCCAGCAGGCTGGCCGCCCGTTCGCGCATCTCCTCATCGAGACGCGGGTCTTCTGCAAAGTTTTCCAGTTCACCGCGCAGGATTGTGAGCGGCGTGCGCAGGTCATGCGAGGCGTCGGCGACAAACCGTTTTGAATTTTGGAATGCATCATCCAACCGCGTAATCATGCGGTTCAGCGAAATGGACAGGCGTTCCAGTTCATCACCGCTGTTGGAGACCGGCAATCGCTCGCTCAGGTTATGCTGCGTGATTCGCTCGGCGGCGCGTGTGATTTGTTCGACCGGCGTCAATGCGCGTCGCACCAGCAGATAACCTCCTCCAGCTATGATGAAGATTGCCAACGGCAAACCCCAGGCGAGCTGCAAAAACAAACGGTTGAGCATGGTTTCGACCGGATCCAGCAGTTCGCCGAATTCCACGAGGTATGCGGGATTGCCGGACGATTTGAAATTCAACGCGGCAACGAGCAGGGTTTTACCTCCAGACAATTTCAGCTTTCGATAAGATTCCGTTTCCGCCGCCGGCGGGAAAACAGGGACTTCCGCCGGATCGAAACTGCCGTCATTAGGCGTGCCGGAAACATAGACCTGCGTGCCATCTGTGCGCGTGATGCGGATAAAACGGTCGTTGATTTCCGGCTCATACCAGTCCTTTGTCTGGCTGGCGACGTTGGCCTCGCCGGTTTGTTTGACATGAACCAGCAGCGTATTGGCAATCTGGCGCGTGCGGCGGCCCTGCGATTCCGCCAGGTCTTTTTCCAGAAAATGACGCAGATCGAGATACAGCACCACACAGAGAAGCATAAAAATCCCGGCGAGCAATCCCGCATACCAGGCGACCAAACGGAAGCTGATGGAGCGCATGTTCATGTCTGTGTACCGTCATTCAGGCTGTAGCCCACGCCACGCACGGTGCGCAGCAGTTTTACAGATGACGTGTCATCCACCTTTTCCCTCAGATGGCGCACATAAACATCCACGATGTTGGTCAGCCCCTGGAAACTTTGATCCCATACGTGCTCGATGATCATCGTGCGCGAGAAAACACGGCCCGGATGCGTGGCCAGATATTCCAGCAGCGCGTATTCCTTGGCGGTGAGTTCGATTTTTTTTCCGGCCCGCCGGACGTTTTGCGAAAGCCGGTCAATTTCCAGGTCGGCAACGCGCAGCACGCTGGAGCGGTTCACCGGCCCGCGCCGCAACAACGCCTTGACGCGCAGCTGCAGCTCGGCAAAGGCAAACGGCTTGGTGAGATAGTCATCGGCACCCGACTCAAAATTTTTTATCTTGTCGGCCATGCCGTCGCGCGCCGTGAGTATCAGGATGGGGACGTGATGGTTCTTGCGCCGGACTTTTTCAAGGATTTCCGTGCCGGTCAGACCGGGCAGCATCAAATCCAGGATGATGAGGTCGTAATCGTAGGTGCTGGCGGCTTCCCAAGCACCCTGTCCGTCGTGATGTACATCCACGGCATAGCGCTCCGCCTTAAGGCCGCGCACAATTATGTCAGCCACCTTCTTTTCGTCCTCCGCCAGCAAGATTCTCATAAACGATGTTACTTCGACAAAGTAATAGACCAAACGTTTATTAAAATGGCGTAAAGACTTGATTAAATTTCATTCAGAAACACCCCCGCCACGCCCGAGTCACAATTTAATCTGCCTTTCACGTGATTTTAATTTTCCAAATGTAAATTAGATTTGAGAGCACATTAAATTCTTATGATGAAAAAATGGGATAACATAGCCCGCCTTGAAGCGGCGATAATGCAACTGCACGGTTGCGGTGCGCTCTGGCATAAAACCGTGCCTGTCCATGAAGTGTTGCATGGCCAAACGGTCTGGAAGGGTGACGTTGAAGTTTTTAATCTGAAGGGACATCCCAAGGCCAAATGCTGTTATGGCTGGTTGCATCGTGGCGACAAGAATGACAAAGGCAGGCAAATTGTGACTGTGCTGGAAATCCCGCCGGTTGAATCCGCCTTGACTGCAGTCTACTTCAGTATCGTCGCAAATGACAATAAGCGGCAAATTCAGAAACAAAATTATCTTGGAGGGAAAATGCTGGTGAAAAGGGAAAGGCCTGCCCTGCCGTAGCATTTTAATCCTGGCTTCAGACAATTTTAATGTTCATGTGATTTACTTAGAATGCGAGAGAGTTGTGAGAGAAGCCGCCGCTACAGTCAGGTGTATGCGGCTTCTTTCAGAACACTGAGGACAAAAAGTCCGCCTCCTTCCGAGGGCGGACACCTCTCCCGAAATGAAAGGCATGGAACTTTATGAAACGCATACATATTCTCCTGGTCGCCGGCACGGTTTTACTACTGGCCGGATGCTCGTCCACACCGGTTGCGCTTGGACCCGTCGGACCCGATCCGTTTGGCGGCCAATACATGGCTGCCGATGGAAGGTTGCAGGTTTTCTCCCGCATGGCCGGGCGCACCGAGGGCAACAATCCCACATGGTATCAGCACGCAGGGTATTCCATATACGATCTACAGGGGAAGCTGGTGCAACACGTGGACAACAACACGGGGAAATATGAGGAAGCTCCCCAATTGGTGGCCCTGCCGGCCGGAAAGTATTTCGTAAAGGCCCGGGCACAGGGTTACCTTAATGTCAAAGTGCCGGTGACGATCAGCCGGGGTCAAATCACAAAAGTCCATCTGGATGACCGGTGGGCGCGCCCGGCAAATGTATCAAAGGATGCACTCGTCAGCCTGCCCGATGGCAATCCCGTGGGCTGGCGTGCAACTGCCGGCATCAATTGATCCGGGCAAGATGATTTTTTGTCATCTCCGCAAAACCTGGTTTTGAGGCTTTTATGTTATGACAATGTGACGACAACCCCGGCTTGAAACAATTGCTGGAAAATTTCGCGTCACCACAAAACCGCCAGATAAACAGCCACGGCCAATCCGCATGTTACGAGAAATCCAGCGACCAAAAACGTGAAAGCCAGCCCGTATGCCTGCCTGAACTGGCCGCGATCCAGTGCTTTGACATAACGATGATGCCGGATGGCGGCAAAGAGATTGACCAGTACGCCGGCCACAATCAGGGCAATGCCGACGGGGAGTGAAATGCCGTTGACGGGCTGCGCCACCGCCACCTTGTTGCTCAGCGCTATCTCCCGCAAAAAAAGCCCGAAACGGGCGACCACAAAACCGAAGGCCATGAACGCGATGCCGGTTCTGATCCAGGCAAGAAAGGTGCGTTCGGCGGCCATGTAGATGCGCGGATCCGTAGGAGTGTCGTGATTCTCATTCATGGTAATGCACAATGCGAGAATATCACCGGTCGGACGAATTTCCATTTATTTATGGGAATCGTGCGGGCATCACGCATACCGCCCCTGCCGGCAGGATGGCACAAAAGGTATCCCGGCTAATCCGTTAAATTGCTGCGAACCAGTTCGCACATCTTCACCGTCAACTGGTCCTTCATGCCGTAATAGACGCATTGGCCGGCTTTCTCGCGCGTGAGGATGCCAGCGGCGGCCAGCAGGGCCAAATGCTTGGAGACATTGGCCTGTGTCGCCCCGACGGCGGACACGATGTCGTTCACCGTGAGGGGTTCCTGGCAGACCGCCTGCAGGATTTTCAGGCGCATCGGCTCGCCCAGCAGCCGGAAATGCAGCGCAATCCGCTCCAGTTCCGCGTCGGTCATATTTCGTTTGATTTTTCCGTTTGACATATAACTAAATAGTCATATAATCATACAATGATTATGACTGATGTTCAACCAAAAACTTCCGTGACCGTCCTGGAACTGAGCCGCCGCCTTGCCGCAGGGCAGACCGCCGAACTGCTCGATGTGCGCACGCCCGGCGAATTTGCCGCCTGCCATGTGCCCGGCACAAAACTCGTCCCGCTAGACGAACTCGACCCCGCCGCGTTTTGCCGTGAGCGCGGCGCGGCGGACAAACCGCTTTACATCCTCTGCCAGTCCGGCGGGCGCGCCCGCAAGGCCATTGACAAGCTGGAGCGGGCGGGAGTGCAAGGTTGTGTCCTTGTGGAAGGCGGCACGCAGGCATGGGTGGACGCCGGGCTGCCGGTGAACCGGGGCGATAGCAAGGTTCTTCCGCTCATGCGTCAGGTTCAAATCGGCATCGGAATCGTTTCCGCCACCGGCGCGGCGCTGGCATTGGCGGTCAATCCGTGGTTTGCCGTCATCCCGCTCATCACCGGCTGCGGGCTTTTGTTTGCCGGCATCACCGGCTGCTGCGGGCTGGCGTTGTTGCTGGCGAAAATGCCGTGGAATCGTTCAAAAACCTGCGGCTCCCGCTGCGAAGTTTATAAATCATGAAGGCGTTCCTTGCGTACGCATTCGCTCATTCTTCCCATCTGGTGTGGGGAAGATACAGATGCTTTTTTCCGGTCGCTATTTAGGTCGCAGGGATTTGGATTGTCAGAAAATAAATTTCAAACCGAGCCGCCTCCGCAATCTTCCAAAAACAAAAAGGCCGGAACGGTTTCCCGTTCCGGCTTGATTTTTTCAAGGTAGGTCGGCGCGCTGCGCCGCCTAATGGTGGCCGACCGCAAGGTCAGTCCACGATGCTGGAGCTGGGGGCGGACCAGTCGCTCTGGCCGGTGCTTCCGCCCAGTGCCCGCGCACGCACCTGCACCACCGAGCCCGTCGTCAGGCCCGTCAGCGTGATCGTGCGCGCCTGTGTGGAGAACGCCACCGACACCCACGGAGCCGTGCCGATGCACGTCTGCACCTCGTAACCCACCGCATTGGCGATGGGCGTCAGATGCACGTCCAACTTCGTGGAGATGTCGTTGTCTATCCCCGTGATGGACGGCGTGCCCAACTGCGTCTGCGCCCGGTTGGTGCTTGCCGCCTGATAACCCGACGTCAGGAACAACGCCAGGTTTGTCCGCGCCTGCGTCTG
>Ga0302275_10006753_pt1 | contig 10798 bp, 9 predicted proteins | sample III_Bog_N2_2_FD_200229 | JGI IMG/M metagenome (GOLD analysis project Ga0302275, IMG submission 200229) | Peat permafrost microbial communities from Stordalen Mire near Abisko, Sweden - III_Bog_N2_2 | ecosystem: Environmental > Terrestrial > Soil > Wetlands > Peat | place: Sweden: Abisko... | reverse complement strand
GCTGATGGCGGCCGAAGCGCCTGCCGAAAAGCTGTAACCGAAGCCTGAAAAGCCAGACCGGTGGAGGCCTTGACGGCCTTCACCGGTCTTTTGCTGCATCCGGATGCCGGGTGAGCCCGGCAGCGCTGTGGATCAGGCCTTGGCCCGACGTGCCAGTTCGTCCAGCACAAAGGGATTATTGGGGTCGGCTTCATGGCGAATCTCATCCACCGGTTCGCGCTTGCCCTCGCCCATGAACAGACGGTTCGGGCAGTTGAGCACCAGGCCGGGCTCCGGGCCGAGGCAGCGGTAGCCGTGCACCACGCCGGGGGGCACCAGGACCGAGCCCGGGTGGCTGGCCCCCATGGGCAGTTCCATGCGGTTGCCATACGTTGCGCTGCCCGGCCGGTTGTCCCACAGGGACAGCAGGAACTCGCCAGGGCCCACCCAGGCGAACAGGTCCGTCTGGTCCACATGCTCGTGAGGTCCCCGGATCACGCCGGGAACCGTGAGGCTCAGGTAGGCCATGGCGGGATGGGAGACCTGGGGCAGCTCATCGTGACGAAACGCTTCCATCAGCCAGCCGCGCTCGTCCTGGAATTTGCGGAATGGGGTGACGACCACGCCCTCGATGGGACCATCGTTGAATATCATAACTATCAAACCCTTTCATGGAGAATCACGGAAGGCTAGCCCACGCGACCAGCGCACGTCCATTGAGCTACCCAGTGTACGGCGGGTCGGGAAGGTGGGGTCCACGATTTCCCGGGTGCTGCCCTGAGGCCCAAGATTTGTCAGTCCAGAGAGGGAGCCTGTGGCCTGAACGCCACTGGCCACGCGCGGATCCAAATCAGAAGCACAGGGCCACCTGCAGGCTTCGTGAACAGGAAGGTAATTCAAGCCCGCCAATCGTTGCAAGAATTCCTGCCGATGCCTGTCTGATAGGATATGCAGCAGGAGAAACGAATGACTGCTACCCCCCGCACCCTTTTCACGTCCGAATCCGTGACGGAAGGCCATCCCGACAAGATCGCTGACCAGATCTCGGATGCCATCCTGGATGCCGCCCTCACCGGCGACCGCAACAGCCGCGTGGCCTGCGAGACCCTGGTCACCACCGGTCTCATCGTGGTGGCCGGCGAGATCACCACCGACTGCTACATCCCGGTGGCCCAGCTGGCCCGGGAGACGGTGCGCCAGATCGGCTATGACAATAGTTCCAAGGGTTTCGACTGCAATACTTGCGCCGTTGTGGTCACCCTCGACCAGCAGAGCCCCGATATCGCCATGGGCGTGAACACGGGGGGCGCCGGTGACCAGGGCCTCATGTTCGGCTACGCCACCCAGGAAACCCCGGAACTGATGCCCGCCCCGCTGCACTTCTCCCACGCCCTCACCCGCAAACTGGCGGAGGTCCGCAAGAGTGGCCAGATCGACTGGCTTCGCCCCGATGGCAAGTCCCAGGTAACGGTAGAATTCGACGGAGAGAAGGTGGCCCGGATCCACACGGTGGTGATCTCCACCCAGCATGCGGACTCGGTGGAGAACGCCGAGATTCGCGAGCGGATCATCAAGGAGGTCATCCAGGCGGCGCTGCCCGCCGAGTACCTGGACCCCAATACCATTTATCACGTGAACCCCACCGGCCGGTTCGTGATCGGCGGCCCCATGGGCGACACCGGGCTCACCGGGCGCAAGATCATCGTCGATTCCTACGGTGGTTCGGGCCACCACGGCGGCGGCGCCTTCTCCGGCAAGGACCCCAGCAAGGTGGATCGTTCGGCCGCCTACATGGGCCGCTACATCGCCAAGAATATCGTGGCCGCAGGTCTGGCCCGTCGGTGCGAAATCCAGCTGGCCTACGCCATTGGCGTGGCCGAACCGGTGTCCATCGCCGTGGACACCTTCGGCACCGGTGCGGTGCCCAACGCCGAGGTCGTCCGGGCGGTCCGGGAGGTGTTCAGCTGCACCCCCAAGGCCATGCTCGAGATCCTGGACCTGCGTCGGCCCATCTACCTGCCCACTGCCGCCTATGGCCACTTCGGCCGGGATGGCTTCAGCTGGGAGCGCACCGACAAGACCGAAGCCCTGAAGGCTGCGCTGCGATAGTTCGCGGGAAGTGACGCAAGGTCCAAAGCCGGCGAGGGGATGACTCCTCTCGCCGGCTTTGGAACTTGTAAGGGCCTTGCTTTCCCTAATCCGGGCTCAGAAGCGCAGGGCCGCCTGCAGGCCGCGGTAGCCCGGGCGCACTTCCGGGACCACGCTAAATTCCAGCCCGGCGTGATCGTTCTCCCGGATGCGCTGGTTCATGCGCACCACCGCCTTGCCCACCACCGTGCCCAGGATGCCCCCGGCCACCACGTCGGAGGTCCAGTGGGCGTTCTGCTCCAGGCGGGCGATGCCCACCAGAGAGGCCATGCCATAGGACGTGACCTGCACCCAGGTATCGGTGTAGTGCGAGGCGATGACCGAGGCCAGGGTGAAGGCCTCGGTGGTGTGGCCGGAGGGGAACGAATTGTCACCGCTGCCGAAGGCCTTGAACGAGGTCGGTCCGGCACCGGAATCGGGCGCGGCGCGGCCGATGATGTACTTGGAGGCGGGCACGATCAGCGCGCCGGTGATCAGGCTGGCGGAGATGGCGTCGGTGCCCATGGCCCGGACTTCGTTCTTGCCGGTGGCCCAGCCCGTGAGGTAGAAGCCCCCGGCCAGGGCCACGGCATAGCTGGTGCCGAGCTTCTGGATCTGCTGGGCGGGCTGGTCCCAGGAACTCCGGGCATTGCGAACCATCAGGTTATGGACCGGCCGGTCCAACAGCATCGCCGAGCCGGCCACCGCCGCCACGGCCAGACCGCAGTACATCCAGTCCTGGCCGTCCCAGGCCACGGGGGCGGTGAACACCGCCACCGTGTCCTTGAGGACCAGTCCGGGCACCTGCAGAGGGCGGTCCGGGTCGGTGGCCAGCGCCGTGGCCGACGGGGCCTGAGCCAGCGCCGCCGGAGCCATGACCAGCAGGGCCAGGACGTGGAAGGCGAGGCACGTGAGCGAGATGCGGGTATGGATCAAAGGAAACTCCAGGGAAAAGCCTAACATCCGCAAGATACGCCTTCAGCTAGGGACTGGATGAGTCATGCATTTAATATCCGAAAGCCATAGCCCTGGCGCGAAGGGCCCCAAGCTTACGGGCCCTTGCGCGCCAAGTTAAATCATTTGAACGCGTTGATCAGGATCGCCAGGGGCGTGAGGGCGGCCAGGGTCGACTGCCACGCCACATCGTTCCGGATCCGCTGCGGCACCAGCACGGCATCGCCAGGTTCCACCCGCTTGCCATTCACCCAACTGTCCACGATACGGCCGTCCGCCTTGAGTAGCCGGATGTTCCCCTTGTCGGCGTTGCGGGTGGGTCCGCCTGCCATGGCCAGCAGATCCTTGACGGTCATGCCCTGGGCCACTTTAAAGGCGGCGAAGGGACTGGCAGTCTCGCCCACCACATAAGCCACCTCGGTGTGCCGGGGGATGATGATCTCGTCGCCGTCCTGGAGTTGCACCTCGGCAGAGGGGTCGCCGGCCATGATCGCCGGCCAGTCCACCACCAGCCGGTTTAGGGAACCGGCGGTCAGGCCATGCAGCAGCGGGTTGATCTGCAGCGTACCGATGGCGCTCCGCTTGGTTTCGTTTAGGCGTGCCAGGATGTCATTGATGCCGTTGGAGGTGGGGTCCGCATTGTCCAGCCCAGCGAGCGCGTTGGCGCGCAGCTTGTCCGCGTTGGCCCCGCCTAGAGAGCGCAGGAAGATGCCCGCCTGGGGCATGGCCTCGGGCGTGAAGCCACCGGCCCGCTTGATGACTTCCAGCAACCCAGTCTGGGCCGAGTCCAGCTCATAGACGCCCGGACGCGCCACCTGTCCTTCCAGCGTCACGGTGCGGTGCTGGCGGTAATCGGGCTTGGAAAACACCGAAAGCTGGTCGAACGGGGCCAGGCTCGGATTGATATGTTCGTCCTTGAGGTCAACCGGACTGCCACCCGCGTTGGACAGCAGCCTGGACAGATCGAGCTGCCGGACTTCCGTGCGTCGGCCACCCTGGACATGGGCCAGTTCGGCCACATAGCGGTCGGCACTGTTCAGGGGCACACCGGCCCGGAACAGCAGATCCGAGGCCCGCATGCCCTCCATGAACTCGAAGGTGCCAGGCTTGGTCACCGCGCCCTGGACCGTGAGGGTCTGCGGGGTACGCAGATCCCCCGCCCGGTAAAGTTCCACCGCATCGCGCTTCTCCAGCATCAGGTTGTGCTCGGGATCCCCCGCCATGGCCTTGGCCACGTTGAAGGCCTGGTAGTGCCTGGAGCCATCCGGCTGGGTACGTACTAGTTCCGCGCGTTCCAAGTAGGTATCGGGCAGCACCAGGGACATCTGCTTGAGGAAGTCCCCCACCCGCTGGCCAGGATCCAGGGCGAACACCCCCTGCACCCGGGTCCAGCCGCCGATGGTCACCGCGCCTTCGTTCACGTCCCGCAGCGGCAGCGCCGTAAGCACGTCCCCCCTCTGCAGGGTGCACGCGGCCATGGCCTCTCCGGCCGGCACGTCTACCACTCGCATGGAACCTGAAGGGTCGATGCGGCGCAGAGTCACCGCGCCGGAGAACGCCTTCAGGGCGAAGCCGCCGGCGAATTGCAGGGCGTCATTCACGGTCTCGCGGGGCAGCATCTCGAACTGCATGGAGGGCGCTTGGCCTTCCAGCAGCCAGCCTGTCAGCCAGTCCGGCTGACCCTGGAACTCGTTGGGGCTGAAATCGCCTTCCGCGCTGATGCGCTTGTCACCGCGGCCCCGTGCCTTGAGATCGACCAAGTGGCGCTGGAGCAGGTCCACTTGGCTTTCCAGCTGGCTGCGCTCGCTGGCGGACATTGGGCGGGGTGCCACGGGTTCGCCGCTGGTATTGGATACGCCAGCTCCGTTCGCAGTGCCATAGGGCATCTGACCGTAGGAGGACATGCCCATGCCACCCTGGCCAAGGGTCGTCTGGCCGAACGCCTGGGGGCCGAGGCCGATGGCCGCCCCCCCCGCCATGGCGGCTCCGCCCTGCTGCTGGGCATAGAGCTGCTGGGCGTAGGCCTGCTGGGCGGAACCGGCTTGACCTTGGGCCTGGAGGCCATTGCCGGACAGCCCTGCGACCGTAGCCCCAGGCATTTGCCCATAGCCATTGGCCCCCGCCCCCGCAAGGCTACCCTGGCCGGCTGCATTCGGCCCTTTGCCCTGGGAGGTTCCCCCCTGGTCCGCAGGTCCGGGCCCTATATCGATCATTTGCGCCAGAGGCACACCCAGCTTCGCCTGCGCCTCCCGGATCCGGCGCTTGGTGCGCCGTTCCTCGTCGGAATCCTGGGCCCGGACCGGCTGGCCGATCTGATCCCCCACTGAGGCCACCACCCTGGTGAAGGCACCTTCCAGCTTCACCTGGTTCTGCAGCAGCGGCACAAACAAAGTGTCGCCGTTCTGGAAGCTGAGATTCAGGTTGCCCTTACCCTCGGCCCGCAAGGGATAGAGATCCAGGGTATGGATGACTCGACCGCCCCGCATCACGCGGATTTCCCGGAAGCTGCCGATGGACGTGGGTCCGCCGGAAAGGCTGAGCACGTTCACCACGCTGCTTAAGCTCGGCACCAGGAAGGCGCCCGGCTTGTAAACTTCGCCCAGGACGAAGACCCGCACCTCGCGCAGCTTGGTGACCGCCAGATCGACCGCAGAGCGGGAGAACAACTCGCCGATCTTGCTCTGGATGGCCGAACGGGCCCGGCCCAGGGTCAGGCCAGCCACCGGAACGGTCCCCACCTTGGGGATCACCACCGCCCCGCGACCGTCCACCTTGAGCGGCAGGCTGAAAGTGGCACTGCCGAACACATTCATCTGCAGCCGGTCCCCAATGCCCAGGATGTAGTCCTCGGCGATGCCGCCATCGGTAACCGTGCTGCCGTACTGCCGGGTGTCAAACAGGTCCGAAGCGAAACGCAAAGGGCCCTTGTCCTTCGCCTTCGCCTCCCGGACCTCCTGTTCCAGGCGATCGTTTTCGGCCTTTTTGGCGGTTAGATCCTCGGGTTGGTCCATTGCTGAACCATCGGCCTTGGGGATCACGTCGGCCATCACCATCTGCCCGGTGGAATTACTGGAACTATCCATGCCCTGCTTAGCCTGCGCCGCCTGCAACATCGAGGCAGCGTCCTGGCCCATCATCTGGACGGCCACCAAAGCCCCGATCCAGTACCTTGCACGACCAACCATTTGCTATCTCCATTTTGTTCAAAAGTTAGCGCACGAACAGCAACAAATCCCGTTCTTACGATACCATGCGGTCATTCTACCTCGCCGGGCGCTCCAGACCTTTCATGCAATTGAATCTTCCTGACCGCAACCTGACGTACAGAGGCACCAACGGCCATTCTTCCATCGCAGATGGCCAACCGCGCCACCGAGACCATCCGGCAATATGTCGCTTCCGTCCGGCGGTTCGAAGATTTCGCCGGGATGGAACAGGACCAAAGTTCATACGCGTACCAAACGAAAATCGGGTCATCCGGCAAATCGTGAGATGGACGGATAGGCTTGGGGCGTGGTAGGCCCCACCCGGCCCAGCCCTGCTGGGCCTTGCCTTTGTACAGGATCGCCGCCAAGTGCCCTATCGTTGTTCTTGCGACAGAAAACGGGAGGGCGCCCTTGGCGACGACGAGCTACTTGTACCATGCGATGGGCCTGGAAGGCTATCGACACCTGCGAACGGAATACCGGGACGGCAGGATTGTCTTCCACATTGAGCGGACCCCAAGGAAACGGGTCTGCGCCGAGTGCGGAGCGCGGGCGAGCCAAGTGAGGCTGGACGGTCGGTTCGAGCGGACTTTCCTGGGCCTTCCGGTGGGCTTCAAGCCCCAGGAGATCGTCCTCCATGGCCACCTCCAGATCTGCACCCAGTGCGAGGCCCGGGTGCGAGAGCCCATCCCTTTCGCAGACGGGAAAAGCCGCTGCCTGCGGGCCCTCGGCCGATACATCGTGGGGATGTGCAAGGTCATGACGATCAAGCATGTAGCGAACCTCCTGGGTTTGAGCTGGGACGTGGTGAAGGACCTGTTCAAGGCCAACCTGGAGAAGCGCCACCAGCGTCGCCGCCTCGGCAAAGTCCGCTACCTAGCGGTGGACGAGTTCTCCACCCACAAGGGGCACAAGTACATGACGACGGTGATGGACCTGGAGACCGGGGAGATTCTCCATGCCCAGGAAGGCAAAGACGCGTCAGCTCTCATCCCCTTTCTGCAACGCCTCAAGCGGGCCAAGGTTCCCCTGAAGGCCGTGGCGATGGACATGTCCAAGTCCTACGCCAACGCCGTCCTCGAAGTCTTCGGCGGTTCGGTGGACATCGTCCACGACACGTTCCATGTGGTCGCTCTGGCCAGCAAGGCGATCGACGAGACCCGCAGGGAAAGACCCGGCCAAGCATCCGCCCAGCAATTTCGAGCTAATCGGCTTTGGGAGGTAGGGAATGGCAGGGAAGGGGCATGAACGTTTACTTTTTTCCTAAACCCATGCTACATTTGGTGGAAGATTTCTTTGGTCTTCCTTTCTTTCATCACATGGGTTGGCTATTTACTCTCTCAATTTGGCCGACGTCTAATAATTTATTAAATGGAGTGATATTGAAAGGCATCTTGGTAACCGATGAGGTGCGGTTCATTGGAAGTTTTGATGTAGCGTCACCGATCGCCGGAGGCCACAAAATAATGGCCTTGGACCTCCTTTCCTTCGGTAGCATTGAGGTCCTTCCGCGCCGTGCCCTCTTTGAACAGTGTTGTAGCGAACCGGAAGAGATCCTTGGCCAACCCCAAACATTCCAATTAGAAGCGATCTCTCACTTCGCAGCAATGAGGACGGTGTTAGGCTGGAAAGTAGCAACCACCGTTGAAGCCGGCCACAAAAACCCGGTCCTCAGGTTCTCCCAAGCTGGGATGTCAGCAATTTCCTCCCTCGAAACCCAGAGTGTGCTCTAATGGTTCCTCCAGATAATCGTAAGTCTATCCTCTCCCTTGAGTTGCCGGCCATGGGCGCCCAAGCACGGCGGGCGGAATGTGCGGTTGAACGGGCCAAGTCTGGCAATACCACAGATTTAGTCTATATATTGGACTGGATCGCAGCCTTGGCCCTAGCGGTCATTACCCTGCCGATCGTGGTGCTGAGCTTGCTTTGGGTTATGGCCGTCGACATTGGGAACCCCTTCTACACTCAAATTCGCATCGGCTTAAATGGCAAGCCATATCGGATTTACAAGGTTCGCTCCATGCGCCATGACCATCGAGGCCATGCTAGATTCTGTGCCAATGGGGACGATCGGATCCTGCTGGGCGGGCACTTCCTGCGCAAGAGTCGGATCGACGAACTGCCCCAACTGTTCAACGTCCTCATTGGTGAAATGGCTTTGGTCGGGCCACGGCCGGAACAACCTGCGTTCGTAAAGACATTTCTCAAAGAAATCCCGCGCTATCAAGACCGGCTCAATGTAAAACCTGGGATAACAGGTCTTGCCCAAATATCCCAAGGTTACGTCGATTCTATTCATGGGACCCAGATTAAACTGAAATACGACATCTTCTATATTAAAAAACGGTCATTAAGAATCTGGTTCTACACGATGAAAGGCACAATCCGGGTAATTATTTTCCGTCAAGGCGCCCGCTAACCGATTTAAGGCGAAAGCCCCACCGTAGGAGATGACTGCCTTGACTGACGAGAGTGGGCTTCGGGACAGTCCCCTCCAAGGAGACCATTAGTGTTTGCGTTTGACTATTGTCACGAGGGCTGCTTTGAATAAGATCAAGATTGGACTCGATGCTCGTTTCGCGCTCGGTGAGCGCCGCGGCATCGGGAACTTTTCCCTTGACCTCTTCCGGGCCATGGCTGTTTTGCCACATCCCTTCGAGTTGGTATTCTATTCGGACCGCGAAGACACAGAAGGCCTCCTGAGCCAATTCCCGAACAGCCGAGTCAGGGTCATCCGCCCAGGTATCTACCCCATCTGGGAACAGGTCAGGCTTCCATTGGCATTGCTGCAGGACCGAATACAAGTTTTCCATGCTGTTGGCAACACTGGCCCGATCCTGCTATCGGGAAGCATCAAGCGCGTGCTCACGATCCACGATGTAATGTTCCTTAAGCCCGAATCGGAACTGCCTCGATCCCCCTCGTTGTATCAGCGAATGGGACGGATCTACAGGCGCATTGTAGCCCCAAGGGCCGGTCGGCGTGCAGATCTTACATTCACCGATTCGGAGTTTTCCCGACAGGATATCCTCGCCTCTATCCCCGGGTTAGACCCCCTCAAGGTCAAAATTGCCTACGTTGGCCTGCCAAGGCATTTTCTTGTATCCCCACCATCTATAGGTACCCACCCCCTTCAGGGACAGGACTACCTCCTCCACCTCGGCGCGCTGGACCCACGCAAGAATACAGCATTGGTGGTGAAGACATTCCTGGCGCTAAGGCGGCAGAAAGCGATCAAGGAGCACTTGGTTATTCTCGGTCTGAAAAGCCTTGACGCCCTGGGACTGACGCCCATGGAATCACAGGAGGTCAAGGAGTCGATACATTTCCCAGGCTATGTCCCTGAAAGCGCTATGCCTGCCTTCTACCGTCATGCCCGGGCCTTTCTTTTCCCGTCGCTCTATGAAGGTTTCGGTATCCCCTTAATCGAGGCCATGGCCTGCGGAACCCCCATCATCGCCTCCAACACCACCAGTCTTCCCGAAATTGCCGGTAATGCAGCGCGGCTCATCAATCCCAAATCCGGTGACCAACTCAAGGGCGCAATCCTCGAATTGCTGGGGTCTCCCGTCCTTCAAATGGAACTTATTGCCAGAGGAAAGGAAAGGACTCGGGAATTTTGCTGGGACAATACAGCCAGGAAGACCCTTGATGCGTACTCTCAGCTGATCTCTCAAGGAGAATCATTAAATTTTATTCATTAATAGTATCTGGGCTGTCCATTTAACCGGACCTGGGCATAGAATCCTGACATGGACCGTCCTCGCGCTGGCATCCACTACCCAAGAGCCCTTGGTGATTTCCATGTATGGTTCCAGACCGATGCTGATTGCCTGGACTACCTGGAATGGCTGAGGTGGCCCAATGGCTTTACCTGCCCGGCTTGTGGCCTCCCAGGGGGATGGCGGCTCGGTGACGGAAGATACCAATGCACAGGTTGCGGAAGCCGAACGTCCGTGACTGCGGGCACATTCTTCGACCGGACCCGAACCCCGCTCACGGTCTGGTTCGCCGCCTGCTGGCATTTCGCGACGGGAAAGGACGGGATCTCAGCGCTGAGCTTGAAGCGGACCTTGGAGATTGGGCTTCGACGCAGAATCGGCATAGGTCGTGTCCTGCCGGTTGGCGTGCGTGAACTGACCAGTTGATGCCCGTTAGAGCCTGACCCAATACCCGACAAAACGACCAGAAGGGGCTCCTGTGGAGCCCCTTCTTCTTCCCGGACAGCAAAGCACTTGGGCGCTACCCAGAAACGACATCCCCCTGCTCACCAGGATTGACCCACCCATCGGCTGCTCGCCAGAACTGAGCCACCGTCACCTTCGTCGCTACGCAGAAACCGACCACTTCTGCTCTTGAGAAACCGACCAGGCACGAATCCTGAACGAACGCTGGATGCGTCATCTCAACCCCCTGGGGGGGGGAGCGTGGTCGGTTCTCTGTGGGGATTTTGTCGCTGTGGATCAGAACTGGCCACCTGGCTGTGGCCAGCGACAGCAGCACACTCCACGCGGCGAGGAGGTTGGCTGCTC
>Ga0302275_10006751_pt1 | contig 10799 bp, 13 predicted proteins | sample III_Bog_N2_2_FD_200229 | JGI IMG/M metagenome (GOLD analysis project Ga0302275, IMG submission 200229) | Peat permafrost microbial communities from Stordalen Mire near Abisko, Sweden - III_Bog_N2_2 | ecosystem: Environmental > Terrestrial > Soil > Wetlands > Peat | place: Sweden: Abisko... | reverse complement strand
TCGGTCATTGTTCTTTTCTGCGCTCTGGCCGGTTTTCTGACTCCGCTGCTGGTGGATTCGTGGTCGTCCGGCGATCCAGATCGAGCAGGAGCCGGGTACGCGGTGAATATTGCCGGCTGCATTGCGGGACCCCTGACAGCGAGCTTCCTGCTGATGCCCTGGCTGGGAGAACGTTGGTCCATTGTCGCGCTCTCGACTCCATTGTTCGTGATAGCGGCATTCACCGCGCTTCCAAAGACATCGGCGACGGCCGCTTCCGGCTTGGGTCTCAACCCACGATTGAAGTTTGGTCTTGCAACCGCTGCAGCTATCCTGCTGATTGCGATAAGCCATGACTTTGAGACGAGGTATGCGGAAAAGGTAGTGAGACGCGATTACGCAGCCACCGCGATTGCGACAGGAAACGGATTCAATCGGCAGTTGCTGGTGAATGGAGTAGGCATGACGAGTCTGACTCCGATCACAAAGTACATAGCGCACCTGCCGCTGGCATTGATGCCCAGGCCTGCCCGGAACGGCCTTGTAATCTGCTTTGGAATGGGAACCAGTTTCCGCTCCATGCTTACCTGGGGAATTCCCACCACGGTGGTGGATCTGATTCCAAGCGTTCCCGCGCTGTTTTCCTATTTTCACGCCGACGCACGGGAGGTGGAGAGTTCTCCTCTGGCGCGGATCGCCATTGACGACGGGCGCCGCTTCCTTGATGGTTCAGCGCAGAGTTACGACGTGATCGTTGTGGATCCGCCCCCTCCTCCACAAGCTGCCGGTTCCAGCCTGCTTTACTCGCGCGAGTTCTACCAGGTGGTGAAGCAGCATTTACGGCCGGGGGGGATTCTGCAAATATGGTATCCGGAGAACGTAGACGAAGGCGATGCTGCGACAACTGCATCCGTAACGAAGGCGCTGATGGAGTCGTTTCCATACGTGCGCGCCTTTGAGTCTTTCGACGGGTTCGGGATCCATTTCGTGGCCAGCATGGAGCCGATCCCGGTGGTGTCAAGCTCGGAACTGGCGGCGCGCATGCCGACTGCCGCGGTGGCCGATTTCGTGGAATGGGGTCCGCAAGCCACTGCCCAACAACAGTTTGAAGCCGTGGTTTCGCGCGAACTGGACCTGGATACTCTTGTGGCCATGGACCCACGAGTGCCGGCAATGCAGGACGACCAGCCAATCAACGAGTACTACATACTTCGCGATTGGTTTCATTCCTATCGATGAAATGGCTGGTTGCCGTTTAGGATCGGGGAGGAAATCACCCTTCCAGATTGGCGCGGAGGCGCACCCGTGTTGATGGCGGCGGAACAAAATGAATATCGCGACTGCCTATTTGGTTCCCGCCGCGGCCGATGCGATATACAGATCCACGTTGCTCTTGTCCACCACCGAGGTTCCCGTATCCACAAACACCGGATAAGGAGAGAACGAATCGGAGGCGTAGTCGTGATTTAACTGCTTGGGCGGCGCGTGGTAAATCTCGTCCAGGGCCTTTAGCCCCACGAACCCCATGGTAAACGGCTTCTGCGTAATGGTTGAATCGATGGTCCCATCCTTGATGCCGTCCAGCGTATCCTGACTCACGTCCCAAGCCACCAGCAGCCTGCCGCCACCACCCCGCTTCACCGCATCGGCCACCAGTTTGCCCGACGCCGAGTCGAGGCTGACAAACGCGTCTATCTTCTTATCTCCAGTCAGCACCATGAACTCCTGCGTCTTGTCGAATGCGGTCTTTACATCGCCCTTGATGTCTTCCACATCCGCGATCTTGATTCCAGGATTGGCGGCGAATATGTCCTTGAAACCCTTGAGCCGCTCTTCCGTATTGGGCTGCCCGGAGAGGGTGAAGAACACCACGTTGCCCTTGCCGCCAAGCTTCTCAGCCACGCGACGGCCGCCCAGGCGTCCCGCCTCAAGATTGTTGGTACCGATGAAATAGAGCCTCTTGCTCGCGGCGGCATCGGAGTCTATCGTGATTACGGGAATTCCAGCATTGATGGCCGCATCGATCTCGGGCTGGAGAACCGCGGCGTCGGAAACGGAAATGAGAATGCCTCCGGCCTTGGCCGCAACGGCTTTCTGCAACTCGACCAGCTCGGCCTGCGGATCGTATCCGTCAGGACCGTCGACGCGTGCTGTGACTCCGTATTGCGCCGCCGACTGCTTGAAGCCGGCCGCCGCGGTCTGCCAGTACGGCAAAGCCTGATTGGCTGAAATAAGGTAGAAAATCTCCTTGTTCGAATGCCTGGCGCACCCCGAAGTAAACCCGACGCCAAGTGCCAGCAAAACCAGCGCAAACTTCTTCATTGCTCTCATTCGCCTCTCCTTCCAAACCGGAAGATTCTTCGACGCTGACGCGGGCTCGGCGTACGCCGTTCCCTGAGAAGAAAAATCGACTGGATGGTAATCCCACGGGATTGGAGTTGTCCAATTCCCGCCGTATGGAGAGAGTTTTACATGCCGGCAACTTGATTGATAGTGATTCAGAACACGTGAGTGCCGCACCTGCTGCGCTTAAGTCCCACGGTGCGGTATAACCAGACCAGGGCTATTTTGTAGGACTTGTTTCAAAAATGGCCCGGCAATCCCGCAGGGGTTAAAACCCCCCGATATTTTGGCGCTTTTCGGCACGACTGAAGTCGTGCCCTTACACAGAGCCTTCGCAAATTTCGCTGAAAGAAAGTTTTTCCGCAGCCTGTGAAGTCGTGCACTGACACAGAGCCTTCGCAAATTTCGCTGAAAGAGAGTTTTTCCGCAGCCTGTGAAGTCGTGCCCTGACAGAAAGCCTATTCTTGAAACACGCTGTAGGCAGTCTACGACGATGATGGATTCAGAAACCAGTGCGTTTGCCAAACTCCCCGCGGGGATCGCTGCCGGCGGGAACGCGGACGACGAGCTTACTCGCCGTGTGTATTTCGAGCCGCCCCATCCTTACCGCACGCCCTTTGCCCGCGACGCCGCACGCATTCTTCACTCCCGCGCTTTTCGACGCCTCGCGGGCAAGACCCAGGTCTTCAGCCGGCTGCAAGGCTCGGCGCCTATGGATCACTTCCGCAGCCGCCTGACACACACCCTGGAAGTGACCCAGATTGCACGCACGCTGGCCGGGGCGCTGGGGCTAAATGCGGAGCTGGCCGAGGCCCTGGCGCTGGTTCACGACATTGGCCACCCGCCCTTTGGGCACACCGGCGAAAGAGCGCTGGACGATTGCCTGCGGGGCTACGGATTGAGCTTTGACCACAACCTGCACGCGCTGCGCATCGTGACCTGGTTTGAGGAGCGCTACGCGGCGTTTCGCGGCCTGAACCTGACGCTGGGGGTACGCGAAGGAATCGTTAAGCACTCCCGCGACTACTCGGCCGCCAGCCACCCGGAGCTGGGGGAATATTTTCTTTCGCAGTTTCCGCCGCTTGAAGCTCAGTTGATTGACCTGGCCGATGAGATTGCCTATCTGACCGCCGACCTCGACGATGGCTTCGACTCCGGCATTCTGACCCTGGAGCAGGTTCGCGAAGGGGTGCCGCTGTTCCGCAATTTCCATGACGCCGTGCTCCACGAGTATCCCGGAGCCCAGCCAAAACTGGCGGCGAACGAGACTCTGAAGCGCATCCTGAATTTGCTGGTAACCGATCTGATGAATGAAGTCCGCGGCCGGGTGAGCGCGCTGGGCGCTACCACGCTCGAGGACATTCGCCGGGCGCCGACGCGCATTGCAGTGCTCAGCGACGGGGTTGAAGCATCCCGCGCGTTGGCCAAGGAGTTTCTGTATGCAAACCTCTATAACTCCGCGGTTATGGAGGAGGCACACGCACACGCGACGGAGGTGGTTCAGGGACTGTTTGCCGCACTCATTGCGGACCCAGGCCAACTGCCGCAGGACCACCAGGCGCAGATTCCCGCGCAGGGGCTGGCGCGCACGGTGGCCGACTATATTGCCGGCATGACCGATGGCTTTATTGAGCAGGCTTGGGGGCGTTGCGGCGGTCGGTAACGCTTCTTGCAGTTTATTGCTTACTTCACAGGAAGAAACTCTATCTGTGCCAGATCGTCCACAGCCTTGAATCCGTAGTCGGCAGTTACCAGCACATGTTCCGGGGAGTCCATCGCCAGTTCCAGCGCAAACGCATCGGCATAGGAGATTTTGCGGTCCACTTTGACCTCGGCTGCTCGAATCGCGCGCTCTCCGGTCGCGGCCACAATGAGAGGTTGGAATTGGGCCAAAATGGCCATAGCGCGACTCTGTGCGAAGGCACCTTGCTTCTTGCGCACAGCTCCGGCAATTTCGCCCCATTGCACCGCTGAGATTGTAAGCTCTGCCAGCTTGGATCTCTTTGCAGTCAGTATTGCGGCGATGCGATCCCTTCCCGCTTCTTTGTCCAGAAATCGCAACGCAGCGGATGAATCCAGGACGAAGACTGTCACCCGCTCTCCTTACCAGCCTGCCTTTTCATCGTCTGCGCGGCGTTCCGCAATCAAGTCGTCGGCCATTGAATAGCCGCCTGCAGTGATGCCGCACAACTCCTCGATCAGTTGCTGCGTCGTGACTTCGGTCTCGGGCAGGAGAATCAACTTCGACCCCTCCCGCCGGATCGCCACCTGCGTTCCGGCCTTTATGCCAAGCGCCTCACGAAATTGAATCGGTATCACCATTTGCCCCTTGCTGCTAACAGTAGTGAACATCTGCTCCATGGCTTACATTCTAGCACAGGTAAGATTGCAATTGCATAGTAAGACAAGACTCGGCCGTCTTACTGCACCGTACCGCCCGGCCTTAGTCGCCGCAAATCCAGGGCGCACTCGACGGCATTCTGTGCATGGAGGCGCAGATTGTCTGACGCCGCCCACAGCCACAGCCGGGAAGCTTCATTGGTGTTGCGCGAGCCGGCAAACTCCGGCCGCATCCGGACCAGAACATCGTTTTGCCCCGTGGCCGTCAGGTTCGACGGGGAATCCGTGTCTTCCAGCACCAGGTCAACATGCTCCCCGCTGAGAGATTCTTCCAGCGCGGAGATTTCTACAGCACGGTCCAGCTCGACAGCAATTGAAAATGCATGTCCGTGAAACACAGGCGCATGAATGACTTGCAGCGCCAAAGAGGGCCAGCGCCCGGCGCCCAGCGCCTCGTAGTGGCGGCGAACCCGTGCCTCGACCCCGCTGAGGCTGGCCGTTGCGCTCTCTCCCAGCCCGCACAGCAGGCTGTACGCTACCTGGGTGTCATAAACAGCGCGCGGCATGCTCTGGAAGCTGAGCAGGCTTACCGTCTGCTGGTGCAACTCGTCCATTGCGGCGCGGCCGAACTCGCTGGCGGGCACAAGCAGAGTGGCAGCGGCGAAACGCACCGGCGCAGCCAGTTGCAGGCGTTCAAGCAAGAGCCCCAGCGCCAGCGCGGCGGGGTGGGCCGGCACCACGGCGGGGGTGAACAAGTCGGCCGCATCCGCCTCGGAACTTCGCTGTGCGGATACCAGCCACGGCGCGCGCACCAGCACGCCCATCTCCTGGTCAAGCGCGCCAGTGAGGTCGAGCACCGTGGAGCCTGCACGCAGGGCCTGGCGCCAATGTTTCCGGGTCAACTCTTCACTGCCGGTGAAGAATGTAAAGTCAGTGCGATCAAAAGCATCTGGAGAGATGGCCTGAACAAAGGTCACCTCGTCGCCCACCTGTTCCAACTGGCCTTTGGCCTGGTCGTCGTCGAGCAGAACGAAGGAGGAAGCGGCCAGAGGAGACTCCGACAGGGCTTCTTTCAACTCCCGCCCCAGCAGCGTAGAGGCTCCGGCAATAGCGATCTTATACACAAGGGTCCTTTGTCTTGTTAGAGGAATTTGGAGTGGCTCAACGAATCGGAATCCGCGGCGGGAGGGGGAATCGCCTCGAGCACGTCTTTCTCCGGGGCTCTGCGCCGTCGCCGCGACCACGAGTACGCGGCGCGCGCCCAAATGCCTGAGAACATGTAGGTGAGCGCAACCAGCAAAAGCACCACATTGGAATATCGCACCGCGACGTACAACACAATGGAAAGCACAAACAGCAACTGGAAGGGATGGGCGCGGGAGAAGTTGATTTCCTTGCCCGACCAGAAGCGCCAAGTGCTTACCATGAGGAACCCGCTGAGACCGACCAGCAGAAGCCAGGGAATGGCGACCCACCACCACCAATCCTCAACCGGAATGCCGTAGAAGAAATGGACGGTGGCTGCGAGCAGGCCGGCTGCCGCGGGAATCGGCATACCGACAAAGTATTTGCGGTCTGGCCGCCCCGGATTGCGCGGCTGCGCGTTGTGGCTGATATTGAACCGCGCCAGGCGCGAGACGCCGCCCATGAGAAAGAGAAAACAGATGAATCCGCCGGCCTGTTGCAAGTGCTGGACCAGCGTCGGATTGGTGGATCCGGGCAGAAAGCTGAAGCCCCAGATGAGCGCGAGCAGACTGGGCGCCACTCCAAAAGTAATGGCATCGGCCAGCGAATCCAGTTCCTTGCCGAAGTCGCTGCAGGTGTTGGTCATGCGGGCAATGCGCCCATCCAGCGCATCGAAAGGAATGGCGAACAGGATGGCTATGGCCGCCCAATCCAGGTGGGTTTGGGCGTTGCCGCTGATGGCTTTGATGGTTTCGGTGATGGAGAAGTACCCGGCGGCGATGTTTCCGGCGGTAAAGAGGGAAGGCAGCAGGAACATGCCGCGGCGGAGACGAGCCTGTGCGTTGGCCCGGGCAAGCAGAGGATCGCGGTGGCGATTGTGGCCGTTCACTGGGAGGCTCCGGCCGGCATCGCAGCCAGTATGCTGGACCCGCCCTTGACTCGTTGACCCACTTTCACTTGCAGCAAGGCCTCGGCCGGTAACAAAACATCCACCCTGGAACCAAATTTGATCAGGCCGACACGCTGCCCGCGCTCCAGTTTGTCGCCCGTGTGGTGATTGAAGACGATCCGCCGCGCCAGCAGTCCCGCAATCTGCTTGAAACAGACCTCGATGCCTTCGCCGCGCACAACGACGACATTCTGCTCGTTGCGGTCGGCCGAGGCGGGATTCATGGCGTTGAGATATTGGCCCTTTTGATAGCTCACTCGGCTGATGACGCCGCCGATGGGTGAGCGGTTCACATGCACGTCGAAGACGCTGAGGAAGATGCTGATCCGCTGCCGGGGTCCATCGGGAGTGGCAATCGTCACGGTTTCGGTCACCAATCCGTCCCCCGGCGACACAATCAAGCCTTCGCCCGATGAAATCGTCCGGGGGGGATCGCGAAAGAACCAAAGGAAAAACGCCGCAAGCAGAACCGGCGGGATGGCCCACGCCCAGTTGCCCGTAGCCCAAGCCAGCACAAAGGCAACCGCCAGCAAACCCACACCGTAGATATAACCGTCACGAACCATCTTGCTTACGATTATACGGTTATCTCACTCGGGGGGGCGGCTGCTGAATGCGGGGTGTGCGCGCCCGGATGACACACACCACCAGCGATGGGCCGCCTTAGAGTGAGCGCCTCGCTGCCTGGATGCAAGAATTCCGGGCTTGAAAGCCCTAAGCCACCGCCATTGACCTTCGCTGAAGGGCGAAAATCAGGTCTTTTGCGTGAAGCTTGAGCTTTTTAAGCCGCACTTCCTCGAGCTGTTCATCTTCGGAGAGATACGGTTTCTGAAGCAACTCTTCAAGCCGCTGAGCGTAGCGATGGTGTTCAGAATGCAGGCGGTCTATCTCTTCGCTCAGCAGAGAATCTTGTCCTTCGTCCATCAAGCACCTCCGTATATTGCAGAACATTCACATATAAACCTATTGACACGCAACCCGCAAGACCCTAACGCGCGAAATCGACTGAAAGTCATTTGAGGTTGTGGAATTCTGAATGAAATCGAGGCAGACTTGCGGTGGTCTGGGCTGTCAAATGCGCCTTAGGCCTCGAGGAACGGCAGGCCAGTGTCAGGCCAGTTTTAGCCTCAGCAGAAGCGCATCTTCAACCGGATCAACGTAGTAGCGAGTTCGTCTCCCGGTCGGCTCAAATCCGAGCGCGCCGTAAAAGGCCAGGGCCGGGCGGTTGGATGAGCGAACCTCAAGCATGACCTCGGTTACCTGGGCGGACTTCAATTCCAGGGCCAGTGCCGCAAACAGACGGCCACCCACGCCGCGCCGCTCAGCCCCGGCTGCTACCGCAATGGTTTCCAATTCACTTTGCGGGGGCAGCGCGCTGGCGATTGCGAAACCCACGGCCTCGTCGCTTGAAGGGTCCCAGGCGACCAGGGCAATTCGCAGCGGGGAACTCTGTGGATCGATCGCGGCCTGGTATGCCGCCAGCGGCCAATTCGGCGCATCTTTCTGGCTCCGCGCAATTTCGATCACGCATCCCAGGTCGGTGGGCGTCATGCGCCGAATCCGCGTTGCAGCCGATGAGTGGTTCATGCGCCCTGCAGCCTCACTGCAGCGGCATCCCCAAAAATCTCGGCATCCGAGCGGCGTAGATAGTGCCCATCCAGCAGCGCGAGATCGACATGCGCTCCGGCCAGAAGGCGCGCCTCGCCCAGACGAAGCGCATCGGCAGCGGTGGGGGCCGTGCTGGTGACCAGGAGTGTGGCCGGCCACACGGCCGCCAACAACACCGCCGCAGCCTCGTCGCAAACGGCAATTCGCACTGGCGCGGGATGGATGGCCGCAAGCTCTTGAGGGCCGGCGAGCAGCTCTTGAGCAGCCTTCCCGGCGGTTTTCAGGCGCAGGAAAACTTCTTTTCGATGAGCGTCAAGTGCCGACGACGGTGTACCGGAGATGCGCGAAAGAACCAGAAGACGCGAAAGGGCGACCACCGGAATTTGCGCTGCTTCGGCCAGCCCTTTGACGGCGCTGAGGCCAACCCGGACCCCGGTAAAACTGCCTGGCCCATTCACGGCTACGATTCCGCCAAGATCCTTTAGTTGAACGCCCGCGTGCGCAAGCAAATCGGCCAAGGCAGCCACCAGGGTTGCCGAATAGCTGCGGCCCTCGAGCTCGGTCTGGCCCAGGATTTCGAGGTCTCTTCCGGCGAGACGACCGAGAGCTATGGAACCTGACGGGCCGCAGGTATCGATGGCCAGCAGCAGATTGCCGAAGCTTGGGGGTATTGCGGGGGATGAATCGTTGCTTTCCATGATCTTTCAGCATGACACAGGCGCAAGTGCCGCTGCCAGACTAGAAATTGTCGTGCTCAAGAATGCGAGCGATGGTGCGTCTGCGGTTGCAGTTTTTCCGTTGTGATCTTTGCGTGGAACTGATCTTCGAGGTGCGCGAGGCGGAAGAGGGCGGCTATGTAACCCGAGCGCTGGGACAGTCGATCTTTACAGAAGCTGAGACTTGGGCTGAGTTGCGCGACAACGTCCTGGAAGTTACAAGCCTCCACTTTGACGATGCTCAGACGAAGCCCAAGCTCATCCAATTTCATTTTGTGAAGGATGAACTGATTGTGGTGGACGCTGCATGAAACTTCCGCGCGGCGTCTCGGGGGACCAGCCCTCGTCGCGTTTCAGGCTAGAAGGCGGGCTCGCTTGCCCTGCGATTTCAGCAAGGAGACAGCCTGCTTGTCGAAGCTGACAAACTCTTCCGCGCCCAACCACTCGCCTTCGTAGGCGATGGCCCCGTCGGCAAAATCGCCGCCACCTTCGAGTACTTCCAGGCCCGCTTCGATAGCAGGACGGTTCAGTTCGACGTTGTCACCGCTCATCAGAAGGCGAATAGATAGGGCAATCTCCGCGGCAGATCTTTTATAGAGGCGCCGCATCACCCAAACGAATTCGCAAAGCGCCGGCGTGGGCACGACAACGAGTTCGGCGCTCAGTAGAGTTCTTGAGGCTAACGGAGTTTGGCGCGGGTCGTCTTGTAACGCGTCACGGAGCAGCACGTTTGTATCGACCGCGATTCTCACCGTATCCCCGCCCATCCGTCGGCGATTGCTTCATTGATCTGTTCGATCGTAAACCGGGGCGTTCCTTTTTTCGCAAGCGATCCGCTGAAAGCCGTGATCGAGCCCTTCCGCATGACGGGCCGTACCAGAAGCCGTCCGTCCGGCAGCTTGTCCACGTCAACTTTCTGGCCAGGAGTGACGTTCATGTGCCGGAGCAGTTCCTGCTTCAATGTGATCTGACCCTTTGCGGTAACGGTAAGCGTCGCCATAGGAAACCCTCAGAGCCTTATTGTAAGGCAGAACTTCCTTACCGTGCAATGACCGCGGCAACTCCGGGGTCTACGCCTTCCCTTCGAGCCAAGTCTCCAGCTTCTCTACCAGCAGCAGCGCACCGAGGCGGGCAGGAGTGCCCGTGTCCTCTGGCAGTGCAAACAGGCCCTCGTTTCATACTGGATGCCCCGGTCCCGGAGCGAGAGTGCGTTCCAGGACCGGCTGATCCTAGGCCGCCTTAACATCCGCCACCGAGCGCACGCGAAACCGCTTCATCGAGATCGAAAGGGTCTTCTCGATCTTGCGCAGGTCGCCCCGCTCTGACGGCCCGGCAAACGTGGAGGCTACACCATGCGCCGATGCCCGGCCCGTGCGGCCTACGCGGTGAACGAAGTCTTCGGCAACCTTGGGCATGTCGAAGTTGATGACATGCGCCACGTTTGCCACGTCGATGCCGCGCGCGGCAACGTCGGTGGCAACCAGCACCCGGTGATGCCCCTCAGAGAAACTTCGCAGCGCCTGGTTGCGTTGCGCCTGCGAGCGGTCGCCGTGAATCTGCGTGGCCGAGTGGCCGGAACGAACCAGCCTCCGCGCCACGCGATCCGCGCCATGCTTGGTGCGCACAAACACGAGAAAGCTGCCCTGCTCCGAACCCAGCAGGTGTTCCAGAAGCTCCTG
>Ga0302275_10006750_pt1 | contig 10799 bp, 6 predicted proteins | sample III_Bog_N2_2_FD_200229 | JGI IMG/M metagenome (GOLD analysis project Ga0302275, IMG submission 200229) | Peat permafrost microbial communities from Stordalen Mire near Abisko, Sweden - III_Bog_N2_2 | ecosystem: Environmental > Terrestrial > Soil > Wetlands > Peat | place: Sweden: Abisko... | reverse complement strand
TCCTTGTCTTCCTCAACCTCTTCACTGGCCTGCCAGAAGAACAGATAGGGACTGATGGTGGTGCCGAGAATCGCTACCAGCGTTGCCCATGCTTCTTTGCCATGCGGCATGGAAGGCCAGAGCGTGGCGCGCGCCACCTGGGCCCAGTCGGCGCCCACGATAAAGGCGGTGACCGGATAAGCGAAGAGCACGATGACCAGCCATTTGAGCACCATGGCGATGTGGCGATACTGGAGCCGCACCGTGGCCCACGAGATGAGGGCGGCGAAAGCGACGACCCACAGGTGCACATTGATGCCGGTGAGCATGTTGGCCGCATCCGCCATGCCGGCCAGGTCCGCGCCTATGTTGATGGTGTTGGCTATAAGCAGGGCAAAGACGCCCGCCAGCAACAGCCAGCGTGGAAAGCGGAGACTGAGGTTTCCGGCAAGGCCCCTTCCGGTGACTTTGCCAATGCGCGCGCACATCATTTGCACGGCGGCCATCAGCGGAAACGTGAGCAGAGCGGTCCACAGAAACAAGGTGCCGAACTGCGCGCCGGCAATCGAATAGGTGGCGATTCCCGAAGGATCATCGTCGGCTGCGCCCGTGATAATGCCGGGGCCGAGCGACCCCAACAGCAGTCGCACCCAGTGAATTCGCGAAGGTTTTTGTTGAGTTACGACGGATTGCTCCGGAGACATCGCAACGCCACCGCCTGACGAGAGTGAACAGCCCCTGGTATATGGGTATGATGCGCAGTTTGATCGAGGCGTTGAGAGCAACGCATCTCAAGGATCAACAGTTTTTGACGGTAACAGGGCGCTCAGCGTACTGCACCCCACCCTGGCCAGCTGGGTGCCCCCGGTCCTTCGCACCTGGGGACCGGGGAAGTACAAGCGCCATTCAGCCTGGGCGCGCGGTATCCAACCCGAGGACTACGCGGCATTCCCTTCGAAGTGGGCTTCAATCTCTTCCAGAGTCTTGCCCTTGGTTTCAGGAAGCAGGAAGACGGCCACCAGGAAGTAGATGACGGTGAAGCTGGCAAACAGGAAGAACATCGAGGAGTATCCATACTTGCTGACAAACGGCAGGAAGATGCCGGCCAGCGTGGTGGAAACCAGTTGGTTGATGACCAGCGCAATGCTCATGCCGTTCGATCGAATGCGGGTGGGCATGAGTTCAGAGAGAGCCAGCCACACGCACACGCCGGGACCGAATGCGAAGAAGGCCATGAACGCATAGAGGCCGAGTGCGACGCGCCAGCCGTGCCCAGCGTCAGGAACACTGCCGACAAGGGCTTTCTCAATTTTGAGCGGCGCGGTGCGCGCGGCGTCGAGGTCGGCGAAGGGGTTCTTGAAGAAGGCTTCAACGCGGTTGGCGGGAACAGCGCTTGCGCGCGTGATATGGATGGGCGCGGCGCCTGCGTCGTCAGAGCGCACATAGCTGGTTGAGGCCGTGAATGCGCCGTAGGAATAGATGATGGCCAGCGAGGCTCGATCGCTCTTGATGTCGGGTCCGCTGTACCCGCTGCCGTTGAGGAGCTTGTTTGCTTCCTCGGTATTGAAGCGCAGGGTCAGTTCCTGGTTGGGATCAATCCCGGATTGGATCAGGCTGCGGCAGTCGACATTGAGTTTTTCCGTGGTCAGGAACATCAGGCCGACGGCGGTGAGCGAGACGATGATGCCGCTGGTGCCGAGCGTGAGCAGGAATTTGCGTCCCTTGCGGTCGACCAGCGTGACGCCCACCATGGTCATGACAAAATTTACGACGGTAAAAATGACGTAGCCCCAGTGCGCCTGCAAGTCGGAGAGCCCGCTTTGCAGCAGGATGCCGGTGTTGTAGCCGATGATGGAATTGATGCCGGTGGCGGTGTTGCAGGACAGGATAATGCAGGCGAGAAGAAAAGGAATGACGTATTTCCGTCGCAGCAGGGAGTCCCTGAATTTCTCGCCCGATTGTTGGTTCGACGATTTCGTCGCCGCGGCAAGATGCGCGGTCTCTTTCATCTCCTCCAATTCCAGGTCAGCCTGTTTCGGCAGCCGCGAGCGCAGCAAGGCGGCCAGCGCCTGTGCCTCCTTGCCTTTACGGAACAGCCATCGAGGAGACTCGGTGACCAGCAGGCTGCCCAGGACGAACAGAACGCCCGGAGGCAGCGAAACCCAGAAGATCCTGCGCCAGGCGAGGTCTTTGAAAGCCAGCAGGTCCGCGGCGTTTCCCACTGCGGCCACGGCTGCAACCTTGTAGCTGTAATACATGCCCACCAACGCGGCGGCGACAATGCCCAGGGTGAGAAGCCACTGGAAGATGCCTGTTCCCTTGCCGCGATGAGACGCCGAAAGGCACTCGGCCAGATAGAGCGGAACCACGATCCCGATGAAGCCGCCGCTCATGCCCTGCAGCAGGCGGCCGAAGAACAATGGACCATAGCCGTGCGAGAGAGCGATGACCGGGATGCTGACGACAAACGTAAGGCCGCTGAGGACCATGAGCGGCTTGCGGCCGATCCAGTCGGCGATCATGCCGGCAAAGAGCGTGGAAAAGACGCTGCCCAGCAGCACGGCCGCCACAATCACGGAGAGCTGCGCCTGGGTGAGGCCGGACGTTGCCTCGAGGTACGGGTACGCGCCGCCGATGATGCCTACGTCGATGCCGTAGAGCAGGCCGCCCAGTCCCGAAACCAGCAGGAGAAACATGTTGTAGCCGCGCTTGCTGGAGGCGGCCGGCAAGGTGCTCGAATTCGTGGAACGGATGGAGTCATTCGTCATGGGGGTTGAGCCTTTGCCTTAAATCTGGTTTCTGCGATGTGGGTGTTTTCAGTCTACAATGATCGAATCCAATAGATACGATCAATCTTCTGATTTTTTGAGCATTGAATTTCCTCGCACAGTGTGGCTTCATGTCTGGCCGCCAGTTCGGTTTTCCAGCTTTTGCAGGTCGATTCCCAGCTGCTGGCATTTCTTGTACAAGTGGCTTCTTTCCAGGCCCAGGGCGCGAGCGGTTTGCGTAATGTTGCGGTTATGGCGGTCAAGCTCGCTGATGACCTGTGCCCGTTCGAAGGCTGAAACGCGCTCGGCGAGCGGGCCGCCCGCATCGGCCGTGGCAGCCACTTGCCGGGATTGACCTGGCACGTGGTTGGTGTGCGCAGCCGGCAGCGCGAGTTGCACGGCTTCAGCGTCGACCGTGTCGCCGGCGAGCAGCAGGAGCCGCTCGACCACATTGCGCAGTTCGCGGATGTTGCCGGGCCACCCATACTGCTTGAGGGCGTTGATGGCGGAATCGGTGAAGGGGATAGGCTTCCACCCGTTCTGGGCGCTCACTTGGCGGGCAAAGTGTTCCACCAGCGCAGGCAGGTCTTCCGGACGCTGGCGCAAGGGCGGCAATTCTACCGGGAAGACAACGACGCGGTGGTAGAGATCGCGGCGGAATGCGCCGGATTCGACGAGTTGCTCAAGATTGCGATGCGTGGCAACAAGGACGCGGACATTCACGGTGGTGGGCTTGTCCGAGCCGATGCGCTCGACTTCGCCTTCCTCCAAAACACGCAGCAGCTTGGCCTGCATGGCCGTGGGCATGTCGCCAATTTCATCCAGGAAGAGTGTGCCGCGATGTGCCTGCTCGAATTTGCCGGTATGGCGCTGCGCCGCGCCGGTGAATGAGCCTTTTTCGTGACCGAAGAGCTCGCTCTCAATCAGCTCCGCGGGGACGGCCGCGCAGTTGAGGGTCACGAAAGGACCGTTTGCGCGATGGCTTTTTTCATGCAGCGTGCGGGCGACGAGTTCCTTGCCGGTTCCGGTTTCGCCGTAGATGCAAACGCGGGCCTCGCTGGCCGCGACGCGCTCAATCTGGGCCATCACGCGTCGCATGGTTTCCCCCTGGAAGACGAGCGTGTGCTTGCCGACGCGGGTGCGCAGATCCTGGTTTTCGGATTCAAGGCGAGTGAGCTTGAGGGCGTTTTCAACGGTGACGAGAAGCTTTTCAGTGGAGAGCGGCTTCTCCAAAAAATCCAGAGCGCCGAGGCGTGTGGCACGGACAGCCATTTCGATGTGGGCCTGGCCGCTCATCATGACGACCGGAGCGGTGACCCCGGCGGTCTTCAGATCTTCAAGCAGGGCAAGCCCGTCGCGGCGGGGCATAACCACGTCGCTCAGGATCAGGTCGAAGGGCTGGGTGCGGGCGAGCTCGAGGGCGCGCGCCGCGTTGTCGCACACCACGGCTTCGTGCCCTGCGAGACGGAAGGCGCGGGAGAGCGATGCCAGAGTATTGGCTTCGTCGTCGACGATGAGGATGTTGGCCTTCTGCATTGAGTGAACAGTGGACAGTGAACAGTGGACAGTGAACAGTGGACAGCTAAAAGCTAACAGCTGCTTCTCGGCAGCGTGATGACAAAGGTAGCACCACCGGCAGGTCGGCTTTCAACAGCGATGGTTCCGGCGTGGTCGGCGATGACCGATTGAACGATGGCCAGGCCCAGGCCGGTGCCGTGCTGCTTGGTGGTGTAGTAAGGGGTGAACAGGCGCTCGCATTCTTCGGGGGTCATCCCTTCGCCCGTGTCGGCCACGCGGATCTCCACCTTCTCGCCATTCTCATTTGTGGAGAGCGTGAGCGTGCCTCCATTTGGCATCGCATCCATCGCGTTCAAAACAAGATTGCAGAGTGCGCGGTGAATGAGTTCGGGGTCGACGTTGATTAGCAGCGGCTCGGTGGGAAACCGTGTTTGGAAATGGATCGCGTTGCCATCCGGAGTGGCTGCATCATAGAACGAAAACACGCGATCGAGAACCTCACGGACGTCGATGCGCTCCAACTCTGGCTTGGGCATTTTGCTGAAGTCGCTGAAGCGGCCAATGATGGTTTTCAGGTTGGCGATCTCCATCCCCAGGGTCTGCGTGCTCTCGCGGAAGACTTCGTCGAATTCTTCAGGCGACAGCGCGCGGGCGCGAATTAGATTTTCGACGGTGAGCTGCAAGGGGAACAGCGGATTTTTGAGCTCGTGGGCGAGGCGTCGAGCAAGTTCGCGCCACGCGGCAACGCGCTCGGTCTGGACAAGCCGTTCGCGCTGGCTGACGAGTTCAGCGGTCATGTGGTTGAAGCTTCGCGCCAGAAGGCCCACTTCATCGCGGCTGCGCTCGGGGACGTGGGTTTCCCAATTGCCGGCGGCCACTTGCTCCGCGGCGCGCGCTAGTTGCTCAATGGGCCGGGAGACTTTGGCAGCGATCCACAGGCTGCATAAGATGGCGAAGAGAATGCCTCCGGCGGCGACTCCGTAAGCGATGGCGCGAATGTGCTGCTGCGCCTGCACCATGCCGCTGCGCGAGATGGAAACAGTGAGGACCGCGAGCACTTCGCCCCTGTCGGACTTGAGTGGAATGGCGGTGGCGTTGACCGAGTCTTCGCGATGATCGGTGAGATAGAGGATGGCGCTCGTTTCTTGACGCGAATTGAAAGCGGTGTCGATCAGATGTTCGTAGCGAGCCGCGTAGGGAACCTCGCCGGTCGCATTGATGAGTCGTTTTGGATCAAAGACTGCGAAATCCGGACCGAGGTGGGGTTGCTCCGTGCTCGGGGATTGGTCTGCCTCTTTATAAAGGGCAATCTGCATTCCTGGGGCGGCGGGAAGATCGGCCAGGAAAGACTTGTCGAGACGCTTGCCGCCAATGATATGGACAGGCTGAGCGGTAGATTCAGAGCGGCCAACTGCACGAATGGCGAAGAGGCCGAGTGCTGAGGTTCCATCGGGCAAATCTTCGGTTTTGAGGAAGGTCGGCTGATCTACCCATGCGATGGGTTCAAAATAACCGAAGCGCGCAGGCCATTGCGCGGAGCTGACGATTTTCCCATCCGGCCCGACGATCTCAAGGAAGTCGAGTTGCGCGTCTTGCGCGAGGGTCTGCGCTTCAGTGAGATAGGGGGCGGCGTCGCCTGACTGGACGAGTTGGAAAGCCATTGTGCGGACCCGCTCACTGGCGGCGATGTGGTCGACGGCAGCAGCAACTTCGGCGGAACGATGTTGGAACTCGCGCTGAAACTGGCTGACGAAAAGCGCGGTCTCCTGCTGGTCGCGCTGCTCAAAAACGAGCCGGATGCGCACGAGTACAGTCCACGCCACGGCGGCCACGGCTGCGGCGACGGTCAGCGAGAAGAGCAGCAGCAGCTTCTGGCGGAGATTCATGGCGCGTCTCTCATTGTGCGTCCTCAAGGGAGACGCCGGCCAGAATCGGCGAGCCGTCGGGGCTCAGGCGTAGGTCGCGCACCCGTCCGCTGATGGCGAAGGCGCGCGGCAGATACAGCAGCGGAATCAGCGTGTGCGTACCAAGGAATTCGCGCTCTGTTTTGTAGAGTCCGGCCGGCGTGTTTTCAACCACCGGAGTTACCACACCAACGCTGCGCAGCATGGATTCAAGCGCGGCCTGCGGCTGGCTTGATGCGAGCGTGAGTTGAAGCAGGGCAAGGTCCTTGTGCAGGACGGTTGCGGCGTTGGCCACCTGCACATTGAATCCCGCCTCGTGGAGATTAAGAGCCAAGCGCTGCGCGGCCAATTGCATGATTGGATTGTTTTCCGCAGCCAGCGTGAGCGGGGGAGTGTTGAGGCCGCCACGCACCTCATGCGCCTTGTTCAGGTCGCGGTCCGTAGGGAAGAGAAACGAGTAGCCGGTGAGAGCGCCGGGCAACATGCTGGCTGTAACTTCGCCCTGCTTTTGAAAGATTACGTTGGAGAGAGCGCTGCGATCGACGGCCAGGGCGATGGCTGAGCGAAGGTTTGGATTCGAGAGCAGGCTGGAGTCGGAGACGGCAAGAGCGAGCAGCGTTACGGGTGGCGAGGAAACGACGGTTAGGTGCTGTTGCTGGGCCTGCCGTAGCTCTTCAGCAGGGACCTCGACGAGATCGGCGCGGCCTACGCTGAGATCGAGCCATTGGTCGCGGACGGATCTGTGCGTCACGATCTCAACTTTGTCGACGAAAGGCCGCCCGCCCCAGTAGTTTTCATTTGCTACGAGACTCAGTGGGAGGCCCTGTGCAAGCTGGAATGGGCCTGTTCCGACACAGCAGGGAGGGTGTTTCCCGTCGCCGGCATCCGTGAGCTGAATCAGGAACTGATTCTCAGCCAGCATGGAGGGCAAACTGGGCACCGGGAAGTCACTTGTGAAAACTAGGGAAGTCCCAAGTGCATGAACCGCTTTCCACGGGCAGTTGGTTGGACAGGACTGCGTTAAAGAAGCGGCTACTGCTTCCGAGGTTAAAGGCCATCCGTTTCTAAATTGCACTCCTGGACGAAGCCAGAACTGCCATCGATGATCGTTATTCTCCGAAGTCCATCGCACTGCCAAGGCAGGTTGCGGATTTCCGTCGATTCCGATTCGCGTCAACCCATCCATGAGTAGACCCAAGATCAGGCCATTGGAGGATTCGAAGGCATCGCCTTGGACCTCAACGCGCAGTGTGCCCCCAAAGTGAGGGCGGGTACGCGCGACGGCCGGCAGTGCAAGCACGGCGATGAAACAGCTAATTGCAACTTGCCGTAACACGGTCCACCTCATATTGATTGGTTGCGCTGCGCACGATTGCGATCAGGCTTTTGCTGTCGTGGGACGAAGCGAGAGCGGTAACTGTGCCGTCCATTGCAAGCGGGGCGCTTGCGGGGATGGCTTCTTTTGCGGGTAGTTCATAAGCACGCAGGCTATCGTTGGAGGCCTCGCCGGAACCGGACGCAATAATCTGCGCACCCGGTCCGCAGCCTGTTTGTAGAGCTGCAAAATCGCTACCCCAGTCACGCGTCCCGGTAATCGTCTTGAGCGGAGCTGATTCGAGAAGCTGTACTTTCCCGTCGATTCCGCCGATGAGCAATGCGATCCCGGCTGGACGTGGAAACTGGACGGCTGTGTAGAACGGCGGAAGTTCCAGATTTACATTCGGTGTAATTACACCAGTGAAGTAATTGCGCGCCGCGTTGTAGAAGGCTTTGATGGAAGCTGCCCCGTTGTTTGGATCGGGCTGAACGATGAACTGGGCAATGGGCCATGGGTCGTCGCTTTCGCGGCAGTGAATGGTCCAGCCTGTTTCCGGCTGGTAAGCGCCAGTACAGGCCGTTCCTGGTGTGTAGACCTCGAAGCCGGTGGCATCGTTTGAAGGATAGATCACGGCGCGAGGATCGCGGGTTAACGCGCGAGTTTGGCCCATGCCCACACGTTTCTGCTCATGCCAGCCGTCCGGAGTCTGAACGAGAATCACGATCTCTTCCGGTTCGACGAGGACCAGTCCATTTGGAGCTTCGAGAGCGGCGAGAACCTGGCCACCAGTGGCAAGGACAGTTTGCTTGAGCAGTGTCAGGCCACTGGCGGATTGGGGCTGCTGCGCTCTGCCAGGGTCCAGCCGAACCATCGCCACACGCGTCTCATCCCCTTCAACAACTTCCGCAACCCACAGCCGTTCGCGTGCATTTTCGCTCAAGGTGACGCGAAGGACGTTGGCGCTTTCCGCGCCCGATGCAATGACTCCGCGCGCCTTCAATTCCTGTGTGAGCAGGCGGCGAATGGAGGGAATCTGGTCCGTGGAGATAGTAGACAGGTTGCGGATCGTGAGGTGCGCCTGCCCCGGACCGAGAATGGCGGCGGCCTGCTCAGCCAGTGCGGCGGCGGGCTGCTGCCATGGGCTGGGCGCGGTGTTTTGCGTCTGTGCCCCCAGGCCCGTCAGACTACCGATGACCATCGCGATGAGACAGGCCAGCTTCATTGGATTTTGAGTTTCTCTCGATGGTTCGCTTGGGCGAATTATATCGTGCACCTGCGGTGCGGCAGACGCTCGCTATTCGCTCGCATGGGTTTGTCGCTTCTACCGTCAACTAAGGCATGCGAGCTGCTGCGTCTGCGCTCGATCCATTACAGATGAAGATCGCCGCCATAAATCAGGTCCAGTTCGTGCATGTGATCGCGCGCAAGCTTCAACTCGCATTGCCCCTCGAAGCTCGGTCCGCCGGTGCCTCCGTCGAACTGGTGAAAAGCAGCCGTGCAGGCTGTGTCGCGGTATTTCCTCCAGCCTTGCTCCAGCTGCTCGAACTCCGCGGCGTGCTGTTGTGGCGTCAGGGCCGGCCCTCCGATGCCCTTCACCGGCTGACCTGGCTGAGCATCCGGCTGGGCCGGCAACTGAGGCTCCGGGAGAATCAATGCGCGGATGATTCCCTCGAAGCGGGTCAGGTTCTTCTCTGTCGTGGTTCCTTCATCGCTGAAGCAGATGTTGAAATCGGCAGTGGTCTTGGCGTTGGGGCAGTCACCGGCGTTTTCGCGAGCCATTTCAGAATCGAAAACCCGCTTGGCCTGTGCCTGCAAATTTTGCCGCCTCGCCATGGTCTCCCTCGCTTGCTGCTGCAGCGCTATTTGCTCGGGTGTAAGCACCTTCTTCGGTTTAGCGGGTGCTGACTGCGACTGGATTTGCTGGCTAAACGAGCAAGGGAGCAGAAGCAAGATTCCAAATAATAAAATTGCCAGGCTACGTAAGTTTCCGATACGCATGAATTCCTCCCATGATCGAGCATCGATTCGCTCGGGTTCCATTGTTGTTCCGAGGGCGGCGAGTTAATCGCGAACGATAACTCGCCGCCCATCGGAGTGCGACACCCATGACCTGATTGGATGCTTTCAATCAATGTCCCGGCTTGGGCGCGGCATCGTCCTCGTTGTCCATCTCCTGCTTGACGACCGGCGCGTTGGCCATGTTTTTGAACACGTCGTTGGCGAAGAAAAACTTTCCGTCGGAAGGCACCATCACGACCTGGATCTTGTCGGAAAGGCGCTCGGCGATGATCTTGTTGATGAGCAGCGGAGACTTGTTCAGCAGTTCGGCCTCGCTGGTCATGCGTTCGGCGTTGGCCTTCGCCATCAGGCGCACGCGGCTGGCTTCGGCATCGGCCAGCAGGTTGCGGCGCTCCAGCTCGGCCTTGCTGTCAATGACCTTAGCCTGGGCGTCCGCCTCGGCGTTCTGGATGGTGGCTTCCTTGCGTGCCTCGGCTTCCAGCTTGCTTTGCTCAATCTGCTTCTGCTTCAGGGGGAGCGTGTATTGCATCGCGTCGGCCTCGCCCTTGGCCTCAACCACTTTCGATTGCGCATCGCCTTCAGCCTGCTTCACCTTCTGCGCCACTTCGGCTTCGGCCTGCAATTCGGCAATCCTCACCTGCTTCTGCTGCATATCGGTTTCCACACCCATCTGGTCGTCCTGCTGCTCCTTCAGCAACAGCCCTTCCAGGCCCTTGGCGTACTCCTCGGGCAGTTGAATGTCGGAAAGCATGACTTCTTCCACCACGATGCCGTCATTGCCCAGCTTGCGCGTGATAATCTCGGCTGCCTTCGAACGTACCTCTTCGCGCTTGGTCGAGAAGATCTCGCGCACGGTGTACTCCGGTGCAAGTTCGCGCCACGCGGACGCCACGACTGGTGGCACCAATTCCTTGTCGACGGGTTGGGGCATGTGGGCCTGCACGCTGTCGAGCTTGTTGGGGTCGAGGCGATAGCGAACGGTGACCGCGAGGCCAATGTTCAGGCCCTCGCGCGACTGCACGCTGAGGGGATTCCTCGGAGCGGTCGATTTCGCGCCTTCCTCGATGGAGCCGGCGGTGAAAAGGTGATCGCGCAGATCGAAGGTTTGAATGCTTTCGATGAGCGGCGTGACGAAATGCACGCCAGGGTAGAGAGTGCCGGGAAGCGTGCCCCGAATCTGGCTCACGCGTACGCCGCCCATTCCGCTGGGGACGACGATGATGCTGGATGCGACGAGCAGCGGCAGGCAGGCGACCAGTGCGAGCGCGATGGGGCCACGCCAGAGGAATTCTT
>Ga0302275_10006744_pt1 | contig 10808 bp, 9 predicted proteins | sample III_Bog_N2_2_FD_200229 | JGI IMG/M metagenome (GOLD analysis project Ga0302275, IMG submission 200229) | Peat permafrost microbial communities from Stordalen Mire near Abisko, Sweden - III_Bog_N2_2 | ecosystem: Environmental > Terrestrial > Soil > Wetlands > Peat | place: Sweden: Abisko... | reverse complement strand
TAAATACCCTTTTTGGTGAAGGCGTAAAACATACTCCAACCACTTATCACGAGATCATGAACCTCGCCATTTACCTGTCGTACTATCTCGATTAATTTGTTTGAATCAATCTTCTGTCCATCTGACCGTTCAATGAAATAGCTAAACTGCCAATGGCATTTTGAGAGATTGTCTGGTTTCTTATGAAGCAGGGCATCTTTAAGATACGCATCATGCGCGGCATCGTGCCATCGCTTTAGAGAGTCCTCGGCAGAAAGTTGAGGGTGCGCAATAGCACCACGCAATGCGACATCAATTGCACTCAGAATTGAGGATCGCTCGTGCATGGCACAACGTCGAATCAGTGGCGCCCATTCGATAGAAGTAGTGATTGGAGCGCTCTCAGGACCAGGCTTCCTAATGTAATAAGTTGCACGCGAAATACCCTGAACCTTTCCACGCGCATCCTGAGGCCCATCAGCTTTTGAACAAATAGGACTAGCTCCATGTGCTGGAACAGTGATGACTGGATGATCTTTACCTAGCGCCGACCTTATCCAGCTAACGTCGCACTGAAATGTTGGCTCAAGGTATTTCTTGACTACGCTTGAAATCAAATCTCGGTCATAAACAATTTCTTTGAATGGATTCACTTCGTCCGGCCTCATATCGTCAGAGAAACCAATAACGATTCGTCCGCCGCCATGATTAGCTAGGGCAGCAAGATGCTGAGCAAGGTGCGCACGAGTTACTCCATCGTTAAGATCAAGCCAAGTTTTATATTCCGTTTCAAGAGTCTCGTTAGGTTCGTCAACGAGCTCCTGAAGTTCATTTTTGGAAATCAAAGAATCCCCCTCGTTACCCTCTCCCGATCAGTGCGCCTACTTCGCCTTCAACGCATCCGCCAAAAACACCAAACCCGCAGCCCATGAATCCTTGTCCGCCGCCGCGTTGTAAGCCAGCGGCAGGTTGAAGTCTTTGCCGTATTTGTCGGCTTCGGGATTGGTGAAGGCGTGCTTTGCGCCGGGATAGGTGACGACCTTGTAGGTCACGCCCGCCTTGTCCATTTCCTGACGGAATGCGGCAACTTGTGTTGCAGGTATCATAGGGTCGTCCTCACCGGTGAATGATGCGACTCGCGCCAGCACCTTGCCGGGCTCTGCCGGATGATCCGTGCCCAGACCGCCGTGGAAGCTGACCGCAGCTTTGAGCGGCTCGCCGATGCGCGCCATGTTCAGCACTACCGAGCCGCCAAAACAGTAACCGATGGCAGCGATGTTGTTTGCATCCACTGTGCTCTCTTGCTTGATTAATTCAAGTGCGGCATCAAATCTGGCCTTGGCGAGCGTGGCATTATTCGCCACTTCGCTGGAAAATTTCTGCGCATCAGCCGGATGGTGCGCCTGTTTGCCGTCGCCGTACATATCCAATGCCAGCGCGGTGTAGCCAAGCTCCGCCAACATGCGGGCGCGCTTGCGCGCATAATCGTTGAGCCCCCACCACTCATGCACCACCAGAATTCCGGGGCGCTTTCCTTTGACCGCATCGTCATAGGCAACATAGCCCTTCAGGTTTGTGCCATTGGCGCTGTAGGTCACTTCCCGGCCCTGCACAGCGGCATGGGATAGCGAAGTTGCTGCGAGAAAAAGCGCGGTTGTTGCAAGAATATTTTTCATAAGAGCCTCCAAGGAAGTGAATGAAAGAAGATTGCGACACCTTGCGATTGTAATTCCAATCGCGGACAAATGCATTTGCAGGGTAGCTTACCTCAGCCGTACAGCCTGCGCCCCCGAATGCGCGCGCGGTGATTCTTGCGCTGCTCGCTTTCGGTGAGCGGGCGCGTTTTACCCTCGAAGGGATTCTTACCCGCCTTGAATTCGATCCTGAGCGGAGTGCCTTGCAGTTTGAAAGCTTCGCAAAAGGAGCGTTCCAGATAGCGGCGATAACTGTCCGGAATTTTATCCAGCGCGCTACCGTGAATCACAATCAGCGGCGGGTTGCTACCGCCCTGATGAGCGTAGCGCATCTTGGGGCGGAATTGGGAGCGTGGCGGTTGCTGCTTTTCGACTGCGGCAATCAGCACGCGAGTGAGCTGCGGTGTGGGCATCTTGGCCATCGCGGCAGCATAGGCTTCGTCCACTGATTTCAGCACACCGGCTATGCCATTGCCATGCAAGGCAGAAATGAAATGCAGTTTGGCGAAACTGAGAAAATGCAGTTTGCGCTCGATGTCGCGCTTGACCGTAGCGCGCTGATATTCGTCCAGCCCGTCCCATTTATTCACCGCTAACACCAATGCGCGACCCGCTTCCAGAACGAAGTCGGCGATGTGCGCATCCTGCTCGGTAATCTGGTCGCGCCCGTCTACCACCAGCACCACCACGTTGGCGTCTTCCACCGCTTGCAGAGTTTTGATCACGGAAAATTTCTCGATGGCTTCGTCCACCTTGCCGCGACGGCGCACTCCGGCGGTGTCGATGATGGTGTACTGCTTGCCGCCGCGCTCGAAGTCGATGTAAATGCTGTCGCGCGTGGTGCCGGGCTGATCGAAAGCGATCACGCGCTCTTCACCCAGAATAGCATTCACCAGCGTGGACTTGCCCACATTGGGGCGCCCGACGATGGCAAGCTTGGGATGGTCGGATTTATCTTCTTCGTCTTCTGCCTGCGGCGGTAATTCTGCCAGCGCGAGTTCCACCACCTCCGCCACATTGTCGCCATGCGCGGAAGAGATGGGCAGCGGCTCGCCTATCCCCAACTCGAAAAATTCGTTGGTGACGGCAATGCGCTGCATGCCCTCGGCCTTGTTGACCAGCAGCAGCACCGGACGCCCGGTCTTGCGCAATTGTTCGGCGATGATTTTGTCCTGCGGTGTACAACCCTGGCGACCATCCACCAGAAACAGCACGACGTCGGCTTCGTCCACTGCCTGCCGCGTCTGCTTTGCCATCTCGAACAGAATGCCTTCCTTGGCCACTGGCTCCAGGCCGCCGGTATCCACCACCAGAAATGGCCGCTCACCTATACGCCCACGCCCATAGTGACGGTCGCGTGTCAGCCCCGGCTGGTCGGCAACCAAGGCGTCACGGCTGCGCGTGAGGCGGTTGAACAGCGTGGATTTGCCGACGTTGGGTCGGCCAACCAGAACTAGCGTAGGTAACATTTCAGGCTTTCGATAATAGGGCACCCTAAGGGTCACTTCCCCCTTTGCAAAATTGTGACTGCGGGAATTTAGTGGACGGCCACCGAATACAAACCGCCATTGCTTGTTTGCACCAGCAGGCCGTCATCCAGCTCCATCGGCGCCGCCACAATGCTGCCGCCATCTGTTTTGAAGCGCGCCGCAAAGGCACCGTCATCGCGATTCAAAAGGTGTACATAGCCTTCATAATCGCCCACCACCACATATTTTCCTAATACAAAAGGGGTCGAGGTGCGGCGCCAAGTCAATTGGTCATTCTTCCACAGCGAACTGCCGCCGGTCTTGTCCAATGCGGACACCACACCATTGGCATCCGTCACATAGAGAGATTTGCCCGATAAGACCATACCCTTGTCGCTGGACAATTCGCGACTCCACAGCGGGTTGCCCTGTGCCAGATCAAAGCAAGCCACGCTACCCTGAAAGGCCACGGCACAAACCTGTTCGTCGTCCACCACCGGCAAGCTGGTGATATCGCTGATACGTTCCAGTTCGGTATTGCCGCGTGGCTGCGAGACCGCTGTTTCCCACATGATGATGCCAGTGCTCAGGTTGATTAACGCTAGTCTGCCGCCAGCGAAACCGGCAAATACAATGCCGTGCGCAATACTGACACCGGCATGGCTGCGCACAATCAGTGCCGGAGTGGCGCGCTCATACAACCACTGGCGCGCGCCATCTACCGCGCTCAGCCCGGCAATGCGCCCATCACCAGTACGTACCACGACGATGCCGTTGGACGCCTGCGGTGCGCTCAATATCTCGCTGGATACCTTGACCTTCCAGCGCAATGTGCCATCCTGTCCAAAGGCAGCCAAATCGCCCTTCTCCCCACCAACCAGCACCAAGTTATCGCCCGTCCCCACCCCGCCGGAGATAGTAAAACCGCTCTCGGCGCGCCACACCTGTTTTCCCGTCGCGCGTTCCAAACGGAATATTTCACCCTTGGCATTCGCGGCATATACCGCGTCGCTCGTCACTGCGGGTTGCAACACATTACCCTTCGCGTCACCCAGGTCATTATGCCAGCGCACTTCCAGCGTGGCAGTTGGTTTAAACTCAACCAGTTTGTTCGGCTCCTGAATTTTGGCGGATGAACTCCCAAACCAACTGGAGCAGCCCGCAAGCAATATGACTGACAACAGCCCGGCTAACCGTAACGCATTAGTGCAAGCGAATTTCATTTTGCGCCTCCGAGCGCATCCAGTTTCATTTGGATCAGGTTGTAGTACGCGCTCTTGGCGTCGGTCTTGTTGAATGCCTGCTGGTAAGCGGCGCGCGCTTCTTCGGTTTTGCCCTGTGCGTTCAGCACATCACCTTTGAGATCGGCATACAAACCCGCGAAAGAGTCGGGATGGGGTACGTCGAGCAAGGCCAGCGCTTCGGTATAACTCTTCTCGTCCAGCAACAAACTGGCCAGTTTGAGGCGTGCAACATCCTTCAACGCGGCCTCGTTGGCATGGTCGATCACCCACTGCAATTGCGTCTTGGCGTGCACGACATCCTTGACCTGAATGTTGGCCTGCGCCGCCACTAGCGCGGCGCGCGGCGCATAAGCGCTGGAACCATATTGGTCAATCACTGCCGCCGCCGCATCATTAATGCGCTTTGGATCGTTGCTGCTGATCTGCTTATTCAGTTCGGCGAACAGCGTTGCAGCTTCGTTCGCCTGTTTGTCTTTGTATGACTGCCAGCCCTTCGTTGCGGCGAGACCACCCAACGCCAATACCAGCAACAGCAACAGCCACGTACCGTTGTCTTTCCACCAGTGCTTGAATGCATCTACCTGTTCCTGCTCTTGCAAATCGAGTGTTGCCATTTTTTTATTCCTAACCTAGTTTAACCAATTCACCAATTTTCCCCGGTAATTCGCCGGGCACAATCTGCACCTGTTCGCCGCCACGCAGCGGCTTGAGCGTGACTAATCCCGCGCGCGCCTCGTCGTCACCAATGATGACTGCACATACTGCATTGCTGCCATCCGCCTTCTTCATCTGTGACTTGAAACTGCCGCCGCCGCAATGCAGCAGTACGCGCAGCCCCGCGTCACGCAACTGCTCCGCCACCACGCTCGCCATGCCACTCGCCAGCTCACCCTGATGCACCACATACACATCCAACGGCGCGGGCGGATTCTGCATGCCGTCTTCCTGCAACAAGGCCAGCAGACGCTCGATGCCCATGGCGAAACCGCAGGCGGGCTGCGGCTTGCCGCCGATCTGTTCGATCAGGCCATCAAAACGCCCCCCGGCACAGATGGTGCCCTGCGCACCGAGGCGCGTGGTAACCCATTCAAACACGGTGCGGTTGTAGTAATCCAGCCCGCGCACCAGCCGCGTGTTGATCTCGAACGCAATGTCGTGCCGCCGCAAAATTTCCTGCACCGCCGCAAAATGCTGGAGTGCTTCTTCATCGAGTTCGTCCATCAACTTGGGCGCACCCGCGATAATCTCCTGCATCGCCGGATTCTTGCTGTCCAGAATGCGTAGTGGATTGCTGTGCAATCGCCGCGTCGCATCGGCATCCAGATCGCTGCCGAATTGTTCGAAATACTTGATCAGCTTGTCGCGGTGCCGCTGCCGCGCCGCCGTATCGCCCAGCGTGTTGATCTGCAACGTCACGTCGCGAATACCCAGCTTGCGCCACAGCCGCGCGCACATCACAATCATCTCGGCATCAATGTCCGGCCCGGCGAAACCCAACGCCTCCACGCCGATCTGGTGAAACTGGCGGTAGCGCCCCTTCTGCGGCCGCTCGTGGCGGAACATCGCCCCGCTGTAGTACAAACGTTGCGGCGCATTGTACAGCAGGTTGTGCTGCAATACGGCACGCACGCAGGAAGCCGTGCCTTCGGGGCGCAGGGTGAGCTGGTCGCCGTTAAGACTATCCTCGAAACTGTACATCTCCTTCTCGACGATATCGGTCACCTCGCCGATGGCGCGCTTGAACAGCGCCGTCGGCTCCAGCAGCGGCATGCGGATATTGCGATAGCCGTAGCTCTCCAGCCATTCGCGCACGATATCCTCAAACCATAACCACAACTGCGCCTCGTCCGGCAAAATATCGTTCATGCCGCGCACGGCTTGTATCGTTTCACTCATGGCTGGAATTCAAACGGGGTGGATCGAGATATGGCTCTTGGGCTTGTCGCCCGGCGCACGCTGAACATAATTGCGTTTCACATAATTATCCACGATCTGTTGAAATTCCTGCGCGATATTGTCGCCGCGCAGGGTGACCACTTTCTCACCGTCAACATACACCGGGGCAGAGGGATTTTCTCCGGTGCCGGGCAGACTGATGCCGATGTTGGCCAGTTTGCTTTCGCCGGGGCCATTGACAATACAGCCCATCACCGCGACTGTCATTTCCTCCACACCGCTGTATTGCTCGCGCCACAGCAACATCTGTGCACGCAAATAAGACTGAATATTCTGCGCCAACTCTTGGAACACGGTACTGGTAGTGCGTCCGCAGCCGGGGCAGGCGGTAACCATGGGCGCGAAGGAGCGCAGCCCCATGGTCTGCAAAATTTCCTGCGCCACTACTACTTCCTGCGTGCGATCTCCACCCGGCTCAGGAGTCAAAGATATGCGTATCGTTTCACCAATATTTTCCTGCAACAGCACCGCAAGTGCTGCGGTAGAGGCAACGATGCCCTTAGAGCCCATGCCCGCTTCGGTCAGACCAAGGTGCAGAGGATAGTCGCTACGCTGCGCCAGCTCGCGATAGACAGCAATTAGGTTCTGCACCTCGCTCACTTTGCAGGAGAGCACGATGCGGTCATGCGGCAAGCCCAACTCCTCGGCACGTTTCGCACTTTCCAAGGCAGAGACAATCAGCGCCTCGCGCGTCACCTCGTCCGCCTCTTTCGGCTGTGCCAGCTTAGCGTTCTCGTCCATCATGCGCACCACCAGATCCTGATCGAGGCTGCCCCAGTTCACACCGATACGCACGGGCTTATCGTATTTTTTGGCGACGGAAATCATCATGGCAAACTGGTCTTCGCCCTTGCGGTTCTTGCCGACATTGCCGGGGTTGATGCGATACTTTGCCAGTGCCTGCGCGCACTCCGGAAAATCGGTGAGCAGGCGGTGACCGTTGTAATGAAAGTCTCCAATCAGAGGAACATCACAACCCATACCATCAAGTATTTCGCGGATGCGCGGCACCTGCGCGGCAGCCTCGGAAGTGTTCACGGTGATGCGCACCAGCTCGGAGCCGGCCTGTGCCAGCTCGTAAACCTGCTGCGCCGTGCCGGATGCATCAGCGGTATCGGTATTGGTCATGGACTGCACCACGATGGGCGCGTCGCCCCCAATGGCAATGCCACCGACCATGATGCGCTGCGTAGCACGGCGCTGAATAAGATTCTTGCTCACTGTCACTCCAGCGTCAGGCGCGCGACTTCGATGTTGGTGTGTGGCGCCAAATCAACGACCTGCCCCTTGTAGTACAGGTGCACGGCCTTGGCATGGCCGATTACCAGAGAAAATGGCGCACCGCCATTGATGTTTTGTTCAGTGCCCGCATGATTGAGTTGCGACAACAGCAGCTTGCCGTTTTTGTCAGATATCTCTACCCATGAATCCGCATCAAACGTCATATGAATTGCGGCTTGTTCGGCTGCATTGTTTGCAGTAGTGGATTTGATGACTTGTTTGGCAAGCGGCTCTAAAGTTGGCTGGGCAGGGAGGGAGGCGACTTGCGGCGCGTTTTGCACTTCCGCAGCCTCACTCTTCTCCACACCGGACTGCGCTACGCTGGGCGATTCTGTCTGAGGCACCGCCGAAACTGGCAGCGCCTCAGGTACGACCAGCGGTTCGGTCGTAATATTCTGCGCACCCGATACAGTTGCCTCCGGCGCAGCCTGCTCTTTCAGCTTGCCTCCAAGCAACCATGCGGACAGCGCCAATACGATCGCCACAGCGAGCGCCGCCGACAGCCAGATTATATTCTGCTTGCGTTCCGTATAAATATTGGGAAACGGTACTTCCGTCAACGCCTTGGCTTCCAACGGCATGGATTGTTCAGGGGCATGCGGCAATGCGGCCAGCAGGGGCGCAGGATCAAGCTGCAACAAGCGTGCATAGCTACGCACAAAGCCGCGCAAAAACGCCGTTTCCGGCAAATGCGCAAAATCGTCCGCCTCCAGCGCCTCGATCTGGCGCGGCGCAAACTTGATACGATGAAATACCTCGTCCACGCTCAAATTGTGCCGCACGCGCGCTTCGTGCAGGGCCGCACCGACACTGGACGGCGCGGCTTCAACGCTGCCAATAGCATCATTCGAAGTGGCGTTGACTGGCTGGTTATCTGTCATTGTCCCTGCAACATCAATTGAGTTTCGCGCGCATCGGGAAAGCGCTTGCGCAATTGCAATGCATAACTATACTCTGCATTACTGTCGCCCAACTTGCGCTCGATGCGCACCGCCAACCACAGGTTCTCGGCAGTCAAATTGGTAGCGCTCTGCGCAAAGTGCGTAAAATTGTCTTTGGCTGCCGTATAGTCGCCATTGGCAAAATCAAGTTCGGCCATGCCCAACTGTGCGTCCGGCATATTAGGCTGAAGCAGCAGCGCCTTTTGCAGAAATTCCTCGGCATCCTTCGTTTCGCCCGCCTTTATGGAACACATACCGGCATTCAGGTAAGCCTTTTCCGGCGTCGCATACAAGGGATTTTTCAGCGCAGCTAAAAATTGTTTCACGGACTCGCGTTCGCGCCCCCGCTGGCACAGGAACCAACCGTAATTGTTATGCACTTCTGAATTGTCGCTGTCTAAGTGCAGGCTGTGCTGAAAATCCTCTTCCGCCTCCTTGTCCTCGCGCAACGCCATATGCACCAAACCACGCACACCATAGGCCGGAGCGTAATCGGACTCGGCAAGCAACGCCTGCCGCAACTCATCCAGCGCCACGCCAAGCTGGGCACGTTCGTAATACAGCGCAGCCAGTTCGGTATGCACCTTGGCGCTGGCCTGCGAACGGGTAGGCTCACCGCCTTTTTGCGAGACACATCCAGCGATAACCAGCATCAGAAGAAAAACACCCAACAACCTCATGCGCGAACCTCCATCAAGCGATGCGTCCTCTTGGTCTTATCCTGCACCTGTCCGGCTAGCTGTCCGCATGCCGCAGCAATGTCGTCGCCACGCACCTTGCGTGTGGTGGTCACGATGTCCGCCTGCATCAGCACGTCACGGAAGCGGCGCACCGCATCCGTACCGGAGCGCCTGTAAGGGGCTTGCGGAAATGGGTTGAACGGAATCAAGTTGAACTTGCACGGCACGTCGCGCACCAGCGCGATCAGCTCGCGCGCATCTTTCTCACTGTCATTCACGCCTTCCAGCATCACATATTCGAAGGTAACAAAGTCTCGTGGCGCTTTTTCCAGATAACGCTGACAAGCCGCCAGCAGTTCTCGCAGCGGATATTTTTGGTTGACCGGCACCAGCACGTTGCGCAGCGCATCGTTCGGTGCATGCAGCGACACCGCCAGCGCCACCGGGCATTCATCACGCAAGCGATCCATCGCCGGGACAATCCCGGAGGTCGACACCGTAACACGGCGGCGCGACAGGCCGTAGGCATTGTCATCCAACATCAGGCGCAGCGCACTTACCGTATTTTCAAAATTCAGCAGCGGCTCGCCCATACCCATCATCACCACGTTGGTGATCGGCCAATTGCCCTGAGCCTGCCCTGAGCCTGCCGAAGGGGCACCCCTGCCAACTTCGCGGTTTGCCCACCACAATTGCCCGATGATTTCAGCCGTAGAGAGATTGCGGTTAAAGCCCTGCTTGCCGGTAGAGCAGAAGGAGCAGTCCAGCGCGCAACCTGCCTGAGTGGAAATACACAGAGTACCTCTGTCAGCTTCAGGAATAAACACGGCTTCTACCGCATTGCCGGTACCCACGTCCAGCAACCACTTACGCGTGCCGTCTTCCGACCTATCCTCGCGCATCACCTTGGGTGCCTGTACGCAGGCCGCCGCCTTCAATTTACTGCGCAGCGATAAAGCCAAGTCGCTCATCGCATCGAATTCAGACTCCCCGGACTTGTGCACCCAGCGCAACACTTGTCGCGCGCGGAAGGGCTTCTCGCCCATTTCCGCGAACCACTCAGTCAGTTGCGCCGCATCGAAGTTGAGGAGGTTTTCTGCCATCAGCTTTTTTCTGGCGTCAACGTGAAATTCGCGTAGCGGACGTTTGCCCCTTCCCCCGCTTGCGGGGGCAAGGTTGGGATGGGGGAAACGAGCATGGCGGGTTTCAGAGGCATATTTGCCATGGTCGTTAACGTGAATAGACGTTCATGCTGGGGAAGAAATACGCAATTTCCACCGCAGCGGCTTCTGGAGCGTCGGAACCATGCACCGCATTGGCGTCGATACTGTCAGCAAAGTCGGCGCGAATGGTACCCTTGTCGGCCTTCTTCGGATCGGTTGCCCCCATCAGATCGCGGTTCTTCAAAATCGCGTTTTCGCCTTCCAAGGCCTGCACCATCACCGGGCCGGAGATCATGAAGTCCACCAAATCCTTGAAGAATGGGCGTGCGCGATGCACAGCATAAAATCCCTCTGCGTCGGCACGCGACAGGTGCACCATGCGTGCAGCGATCACTTTCAGA
>Ga0302275_10006739_pt1 | contig 10817 bp, 8 predicted proteins | sample III_Bog_N2_2_FD_200229 | JGI IMG/M metagenome (GOLD analysis project Ga0302275, IMG submission 200229) | Peat permafrost microbial communities from Stordalen Mire near Abisko, Sweden - III_Bog_N2_2 | ecosystem: Environmental > Terrestrial > Soil > Wetlands > Peat | place: Sweden: Abisko... | reverse complement strand
GGTGTGGTGTTCGTGGCCGCTCCGGTGGTAAAGGTCCAGACATAGTTACTTGCCAGCGCGTTTCCCGAAAGATCCTGAACGCCGGTCGTAATGGTCGCCGTGAACAGGGCGTTCGGCGAGAGGTTGACCAGTGGGGTGAAGGTGGCCGTTACTCCGGCATAGCCGACGGTCCCTGAAACGGCCGTGGCTCCCTGCCTCAGGGTGAATGTTGTGGTGTTGATCGTGAGCGGGTTGATCGCCTCGCTGAAAGTTGCCGCGAGCGCGCCGCCCACCGCCACGTTAGTGGCGCCGCTGGCCGGAACTGTGGAACTTACGGTTGGTGGTGTGGTGTTCGGGGCCGATCCGGTGGTAAAGGTCCAGACATAATTCGAGGCCAGCGCATTACCCGAAAGGTCCTGAACGCCGGTCGATATCGTGGCTGTGAACGGCAGGTTCGGCGCAAGACTCGCCAACGGAGTGAAGGTAGCTGTTACGCCCGCATAGCTAACTGTGCCGGAAACCGCCGTCGCGCCCTGTCTCAGGGTGAAAGTTGCGGTGCTCATGGTGAGCGGGTTGATCGCCTCGCTGAACGTTGCCGCGAGCGCACTGCTCAGCGATACGTTAGTCGCGCCGCTGCCCGGTACCGTGGAACTTACGGTTGGCGGTGTGGTGTTCGGGGCCGAGCCGGTAGTAAAGGTCCAGACATAGCTGCTGGCCAGCGCATTACCCGAAAGGTCCTGAACGCCGGTCGATATTGTGGCTGTGAACGGCAGGTTCGGCGCAAGGCTCGCAGATGGTGTGAACGTGGCCGTTAAGCCGGCATAGCCGACGGTTCCCGGGACGGCCGTGGCTCCCTGCCTCAGGGTGAATGTTGTGGTGTTGATCGTGAGCGGGTTGATCGCCTCGCTGAACGTTGCCGCGAGTGCACTGCTCACCGATACGTTAGTCGCGCCGCTGGCCGGTACCGTGGAACTTACGGTTGGCGGTGTGGTGTTCGGAGCCGATCCGGTCGTAAAGGTCCAGACATAATTCGCTGCCAGCGCATTACCCGAAAGATCCTGAACGCCGGTAGTGATGGTAGCCGTGAACGGCAGGTTCGGCGCGAGATTAGCCGACGGCGTGAACGTAGCGGTCACTCCGGCGTAGCCTACCGTTCCCGGAACGACAGTGGCTCCCTGCCTCACGGTGAACGTTGAGGTATTGATGGTGAGCGGATTGATCGCCTTGCTGAACGTTGCCGCGAGCGCGCTGCCCACCGCTACGTTTGTCGCGCCGCTGGCCGGTACCGTGGAACTCACGGTCGGCGGCGTGGTGTCCGGGGTAGCCCCGGTCGTAAATGTCCAGACGTAATTCGCTGCCAGCGCCGTACCGGAAGGATCCTGCGCGCCGGTCGTGATGGTCGCCGTGAACGGCAGGTTTGGCGCAAGGCTGGCCGCCGGAATGAAGGTGGCCGTTACTCCGGCATAGCCGACGGTTCCCGCGACAACGGACGCCCCCTGCCTCAGGGTGAAGGTTGACGTATTCACCGAGAGCGGGTTCATCGCCGTACTGAACGTTGCCGCAAGCGAACTGCCCACCGCCACGTTGGTCGCGCCGCTGGCCGGAACCGTCGAACTCACGGTCGGAACCGCGCGTGTCGCGAACGTCCAGCTATAGTTGCCGGCCAGCGGATAGCCCAACAGATCCTGTGCGCCCGTCGTTATCGTTGCCGTGAACGCCATGTTCGGCGCAAGATTCGCCGACGGAATGAAAGTAGCCGTTAAACCGCTGTAGTTTACGGTTCCCGCGACGACAGTCGCTCCCTGCATCAGGGTGAAGGTCGACGTGCTGATCGTCGCAGGGTTCATCGCCGTGCTGAAATTTGCCGCGAGCCCGCTGCCCAGCGCAATATTTGTCGCGCCGTTGGCGGGAACAGTGGAAGTCACCATCGGCGCCGGCCGGGTGGTAAAGTTCCAGACGTAATTTACCGCAAGCGGGACCCCTTGAGGATCCGCGGCGCCGGTCGTAATCGTGCCGGTGTAGACTGTGCCCGGAACCAGGCCACCTGTTGGCGTAAACGTGGCGGTTCCGTTGGCGTAGGTCACTGAGCCCGCAACGGGAGTGAGGCCGGCCTGTAAGGTGAACGTTGAAGGTGTAATAGTGGCAGGGTTCATCGCCTCACTGAAGGTTGCGCTAACACCACTGCCGATCGGCACGCCGGTTGCGAGATTCGCAGGCGTCGTTGAAGTCACAGTCGGCGCCAGCGGAACCGGAATCCCGTTCACGAGCAAGCCAGGATTCGTAACCCCGGTAGACTGCAGCGTCACCTGAGTAAACGCATACGCTCTGCCATTCAGCGTCGCGCCGGTGTTCATGATGACCTGCTTGGCACTGAGAAGATTCCCGGAGAAGACGGCGCCAGTTCCGATAGTGACCGAGGTAGGGCCGCCGACCTGCCAGAAGACGTTGTTCGCGCTCGCCCCGCCGGCAAGCGTGACGTGCGCATTATTGGCCAGTAGGACGTCGCCCGCGATCTGGAAAATCCAGACCGCATTGGGGCCGCCGCTGAGGGTGACGCCGGTATTATCCACCATCACGCCCGTGCTCCACTTATATAAACCGGGTGCCAGCGTCATTCCACTGATATTTCCGGCGCCGAGTTCCGTGAAATCCGGAACCGTGCGTCCGGCGGCATCCGCGTAGGCCGCCTGCATGTCGAGTATCGCCGGACCGAGTAGCTGCGGAACCTGCAGCGCGCAGGGCGCGGGGCCCGCCGCGTCCACCGCGGAAATGGTGCCGGTTACTTCCGTGCAGGTCAGGTGTATGGCCGCACCGGTTATGGGACTCGCCCCGACATTTCCGACAATAACCGACGGAGGAACGTCTGTAATTCCGGTTTCCGTCAGGATCACGTAGTTCCCGGCGGAGCCGAGATTAACCGGCGCCCGCTGAGCCATCAGGTTCATCGCAACAAAACACAACGCCGCCACTCTGTATCGTTTCATTCTTTCCTTGCTGCGGAATGCACTGATCCGCGGCTGGCTTGCCGTAAGGCAGACATATAGCCAGCGCGTTCGGTACGTACGCAGTCCGGGGTCCATTTGTAGCGGAGCTTGCCTGGCTAGGCTAGGTGTGCTTTTCGCGGTAAGAGGGAGGCTGTCATCCTGGCCGGGCGCGATCGGAGACTGACCAAATACGATCACACTTGTCAGTCGGACAGGCGCGGCTCACACCGCGTATCTTCTTTTTGATGGGCGCTGTCCGCGCCCGGTTTGGTGGGTGCCGTCCGCGCCTGGCTACAGGTCGCCGCGGGAGATGCCCAGCTTGCGCATCATGGCGTTCAGAGTCGTGCGGTGAAGGCCAAGGCGTGTGGCCGCGGTCGTGACGACTCCGCCGCACTCCCTCAGAATGCGAATAATGTGCTCGCGCTCGATGTGCTCGAGCGTGATGTCGCCCTCGGGCGCCGCAGATTCGGTGCGGATCTCTGAGAGCGGCGCGCGCAGGCTGACGCCTGTCGAAAGAATGACGGAGCGCTCGATAAAGTTTTCCAGTTCCCGCACATTACCCGGCCATTTCCAGGCCACCAGGGCCTGCATGGTCTCGGCGGGTATTTTATCGATTTCCCGATTCATCTTCGAGGAATAGACGCGCGTGAAATGCCGCGCCAGCAAAGGGATGTCCTCGGGGTGGTCGCGCAGCGGAGGCGTAGTGACGGGGAAGACTCTCAGGCGGTAATAAAGATCGGGGCGGAACAGCTTGTCGCCCATCATCTGCGTGAGATCGCGGTTGGTCGCGGCCACGAGGCGGACGTCAATGGGGATGGTCTTGGTGCCGCCCAGCCGTTCGAAGGCCTTTTCCTGCAGGGCGCGCAGCAGCTTGGGCTGCAGATCGAGCGGAATATCGCCCACTTCGTCCAGAAAGAGCGTGCCGCGGTGCGCCATTTCAAAGCGCCCGATTTTCTGCTGCAGCGCGCCGGTAAACGCGCCGCGCTCATAGCCGAACAACTCGCTTTCGAGAAGGCCGGTGGGAATGGCGGCACAGTTGAGAGTAATGAAAGGAAGGTTGCGGCGCGGGCTCAGGCGGTGCACGGCGCGCGCGGCCAGTTCTTTTCCCGTGCCGGTTTCGCCCAGGATCAGGACGGTCGCATCGGTGGGGGCAACCACCTCGATCAGGCGCTGCACGCGGTGCATGGCGGCGCTCGAACCGACCATTTCGCCGAAGTTATCCGCGGCCTCGTCACCCTGGTCTTCGATGCGCTCGGCCAACTCGCGCTCGCGCATGTCGCGAACGAATGTGATCCACCGGAAAGGAGAGATCTTCAGCACGGCCGTGGTGATCAGGACCGGGATGTGCGTGCCGTCCCGGCAGATCAGCTGCTTTTCGTAAGGAGTGCAGGTGCCGAAGCGCAGGCTTTCCTCATGCGCCAGTTCATCGAGCGCAGCGAATTCCGGCGGCGTGAGGTTGGGCCAGTTCATCCTGCCGGTCAGCACATCTTCGCGGCTATAGCCCACCAACTCCAGAAAAGTATCGTTGACGTCCGGAATGTGATCGTACTCGCCCGACACGACGCCGGCAATGGTCTGCTCAGTGGGAACCGCGCTGAGACGGGCGTTACTGCGACGAAGCGTTTCATCGCGCTCATGGCGGTCGGTGAAGTCGCGGACGGCGCGCGCATAGCCCTGAAGATCGCCGTTCTCGTCGCGGAGCGCCATGGTCATCACGCTGGCCCAGAAGCGCGAGCCGTCCGCGCGGAGCTGCCAGCCTTCGTTGCCAAAGTGACCGCCGGCCGAGGCGCGGTTTAATTCTTCGTTCATTCTGGCCCTGAGCGAATCGTCTTCGGAATAGAGAAACGATATGTGCTTGCCGATGGCGGACGCGCCAGGGTAGCCGTAGATGCGAACCGCGCCGCCGTACCAGGAAACCACCCTGCCGTCCACATCCAGCAGAAAAAGCGCATAGTCCTGAACCCAGGAAGGGATCGGCTCCGCCGCATCGGATTTATCGCGCAGCGCGAGCAGGTGCCGCACGGGCAGAACGTTGGGTTTCGCTTTGAATTCAACGGGGCGGATGCGGCCGTCGGGGCCTTCGAGGGGCAGCGTCCCCTCAAGCTCACCATCGTCGAGGATCGACTTCCAGAGCCCCGAGATCTCCGGCCTGAAGCCGGGCGCGGTGAAATCGTCGAGCTTCTTGCCGATTAGCTGCGCGCGGGGAATGCCGAGGAGCTTGCCTGCGCCTACGCTGGCTTCCAGGTAATTGCGGTCGTTATCCGCAACCACGATAGGTGTAGCCGGGTGGTAAACGATAGCTCTGAACAGCAGTTCAAGTTCTCTGGGACCGTTTTGCACGAGCCAACTGGCGGCCGGCGAGGGTGCGGGACTCATACCCCTCTCTCTTTCCGCCGTTGCCTGGGCTGAACTGACTTTATCCGGCAATGTTGCCGGCTAAGAGCAGGTTGAAGTCCGAAAATAGCAGCGACAGTTGGATTTTAGCACTCCCCAGCGAGGATTTCCTTGGAAAACCGCACGTCCATGACAACATTTGGTCACTCAAACCCGCCTCGCGCGCAGTGACCAAATACGGTCACAGTCGCGTTACGGCCGCTCGCCTGGCACGATGGCGGGGAGCCAATCCGCAGAGAACAAGCGAGTTGCAGACAACAGGCTGCTGCCGATGCTGTGCGGAATCGGTCACTTTTGAGACAAAGCAACGCCCGTTTCGAACCGAAAACTCGGCAGCCACAAGCCGTTGAGGGTGATTCCGGCGATTGTGCGACGACAGGGCAGGCCAGGAAGCGACAGAAGGAATTGTGAAATAACATACGGACGCATGATGAGACGACGCCTCAGGCGATCCAGTACTCCGCCTCAACACCGGAACCAGGTACCGGAAGACAAAGTTCACGCAAAGACTTATCCGGACAAGCGATACCGTCCGGTCCCGACCGCCCCGTTTTCACGCCCCGCTCGGATCGGTTACGCCAAAAGATACATATGACACGCGAAGGACTGCAACGAAATGATTGACCGTATTCCCGACGGCGATATTGCAGCGGCCCGGCAAGCACTGGAACGCCTCGCGAGGGATGCGTCTTTTCGTTCAGCTCTTTCCGCAACGCCCGAAGACGAACCAGTCGCCGCGGGGGGGAACGCGAACGCCATGGCGCGTGCGTCGGCGGACGTCCAGGCGGGCCGGGTCGTATCGCACGATGAGGTACTCCGCGAATTCGGCATCAGATGAAGTTTATCGGGCCGGACTCTGCGCGCCCGGACTCCGAGGCGTGGATCGGGAACGCGCGGTGCGTATTAGCATATTCTCATCGAAGGATGAGAGTACGCTTTTTCGGCGGCGTGGGCGAGACGGCTCGCCCCGTAGAAAATCGAAACGAAGAATGCAGCCATCAGCGTTCCGAGCACTAACGCGATGAAGAGGCCGAGCAGAATCCAGACGATAGAAGCGGCGGCGAAAAAACCGCTGAGCGCGGCTACGAGATCCATAGATCAGTGGCTCCGCGAAAGGCCCAGACCCGGCTTCGTGGGCAGGATCAGCTTCCCCTCTTTCACGGTGACGCCGGTAAAGGGGTCGTTCGCGATCAGCAGGTTGCCATCGAGATCGGCGTAATCCACCAGCGGCGAAAGATGCGCGGCGGCGGTGACAGTGCAGGAACTCGAAACCATACATCCGAGCATGGTCTTCATCCCAAACGACTTCGCAATCTGAATCATCCGGTAAGCCTCCATCATGCCGCCCGCCTTATCCAGCTTCACGTTGATGCCGTCGAAGGCGTCCTTCACCTTGGCGATGTCCTGCGCATGCAGGCAGGATTCGTCGGCAATGATCGGAATGTGCACCCGGCTGCGGACCCAGCGCGTGTCTTCGATACGGTCGGCCGGCATGGGCTGCTCGACGAATTCCACGCCCTGCGTTTCCAGCCAGTTAATTTTGCGAACCGCCGTTTCCTTATTGGTCCAGCCTTCGTTGGCATCCACGCGTAAGGGCTTCTTCGTGACGGCACGGACGGCGGCCATGGTGGCCTCATCGGAATCGAGGCCGACTTTGATCTTCAGAACCGGAAACTGAGCAGCTTCTTCGACCTTGGCTTTGGTGGTTTCGGGATTGTCGATGCCGATGGAAAACGTGGTGATCGGAGCGTCGTTCGGGTCGAGTCCGAAGTAGCGGTAAAGCGGAACACCCATCTTCTGGCCGTTCCAGTCCATGAGCGCGATATCGATGGCGGCCTTGGCGGCGTACTGCCCGTCGATGGTCTTGAAAACCTCCGCCATGATCTTCGCGAACTGCGCGGGGTCGGCTTGTTCGAGAAGTCCGCGCACGCTCTCGACAGCATATTTCGCGGTCTGCGGCGTTTCGTTGTAGCGGACGATAGGCGCGCCTTCGCCACTACCGACGATGCCGTCGCGGCCATACTGCACAAACACAACATCGCGGTAAGTGGAAGACGACATTACGGTCGTCCAGGTGTGTTTCAGCTGCAGCCGGACGACTTCGTCCTGCAGCAGCGCGTCGTCTGCGGCAAAGGCTGGCGCAGTAAGCGCGGGAATGCTGCCCGCAGCCAGAGCGGCTCCCGACAACTTGAGACAATCGCGCCGCCTCATGCTGTGGACCTCATGCCGCGTGGGATTTGACCCACTCTTCTTCCCACTTCTTCACGGCCGAATCGTATGCGGCGATCTCGGCGGGTGTGACGGGAAGGTACTCGTTTTCGAGTTCCTCGGCGTTGGTAATGACTTCCTTCACTTTGAGCGCGGCGATGCGGGAGCACAGCGTGTCGCTCACTTTGCGGCCAGTCTTCTCGGCGTAGGCGCGCAGGGCGGCGTGCGGAATCACGACGACGCGCTTCATTATCTCTTCGCCGTTGTCGAGCACGAAGCAGACGTCCACCGAATCGCTGTGGCGGATCGAGATGCCTGTCTGCAGGTACTTGAACAGGGCGTGCCAGGTGCGTCCGAAGGGATCGGGCCCGATGTGGAAATCGCGGAAATTCTCCATCAGCAACAGTTTAACAATGCACTGTGTAGTCTGGTAGCAGCACATGGCATACGAGAAAGAAATGACTGTGGGCGCGGCCATCGCGCGAAAAGCGGGGGAGTTGGCGCTGAAGATCCGCGAGGGGAATATCGGGGTGGAAATCAAGGCCGACGAATCGCCGGTGACCATCGCCGACAAGGCCTGCGAGAAGCTGATCGTGGAAGAACTCAGCGCGGCGTTTCCGGGAGACGGGTTCCTCGGCGAAGAGGGATCCTCGGAGGAGTCGAAGAACGGCCGGCGCTGGATTATCGATCCCATCGACGGCACGCGCGACTTCATACGCGGCACGCGGGCCTGGAGCGTGCTGATCGGACTGGAAGAGCGCGGGCAGGTAGTTGCGGGACATGCGTACTTCCCCGCCCTCGACGAAATGTTCTCGGCCGCAAAAGGCGAAGGCGCCTACTGGGACGGCGCGCGCGTGTATGCTTCGGATATTACGAAAAAGAGCGAGGCGCTGATCTGCTGCAACGGAATCGGGATGATGAACCGGTATCCGTTCGCGAAGGACCTGATGAACTGGCTTTCGGAATTCTGGACGGTGCGCAGCATGGGCGGATGTCTCGACGCGATGCTGCTGGCGACGGGCCGCGCCGATGTATGGCTGGAGGCGCAGGCGAAGCCGTGGGATTTGGCGCCGCTCAAGATCATCGCGGAAGAGGCGGGCTGCGTTACGTTCGACTTCGAAGGCAACGATACGATTTACGGGGGCAATTACGTGATCTGCGTTCCGGCGCTGGCCGACGAGGTCAAACGCTTCACTGTGACGAGGGTGTCATGAAGGCCGCGGAACTGGCGGGTATCCGGCAATTCCGGATTGTGGAACAGGAGCTTGAGGCACCGGGTCCGGGGCAGGTTCAGGTGCAGGTTGCGGCTGTGGGGATTTGCGGCTCCGACATGCACAACTTCACCGAAGGCGGGATCGGCGATTCGCCGTGTAAGTTTCCGATGATTCTGGGGCATGAGCCCTCCGGCGTGGTACTGAAGACCGGGCCGGGAGTTACGGGCGTGGGCACGGGCGATTGTTTCGCGTTCGAGCCCGCCATCGCGTGCGGACATTGCGAGTACTGTGCGCGCGGCCTGCATAACCTCTGCATCGACATGAAGTTCATGAGTTCGGGCGGTGTGCCGGGATATTTTTGCGAATTTGTGAATATTCCCGCGCATAATCTAATTCCGGTGCCGAAGCATGTGGGGTTGAGGGCGGCGACGCTGATCGAACCGCTGGGCGTGGCGCTGCATTCGCTGAGCTTTGCGAAGATTCAGCCGGGCGAGACAGCGGTGGTGTTCGGTACGGGGCCGATCGGGCTGATGACGATTGCGGCGCTAAAACTGGCAGGCGCGAGCGGCGTATGGGCGGTGGAGCCGATTCCGCACCGTCGCGATATGGCGCGCGCGATCGGGGCCGATGTGGTGCTTGACGTTGAGAATGCTGTAAGTACAATTCTGCATGACACAGCGGGAAGGGGTGTCGATGCGTCGTTCGATTGCGCGGCGGGAGAGAATACGCTGAACCAGTCGATCGAATGTCTGGCCAAAGCGGGGCGGTTCGTCTACACGGCGATTCCCGCGCCGACATTTGTGCCGCTCTACGCGCCGGCGGTTCGCAAGAAGGAGATCAGCTTCTTTAATGTGTACCGGTCGAACCATCAGGCGGAGAAGGCGCGGGATATCCTGGCGGAGCATGTGTGCCGGTTTGCGCCGGTGGTGACGCATTCGCGGCCGCTCGATGAGATTCAGAACGCGTTCGATGTGGCGACATCTTACGCCGATGGCGTGGGCAAAATGCTGGTAACGCCTTCGGCCTGTTAAGCCCGGCATTCTCAGCCATCGATCAGCGAACGCGGCACCTCCCAAACGACCCTGTATTGGTCATAATTTTACGGTGGTGACCGCTCTGTCGTAGCTTACGTTGTGTCCTCTTCGGTGCGCTCAGGCGGCCCGGCGCAACTGGGCGCAACTAATCCTGGCTATTCCGGGCTAGTGCCTATCGTAAATTTTCCGGCAGTTAGGCTGGTATATGCTGCGCGCCACCCAAACCTTATTCCGCTCAATAAAAATAAGCTGGATGCGGCTGTCAAACCCATGACCACCGAGGAAGGCTCGGGGGCACTGCCGGCACTGAGATCGGTGACTGAGATGTCGTCAAGCGCATTGTATGCGGGATCCTGACGACCCTGGAATTCCAGCCGGGTGGTCGTACCCGTCGCCACTAAGTCCGCGGAATATTCCGTATAGCCGGTAGTACTACCGCCGGGGAGATCGACCAAGTCAAACACCGTTGCCCCCCCAAATGTGACCAACAATTCCTGACCAGGCTCGCCGCCCGAGGCGAAGAAAAAGTCAACGTCGTAGGTGTCACCGGCCACGGTTGTCAAATCCTGGTAGAGAAAGGCGGTCGTCGATAGCGTATCGCTGCCGATGCAAGGTGCCCCGACGCATCCGGTAGAAGCAAAGTAAGTGCCGGAATTCGGGCCGTGACCGCTGCCGGAACCACTGACGCTGGTGTCAATCGCCCACGGAAGGTCTGAGGTCGTGCTGACAGTCCAGCCGGTGAAATCTCCGGTTTCAAAACCTCCGTTGACTACTATGCTTGTAGCGGACAGGTCAGAGGCGGCGGCAAGAGCGATCGCAAAAAAGAGAGAGAGAGAGAGACTTTTTCACAGCATTCCTCCACACAGTTAGGGGGATAAACGATTTAGCGACTTTAGCACATAATCCAGCCAACTTGCAGTGGGGCTTGGCTCTCCGCTTGTTGTCGGCGCGTCGGGAGTACGCAGTATAATTCCCGGACGCTGAGCCGGTCCATGATCGTGTCA
>Ga0302275_10006734_pt1 | contig 10824 bp, 4 predicted proteins | sample III_Bog_N2_2_FD_200229 | JGI IMG/M metagenome (GOLD analysis project Ga0302275, IMG submission 200229) | Peat permafrost microbial communities from Stordalen Mire near Abisko, Sweden - III_Bog_N2_2 | ecosystem: Environmental > Terrestrial > Soil > Wetlands > Peat | place: Sweden: Abisko... | reverse complement strand
TGTCCAAAATGCCCAGTAGATTCCGTCTTCAGTTCTGCTTCTGGTTATCCCATCACCACAGAGTTTGTCCAACGTAGGGATGACCACTGGTTCTGAAGAGACGGGTTCCGGGCGGATTGTCGCCAATCCGTCTCTAACCCTGACTTTTACCTGCTGGCGGCTCCCGGTAGGCCGTAAACCGAGCCATCCATTGCTGAATGCGGACTGGCACACTTCCCGCGGCGTTCCGCTGCTGGCGCTGGCGTTTTGGACGTAGGACAGACTCACCGCTGGCGCAACGGCGCGTCCTGCGGCCTCTGGGCGCGTTGTTTGGGGGCGTAAACGGAGAATCGAAGACAATACCACCACGGGGCTGTTGGTCGGCGAATGTCAAGTTGGGCTGAATCGCACGAGGTCTACAAACGGCTTGCTTTGCCCCGGTGAAGGTGCTCTGCGCACCGCAACGGTTACCAGCGCGTGCCGATCAGCTCGATGAACAGAGCGATGAAACCAGCCGCCCCAGCAATAGCGAAGGGAAGGTACCAGCGAATCAGAAAGAGACTAACCACCACGGTGATGACCAGGGCCACACGCTATAAGACGAGCTTTCCGCGTCGGTCGTGGATGAATATCTCAATAGGCACCCGGACAGCTAGTAGCGCAAAAATTCCCCCAAAGGCAAAGGCTCCACAGATAAGCAGGAGGAGAATGAGCGCGCCGATGATTCCGGCGAAATCCGCTGCCCACTCAAAGAACCCCTCGATCAACCCCATCTGCGGTCTCATTTCCTGTTTGTGGAGCGCGGGGAAGCTCGTTCGAAGAGAGAATCGGCTCAGCTCCGTGCGCGGACGAGATGGTTATACGGTGGCAAGTTCGGAGGGGAAACCTAACCCTCGGCTACCCACAGGGACAAGATGGCTTCGACTGCAGTTTCGCGTTCAGGTGACTCCATGGGGTGCTTGTCCCGTTCTGCGAAAAGGTCGGCCATCTTGGCGTTGTACGTCACCCACTTCTGTTCTGCAGAGGTCTCAGTTTGCTCGGTCGCACTGGTTGGGTCGGTCATCAAGACCCCATATTATCCATCTACCGGGCGGTGCGCGTTTTGGGGACGATTTAACGAACTTTATTTTGGGACAAGTCAAAACAGCAGTGGAGATTGAGATGTTCCAGGTGGCCGAACTCCGTGCGCCTGCGGCCAGTTCCCCGCCAATGGAACGCTTGCATCTTAGAATGGGCGAACCAGACATGAGTATCTACTGACCTGACGGCGTTTTGGGGACAACCTGGAGAGGTCCCTTACAGCCGAGTGAAGTCTGGCAGCGACTTCAACTTGCGATCATCGGCGCGGCGGCCGCAGCAGGGCGTGTCGAAGATGGTGCAATCACCGATGTGGTGGACATCTCCGACAGTTGCCAGGTCATACGCTTTACCGCAATGCCGGCAAAGGACGGGCAATATCATGCCGGCTGTATCGACCGTCGGCATCATCAATCCATGATCTGTCATGTTATCCCCTCTGGAAACATCCTTTGGCGCGTCCAGGCCGATCCTGGGCCCAGCAGAAAAGCAATCGGCCCCAAGGCGTGAACCTCGGAGCCGATCCACTCTCGCACAGACAGTGGAAAGAAGAATCTGGAATTTGACCAACTTCAAGGTAAGACCCCCGGCCGTCGGGCGGTGGAAGTCGAGGCGAGAATACCGTCGTTCTGCGCGTAACGATGTGACGCAGAGTACACAAGCGCCGTATCTCCTTGCCGATAAGATTTGGCGAGGGCCTCTAGCCTGGAACTCTCTGATTGCGAGGGTGCTGACGGGAATTCCCGCACTAACAGCCCTCGATAACAAATGACCCCCTTGAATTACGACTCTTCTTCTTCATCAACTTCGTTCTCGCTGGGCTCAAGTTCGATCAGATCGGTCGGCTCATTACTTATCTGGTCAGAATCTTGAGGCGGATCGAGCACGCCTTCGAGGAGCTTTGCATGCTGGTCATGTAGCTTTTGAAGAGCGGTACACGACGGGCACGTACAGCTCGCGGAGGATGGAGGCCAAGACGTACGACGACGTGGCGTTTCGCTATCTTTCCGCGGACGCGCATCCGGAGGTCACGCAGGAAACCACGGACAACCACCAACTGTTGCCGATGTTAGGCCAGGTAAAGCAGAACATGGGCCGTAAACCGGAGGCCGCCAGCGCCGATGCGGGTTACTGGAGCGAGGTCAACGCGACGGCTGAAAGCGTGGCGGGCATCGATCTGCATATCGCCACGGGACGCGACAAGCACGGCGAGATCAACACAGCCGGCGAGCCGCCGCCGGACCAGGCCACGGCGAAGGAAGCGATGCGGCAGAAGCTGAGCACCGAGGCCGGGCGATCCATTTACAAGATGCGCAAGGCGATCGTCGAGCCGGTCTTCGGACAGATAAAAGAGGCGCGAGGTTTTCGGCGCTTCAGCCTGTGCGGCTTGGACAACGTTCGCCGCGAATGGAAACTGGTGTGCCTGACGTCCAACCTGCTCAAGCTGTTCGGCTCCGGATGGACCCCGCAGGCCGCCTGAGCGGCGGCAAAGGAGGCATTTTCCGCGCCCGGGGCTGGATGGGACAACAATCCCATCAAAACCGAACCGAAATGAATCGAGTACCCGCTCTTGACTCATGCTTGCCCAACCGTCGGCAACGTCAAAACCCGACAGCGGAATCTCTATTCCCGACAGACTCCTAGGAGAGCCGAAATTTCAGGAAAAATTCGGGAAACCTTGACGATTTTGCCTGTTCGGCCGCTTCTGTAAGATGTTTAGATACGTAAGTAACTGATTCTACATGGATAGTCGGCGGTTCAATACCGTCTCCGGCCACCACTCCTTGGTACAAATCCATCTGTTCCTGGCTGCACGGCGTTTTGCGCGAAGCGCACCAGTCCTGCCCGGTGCCCTTAAAAGGCCGTCTGCGGCGTGAATATGCGGCCCGGCGAGCTCATCCATAAAGTCTGTTCACAGACCTTCGCTGGCGCTGCGCGTATAATCCGCTCAATTCTGCGTATGGAATTCTTTTTCATCATTATTCTTGCGATTGCTGTCTTTGTGGTCTGGCTCCGCAACAAGGACGCAACCAGTTCGCAGCGCGAGGACATCGCTCGCCTTGAGCGCGAAATCGATTTCCTGAAATCGCAGTTGGGTGCTCTGGTCAAAGCGCAAGCCGCCAGCCTGGCCAGTGCCGGGCCTGCCGCGGCGCCTCCCGAAACGCATGCCGCTCCGCCCAGACCGAAACAGCCGGAAGCCATGCCGTCTCCCGTTCCACGGCAAGAACCTCCGCTGGCGGCGCCCCCGCCTGCCTCGATCCCGACAGTTACAGCCCACCATGCCCCGCCGCCCGCGGTTGCGGCCTTCAGACCCCCGCCGCCTACGCCCGTTGCCGTACCGCCTCAGGCCATTCCGCCTCTAGCTCCACGGGTTCCGGCACCACCCGCGCCGCCGCAAGCACCCCTCATTCCAAAGCCGGCTGCCGAAGCGCCCGAGCCACCAACCCCCACCACGCCGCCTTCCGGTGCAGAAGCTAAAGCAGCCGCGCGCGAAGCCATTTTTTCCCTGGAGCAGAAGCTCGGCGCCAATTGGTTCAACAAGCTGGGTGTCGCATGTCTGGTGATTGGAGTTGCTTTCCTTCTTGCCATTCAATTCCAGACCTGGGGACCGGGCGGCAAGGTCCTCTGCGGCTTTGCAGTAAGCCTTACACTCCTGGCAGGAGGCGTGTGGCTCGAACGCAAGCCCACCTACCGCATTTTTGCTCGTGGCGCTATCGGAGGCGGCTGGGCGCTGGCCTTCTTCACCACCTACGCCATGCACCACATCGCGGCCGCGCGCGTGCTCGAGTCCCTCGCCGCCGACCTCGTCCTCATGCTGCTTGTCGCCGCCGGCATGGTGGCTCATTCGCTCCGCTACCGGTCCCAAACCGTGACCGGTCTGGCGTTCATGCTCGGCTTCGTCACATTGCTCACCAGCCATCTCGAATCGGCTGACGGCACGGTGGTCTTTAGCCTCTCTGCCAGCGTCGTGCTCGCCGTGGCGCTTGTCATTGTCACCGCGCAGCGCCATTGGGCCTGGCTGGAACTCGCTGGCCTGATTGCCGTCTATCTCTGCCACCTGACCTGGCTCACCCAGGTGCTGCCCGAAAACCACGCGGCCTTCACTGAGTTCTGGCCATCCACCGCGCTCATCCTGCTCTACTGGCTCATCTTCCGCGCAGCCTATGTCGTCCGCACGCCGCTCAATCAGAACGAGGAGAATATCTCCAGCCTTTCCGCCGTGTTGAATTCGATCGGCGTGCTCGGCCTTCTCAAATATCAGGCCGCGCATCCCGAGTGGGCGTTCTGGGCGCTGATGGCGCTGGGCGCAATTGAAATGGCGTTGGCTTTCCGTGTCCGTTCGCGTCGGCGGCAGGCGTTTGTAGTGCTCTCCACCATTGCTACTGTTCTGCTTGTCTCCGCGGTGCCGTTCAAGTTTCATGGTGTCAGTTGGCCGGTGCTGTGGCTGGTGCAGGCGCAGGTTCTCGCCGTCTCCGGCCTGCGTCTCAGTGAGCCGGTCTTCCGCAGGCTCGGCTTGCTTGTCGGCGTTATCACCGGCGGAGTACTCGCTTTTCACGATGCGATTCCGCTTCTGCTCTTCCGGCTCGCCAACTCCGATCCATCCCATCACGCGTCGCTCACCGCAGCCCTGGCACTCGCAGCAACGCTCTATTGGATTCACGCCGAAGTCTATCCGCGCCGCTGGCCGCAAATCGCCGAAAACGATCTCGAAGCATTCGCGCTGCGCATCATCAGTTGGCTCGGCACAGGCGCCGCCGCCGCTGCTCTGTGGGTAGCGCTGCCCGACCTTTGGCTTCCCATCGGCTCGCTTGCGCTTGTTCTCGCACTCGCAATCGCGGCCCATCGATTCCGCTTCACCCGTCTCGAGCTTCAAGCCGATATTCTCGCCTTCGCCTCTGCTGCCGTTCTGGCCATTCATCACGTTGCACCGCTTGCCCTGTTCCGACTCGACTATCCAGATCCCAGCCACCACCCCGCCGAGACCGCAGTCCTCGCCATCGGCGCCGCAGCTTTTTGGATCCGCTCCGAGGTCTTTCCCCGCGTAATGCCTTCAGTCAATTTCGGCGATTCCTCGCCAATCGACCTGAGTCCCTGGCAGAACTTTGCGCGGACGGTCATCAGTTGGTTTGGCGTAGCCGCGGCCGCCGCTTCTCTCTGGGTCGCGATGCCCGATCTCTGGCTTCCCATCGGTTGGCTCGCGCTTCTGCTTCTACTCGCACTCGTCTCTCAACGTCTCGGCTCCGCTACCCTGGCGCTTGAAGCAGACGCGCTCGCAGTGCTGTCGGCTATCGTGCTCGCGTTCCATCATGTTGCGCCGCTTGCGCTTTTCCGGCTCGACAACCCCGACCCGAACCACCATGCGGCGGAGACGTGGGTGCTTGCTCTCGCCGCCGCGGCCTGGTGGATTCGCTCTGAAGCTCTCCCTCGTCTCTTGCCCCTTCGCACAGGCGCCACTGTTTCGGGATTCGACCTGGCCGCTTGGCAGTCGCTGACAATCTCCGCTACAAGCTGGCTAGGCGCCGCCGCTGCCGCCGCTGCGCTTTGGGTCGCCCTGCCCGCTTCGTGGGTCGTCGTTGGCTGGCTCGCGTTGGTGGTGGTGCTGGGATTCGCCGCTGACTGGATCAAAGCGCAAACCCTCGCCTTGCAAGCCGATTTCCTGGCTTTGGCGTCTCTGCCTGGGCTGTTTGTCTGGGACGTTTGGACACAAGGGTGGTGGGACCACAAAGCGCCGCTTATCGCCGCCGTTGCGCTGCTTTACGCGGGCATGCGGCGCAAGACTTCTCCGTCAGGCTTGCCGCGCTATGTCGCCCCCACTTACTCCTGGGCGGCCACGCTGCTCATGTCATTTGCGGCTGCGGAACTCTCTTCCGCCATAGCATTGACTCCAATCTGGATCCTGCTCGGGCTGGCTCTCTTTGAACTCGGCCGCTTCACTCGCAAAGGCTTTTTGCGCTGGCAAGGCTACATTCTTATCGCGCTCGCCTTTGGGCGCTATGGGATGAACCTCTTTGACCTCTTCGGAACCGCCATCAACGTTGGACCAACTCCTCGTTTCAGTTTTACCAACTCTCTGCTGCTCGAACTGCTGTTCCTCGCATCTGCCGGCTACATGCTGCTCGAGCGCACCACCAACCGTGACCGCTGCTCCCGCCGTGAATATGTCGTCGGCCTCATCGCCGACGCGCTCGGGACTCTCTCAATCGCCCTGTGGTTCGCCTATCGCTTCCCATCCACCTGGGTTCCCGTGCCCGGCGGCGAATCGTGGGTCACCCCCATTTGGGCCGGCATGGCCGCAATTCTGCTAGCCCTTGCCTGGCTCATGCGCCGCAGAACTTTCCTGGTGCAAGCAATGGTCCTGGTAGTTGCCGTCGCAGCGCGTGGACTCTTTCTTGATTTGCTCGCAGATACTTCCGCAGCCAATTTCTGGCACGGCCCGCTCTTTCATCTTGGAGTAACCGCCCTTATCCTCACCGCCGCGCTTCCCTTTGCATATCAACTGCGCAACCAGGATCGCTTCCCCGCGCCAACCTTCTCGTTAGCGGATGAACTCTTGATGTATCTCCGCCATCCTGAGCAATGGTTCTTCTTCGCCGCGTTTGGCCTCGAGGCAATCACGCTGGCCGCCAAGCTCATCTCGGGCCACATCACCATCGCCTGGAGTCTCCTCGGCCTCGGCGTCTTCCTCTTTGCATTAATCGTGGGTGAGCGCAGCTTCCGCCTCGCCGGCCTTGGCCTGCTGCTCGTCAGCGTGGCCAAAATTCTGCTCATCGATGTCTGGAAGCTCTCACCCACCGACCGCTACACCACCCTCATCGTCCTGGGCCTTGCGTTGCTCGCTGTCTCGTTCCTCTACACCCGCTTCGCCGCCGTCATTCGCAAGTTTCTCTAGCTAGTCTGGCTAAACTCCGCCTACACGGAGCTTTTCCAGCAATGCGGTACAATCAGCAGCACAGAATCAAACCCTTCCTTTATGACTACAACTGAATCCGCTCTCGCCAGCGAACCGCCGCCCGCCCCTGCTGAGGAGCCGCGCAGCACAAGCGGCTTCTGGTCCCTCATTGCCACGCAATTCCAGGGTGCCTATAGCGACAACATCCTCCGCAATCTGCTGCTTTCCATCATTGTTGGCATGAACCTTGAGCAGGGCCGGCGCGAGACCTTCATCTCCGTCGTCACACTGCTGTTCTCCTTGCCCTTCGTGCTCTTCAGCATGCCCGGCGGCTGGCTCGCTGACCGCTTCAGCAAGCGCCAGATCACCATCTGGACCAAGGTCATGGAGATTGGCTCCATGGTTGTGGCCACAGTTGGCCTGGCCATGCATTCGCTGCCCATTTCGTTCGTCGCGCTCATGCTTGTCGCCACGCAGGCCGCGCTTTTCGGTCCATCCAAATACGGTCTGCTCCCTGAACTGCTTCCCGCCAAGCGATTGTCCTGGGGAAACGGCGTCATTGAACTCGGCACGTTCCTCGCCATCATCGTCGGCACCGTCACCGGCGCAACCATGGCCGAGAAATTCCGCGGCCATGAAGTCTATGCCGGCTATGCGCTGCTTTCCCTCGCATTCATCGGCCTCCTCACCAGCTTCTTCATCGATCGCGTTCCCGCTGCCGCACCCGAAAAGAAATTCAACGTCAATATCGTCGGCGACCTGTGGCAGCAAATCAAATTGATGCGCCGCGATCCGCCGCTGTTCCTGGCCGTCGCCGGCAATACCTACTTCTGGTTTCTTGGATCGCTGCTGTTTTCAACCATCGTTGTCTACGGCCCCGACGTTCTGCACATAGGCCAAACCAAAACCGGCTATCTGAACGCCACATTGGCCATCGGCATCGGCATCGGCAGCATGATCGCCGGTTGGCTCAGCGGAAACAAAATCGAGTACGGGCTCATTCCGCTGGGTTCCATCGGCATGACCGTCACAGGCGTGCTGCTTGGCGCTACGCATCATGGCTTGATCGGATCGGCTCTCCTGCTCGGCGCGCTCGGCTTCTGGGCCGGCTTCTTCGCCGTCCCCGTCAACGCGCTCATTCAGCATCGCCCCAGGGAAGAAGACAAGGGCGGCATCATCGCCGCCGCCAATCTGCTCTCGTTCATCGGCATCGCGCTCTCAGCCGGTGTCTACTACGTCTTCACCAAGTACATTCATCTCGATCCACGCGGCGTCATTCTCGTTTCCTCCTTTATCACCGCCGCCGGAACCGTCTACGTGCTGATGCTGCTGCCGGAGTGGTTCGGGCGCCTGATCCTCTTCTTCGTCACGCACACCATCTATCGCGTCAAAGTCCTTGGCCGCGACAACTTTCCCGAGAAGACCGGCGCATTGCTCGTCTGCAACCACATGTCCTTCGTGGACGTCGCCCTGCTCATCGCTTCCACCGACCGGCCCATCCGCTTTCTCATGTACAAGGGCATCTACGAACACAAGATCATCAAGCCATTCGCCAAAATGATGAAGGCCATCCCCATCTCCAGCGAACAGCGCCCACGCGATATGATCCGCTCGCTGCACACAGCAACCGAGGCTCTGCACAACGACGAAATCGTTTGCATCTTCGCTGAAGGGCAGATCACGCGCACCGGCCAGTTATTGCCCTTCCGGCGCGGCCTCGAACGCATCATGAAAGGCGTCGAAGTCCCCATCATCCCCGTGAATCTCGATGGGGTGTGGGGCAGCATTTTCAGCTTTGAGCGCGGCCGGTTTCTGTGGAAAGTTCCGCGCCGCATCCCGTATCCAGTCACTGTCAGCTTCGGCACTCCTATGCCACCCACATCAACGGCCATCCAGGTGCGCAGCGCAGTGCAGGAGCTGCACGCCGAGGCATTCCAGCGCCGCAAGCGCCGCATGAAGACGCTCGATTGCGCATTCGTGCGCACCGCCCGACGCCATCCACTGCGCTTCATGATGGCAGATGGAAAAACGCCGAAAGTGTCGTTCGGCTCCGCGCTCACCAAGACAATGTACATCGCGCGCCGACTGCGCAACCAGGTCGGTCAGCAGCATATGGTCGGCATGTTGCTGCCGCCATCCGTTGGCGGAGCGCTCACCAACTACGCGCTCATGCTGCTCGGCCGCATCCCCATCAATCTCAACTACACATCGTCCAGCGAAGTCATTGCGTCCTGCGCCGGCCAATGTGGCGTCGATGTGGTGATTACATCAAAAGCCTTCGTCGAGCGCTTTCCCAATCTCGTCATTCCCGGCCGAACCTTGTTCCTTGAAGACGCATTAGCCGCCCCGCGTTTTGCTGAAAAAATGTCCGCGCTTGGGTTCGCGTGGCTCATTCCATCTGCATTTCTTCGCGGAGCACTAGGCGCAAATCGCATCAAGCTCAGTTCGCCGGTGACGTTTGAAGCAACCGGCAGCAAGCCTTCCGCAGTCGATGGACTCGCCACCGTGATCTTTTCCAGCGGCAGCACCGGTGACCCCAAGGGCGTGATGCTTACCCACTTCAACATCATGTCCAACATTCAGCAGGTTTCGCAGGTCTTCATGCTCGATGGCCGCGACAAGATTCTCGGTATCCTGCCCTTCTTTCACTCCTTCGGCTTCATGGCCGCGCTTTGGATGCCCGCCACTAACGGCGTCGGAGTCGTCTACCATCCCAACCCGCTCGATGCGCAGGTCATTGGCGCGCTCGTCGAAAAATATCGCGTCACCTTCCTCATCGCCACGCCCACATTTCTCCAAGCCTACATGCGTCGCTGTTCCCCTGAAAGCTTCGGCAGTCTGCAATTTGTGCTGGTCGGTGCGGAAAAACTCCCCGAGCGCGTCGCTCTCGCATTTGAAGACACCTTCGGCATCCGTCCTCTCGAGGGCTACGGCTGCACCGAGTGTTCGCCCGTAGTCACCGTGAATGGCCGCGATTTCCGCGCACCGGGCTTTCGCCAGGTGGGCGTGCGTCGCGGCAAGATCGGCCATCCGCTTCCCGGCGTCTCTGTTCGGGTCGTCGATCTGGACACAGGCGAGCCAGTCGCGCCTGGAACCGCGGGCATGCTGCTGGTCAAGGGACCCAACGTGATGAAGGGTTATCTCGGCAAGCCGGAAAAAACCGCGGAAGTGCTTCACGATGGCTGGTACACCACCGGCGATGTCGCGCTCATGGAAGGGGATGGCTTCCTCACCATCACCGACCGCCTCTCGCGCTTCAGCAAGATCGGCGGTGAGATGGTCCCGCATATCAAGATTGAAGACAAATTGCACGAGCTTGCCGGTATCACCGAGCAAGTCTTTGCTGTTTCCGCTCTCCCCGATGAAAAGAAGGGCGAACGCATCGTGGTCATCACTACTCTCTCCGCGGAGAAGCTCGCGCCAGTCCTGGAAAAGCTGCCGCAGTGCGATCTTCCCGCGCTCTGGAAGCCGCGATCGAATCAGTTCTTCCGCGTCGACGCGCTGCCCATGCTAGGCACCGGAAAGATCGATCTGCGCGGCGTCAAGCAACTCGCTGCAACGATGGCACAGCCCGTCGAAGTCTCCGCCACCGAGGCCGCGGAGTAAGAACCGGAGTGCGTTTGCCCGCGTACTCAATCGCAGATCCACGATTTGATTCGCGCTCCAGAGGGATATCGTTGTGATGGACGCGCAACATCAGGTACTCAACTTCGGAATCACGCTCATCAGCCGCGTTCTCATGCTGCGGGACCGCCTGCTCGGCAGAGTTGCGAGCCCCCTGCCCATGGATGCGGCCATCAGCGTCTCCCGCCACACCATTCCAAGCGGCCGCAATCGCATCGACGCCGTGTTCGTCACGCCCGATGCAAAGAACCTGA
>Ga0302275_10006733_pt1 | contig 10824 bp, 9 predicted proteins | sample III_Bog_N2_2_FD_200229 | JGI IMG/M metagenome (GOLD analysis project Ga0302275, IMG submission 200229) | Peat permafrost microbial communities from Stordalen Mire near Abisko, Sweden - III_Bog_N2_2 | ecosystem: Environmental > Terrestrial > Soil > Wetlands > Peat | place: Sweden: Abisko... | reverse complement strand
AAAGCGGAGAGGTGGCAGAGCCCGGTTGAATGCACCTGACTCGAAATCAGACGTACTCGCAAGGGTACCGGGGGTTCGAATCCCTCCCTCTCCGCCAGATCTTCCCCTTAGCTGTACCTATTTTTCCGTCATTATCCAGATTGAGCAAAAGCAATAAAAGCGACGCCGGAGAGTAAAGCCAAAGCGTTTCCCTATTTTCTAAAGCCTTGCCCGATGATCGCTGACTGGCGAGCCCCATGAATCCGCAGGAAGCGAAGTGCCCTTTTAATCCGGAAACTGCGGAGCCGCCTTTGGCGAACGCGCCGAGCCCGCCTTTGGTCAAAGGCTGGCCTGTGCTGGGAAGCACCTTTCACTTTCTGAGCGACGCGCCGGGAGTTTTGAATCGCGCATACCAGAAGTATGGGCCCGTTTTCAGACTCCGCGCACTCTGGATCAGATACACCATCATCGGTGGGGACGAAGCGAAGCTCTTCATGCAGCAGGGGCTCCCGAACCGGTATTTGTCGCGGGAGAAAATCTTTCACACCATCGGCAAGGAACTCGGCACTCAAGATTTCATGATGAGCCAGACAGGCCCAACGCATCTCAGGTTGCGGCGAATGTTGGCACTGGGCTACTCGCGCGAGGCGGCATCCGCTTTCGTACCGGACTTTGTTGAAGTAGTCAGAGATGAGGTGCGTAAATGGCCGGCCGGGAGTGAGCACGGGGTGATGGCCGCGATCAACCGCATCGCATTCGAGCAGTATAGCCAGGTAATGTGCGGCCGCTCGCTGAATCAGCATTTTGCCGATGCGATGACCACGATCGAAACCAACATGAACGTCGGCGGCCGCGTGTGGCCGTTCCTGGCGCTCAAAAGCCCGTGGTATCGCAAGGCCCGCAATCAGGTCATCGGCCTGATCTCAGACATGGTGGATGAGGCCGCGAGCGAGACGCCGGTTGCGGGTTCCAGAAAGACGATCATCCACACACTGCTTAGCCTTCGCGATCCGGAAGGCGTGCCGCTACGGCATGACCAGGTGGTGTGCTACGCGATGTATGGTTGCGCGGGCAGTGTGGCGTACATGGCGCGGCTGATCGGTTTCATGCTTTACCAGATTTTGATCGATCCCGAACTGAAGCGCATTCTCACTGAGGAAGCGGACCGCGCGTTCTCAGAGGGAATCCGCGATGCATCGGACGTGCGTCGGATGGAACTGATGTGCGCGGTGTACCACGAAACACTGCGCTTCCGCCCGGTTTCACAGGGCATGCCTTACTACACCGATCGTGCCTTCGTGTTCAAAGGCAAGAAAGTGGATGCCGGGGACATTACGGTTCTCTCGCAGGTTCCGTTGAGTTTCTCAGAACGCTACTTCACCGATCCCATGCGATTCGATCACACGCGCATGATGAGCCCGCGCAACGAACATCGTAAAGGCGGCGGCTTCCATCCTTTCGGCCTCGGCGATCGAACGTGCACGGCGATGGGATTGACAGAGTTGATGGCCGTTACCATGGTTGCGACAATTCTGCACGAGTGCGACCTTGAGATGACGCCGGCCAGCTATCGACTGAAGCTGAAAATTCGCCCGCTGCCCGCGCCTGACGATGGATTCCGCATCAAGGCCAAGCCGCGTGAAGGCGTGGTTCGCGAGGCTGCTCCCTCCGAGGAAAATATTACCGCTGCATTTCCGGGATCTGATGACGCGTCGGTCGTCGAGCTTCTTGAAACCGCGCCGAGCCGGATTTTTCAGCAGGGCGAGATCATTATCAAGCAGGGCGATACAGCCACGGCTTTCTATATCGTGGAGCGCGGCACAGTGACAGTGAGTAAGGACGGTAAGGTTGTGGCAACGCTTTCGCCCGGTCAGTATTTCGGCGAGATCGGACTGCTGCACGGCGTGCCCAGAACTGCTACGGTCACTACTCAGAGCCCTTCGGTTCAGGTGCTGGAATTGTCGCGTGAACGGTTTCTCGATCTGGTGGAGAATTCCGATTTGGTCTCCGGAGAGATGGCTGCGATCGCACGCAAGCGAACCGCTCACAATGTCTTGCGCGACGCGCTGCCGGGAATTTCCGCCGATGCGCTCGGGCGACTCTTTCCGGAATTTTTAACGGAGAAGCTGGAGGCCGGCGCCATCGTTATCCGTGAAGGAGACGTCGCGGATCGCTTCTATGTAATTGCTGAAGGCTGCGCTGTCGTTACGCGGCGAGGCGATGAAGGCTCGGAGGAAATCGCACGGTTGGGACCAGGAGAATACTTCGGGGAGATGGGCATGACTACCGGACAGCCGCGCAATGCGACCGTAACAATTTCCGATGAAGGTCCCGCGGTACTATTGAGCACGGACCGCAAGGGATTCCTGGCAGCGTTCCATGGCGGAGCGTCTGGCGACCTGGCCCAGACGATGATTACGCGCGCGGCGCTGCTTAAGTAAACGCGGGCAGCGCCGATCAGGAGTTCCTTTCCTTGATGTCCTTATCGAAGAAGCGGAACAGAACTTTGCGGATGTCGAGGAAGAGTTTGACGCCCACCACAAACTGGTAAGGAGTCCACCTTAGGACTTCTTTGACCGCTTGCCAGATGCCGATGGGAGCGAGGCCGTGAGCGCCTCTCCAGACCAGATGATATGCCACCAGACAGAACCCCAGGCTCATGGTGGTTACCGAGAAGGTAAGAACGCCTCTCAGAAATGTCGAGATCGCCATCGATGCTTTGTCCACCAGATTGGTGAACTGAAAAGGCGGCGAATCGAGCCAGCGCTGCGCCAGATAAACCGTTCGGTTGGCCATATCGGAGAGTTGTTCTATCGCGAGATAGTTTTCGTTGCTTGGCCCCTTGAAGAGGAATTTGAGCACCTGCTTATGCACGCGTTTGCGAGCGCGCTTCCCCGCTGTATTGCTGTAAACCCGATGTTCCTTATAAGCGTTGACCTCTGGATACAGGCGCGCCGCGATGGTTTCGTACAGCAGCGTCGACCGAATCATTTTGAGGGTGTTGAGGTTCAGTGGAATGTTGTATTCACGCGCGAGACTCAGGAATCGAATCCAGATCTTGGCCGATGTCCTTTCCCACCATTCCGTGTGCTTGCTCCTAAAGGCATAAAGATCCTGCCAGAAGATGCCTTCTAGGCGTTTGGAAAATTCGTCGACATCGATCGGAGGAAGGGGCTCAAGGAGGGCCAGTGCGGCCTGCACCATGCGGCCAATGTCCGCCTGGTCGTGGTAATGCGAAAGCATCTTCCAGTTGTTGCGTTCCTTGGTTGTGTAAGCGCCCGATGAACCGAAATCGATGAAGACGAGCTCGCTGTTGCGCTCGATGACTACGTTGGAGGGGTGCGGGTCCGCGTGAAAAAGAACATTCTCGAATACGCCGAACTGATTGGTGCGCAGGAGCCGTTTGGCCACCAGCTCGGGATGAATTCCTTCGGCTCTGAGCAATTCGAGCGCCCGAGTGTCATTCTTCTCCACTGCCGCAATCAATTCGCGCATCCAGATGCCCGAGACGAACTCCGACACCATAATGTCCTGCGACGACAGCTCGAAATAGATGCGCGGGGCACTTATATGCTTCATGTGCGCCTTCACGCCGCTGCGGAACAGTTCGGTATAGCGCGCCTCTTTCCTGAAATCCAGCTCTTCCATCAGCATGCTTCGGAATTCGTACACGAAATTCCGGGAAAGTCCGGGACGAATGATGGTGAAGAATTCGAGGAACTGAAGCACGGCGGCAAGCGCATTGCAATCGGCGACAAACTTCTGACCAATGCCGGGCCTGCGAACCTTAACGGCAACGCGGTCGCCGTTCTTAAGGAACGCCTGAAACACGCAGGCCACGGAAGCAGATCCGATGGGGACGGGATCGAAAGCAGCGAAGACTTCAAGCAGCGGCTTCCCCATCACGGTCTCAATCCGCTCGATTGCGTAGCTGGTAGGGAAAGTAGGCATGCGGTCGAGCATCTTGGCTAGTTCGACCGTGTATTCGTAAGGCAGCAGATCGATTCGCATCGCCATCTGCTGACCCACTTTAACGGCGCTTCCACCGATTCGCTCGATCGCTTCGCGCAGGCGCACGGCCCTGCGTTCAATGGTGTCGATGCTGAGGAGCTTGTCCCAGAGGATATGCGCAGCCCAGCGCAGCCCAGCGAAACCGTAAATCATCAACCGGGAGTATGTCTGGAAGGTATTCGCGGTCCAGTTGAGCTGGCGCATCATTGCCGGCGAGACTTGCGGCAAGATGTTGCCCTGCAGATTCTTGCGAACCTCGGGCGGAATAATTCCCGGTGGTGGCTTGAAGTCTAGAGTAGAAGGATCGACTCCCCGTCCGTAATTCGACCGGCCCTTCGGCTGGGCCGATCCGTCTTTACGGCGTCCCAATGCATGCAAGGCCGCCAAGCGGATTTGCTCGATACGGCCCGGGTCGAGCGTGCTTTCACGAAATGTGTTGGTTGGGGGTGGCGGAGGGGGAGCGAAACCCTCGGGATCGGGGTCGCGCTCGGGGTCCGGTGAAGGCGGAGCATTCTCCGCCTCGGATTTGATCTCCTCGGACTCGTCTTTATCCAGGCCGTCCCATGTAAGGTGATCGGGGGACCCGTCGAGCGTCATATCAGGCCTCCGGGCGAATGAGCCCCCAATCCAGGCGTCGCTACCGTAGCGGAGGCGGCGTAAATAACCTCACCGTATCCCGGACCTGCTTCGAGCCTGGCCCGCGATTCACCTGTTTCACAAATTCGTACGGCGCTTCGCCTGCCACGCGCATTCCCTTGCTGAGTGCTTTGGTCCAATTTTCGATTCCATCCCGGAGCGCCCCGTCACGCTTTTTGCGCGCGGACTTATCGCTGCGTTCACTATATTCGCTGAAGGTGCGCGCGACCCCTTTGCTGACTGTTTCAAGAGACCGCGTAACTCCACGCTCGAGGTGCTGGATTGTGCCCAACCCTATGTTGCTGTAGCGACGTTTCTTTTTTCTTGACCTATCGCCTTTGACCCGGACGCTCTCTTGCAGAATCACCGGGGAAGGGGCGACGTGGGCCGGGGCTGCGACGGGTTCCGCCGGCTTAATCTCTGCTTTGATCTGTGTCATAAATCCTCACATTGTGAATGGGAAGAACCCGGTCTTGCGCCGGATCCTGCGCTCGTAAATGATCACCACGGGCGTGAGTACCTTGCCTTCCACCTCAGCGCCCAGGTTGTTGCGAACCGCCTCAACAGCGGCGGCTACCTCTTCCATGAGTTCGCCTTCGCCCTTCTTCAGCTCACGGATCAGTTTCCTCTTCGTTTTGCCCAGATCCAGCACTACGGGTGGAAGCTCGGTTCCCGGAACATGCGCTGCCGGAACCGTTTCTGTCATCGTTGTTTCTGTTGTTGTCTTTGTCATATCTCTAATGTCTCCTGTCGTATTTAAAATCCGTCCCCGAAAGATCAGGCTACCGCGGTACGAACTGCGCTTTGCTTATCCGCCCGGATGGCGACCTCAGTCCAGATGGCCCCGCCGAAATCGAGTGCCGCAAGCACCAGAATAATTTTTGGAGCGATGCCTAAGAGAACCAGGATCACCATAAATGTCCCGGCAAATGTTCGCGTGTAATTATCGAAGCGGAAAAATGCAGCATTCTCCGCGGTGGAGTTGTAGATTCCCTTAACGCCCAGCACGAGCGCAAGCGCTCCGACGAGCCTCACCCAGAAACCGTGGTCTTCCGGGATTCCGACCAGCGCCATTAAAAGGTTGGGGACGAGCGCCAGCATCGCTCCCGCGGTAGCCAGATAGGCTCCATAAACGATAATGCTCACGCGCGCTCTGCTCATAGTCCTCTCCTTACGATCCCATAGTGCCAATCCATGTCAGACCTCCGATGGCAAGTAAGATCACCCATTGAAATGCCTTGATGAGCTGCCTGGGCGAGAATTGGGCGATCCAGAAACATACCAGAATCTGCGCAAACCACTCCAGTGCAAAGCCTCTGGCCAGCACGATCCGCTGCGGGTCGGAATACCAGTCCGTGAAGTAGAACAGGTAATCCATAATTGCGGTTCCCACAATATTGATCGTGAAAAAGTGCCAAAGCAAACGAACCGACTTCTTCATCTGCAGCGCATCGCCGAACGGAGTGGAGGGGAATCCTTCGACTTTCAACTTGGGATAAATCCAGTGCTCCATTGTGTAGCAATGGAGAGTCAGACCGCCCGTGGCGACAATGCCTCCTGCCAAAAACGCACCTTTTATCAATTCAAACCACCTGCTCTTTCGATGTCCATTCTCAATTGCCGCTTAACCGGCCTGCTTAACTTTTGCGAATCGCATTGGCCGGGCATGTTTGTCCCAGCCTTCGTCGTACAACCACTGTTCCAGACTCTTCAGCTTAAGCTCAGGGTAACGGCGGCAAAGCTCCTGTACGTCCGCCTTGTAACCGTTCGTATTGAGCCACTGAAACGACTTAGTAACATCTTTGCCCAGTTGCAGATAGGTCAACCAAATGGGGATATGGATAAATCTGACATTCCTTTTTGTAACGCGGCTGAAGGTCTCGGCTTTCTCAAGGTTGGTCTGAGCGCTCCCAGCAATCTCCAGTTCCATGCCGATAAACTCCTGCGGGCGCTCAAAGGCCAGCTGGACGAATCCGCCAATGTCGCACGTCGCAATCATCTGATAAGGCCGGTCCTTTTTGACGGGCGAGGTCAACCACCCCATCAGAATTCCCAGGTGAAAAATATTGATGTAGTAGTTTTCATAGAAAGAAACAGGCCTGAAGATCGTTGCAGGAATTCCCAGCTTGCGGATATGCTTCTCGATCTCCCATTTGCGTTCCCATATGTTGATGCCGGTGTTTCGGTCCGCTCCCGCTACGGAAGTGTAAACAAAATGTTCGATCCCCGCCCTCTTCGCGGCATCGGCAATTTTCATGCCTTGCGTGACCTCGCGCTCCCCACTGTTCGATCCATCCTGAACGCTGAACACCCCGTAGGCGCCTTTCAGCGCGGCATCCAGCGATGCCGGATCGTCCAGATCACCCTTTGCGAGTTCGACGCCTTTCTTCTCTAGCGCCAGTGCCGCGGGGCTCTCGGGGCTGCGAGTCAACCCCCGCACCTTCCATCCTTTTTCAAGCAAACGAGTCACGACTGCTCCGCCCTGATTGCCCAATGCGCCGCAGACGAGAATGGTTTTTGTACTGTTAGCTGAGTTTTCCATTATTTTGCAGAGGAAGTTTGAACGTAATCCGTATACTCCCCTTCCATGTCTTTCAGCAAGCCAATTCGAAAGCGGTACTCCGATCCATCGTCCAGGGGCTTCACCTCCGGCATCACTTTCATGTATTCAATGATGGCCATCCGCTCATGGGGAGTGAGATAGGGACCGATGACGCCGGGAGTGCCCTTCGCTGCATCGCGGAACTCGTGGCCCAGATTTGAGTTTCCGGCGATATTGCGATCAAATCGAAGATGGCCGGAGAATAGCTCTCGCACGCTGTATTCGGTCGTCTGCAGGAAATTGCGCCTGGTATCAAATTTGAAACCGCCTTCGAACTTATCGGTCCGGTAACCTACCTTGACGGGATCGAACTCCTGGCTGCCGGTCCAGAAGCTTTTGGAACGTTCGCTTACCGGACTCATCACCTCATAAAGGTTCGGAATCGCGCCGTTGTGCATATAGGGTGGCGTGGCCCAGTAACCGGTCAGCGGCCTTGCTGGGTAAGCCAGCGGGGCGCGGAACTCGTTCTTGCGAAATCCAGTGACCTTGAGATGGTCATCGGGCGCAATATGCTGGTGGTCCAACTCTCGCGCCATAATTTCGGTAGTGGTAACCAGCAACGCTTCTCCGATGCCGACTTTGTCTTTTCCCCCGAACTGCGCCTTCAACACTCCGGTGTAGACCTGGCGGCCATTGAAATTCTCCGCATCCAGAGGATCGGTGCCGATCACACTCAGTTTGTACATTGGCAGCTGGAAATACCGCTTTCCGTTTTCGTTGGCATTCACCTGACCAACTGGGCCGTGGCAGCGAGCGCAGAGTCCTTTGTTCTGAGTATTGGGATTTGGACAAGGTTGATAATCGCCGGACGGAGATGCATCGGGACACCATTGTTCCTCGGCCGGCGTCAGAGCGTTGTCGAAGACCTTCTCCTCATAAAGATAACGGCCCTCTTCGACGAGCTTCGGGTCGACTTTCCCCATGATATCGTCCGGCCATTTGGGTGGTTTCATGACCGAGATCAGCGACTCCATCCAGAAGATGTTCTTGATCGGGATGGAGGTATGGAAGCGCTGATTAGGATCGGGATTGGTCAGGTCCACGGCCGAATTAACACCCCACGACTCTGTAACGTTGCGCCCGAGCGGTTGACCGATTGCCGCAACGCTTTGCACCCAGTCGTAATCGTGTGTATACCAAAGCGGCGCAATCAGGACCGGTGCGTCGGCTACGATAACGTTGCGTTCATCCAGCGGGGCAAACTGCCCGTTGGCGCCTCTACCCAGCGCATCCATCCGGCCATAGCCCTCTTCGGTTGGGTAGGTATTTTTTATGCCCGCCATTACTCCCCCGACAATGGAAGGACTGTGCAGGAACTCATCGAGCTCTTTCTTTACCTTTTCCTTTTCCTCGGGGGTATTCGGCCTTTTCTCATAGCTGACGACCTTATAAGCGAATCGATCAAACATACTGGGCGAATAGCGCGTCTCAAGGAGCAGGTTGGCAAGCGTTGTGTTGAACACCGTGAAATTCCAGCGTCCCCTGCCGCCATCGACTATGAGGCTTTTTCCCTGGTAGTTGATCTGAGCAACGTGACACGCGGCGCACGTATAGGTCAGCCATTCCCGGTGGAGGGCAACATTGCCAGGGCATGGAGGCACACCGCATCCGAGATTTCGAAGATGATCGTCACTGAGGGTTTCTTTGGTGACCCCAACGGGAAGGTTGTCCGGGTTATATTTTGAAGAATCGGGGACGAGATTGTATCGTACAAGGTTCTCCGGGACGGCGAAGGGCTGGTGATTTCCCAATCCCGGCTGCTCAAGCGCCATGAACCAGCTATAGGGAATAATCAGGGAGCCCTGCGAGGTCTGGTAATACCGTTCGCGCTGATCCGGCGTCCAGCCCTGGTCCAGCCGAATTACGTTTTTGGCAACGGCGACCTTCGGCAGGACTGGGAATAGTGAACGATACCCTATCGCGCCGAGTATCAAGGCCACCAGCACAAGGGCGATCGCAACGGCTGAGATTCTTTGGACGAGCGTGCTTTTCTTTGGGGACATTGTGAATCTGATAGTACAGTGATTTCCTGACGGAATGCTTGTAAAATTTTCTGATTTCGCACCTTACAACTTGATTGGCTCCTGCGCCAGGGAAGAACGGCCCCGGGGGACCTGAGCTAGTGAAGTTTCGCGCATATCCACCCATTGCAGCCACATTCCGCGGATCATGCAGACGGCCGCGACGCTGTAGAACATGGTGTACTGCACGTGCGCCATCAGGAGCAAGGAGTAAGCCAAGGCGATGCCCGATCCGAAAAGGACCTGGCTGGAAAGCTTGGAGGGCGATGTCTGCGGGTCGGTGATCATGTACAGGGTAAACAAGACCATGGGAATGCCCGTGAGCACCACGAGCTGGCCCGCAAACGGATAGCCCAGATACCAGGATCTGAGCCCGGCAAATAGCACGAACGATGTGAGCCAGGCAATGATGGTTGGAATACGGCCCGTAAACATAATGTTCAAGCGCGTGCCGAGTAACACGATGACGACTGGCACGATCCAGTCCCACGCGCCGTGCAGATCGACGGTATAACCCCACGGCAGCATGCCTGCAGTCCCCTGGAAGGCGTAAAGGACCACAGCGACTGCGAAATTCGAAGGGTTCATGAAGTGGCGCAGCCGGCCGTTCTGGCGTACACGTAGAACATACTTTGAGCCGATGGCGATGGCAACGGCCACAGCCATCAACCACAGGCGCTGATTCACATAAATCAGAAACGACATGGTAATGGAGGTCATGTGAGGGGCCAGCAGGAAGTTGACCTTCTTCCCAAAGCCGCCGCCGGCAAACTCCGGCGGGCGATTATTCGATCGGGCATCCACCCATTCAAACAGGAAGGCGCAGGAGTATCCGGAAGCCAGCGCGACAAATATCTGCGCCCATGACTGCTCGAAACCAAAAACCGCGTGGCCGAGGATGGTGAATATGGTCGCAAAGGTCGCCGAAGTCTTGAGACCCATGCGAGGGTCCTTCTTCTTCGGCGGGGCCGCCAGCACCGGTGCGGCAGTAACGGGCGAAAGCGTGGCTGAAGCACTCATTGATTCATTCCCTTTGTTGCTAGCAATACAGTATGAGAACCGGGCGCCAGCGTCAGCGCGTCGTGGTGCAGGGTTCCGTGAAAATCGCGCCATGTAATCCGCACCGGAATAATGGCTGCCTGAGTCTGGCCCAGGCCGAACCTTACCTCGGGGCTGCGCTGGCCGGAGTGGCCGTTGCCGCCGTCGGACTGCCTGATCTGCTTACGACCGTCGGGAGTCTCAATCTCAACAAAAGTACCGATGGCCGGTGTGCCTTCGCGCCATGCCGGATGTCCGTCGTGGACCTGGATGCCTTGTGACTGGTTCGCAGCCTCGGCCGTGGGCTGCAAAAGATACAGCTCCATGAACTTATTGCCGGAGCCGTTGTTCTTGACGTAGACCGAATTATCCCAGAAATTCGCAAACACCATGTCGGGATAACCAGTGCCATCCACATCGGCTACGGCAATGCCGCGAGCGGGTGCCGTCATATCCGGCCACACATCGTTGGCCAGATTCACGTAGTTTCCCTTATCGTCACGAACCCAGAATGGCTTTTGGGTTGTGCCATCCACG
>Ga0302275_10006726_pt1 | contig 10831 bp, 10 predicted proteins | sample III_Bog_N2_2_FD_200229 | JGI IMG/M metagenome (GOLD analysis project Ga0302275, IMG submission 200229) | Peat permafrost microbial communities from Stordalen Mire near Abisko, Sweden - III_Bog_N2_2 | ecosystem: Environmental > Terrestrial > Soil > Wetlands > Peat | place: Sweden: Abisko... | reverse complement strand
TGCGCGTAAAACCGACGTAGACCCGCTTCTGCTCCGTTGCCGGTAATTGGTCCCAGCCAGGCTCTGCCCAGTTGCGGTTGTAGTCCCATTTGAGAAACGCAATGTCATTCTCGTTGAGCAGCTTGTCGAGGAAGCCGAGAACATAATCGTGCACATCGGGGCGGGCCAGGTTCAACACCAATTGATTGCGCTGCTCGGTGCGCGGACGACCGGGGAAATTCAGTACCCAATCGGGGTGTTTGCGATAGAGATCCGAATCGGGGTTGACCATCTCCGGTTCCACCCACAGACCAAAGTCCATCCCCAGAGAATGAACCTTGTCAATCAGCGGCTTCAGGCCATGCGGAAACTTATCCGGGTTCACATACCAGTCGCCCAGGCCGGCGTGGTCGTCTTTACGCTGGCCAAACCACCCATCGTCCATCACGAAGCGGTCAATGCCCAGAGCGGCCGCTTTCTGGGCCAGCGCCATCTGTCCGGCCTCATTTACCTTGAACTCAGTCGCTTCCCAGGAGTTGTAGATAACCGGCCGCGGCTTGGGACGGGTTTGCGCTGCGGTTGCGGCCGTGCGTGGCAAAATGTGTTCAAGCTCAAACCGGTGCAGCAGCCGCGAAGCACCGCCCAGGCCGCTCGCCGCATATCCACCGTAAAAGACGGGCGTTTCCAGCCGCTCTCCGGGATGCAGCACGTAGCCGAAGTCGAACGGATTGAAACCGCCGGTAATGCGCACTTCATCCAACTGGTCCTGTTCCACGGTAATGCGCCACGAACCGCTCCAGGCCAGCGCGCCAAACCACACTTCGCCATGCTCCTCAGAAGCTTCGGAGGGCTCACCGGCGGTGATAGCGAACCAGGGATTGGCCTGATGGCCGGTTGAACCGCGACGGCTCTCGATAACTCGCGCACCGGGATGAATCGCCTCCTGGTTCAGGTTCCACTCTCCGGCCCAGCGCCCGGTCAGGTAGCTCATGGTGTAGTGAGCTGGCGGCAGTGCCCATGCGGCAGCGGCAGCTTGTTCCACGCTCACCGCCTGAGCCTCGCGGTTCTCAATGGTGGCCGAACGCGCCAGGATTCCGCTCTTCCCATCCATGGCGTAATGAAGCGTGACGTAAATCTCGCGCGCAATATCTTTCAGCACGATGTCAAAGCCATCTGTGGATTCGGTGTGCCGGAGGTAGTGGAGAACCAGGTCGCGGTTTCCGTCGGCAAATGAGAGCTTCAACGCAGGCTCCGCAAACAGCCCTGCGCCCCAGCCAGCGTACTCTTGCGGTGTGTTGTTATACGAGGAGTCGAACGAAGCCCACTCCGGCAGCGGGGCCGCTTGCGGAAAACCATCTGTTGCCGCTAGTCTCCCGCCCCAGTAAAGTTGCTGCAACTCCCCACGCGGATTCACCCCAAAAACATATGACACTCCGCCGCCATCCAACCGGAAAACCCTGGTCGCTGCGTTGAAGCTCACCGACGAAGGTTGCGCTTGCGCTCGAAAGGGAATCGCAAGAAAAAGAAATACGGCTAAAAGCGTCTTAAGCATGGGCGACGGATCCTTGGAGGGTTCTTTACTTGCCGCAATCATACTACTCGGCAACCGGCGCTCGAGTCGCGCAAAGAACGCGGAGGATATCTAAGAACCTGAATAAAAACTGCCACGGCCAGAGTGTTTTAAAAGGGCACGACTTCACAGGTTGCGAAAAAACCCTCTTCCGGTGCAATTAGTGAAGGCTTTGTGTCAGGGCACGACTTCAGTCGTGCCGCAAGTGCCGTAGAATCAACGCGGGCTTTAGCCCCTGCGGCATGCCTTCGACAATTTCATCCAAATTCCCCGGTTTCTCCGCAGCCTCCTGGAATCGAACCTCCCAGCCCTCCCCGCTGGCTCTCTTAACTTTGCGGATGCTACCATTCTCGTACCGTGCTCTATTGGTCTTCATCGCCGCTCACTTCGTATCTGGATTGTGCCGGCTGGCACACGTCCATAAAACTACCCATGCGTTATAGTGAGTTATTGGCATCAAGGCACATCGTAACTTTTTCATTCTAAATGTGGCCCCGTAGCTCAGGTGGATAGAGCAACGGTTTCCTAAACCGCAGGTCGGAAGTTCGAATCTTCCCGGGGTCACCACATAATAAAAGACTTATAGCAAACAAAGACACTCCAACAAAAGGGCGGTGTCACTTCTGGTGTCAGTTGGTGTATAGTGTGACACCGGGGGCAATATGACAAAGATGAAGGAAGAAAAGAGGCACCGTGGAGTGTACGAGAAAGAGCCGAGGTCCGGTATCTGGTGGGTACGCTACACGGCGGACGGCAAGATAAAGCGGGAAAAGATTGGCCGGAAGTCGGACGCAATCGCGCTCTACCAGAAACGGAAGTCTGAAGTCCGCGCCGCGGTCAAACTGCCTGAGAATATGCGGCACAAGGGCGAGACTGTTGCCGCCATAGTTGACCGCGCGCTCACGTGGTACGAGTCCCGGGGGTCAAAGAACCTGAGAACGGTAAAGGGGCACATGGTGGCCATTAAAGAGGGCCTTGGCAGCCGGGTTGCAGCCGATTTGAAACCGTCTGACGTGGATGAATGGATTGGACTGCACAAAGAGTGGACACCGGCCACAATGAACAGGCACAAGGCAACTCTTGGTAAGTCTCTCCAACTTGCCGTTGTCGCGGGCCATCTGACGCGCAATGTCGCGCGCCTCGTGACTGCCCGCCGTGAGAACAATGGCCGGGTGCGTTGGCTCCAGGATGACGAAGAATCGCGGATTGTAGCTGCGATCAAGGAGCAGTGTCCTAGTCAGCTCCCCGCGTTCTACGTCGCCACAAATACAGGCATGAGACAGGGAGAGCAATTCTCGCTGACGTGGGACCAAATCGACTTTGAGCGCCGGAAGATATTCCTCCACACAACGAAGAATGGGAGCAGCCGGGAAGTCCCAATGAATAAGACAGTCGCCGCCCTGCTTACCGATCTGCACGCGGCGCGGACGAATGAATGGGTGTTTCAGGCCGAGAAATTCAAGACGAAGCGTAGGCTCATCAACCCCCGGCAATGGTTCGAAACTGTGCTAGCGGACGCCAAGGTGAGGAACTTTCACTGGCATGACCTTCGCCACACCTTTGCAAGCCGCCTCGTTATGAAGGGTATCGATCTGCACACGGTCTCAAAGTTGATGGGGCATAAGACACTGACGGTGACTCAGCGTTACGCGCATCTGAGCCCAGAGCACAACCTCGCAGCCGTTGAAGTGTTGGACGCCGCCTGAGCAGTACAGACACGAAAAAGAATCCCCCGGCGAGTCCCAATGTGGACTTTCCGGGGGATTCTTGTTTTAGCTAGACGCTCAACACATCACGCCGGGATAGCTTCATCAACTCGACGTGCGGGATTAGCACACTGCGACCAACGCGCCGCGCTGCAAGCGCTTTGGTGCCGATGAGTCTATCAATGGTGCGAACGCTGACGGATAGGAGCCGTGCGGCCTCTTTGCGGTCGTAGAGTATGCGAGGACGGTCGATTTCGGTAGGTAATGGGGTCGGTCGGGTCTCCTTGACTAGCGGTTTCGTTCGCTCCAGATTGAATCCCAACTTGCTCAGGTCTACTTCGGCCTTAACGCGCCGGCAGTTGACCCCCAAGTGTTTCGATAGCAGGCTAAATGCCATTACGCCACCCCCTCTTCGCGGTCATCGGACTTGATCTTGCGCCCATCGAGCGATATCGCCGACGAGTGAGGATAGAGAACGATCACTGTCCATAACCTCTCGCCCCAGACCGCGTACATCTCTTGCTCAATCGCCTCTTTGAGAATCTCCAGCCGCTTGAATGTAGGAACATACTCGACAGCTTCCCGTACTGCCTTGCGGATGTGATGTATCCGCTCCTCATCGTAATTGAGCGTCTCGTCGAGGTCTGGCTTCACGTAGGGGTCCGGCTTCACTTTGACCCGCTTCACTTTCTGGGCGACAACCTGGGCGACGATCTGGCGGGCTTGCTCCGGACTCGGCTCCTTCGGTTCGGATTGGAGACGATCTGCAACTATTTCGACCACGACGCGGTTCCTCATTCTCGCGGGATCGACGCCTTGATCGGTCAGTGCCGAACGAACAGTCTCTGGAAGACGCTTCGCGAACTCATAATCATGTATGAGATTCCGAATGGTGTTGGCATGGCAACCTTCGCTGTAGGCAATTGCCGCTAGTGCCTTCTTCCACACGCTCGACTGGAGAAAAGCCGCTCGATACTCGAATAGCAGCTTTCCCCTGAGAAAGCGGGAACTCTCAAGTCCAGAGATCAGAGCTTCTCTGGCCTGCTCTAGCTTCTGACGCTCGCTATCAGTCAGAGGTCGCGGGAACCTCACGCTGAGGGTGGGCACCCTTAAGCCTGCTTCTATGTCCGCTAGGGCTGTTCGTAGACGTGCGTCAAACGGGGTACAAAGTTTGTACCCCTCGTCAGCCGACGTCACAATTTGTGAAGTCGCTGCATCCCCAGACTTCGACGCCAGCAGTGTTTGAGACTTCGCAGTTTCGTTCATGCCGCCACCACCGATCTGCTGGAGTGCTTGGGGCAAGTCTGTTCAGGGAAACCTATCTGCCGTTGGCGCAGCCACTGCGCCGTTGCATGGGGGTCAAAGCGAACCGAGTTCCCCACCTTGTAATGTGGAAGTTCACCCCGCTTCGGTAGGCCGAATATCGCCGACTGGGACATATCGAGCAGGACGCTAAGTTCCCGCCCACTAATGGCGCGCGGCCATTGTTCAATGCGCGCAGCCATATCACAATTGTCAACAGGCACAACTATCTCTCTGATCCGTCGCATGACTTGTCCTTGGATTGGGATCGCTGGTGACAAGACCGCAGCGTGACGGCGGATTCAGACTTCGAATCTCTAGGCTGACGATCAACGGGATTGGTTCCCGTCGTTCCGGTTCTAAGACCCCCTCTGGGGCCTTAACAGGAACAAGCCTGTTTCCGACGACCGGCTTGAGAAACCGGCGGATGGGGGGTTCGACCCTTTGGTCGGAGCCCGCAACTCTTACCATTGCCCTCGCGGTGAGAGAGGGCGCGCGCGCATTCTATTGTCCCGTGGCAGTTGGGGACGCCTATTGTGTGCTGGGGTGCTCTCCAGTGCATATATCATACACAATGTGCAGATTGATAACAACAGACGAAACTGTTCATAAGTCGATTTGATATTACTGAACGTTCCCACTGTGAGTTATGAGCCAGAATTGACATTATCAACAACGGGAGCAGTCGGGGGAGACTGCTCCCATCGTCTAGCTCTTGTCTTTTCAAGAGCGTCGATCTATATTGCGAAGAAGTCTCGTGAGTTAGTGCTCACGAAGTATGACTCCCTCTTCACACTGCTTGTGGGGGACAAGCAATGTGACAGCAACCATATCTGCCAGGAGCAGCTATGATCACTAGAATTCGATTATATCCCGAACGGCCCCGCCGACCACTAAACAAACACGCAGGAGATTCTTGACCTGCGTCCATTGTCCATGCGATCCCTGGGGATCGGCACATTTACAAACTTTGTAAATGATGGAAGTCGGTAGAAAACTCGTCTGCTGAACGATGCGGACCCCAACACAGCAGCATCATCAATGCCGTGGCCGGCGGTGGATAACCGCGACTGATCTGGCGGTGGTGCGCGAAATGCAATCGGCCCCGCAGGTGGAGGGGACCAGTTATTTATACCTATGTCGTCTTACTGTCTGTAAGTATGTCTCAATAGACAGTAAGACTTAACTGGAAATGATCCTTCTATCTTGCCTGAGTGCTAGAGATATCAGGTGATACTAGACCTCCTCAACCTTATCTGGAGATATGATGCACAGAAGTCAGCGCCGCGATCTACAGACCGTCACCGCAGAGTGGTTGGCTCCGATTCGATGGCTGTTGTTTGCTACCTTGTCCTTCGCTTCACCGCACATCAGGCCCGAAGCGGCCATCACCAGGTTCAATGAAATGATAGAAACTGTGCAGCGCGTCCTGCGTACTCGACTCGGGTACATCTACGCGATGGAGAGACGATCCAGGTCTGGTGCCATCGTACCGCTGCATATTCATACCGCGCTCGTCGCATTGAAGCCCATCGACTGCCAGCTAGTGCGCGATGCGTGGGGTGTGCCGCGTCGTCCTGCCGCTGATAGCCAAGCTGAGGTGGAGGAGCCGCAGCTACAGACTGCTACCGGCACTAACAAGGCTCTAGTTGAAGCATACGACCCCAACCGTGCTGGTGTGGAGTACCTCTTCAAGCAGATACAAGACCCGGACTGCGAATGTGATAGCCACAATCTTGAGTACTTCAATGGTTCGCCCTTGTCTGACCGTATGCAGTCGCGTGAGGCCCGACGCTGGCAAGAACAGTTGGAACAGATTCTCAGCGAAGATCCTCAGCAGATCCAATCGCGCGTAAAGATAGGAGAGACCGAAATGAAAACTCATACCAAGCGCTCCAGACTGGCACCGACAGGCATAGGTCTAACTCGCAGCATGATCCGGGATAGCAGCCTGACCGTTAACCGTGATCGGGTCCTCAAGTCCGCTATTCTTGGCAAGCCGCCGGTGGCTGTAGTGGTAGTGCCAGCCCGACGACCCAGTAAATAGGCAGTACAGGACATACCCAATGCACTTAGTTGTACACACAGGAGGTTTGACATGGCAGACGGCAATGTAACTCTCGTGGACGGTTCCCCAAAGATAGGATTGATGACCGTTCATGACCCTAAGACGCAACAGGAAGCTATTATCCACACTGACGGATCGTGCAGTGCCAACGGTCGCGGTCGCCGTGGCGGTTGGGCATTCGTACTGCAACGTCCAGGCCAACCCGTCGTTGAGCGTTGTGGCAGCATTCCGGCACCGACGACATCGAACCGGATGGAGTTGCAGGCCATTATCGAAGCTCTGAAGGTTCTACGAGAGTACGGGCAAACGTACGACATCGAAATCATCAGCGATTCCACGTACGCGGTCGATGGAGTATCCAACTGGATGCACAAGTGGGCTAAGAAGGGCTGGATTACATCGACCAAAACTGTGGTAGCTAATAAGGATTTGTGGGTTGAGCTATTCGAGCTAGCCCAGCCGCACAAGATCACTTGCAGTTGGGTCGAATCGCACGCTGGAGACCCGGATAACGAACGTGCCGACCAACTGGCCAACCAGATGGCTGGATGCAACCGTCGAGTGGAGTACGGACCGATCGAAAGCGCTTACGACCGGCTCTTGCAGAAGCTAATGCAGCCCGCCAGCGAGAGCCACCAAGGCGAGCGCTGAGGGGATTACCAATCACTGTATCACGCAAAGGAGATAATGAGCCATGACAATCGATGTTACCCTTAACATTGGCGGCGCCGGCTACTCTAACAATAACAGTGAGCAAGTAGGATGGGCCTTTGTAGCAAGCTGTTACACGAACTTCACTGGTTGCGTGAGCCGCACAGCTGGTTGCGTTAGACATTATGGAGGCACCATCGAGGAATATGGTGCCATATTTGAACCTACCATACCTATCGCCGACAGCTACGTGATGATGCTGCTCGTAGCCGCTATCAAGGGTCTTGAGCCCATTGAGTCCATCACCAAAGGCCGAGAATCCCAAGTGACTCTCGTTAGTCACAATCAAAAGATAGTCGACGCAGTCAACACTTGGCGTCTTCGCTCCCGTGACAATGACTGGATGACCCGCAACGGTACTCTGGTCCGCGACTTGGATTTATGGCGTATCCTTGACGAGCGATGCAGTCTCCATAACAACATCACCGCTCGCTTGGTCGGAAACGTTTACCCCGGCGCTGAGGACTGCGTTCAGCCACGCTGTGACAACCTCGCTGTGGGTATAGCAACTGACAGTACGGCGCCTTCGAGCCTTACGGAGACCCTGGAACACCCTGTATGGTGCGCCTTCGTGGATCCCTCGTATCGTGAACCCCCTAATATCCGTTCCATGCTTGTCCGTTCCATGACGGACAGGCCTTAATACCTTTTGACAGTGTGATATCTGACGATTCAGTAGCTTGGACAGTCCATAACTGTCGTGCTAATCGCTGTTGAGCCCCCGGCTCAGCAAACTCTCAACCTTCGATCGCCCTCGAGCGGCTACTTTCCGGCCTTCTGGCCGGTCGAGGACAATGAACCTGCCGGCGAAAGGATCCGCTGTAAGAGCTACCTCACGCCTGGAAGGCAAATTCACCATCAACCCCGTAACCGGGTATGCACCAACGGCAAACGGTCAACAACGATCATCACCCCGGAAGCATTCCGCGCGCTCTACACACGCCACCTCAGCGAACTCATTGCGAGAAGAGAATCCCCAGCGTGGCGCTGTTCGAGGCTTTCTACAACTTCTGCTTCGTTCCCAAGCACACCTATGCGCGCCGGTGCAAAACTAGGCCACAGTGCGCCGCGTGAGCGGTGCTCTGCGGCGGAGTAAAAGCAAGCCACCGCCGGATCTTGTTTTCGTGAGCTATTGCGTTGCTGGCGTGGTTCATGGAACACCGGAGGGATGTTCCAGGTGGAGATATATGGGCGTGTGCGGCGTGCGGTTCGAGTCGAGGGCCGGAGTCAGCGGGCGGTAGCCAGGGAGTTTGGGCTTTCGCGGGAGACGGTACAGAAGATGCTGCAGTACGCGGTGCCGCCGGGCTACCAGCGACAGCAGCCGATCAAGCGGCCCAAGCTTGGGCCGTGGCTGGGCGTAATCGACGCCATTCTGGACGACGACAGGCAGAGGCCGGCGAAGCAGCGGCACACAGCCAAGCGGATCTTCGAGCGGCTGAAGGAAGAGCACGGTTTCACCGGCGGCTACACGATCGTGAAGGACTACGTACGGTCTGCGGAGTTGCACAGCCGGGAGATGTTCATTCCGCTGACTCATGCGCCAGGCGAGGCGCAGGCGGACTTCGGCGAAGCGCTGGTGATGATTGCCGGCGTGGAGCAGAAGGCGCACTACCTGGCCATGGACTTGCCGCACTCGGACGACTGCTTCGTGGTGGCGTTTCCGGCCGAAACCACCGAAGCTTTCCTGGAAGGCCATGTACGAGCTTTTGCGTATTTCGGAGCCGTTCCCACGCGGGTTCTCTACGACAACACGAAGATCGCGGTGGCTCGGATACTGGGCGGAGAGGAACGGCAACGGACACGGGCGTTCTCCGAGTTGCAGAGCTACTATCTGTTCGCCGATAAGTTTGGCCGTCCGGCCAAGGGCAACGACAAGGGCAAGGTCGAGGGCCTGGTGGGCTACGCACGGCGGAACTTCATGGTTCCTATTCCACGCGTGTCGAGCTGGGAAGAACTGAACACACGTTTGGAAGCCGAGTGCCGGAAGCGGCGGCTTCGACGGTTGCGCGGGCACACAGAGACCATCGGGAAACGCTTCGAGCGCGACCGTGCGGCTATGCTGCCGCTGCCGGCGGCGCCCTATGAAGCCTGCGAGAAGATCGCCGGCCGCGTCAGTTCACTGTCACTGGTTCGCTACCGATTGAACGACTACTCCGTGCCCACCGCGTACGGGCATCGCCAGGTATGGGTGAAGGGCTACGTGCATCAGGTGGTGATCGCCTGCGGCAGCGAGGTGATCGCCCGGCACGAACGCAGCTATGAACGCGAGACGGTGGTCTTCGATCCGATGCACTACCTGGCTCTGCTGGAACAGAAGACCAGAGCGCTGGACCAGGCCGCGCCGTTGGCCGGCTGGCAGTTGCCGGAGTGCTTCGCGCAACTGCGGCGTCTGCTCGAAGCCAGGCTCAGGAAACATGGCAGCCGCGAGTACGTGCAGGTGCTTCGACTGATGGAGACCTTCGCCATCAACGAAGTGACTCATGCCATCGAAGACGCCTTGCTGCTGGGCACCATCAGCTTCGACGCGGTCCGCCATCTGCTGTTGTGCCGTGTCGAACGAAGGCCGCCGCGGCTGGATATGGATAACTATCCGCACCTGCCCATGGCACAGGTGAGGACTACGCAGGCTGCCGACTACATGACTCTGCTGGCGGAGGTGTGCGCATGAGCGGCATCGATGCTTCTGCGGCCAACACCGCGGCTCATACGGCTGACACGCCGCAGTTGCTGCTCGATCATCATCTGAAGGAGTTGCGGCTGCCCACCATCCTGCGCGAGTATGACAAGGTGGCGCGGCAGTGCGCTGTCGAGCAGGTGGACTATCAGCACTACCTGCTGCGCATCACTGAACTGGAACTGCTGGATCGCGAGCGCAGGGCAACGGAGCGTCGCATCCGCCAGGCGAAGTTCCCGGTCATCAAGACCATGGACACCTTCGACTTCCTGGCCATTCCGTCGGTGAACAAGACTCTGGTGCTGGAACTGGCCCGATGCGAGTTCCTCGCCCGCCGCGAGAACGTGCTGCTGCTGGGCAACAGCGGCACGGGAAAGACGCACATCGCCCTGGCTCTGGGCCTGGCCGCCTGCCAGCGCGGCCACCGCGTGCGCTTTACTACCACCGCCGCTCTGGTCAGCGAGCTGATCGAAGCTCGCGACGAGAAGAAGCTGCTTCGCTTTCAGAAGCAGATCGCCAGCTATGAACTGCTCATCGTCGATGAACTGGGCTTCGTGCCTCTGTCCAAGACCGGGGCCGAGCTGCTGTTCGAGATGCTCAGCCAGCGCTACGAACGCGGGTCAACGATGGTGACCAGCAATCTGCCTTTCCAGGAGTGGACCGAAGTGCTCGGCTCGGAGCGGCTGACCGGCGCCCTGCTCGACCGGCTCACCCATCATGTACACATCCTGGAGATGAACGGCGACAGCTACCGCCTCAAGCACAGCCGCCGGAAGCGGACCCCATCCGAACGCGCCGCGGGGTAGAGGGGCCGGCGACGC
>Ga0302275_10006724_pt1 | contig 10832 bp, 3 predicted proteins | sample III_Bog_N2_2_FD_200229 | JGI IMG/M metagenome (GOLD analysis project Ga0302275, IMG submission 200229) | Peat permafrost microbial communities from Stordalen Mire near Abisko, Sweden - III_Bog_N2_2 | ecosystem: Environmental > Terrestrial > Soil > Wetlands > Peat | place: Sweden: Abisko... | reverse complement strand
AATTCGCGGGCGGGTTGGGTGACGGCGAGCACGGCGGCGCAATCGCTGACCCGGATAACCGGGCAACGCTGCCCGGCATAGCTGACCAGATCGCCAGCGCGGAGACGGAAGGAATGATTATTCATGGTTTTGGGTGGTGGTGGTGAAAAGTGCGGTTTGGGCGGCCTCGGCCCGGCGGCGGGCGTCGTCAGCCTCGGCGCGTTCGCGGGCGATGCGTTCGCCGTCCAAACCGGCCTCGGTGATCAGGTTAAACGTTTCCGGGGCGTAACAAAATTCATGCTGGGGGCTATGCCAGCGGCGTTTGGTTCGTTTCATGGTGGGGGAGTTCATGGGGTGAATGTCAGCAAGTCGAACCGTCGCCGGAGCGCAATTCAATGATTCCGGGCGCAAGGCACCGGACGGTAACGCGGGTGTCCGGCTTGAATCCCGCCCGCTCAAGCCAGCGTCCCATGAGGCGGATTTTGGGTTTGATCGTCCCCTTCCAAGCGTCACCGCCAGCTTCAATCTTCAAGGTGCGAACGGACGGCGCTATTTCACCGGCTGACATAATAGATGTGGTATTCATGGCAGGTCTCCGGTTCAGGCGGCTTTCTGGTCGGCGGGGAAGTAACTGCCGTATTTCTGGCGGGGGTCAAAGGGGGCGCGTTGGTCACGGAACAACCCGCAAGGGTGCTGCCAAGACTGGCGTTTGTCGTTCCAATGAAAGCCAAGCTCTGACAAAACAGCGGTGACGGTGGCGGGTTGCTTTCGGTCAAACTGAATCCACACCCATTTACCGACAACTTCCGCCACTTCAAAAAACTGCGGGGCTTCCCGGCGGAGCAAGGCAAGTAATCTGTCGGTGGTCAAAACCTGATTAGCATTTCTACGTGCCCAATTGATGGGTGCCCGGCCACCTGTCCGGGTTGATGATTGCTGGACGGCGTTTGCTGGCGCTGCTGCTTCAACTGATATTTTGTTTTTCATAAGCTTTTTTTTGATCATCGCCGTCCGTGTCTCGCCGTATGCCGCTTGCTTCACCAGGGCGGAGCCGTTTTTTGAACTGACTTCGGTTTTTTTACGGCGGGCAGGAGGCCTGACAGCGAAAGCTGGGGCGTTACCGGATAGCCGGGTCGCTGGCGGGCCTCCTGCTTTTCGTCGCCGGAAAAAAGACCGCCCCGCGCGAGCGGGCGTCCAAGGCTTGAAAAAACTGGCGGAGCAGCAAGCGGCCTACGGGGAGACAGGGACGGCGTCGGCATCAAACAAAAACGCGCCATGTCAAAAACACTAACCAAAATCCTCTGCCCTCGCAGAGTCGCCGAAGGCCCCAGCCGCATAATCCGCGCAGCGGGCGGGACGGGCGGGCTTCCTGGCCTGGGTTGTGCAGGAAGCCTGCCCGGCGCGTTTTGTCCCGGCTCGCTGGTAAAACTTCCAAGCCGTGAGCGGAACGGAGCGTTTGGCCTGGCCGCCCGCGCGGGGGAAGGGGGCGCGGATCAGCGGGCGGGCCAAAAAGCGGAGGGGAGCGGCGGCTTGGAAGTTTTAACCAGGGAGTACCAGCGGGGGGAGCCAAGTCTTGCCGGGTTTGGCGGCGTTGTGTTTTAAGGGAGCCATACCCGGCAAGGCTTGGCGACGGGGGGCTGCGGCACAGCTTCTTGGACGATGGCTTTTCACGCCCCATTGTGCTGGGTTCAAAATGGCGAATAACCGCCTCAATGGAGGGGTGTCATTGGAACGCGCCCAAGCGTCGCAACTCAGGTCATTCGGCGATAACCTTCGCCGCGAGCGAATGCGTCAACAACTCACTCAGGAGCGGCTCGCCGAAATGGTGGGGCTGCATCCCCGGACCATCCAAAAAATTGAAGCCGGAAAAGTGAACATCTTGATCACGACCTTTGTTCGGCTGCAAAGAGCCTTGCGCTGTCCATGGGAAACCCTTTTAGGCCGGCCATAAATTATTCTTTCCGGGCCAAAAAATGTTGGGGAACGCCCCGGCAGAATTAACAAAAAAATTGTTGCCTCGCGAAGGCAAAGGGGGGAAGATGAAAAAGTTCACTGTGGAAGCGTATGCTGGCAATGAGAACACGCCTTAATGAGGCGTAGTCTGGCGAGTCGGGGTCGCCGGTGCCGGCGGGGTGGCGAAGCACTGTGAGCCGCGCCGTTTCCGAAACGTAAACGTTTTGTTACTTGTCTTCGGATAAGGGGTGTTTATTACAGTTGTGGGGCAATCAATAAACGTAATTCTATGAAGAAATGTAAACGAGGAATTCTAGCGTCGTCCAAACCGGTCACGGTCGTGGCTCGTTCACTGCTGGTGGCAGGGGGAGTGGTTTTGCTAACCAAAGCGTGGGCGCAAAGCGTCCCGCAACCCGGACTGGCGGTCACCGCCAAAACCACGAATTCAATGGTCATCACCATAACTAATGGCGTGAATTACGCCATCTACGATTTATGGACGACGCCGGTGCTGGGCAATGCCGATTTTCCCTGGACGGTGCAGGCGCTGGGCGGCGCGGGGCAGACCAATTTTTCGGTCCCGCTCGGCCCGCTGGCCACCGGCTTCTACCAAGTGCTGGTGGATAACAACAACGGGGTGCCGCTGTGGGCGGCTGCCAATCCGACCAATCCGGTGGCGGGGTTTTTGGCGGTGTTCATTGACAGCCCGACGAACGGAGCCGTGGTGCCGCAAAACTGAAATCCCGCCAGCCCATAAAAAATGAACTCACTATTATCCAACCTCGTTAACCGCCTGGTCTTGTGCGGCACGGTCATCGGCCTCCTGCTGGCGGGCGCAATCGCCAGCCACGCCCAGGGCATTGGGTTTTATTTGGATTCCACCGCCTACACGAACGTTCCGGGCGGAACCCTTTCCGGCAATGTTGGCATTACTGCCGTTTATGACGCGCATGACAACAACTACGATGGAAGCGGCGGCACCTATTACGGATATTACACGGATTGGTATGTTCATAACGGGTTTAATGGCTATGAAGTTCTGACGGCGGTGGCCATTACCGGGACGGGCAGTTACCCCGTCAGCAACCTCAGCACCCAGGAAGTGAATTTTGCGCCGGGCAACTATGCCACGGAGGGTTTCACCCTCAATTTTCCCGCCAATTCAAGCCCCGGCCATGACCTGACCGGAACGGTGTCGGTGTCCAGTTACGATCCCTATGATGCGCCTTACGATGCCATGATTGGTGGCAACCCCTACGATTATTACTGCGAATATTCATATTGTGACACCGATTATTATTCCCCCGCCCCGGCCACGCTGACCCTGCTGAATCCCAATACTTGGATGAACATCGCGGTGGCCGGCAGTCCGCAACTGACGGAAACCGCCGACGCGCAAAGCACCACGATCCAGATTTACCGCGCGGATTCATACAACGCCCGGACCGTTTATTTCACGGTCGGCGGCACCGCCGTCAACGGCGAGGACTATACGGCCGGGTTTACCGGCAGCACCGGCAGCGTCACCCTGGCCGCCGGTCAAACCTATGCCAATATAGACATCTCAACGCTGGCCGATGCGAACCTGCTGAATCTGGACGAGCCGTCCACGCTGACCCTGACGATCCTCGCCGACCCCCGGCATTCCTACCAAATCGGGACGAGCAGCAGCGCCACGGTCACCTTTGAAAATGACGACACCGAATCGGGCAGCGCCCAGCTCACCCGGACCACCAACCCGTCCTTTAATGATCAGAATGTCGGCCGGGCCAAGAACAGCACCAACAGCGTGAGCCGGTCCTACACCAACAACGCTTACAGTTCCGCCGCCGCCATCCTGAATGTTTTTGCGTCCGCCCCCTACGCCGCCAGCACCGGGCCGACGCCGGGCGAATTTACCCTCACGCGCGGGGGCATGGTGACCAACGCCTTCACCCTGCATTACACCGTCACCGGCACCGCCGGGGCGGGCACCAATTATACCGCCCTGCCGTCCGCCATCACCTTTGCCGCGAACCAGACCAGCACCAATTTGCTGGTCAACGTCCTCACCAACGCGGTCCCGACCAATGCGCAGACCGTGGTTTTCACCATCACCACCAATAACACCTACTATTTGGGATACAGTACCCAGGCTGTCGTTACGATTTTGCCGCCGGGAGCCACCACCAATTCCGTGCCGAACCCCGCCGGTCGCTACTGCCGGGGCAGCGGGGCCAACCCGACCTACTGGTCCCAGGTGATTCCCTTGGATGCCGAAACCGGCACCGGCTTCAGCAACACCAACGGTAATTGTGCCACCTTATATCCGGGACTGGCCGCGTGGAGCAGCCAGACGCTTTACCATTACAACGCGGCGAGCGCATTGACGCAGACCAACACGACCAACCGCATTGCCTTTAACAACCCGGTGGTGGCCTTTGGCGAGCGCGTCGGGGGCACGCCGCTGTATTTCAGCCAGAACTACAGTTTTGGCATTTATGCCGGTGACCCGGTCCGGTCCAACCTCCCGGTGGTCATCCAGGCTTATTACCGCACCAACCTCCAATTGGCCGGGGCCATCAATCTCGCGCCGCCCAATTATTTCAACAACGCCGCCATGGCGGGGTATGCGACCAATGGGTTTCAAGTCACCACCAACGGCTTTGGCCTGACCACGACCCTGTCCGACTCACCCGGCCTGAGTTGGGGGACCACTTCGCTGGGCGCGTATGTCCTGACGCACACCGCCACGAGTCAGGCGACCAACTATTACTATCTGGTCGAAGTGTCCGGCTATCCGGCGGACGGCAGCAATGCCATGGTCACCGCCACCAACGGGAGGGTGGCGGCACCGTCCCTGCTTTACACGTTGGAATTTGAACCGCGTCCGGCCTGGCGTTCAATCTTTCTGGACCAGCCGCAGTTTGCCGGGAATCCGCTGCCGCCGTTCTATGCGGGTAAAACCGTGGCCGAAATGCTGACCAACACCCCGCCGGTGACCAACTTTGTGAGCATCCCCGCGTCCGCCGCCACCAATCTCAACGACAGCCCCGAAGTGTGGCGGCATCCCACGCTGGACAACTTTGTGGCGAGTATGGGCAACGACCCGATTGCGCTGGCCAATTATGTGATCAACAACATTGATCTGACCGACCCCATGGGTTACAGCGACAACGGGAATGTGGCCGAGGCGTCCATTGACCCCGGCGGCGTCAGCCGGGACGCCTTGGGCACCTTCATGGAAAAGCAGGGTTCGGCGGTGGAGCAATGTGAGTTGCTCGTGTATCTGCTGCGGCAGGCGGGGGTGCCCGCCGTCTATGAATTCGCCCCGCGCAATGGGTTGCAAATCCTGGACGCGCGATTGAGCCAGATGTTGAAATTCCAGATTCATGGCGCGGTCAACGAGGCGGGCCAGCTTTACACCACGAACACGATGATTCCCGTAAATTATCCGTGGGTGGCCGCCTGCATCGGCACCAATTGGGTGCATATCTTCCCGTGGTTGAAGGATTACAAAATCACGGAGGGCGTTAATTTGTGGGATTACATGCCCACCAATTATGCCAGCGCCTATCCGTGGGTGCGGGATTACATCTACGGCAACACCAACTTGTTGGCGCTCGCCGTGAACGGCGACACCACGCCGCGCGTCATTTTCCCGGCCTATTTGCAGCAAACCCTGTTGCAACATTATCCGGGGGTGTCCGTGGATGACGTCGGGGTGCAGATTGAAAACCGCCCGCATTATTACGCCCGCTGGCAGGATTTCCCGACCCCCACTTATGTCACCAACGTCAGCACGTCCCTGGAAAGCCTGACCGCCCCCGGCCTCACCAACATCAGCCCCACCCTGACCAACGTGTTCGACACGGTGAGCGTACAGATTTACAGCCTGAGCAATGTCACCAACAATATTCAGACGGGCAATCTGCGCTTGTGCGATTTGCACAACCGGGAATTTTACATCCATCAGGCCGTCACCAACACCGTCAACACGAACCTCGTCCAGTTGAGCCTGATTCTCGCGCCCTTCCGCACCAACGTCACCACCCAATACGCCTACACCAACGATACCAACCTGTTGTCCAAGGAGGTGCTGTCCATGACCCTGGGGGCCACGGACGTGCAATTGAACGTGCGGTTCATCTACCAACGGCACCGGTCCCTGACGGCCGCGTATCCCGTCAATCCGGCCATCACCTTTGCGGGCCTCAACGCCGCTGAAACGGTGGTCTTGGAACGTCCGTTGCTCAAAGGCGACCAAGCCGCCATCTGTATGAATTACGGGCGGGTGACGCCGGAAATGGTCAACGTTTATGCGACGGCTTTGTGGCAGATGCAAAACGCGCTGGCGGTGAATCCATCCCTGAGCAACAGCGTGTCCCCGGACGTGTATTTGGGGGACACCCTGTATCTGGCGGGCATGTCCTATTACAAAAAGGTCAGTGATTTTGCCGTCCAAAATGAAAGTCTGAACAAGATCAACCTGCTGTCCGCCTGGGCGGTGGGCCTCTCCAAAATCAGTGCGGCGCGCGACCACTATGGGAATCTGACCAACGGGGTGGACCCGGTGTTGCCCAACGTGGACATGGCGTTTTATCAAACGACGGAAGTGGGCAACGGCACCGTGCAGCCCAATTCCAATCAAACCCTGGAAATGGCGCAGCAAAACTTTGACCTGCTTTCCATCCTCGACAATTCCGCCGAGGAACACCGGGTGATCAATCATTTTTACCAGCAGACCAACGCCGTTTCCACCGTCCGCCTGTTGCAATTGTCGCAGGCGGGCGGGCCGGGCATCGTGCCCTTGAACTACAATAACTATGCCGCCCAGGGCCAGACGCTCTATCAGGGCGCACCGCTGGCCAACTGGGACCCAAATTTATGGTCACAGATCACGGCGGCGTTCCAAAACGCCTACGCCGGTAACTATGTCACCGCGTACATCACGCCCGGACCCATGACCAATTCCGCGTACAGCGGCATGGCGGCGCTGATTTTGGGCTGGGGCCAGTATGAAGCGTTAATCACCCCGCAAAGCTTGAATGGCGGCTTCGGCCAGGACTTTCCGCCGGACACCATGACCCCGGCCAATACGGTCAATTTTACGGTCAACGGCGACAGTGATGTTTCCCTCTCGTTGTCCCCGCCCGAGGCGGGCACGGAACTGGCCTCGATGACCGCGACGCCAGTTGACTACGCCGTCAGTCTCGCTCAAATCATCGCCAATAACGCCGCCATCAGCCCGATTTATGGGCTGACGGCGGGCAATGTCTGTCCGACTCTCAATCTTCCCACCTCGAACGCCGGGGCGTTTACCGCCGTGGCCACGCAGGGGTATCTCGGCAATGTGGGGAATGGAAATTACCAGGAATTTGCCTCGACGGGCGATCCGGTGCAGCCGGTCACCGGCGAGCATTACCTTGACGCCACCGATTTGCAGTTGCCCGGCCCCCTGCCGCTGACCCTGCGCCGCAATTATTCCAGCCAAAATCTGGCGGACAATCAGTTGGGCACCGGCTGGAAACTGAGCCTCATGCCCTACCTGAGCGTCGCCATGGGGAACACCAATATTTATGCCGCCGACATGGACGGCGCGGTGCTGGCCTATGTGCAGACCGCCACCAATGTCTGGCAGCCCACGCTGGCGGCCAATCCGCAGTTGAACAACAACACCACCGCCGGGGCGGGCGGTTTGGTCAACCGCTTGCGGGACCGGCTCGTAATGACGGTCAGCGGTTCCACCACCAATTACCTCCTTTACGGGGCGGACGGCAGCACCCGCAATTTTCAAGTGGTGTCGTTCAACAATGGCCTTCTTAACCGGACCCGGCCCTACCTGCAAAAATGGACGGACAGCCGGGGCAATTATTACACGTTCACGTTTGGCACGAATGCCACCCAACCCAGTTTCGGCCAGGTGGTCCGCATTCAATCCAGCAACGGCAATTTCCTGGGCTTTGATTACGACGTCAACGCCCACATTTTGGACGTTTACTGCGGGGACGACCGCCGCGTGGCCTATGAATACGATGATTACGGCGACCTCATCACCGTGACCCTGCCCGACACCACCACGCGCTCCTATGTGTACCAGCACGGCACCATGGCGGTCACCAACGGCACCGCCACCTATTCCCTGCATTTGCTCACCGAGGAGGACCAGCCGGACGGGCGGGTGTTGCAAAATTTTTATGACAGCCAGCGCCGGGTGACCAACCAGTTGTCCACGGCGGGGGCAACCCTGAATCCGATTCGCACGGCCACTTTCGTTTACTCGAATAATTTCAACATCACCAATTCCTACACGAATGCCGTCACCGGCTACACGCTGCTGACGGACGGCAACTATCACACCACCCGGTATGATTACACCAACAGCCTCATCACCAAAATCACCGACGCCCTGGGGCAGACCCTGCAACAAATCTGGTGGCCCGACACCGCCACCGCGCCGGGTTATCCGCGCAGCATTGAGCAGAGCATTGACCCGCGCGGGCGCGTCAGCCAGTTCCAATACGACGGCAACGGGAACGTGACCAATGAGGTGGTCAACGGCGACCTGACGGGCGACGGCATCACCACGCAGACGGCCACCAACACCGCCGTTTATAATACCAACAGCCTGCCCGTGCAGGCGACCGACCCGGCGGGCAATGGCCTGGTGATCGTCTATGATCCGGGGTTTAACTTTCTGCCGCAACAAGTCATTCGTTATGCCGGGACCACGCCCGTCAGCACCAATTTCACCTATTACGGGAACGCCTCCAATATCGTCGTCAATGGGAGTGTCACCCTGACCAATCTGGCGTTTGGCCTGCCCGTCCGCGAGATTCGCGCCGAGGGTTCCCCCGATGCGGCCACGAATGACCTGGCCTACGGCGGCAACGGCTTCCTCACCGCAACCATCCGCTACCCCGGCACCGGCGATCCGAATGTCACCAACACGTTTTTCTATAATGAGCGCGGCCAGATGGTGGACCGGGTGGATTCACTGGGGGCGGATACCGCCATGGCGTATGACGAACTGGGCCGCCCCATCGAGCAGGATTTTTTCGATGAATCCGGCAATGACCTGTCCTGGAGTTCCCTGTATTACACCGATAATGGCGAAGTGAGTTGGATTGACGGGCCGCGTTACAATCCCGAGGACTATATTTTTTACGACTATGACGGCGCGGGCCGCCGCACCACGGAAATTCATTGGCGCTCGCAGGCCAACAGCACCGGTACGGGCGTCACCGCCCCCACCGGATATAATCTGTACGCCCAAACCTTTTACGAATATGACCCGGTCGGCAACCTGCTCCTGAAAGTGGACCCGCGCGGGGCGATGACGACCAATGTTTTTGATGCCCTTAACCGCCTGGTGCAAACCACGCATCTGGACACCAACGGCCTCACCGTTTTGAGCGCCGATGAATACAGCTACGAACCCGGCGGGCAGGAGCAGTCTCACACCAACGCCCTGGGCGGCGTCACCACCACGCTTTACAACATCAAGGGCCAGCCGGAATCCCGCACCAACCCCGACGGTTCCACCAATGGCTGGCGGTATTATCTGGACGGCCGCCTTTACAAGGAAATCCAGGGCAACGGAGCCTATTGGAAAATCACCTACGATGAGGTCAACCGCCTCACCACCCGCACCTTTTATTCGGCGGCGGGCGTGGCGGAAGTGAGCAATTCGGTCCAACGGGACCGGCGCGGCAATGTGATTCAAAAAGTGGATGCGGGCGGCAACGCCTTCACCACGCTTTTTGACGGTTTGGACCGGGCCAAAGTCACCGCCGGACCGGCCATTGTCACGGTGAACACCGTGGACAACATCCTGACCACGCAGACCTCTTACACCACCAATGTCTTGCAACAGAGCAGCACCAATTTTTACGATGCCGCCGGACGGGTGTTGACGAACATTAACGCCCTGGGCGAAACCACCGTCACCCGCATGGATGCCCTGGGCCGGGTCACCGCCCATCTCCTTTACAGCGGCACCGGCACACTGGTGCGCGAACATTACACCAGCTATTCCGCCGACCATAACAGTGTCACCGTCACCGACGGTTCGGGGACCAACGCCATCAGCCACACCACTTGGACCGACCCCGACGGCCACCCCCTGCTGGCCATCGCCCAGCCCTCGACGAATGCAACCGACTTTACGTTGAACCAATATGACTTGGCGGGCAATCTCATCACCGCCCAGCACGATTCCGCCCTTAACGGGGCCGTCACCAACTGGACCATCGCCAGCCTGGCCTACGACGGGCTAAACCGGCTCATCAGTAAAGTTGACCGGGACAACGCCCCCACCGCCTATGCGTATGATTCGTTAAGCGACCTGACCAACCGCACCATGCCCGGCGGGTTGCAGTGGCAGGCGACCTACAATCACGCCGGGCAGCTTTTACAGGAACAAAATGCCGGGGGCGGCCAGACCACCCGCACCACCACTTACGCCTATTATGCCGGTGGAACTCCGTTCGCCGGTTTACTGGAAACTAAAACCGACCCGCGCGGTTCGGTGGGCACTTATACTTATGATGACCAGTTGCGGCCCTTGTCGCTCACACGCACGGACGCGATTTACAACCATGATGACACCTATTGGAGCTACGAGCCGCGCGGCTATGTGACCAACATCACCGAGCAATACACCGGCAACGACACGGGCAATGACCCCAAAGTCATCGTCCGCAGCTATGATGCCTACGGCCAGTTGGTTTCCGAAACGGTCAGCCTGAATGGGACCACCCTGGCCAGTTCCAGCCAGACGTGGAACGCCGCCGGACGGCGCTCCGGCCTCACCATCAATGGCAACCCCTATTCCTTCACTACGCGGGCGGATGGCGCGTTGACCTCTGCCAGCGACGCCACGGGCACCGGCAATTATGCCTTTGACACCGCCGGGCTGC
>Ga0302275_10006718_pt1 | contig 10842 bp, 5 predicted proteins | sample III_Bog_N2_2_FD_200229 | JGI IMG/M metagenome (GOLD analysis project Ga0302275, IMG submission 200229) | Peat permafrost microbial communities from Stordalen Mire near Abisko, Sweden - III_Bog_N2_2 | ecosystem: Environmental > Terrestrial > Soil > Wetlands > Peat | place: Sweden: Abisko... | reverse complement strand
CCGGGCCATCAACCTCGATCTACGCCTTGAACGCAACCTCATCACCCAGCGCCGCCTCGACCTCCAGGAACGCCGCGTCATCGCCCTCGAACGCAAGACGAATCGGAAACCCCTCACCCCCGAAGGCCTCGCCAAAATCGAAAAAGACCTCCACCTCTTTGAAGACTAATGACAGTCATCCTTCATCCTTGCATGCCGTGCCGGCCCAAACAAGGGTGGCACGGGCCACTGGCCCGTACCGTCCGGCGACCCGCCGGACGGAACGGGTGAGGCGCTCTGTTTGCCAACGGAGACCGTTTCCCACGCCCTCCGCCGCGCTGATAGCCGGCAGGACAGGCCACTGGCCCGTCTTCTGATCCATTCCAACTTTGATCGCACACACTTTTCCAACTTTGAATGCTACACGACAAAGCGGCACAAGGGGCTTGCTTCGTCATGGGTTTCGGGGCAAGCTGCCGTGGCTGAGGCTTGCTGGATAAGGAGGCAGGCCCAGAAGTTCAACCCAGTCGAACGATGCCGGTTGCTGTATATTGCCATGAAGACATTCCATGAGCTTTCCCTGGAGGAACGCATCAATGTTTCCCACCAACAATTGGAGCGCATGCGCCGGCCCAATGGCGGCTATATCGCGAGCCCTTACACAGCCGAGGATGGCTCGGGCGACGCCTACAATGTCTTCTGGATCCGCGACATCATGTTTGCCACCTACGCCAACGAGTATCTGGGTTGCTTCGATAAAATGGTGGAAAGCTTCCGCCTCGTCCTCGACATTTTCAAGCGCTACCACTCGCGCATCATCCAGGCCTCGATCCTCAAGCCGGATGTGCGGCATCAGACCGGGCATTTCATGCCGGCCCGCGTTCATCCCACCACCCTCGACACCATCACCGATGCGTGGGGCCATCACCAGCTCGATGTGTACGGATTGTTCATGTACAAGATGGGCGATTTGATCAAGAAGGGCTATGGATTCCGGTTCAAGCAGGAGGATTACTACCTCATCAGCCACATTCGCAATTACATTTTCAACATGGGTTTCGAGGCGGACTACGGCATGTGGGAGGAGGGGCCGGAGGAGCACTCCAGCAGTTTCGGCGCCGTGCTGAGCGGCCTCATGATGTGGTTTGACCAGGGCTTTTATGATTATAAATACCGCCACAAGATCGAAATCAGCCACTACGTGCCGGTGAGCGAACGGATGATCGCCGACGGCACAAAATCCCTGGCCCGCCTCCTGCCCCGCGAGTCCGCCGGCCGCCCCTACGACATGGCGCAGCTCAGCCTCATCTGGCCCTACAACATCGTGGATTTGGCCACCAAACAGGCGCTGCTGCACAACATCGAGACGCATCTGGTGGGCGAACGCGGCGTGCGGCGCTATCCGGGCGATGTGTATTGCGGCAAGGGGCTCGTCCCCGGGGAGAATGAGACCGCCGAGTGGCCCCTGGGCCTGGCCTGGCTGGCGATTTGTTATGCCAAGCTCGCCGAGCTGGGCCGGGATTTTGATGCCGCGCAACGCGTGGTTTACCTGGATTGGGAACAACGACGCGCCTATTTCCGGAAGGCGCTCCACTATTTCCAGCAACTGGAGAAAAGCATGACACCGGAGGGCTGCGTGCCGGAAATGTATCTGGGCCGGCTCTCGGGCCATAACACGCCGCTGGCCTGGGGGCAAAGCTTCCACATCATTTCCGCCCAGATGCTGATCAACCTGGCCGCCGCGCATCCCCGGGAATTCAAGCTCCCCCCGGAAGTGCGCTTCCGGGTCGATTTGCCCTCGGTCATTTATGTGCAATAACAAGCTTGCGCAGCCCGGGATCTTTTTCAGAAACCGGAGTCGGAAGGGTGAGGATGACGATGACGATGATATTTAAGCGCGAGGGGACGCTCGCGGGTGGGGGATGGGGTCCGGCCCGGGCTTTGATTTGTGGGTGGTGGCCCATAAAACGGAACACGTATGGCAGGTTTCCGGAAAACCGGGTTGTTAGCGGCGAACATGTTTTTCGCAACCGATTGTGGCGCAATGAAATATTTTCATGAAAAAGTTTTTTTACCGCATCCACCCCGGGGACGAAAACATTCGCACGCCGATGGGCAGGGCCTCGCCACCAAGTGCCTGCTCCGCAGGCAAACGGAGTCGCAGCGCGACTCGGTCCACCCTGAAAAGAGGGGCGCAAACACGTTCGAATGCGTGGTTGAAAAAACACGGCACGCAGGTTTGGAAACCCGCTACGGCAGGCTGGGAAGCCTGCGCCACCAGGGTTTGCCATGGTTTTGCCGGTTTCACTGAGAAATATCCGGGCTCGAGGGGCCCATTTCGTTTAGTTGGCTGGCCCGTCCGTTTGAAACCCCGCCACAATCGGCCGGTGGTCGGATCCCACCCCCCAATTGGGAATGAAGGGAAGATACGTTTCCTGCGCAAGCCAGTGCCGCTTCATCGCCGGGCTGAGCAGAAGGTAATCTATCCGGCTGTATTCATCCGCCTTGCCATAATAATACGTCCACGCCACATCCCGCGGCACGGCGGCGGATGCCGCTGCCGTGTCGCCGTTGCGCTCGGCGGGGCGGGTGTCGAAGAGCTTGTTCTTGCCGCGTCCCAGAATCTCCCGCACCGGCGCGGAATCCTTTTCCGCATTGAAATCGCCGAGCACAATCAACTTCGCCTCCGGGTCCGGCTTCAGCCGCGCGTCAATGATGCCGCGCAACACCCGGGCTTCCCCCAACCGCTCCTCCGCCTCGTCGGCCTCCGGCGTGCTCAAACGCGATTTCAGATGCGCCACGATCACGGTAAAGGTGAAATTGCTCCCCACCGCGACGTCCACCTCGGCGAACCCGCGTTTGACCTCAAACCGGCGGCCATCCAGCAAGAAGCTGTCGTGGGTATGCGGGCGGCGCGCCACCAAGGGCCATTTGCTCAGCACCGCCACGTGGATATTCGTATCGAATCCCTGAACATGTTCCCAATACGGAAACTCGCAATGCTCCGCCGCGAGCGCCCCGCGGAGTTCCAGCAAGGCATTGGTCGAGCCCATTTCTTCGAGGGCGATCAGGTCGGGATTGATGATCCGGATGCTTTCGCGCACCTTGGCCCGGGCCGCCCCGGATTTGGCCCGGCGGGATTCCGTGGGCTGGTCGAGGTAAGTCTCGACATTGTAGGTGGCCACGCGGAAGGTGCCGGCCAAGGCCGCCAACCCCAGGAATAACGCGAGATAAACCGCGCACAGCCTGAACATGGCCTGGAGCAGCCCCTGCGGGCAGCGCTTCGTTCCAGCCGCAAACCACCGGTCGAGTTTTCCAAGCCTCATGCGGCAGCAATACCATTCCCTGGGACGATTGCGCCAGAAAAATAGCTGGAACGGGTGATCAGGTGATAAGGCCAGGGGCGCTCGAAAGCATTATCGAGCGGTTACAAACAAGGGTGCCACGGGCCACTGGCCCGTACCGTCCGGCGACCCGCCGGACGGAACGGGTGAGGCGCTCGGTTTGCATGCGGAGACCGTTTCCCATCGTGCGCCCCGCTTCGCTCAGCCGGGCTGGTAGCCCGGCAGGACGGGCCAGTGGCCCGTGCCACCCCGGGTGGTATGGGGAGATTTGGCCAATTTTCGTAAAATGAAACTGATTGAATTCCCGGCTGGCTTCCCCAATATTAAACTCAGGAAAATTTGTTGGTGGTTTTTACGCATGAATATTGAATCTGTATTTCGTCCGCGGTTGGTGGAGACGTTGAAGAATTATTCGACGGCGGCTTTCCTGGCCGATTTGACGGCGGGGATCACGGTGGGCATCGTGGCGCTGCCGCTGGCCATGGCGTTTGCCATCGCCTCGGGCGTGAAGCCGGAGGCGGGCATTTTCACGGCGGTCATCGCGGGGTTTCTGGTTTCCGCCCTGGGCGGCACCCGGGTGGCCATCGGCGGGCCCACGGGTGCGTTCATTGCCATTCTGTACGGCATCTATGTTCAATATGGTCCGGAAAACATGGCGATATGCACGATCATGGCGGGGGTGATCCTGTTCATCATGGGGGCGGCGAGGCTGGGTGCCATCATCAAGTATATTCCTTATCCGGTCACGATGGGGTTTACGTCGGGCATTGCGGTGCTGATCTTCAGCACGCAGATCAAGGATTTTCTGGGGTTATCCGTGCCGCTGCCGGAGGGGGTGAAAATGCCGTCGGAATTCTTTCCGAAAATGCAGTTGCTGGCGGAAAATTGGCAGACCTGCCAATGGCAGACGTTGGTGTTGGCGGCGGTGTCGCTGTCGGTGATTCTGTTTTGGCCGAAAACCTGGCAGCGACGGGTGCCGGGGTCCATTGTGGTGCTGGCGCTGGGAACGGCGATGGTGGCGTTTTTTCAACCCGATCCGAAGCATCTGGCCACCATTGGCTCAGTCTTTCACGGCATTCCGCAGGGGTTGCCAAAATTGCACATCCCCGTGCTGGTCTGGGATAACATCAAACATCTATTCCAGCCGGCGACGACGATTGCCTTGCTGGCGGCCATTGAATCGCTGCTCTGCGCGGTGGTGGCGGACGGCATGATTGACGACCGCCATGATTCCAACCAGGAATTGATGGCGCAGGGGATTGCGAACATGATCAGCCCGTTGTTTGGCGGCATCGCGGCGACGGGGGCGATCGCGCGCACGGCGACGAATGTGAAGTGCGGCGGCCGTTCACCGATCTCGGGGATGATTCACGCGGTGACGTTGTTGCTCATTATTCTGGTGGCGGCCCCGCTGGCCAGGTTCATTCCGCTGGCGGTTTTGAGCGCGGTGCTGGTGAACGTGGCGTTGAACATGGGGGAGTGGCATAATTTCGCGCGCCTGCCGAAGTGGCCGCGCAGCGACGCGGCGGTGTTCCTGACGGCTTTTAGTCTGACGGTGGTGGTGGACTTAACGGTGGCGGTGGAGATCGGGATGGTGCTGGCCGCGATACTCTTCATCAAGCGGGTGTCCGAGACCACGCAGATCACAGCGGTGGACCAAAGCTCCGAAACCGAGGGGCCGCAGCATTCGCTGATCGGCAAAGTGGTGCCCAAGGGCGTGATGATCTATCGCATTTTCGGGTCGTTCTTCTTTGGGGCGGCGGACAAGCTGGAAACGGCGTTGAAACGTTCCGGCCAGGAGCCCGAGGTGCTGATTCTGGGGATGCGGAAGGTGCTGGCCATGGATGCGACCGGGCTGAATGCGCTGGAGGATTTGTACGAGCGGCTGGCCCGGCGCAAGAAGCATGTCATTTTAAGCGGGCCGCACACGCAGCCCTTGTTCATGATGGACAAGGCCGGTTTCCTGGACCGGTTGGGCCGGGAGAATATCTGCGCCAACCTGGAGGATTCGCTGGCGCGGTCGCGGGATATCCTTGGGCTGCCGCCGGCGGAATCGCACGATCCGTTGTTGCTGGAGAAGGAAAAAATTGAGACGGCGCGGCGGGAATTGGCGGAAGCCGTGGAACGCGCGGGCAAGATGCTGAAATCCTCTGGCGAGCCGGGTGCGGAAGAATGATGGCCAAACGCAGTCGGTCTTCCAAAAAAACGCGCGGCTCGTGAAGCCAGCAAGCTAATGGCAAATTTTGAACCCATGAAAGTCAGCTGGCTGGCACTGCTCCTCGCCTTGCTCCTGAGCCCGGCCTTGCCCGCCCCGGCGCAAGGACTGGTCCAAGCGACGGTCAGTTTCTCCCCCACCAACACCGGAATGGTTTTGAACCCGGCGTTTTGCGGGCTCAGCTACGAGAAGTCAAAGCTCACCGGCGGTCTGTTTTCCGCCACCAACCGGGCCTTGATCAATATGTTCGGGCAAATCGCCCCCGCCATCCTGCGCATTGGAGGCAACAGCGTGGACACGACTTGCTGGGGCGGTCTCTCCAATAAAACCCCGATCACGGCGGCGCAGGTGGCTGCCTTTGCCGGCTTCATCAACGCCTTGCCCAGCAACTGGCAGGTGATTTATGGCCTGAATATGTCGGTGAATTCGCCCACGAACTGTGCCGCCGAAGCGGCGTATGCGGCGAATGCGCTGGGGTCCAGACTGCTTGGCTTCGAAATCGGCAACGAATGTGATTTGTATCACCAGAACGGCATTCGCTCCACCAATTATACCTATGCCCAATTCCTCCCGCAATGGCAGGCACTCGCGGCCGCCATCACCAACGCCGTGGGCGGCTGGGCGATCGCCCATGGCGGCCACGGCCGGGTGCTTACCGGTCCGGCCTCGGCCGGCAATTATGCCGGCTACACCGTGCCATTTGCCGGGAACGAGGCGGGGGTCAATTCATTGCTCACGCAACATTATTACCGTGCGAATGGGCAAAGCACCAATTCAACCCTGGCGTTGCTCTTGCAACCGGATGCGAACTTGCCCGGGGTGATCGGCAAGGTGGTCACGGCGGCCACCGCTGCGGAGCTGCCGCTGGGATTCCGCATGGACGAGTGCGGCTCGTTCTACAACGGCGGCGCCCCAAATGTAAGCGATGCGTATGGCACCGCCCTGTGGAGCCTGGACTTCATGTTCACGATTGCCCTCAATGGGGGCCAGGGAGTGAATTTCCATGGCGGCGGCAGCGGGCCCGGCTACACGCCCATTGCCGACAACGGCACCACCGTCGTCCAGGCCCGCCCCGAATTTTATGGGCTCAAATTGTTCTCGCTACTCGCCCCCGGCAACGTCCTCCCGGCCACCGTGGCGCTGTCCTCGAATATCAATTTCACGGCCTACGGCGTGCGCCGTGGCAGTGGCGCAATCGGTGCCGTGCTGGTGAACAAGGAGACCAATGCCAGCGTCCAAGTGACCATCAGTCTGGGGGCCATGGTCAGCGCCGCCACCACCATCGAATTGACCGGCCCAGCCCTCGCCAGCACGAACGGCTACACCATCGGCGGTGCCGCCATCAACGCCGATGGTTCCTGGGCCGGCGGGATCCAATCGGTAAACCCGGCCACCAATGGAACCTTGACCCTCACGGTTCCGCCGATTAGCGCCATCTTGCTCAATCCGGTCCTGCCGCCCGCCACCAACCTGTTTTTCAGTGTGGCTGGCAATGCGTTGAACTTGCGGTGGCCGTCCAATTACACCGGCTGGCTGCTCCAATCCAACTCGGTCAGCCTGGCCATCAGCAACAACTGGTTCACCATCCCGGCGGCCACCACCACCAACCAACTGCAAGTCAAAATCGGCCCGGACAAACAGAATGTGTTCTACCGGCTGATCCCTCCCTGATTCCAGGCCCACCTCGTTCGCCCTCTTTTTTGCCTCAAGCGAACCTGTATTGGGACGATATAACCATGAGTATTGTCTGAATTTTACTGTTTTATGAAGTGCATCTCATGCCGTGCAACGGTATTGATGGGGTGTCTGTTTTTATTAATCCGGCCCGATGCAGCTTCGGCCTTGAACCCTGCGCGGAGCCTCGGCCAATATGGCTGCCGTTCCTGGACCTGCGGCGTGGGGCTTCCCGCCAACGGCATCAATGCCATCACCCAGACCAAAGACGGTTTTCTCTGGTTGGGCACCCAAAAAGGATTGGTCCGCTTCGACGGCGTCGAATTTAGTGTCGTCCCGCTGCCCGACAACCCCCTGTTTCCCATTCAAACGGTTTCCGCCCTTTGCCCATCGCGGGACGGCGGACTTTGGTTCGGAGTCCAAAATGGGGCGTTCGGGCACTACCATTCCGCCACCGGCTTCCGCACCTTGCCCAGCGATCCTTGGTTGATTCCCGGGATGCACGTCGCCACGATTCATGAAGCCAGCGATGCTTCCGTCTGGGTGGGGGCCGACACGGCGGCCATCCGGTTTGTCTGCGGGCAAACCAATTTGACGGTGCCTTTTACCAACGCGATGGCCTGCCGGAGCATTTACGAGGATTCTCATAAACGCGTCTGGCTGGGGATCGCCAACCGCCGGTTCTGCGCCTGGGCGGCTGGCGGTCTGGTCCCCTTCCCCGACCCCAGCGTGACCAACGATCTGGTCTTTGCCACGACGGAGGATGCCTTGGGGCAAATCTGGCTGGGCACGGAGCGTGGGTTGCGCTGCTATGACACGGCCCTGCGGCGGGTGGCAGTCCCAGCGATGGACACCACCATCACCGCCCTGCTCACCGACCGCCACGGCGTGGTTTGGATTGGCACGCAGGACACGGGCCTGTGGCGCTGGCAGAATGGAAAATTGAGCCGCCTCCAAATGGCCGATGGTCTGGCCGACAATCATGTCACCAGCCTGTGTGAGGATCGGGAAGGCAGCTTGTGGGTGGCCACGCGCAACGGCCTGACCCAGATCTATGATGTCCGGTTTCCGTTGTACGCCAAATCCGATGGCTTGCCCGACGGCTCCTATCACGGAGTTTGCGCCTCGGCCAAGGGGGGCCTGTGGGCCGCGACCAGCGCCGGGCTGTCGTACTTTGACGGGCGGGAGGCTTTGAATTATTCGGAGGCGGCCGGATTGCATGCCCTCTGGCTGAAAATTCCCCTGGAAGCGCGGAATGGCGATGTGTATCTGATTGACGCCAACCGGCAAGTGGAAGTGTTCTCGGGGGGCACGATCGTGGCCCGGCACAGTTACCAAAACGAATGGCCCTCCTCCCTCGCCGAAGACCGTCAAGGGGTCTTGGTGTCGGCGGCCCGCACCTTGTTGCGGGCCAGCCGCGAAGGCTTGGAGCCCTACCCGTTTCCACCCGGCCAGGATCCTCCGTTCGCGTGGATACGGCACCTTTCGGTCGGCCGCGATGGGGCCATTCTCGTCGCGGATGTCAACGGCGTGTTTCGCATCCACGGCGGCCATTGGCAGCACTGGGGAATCGAAAACGGCCTGCCCGTAAAAGAAGCGTTATGGGTGTGCGACGATGATGAGGGCGTCATCTGGGCCGGATTAACCGGGGGATTGGTCCGCATTAAAGGGAATCAGGTCACCGCGTTTACGCATGCCCAAGGCTTGCTGGACACTTATATCAGCGCCATCGTCCCGGACCTGCATGGGTGGCTGTGGATGCAGTCCGACCAAGGCATTTTCCGCGTCAGCAAAAGCAGCCTGGCCGAGGTGGCCGAGCACGGGGGCCAACGGCTGCAATGCCTCGCTTATGAAAACCTTGAATCGGTCAAGACCACCGATACCACCTTTGTGGAACACTCCGCCTGCCGGACAACCGACGGCCGGATTTGGTTTCCCAGCCCGCAGGGGCTGATCATGGTGGACCCCGACCAGGTGCCCACCAACTCGATCATGCCCTTGGTCCACATCTTGCGCGTGCGCATCGACGGGCGGGATGAATCCTGGCAGCAGCAGGTGGTGGTTCCGCCGGGCCGCGGCGAACTCGAAGTCGAATTTTCCGCCCCCACCTTTATTGCCGCACAGAAAGTCCAGTATCGTTACCGGCTCGAAGGCTATAGCGAAAACCCCACCGACGCCGGGCCCCGGCGCTCCGCCTTTTTCACCAACCTCAAACCCGGCACTTATCACTTTCAGGTCCAAGCTTCCAATGCGGACGGCATCTGGAGCCCGGGCACCGATGGGTTTACGCTCGAACTGCTCCCGCATTATTATCAAACGGTCTGGTTCGAGCTCCTTGGCGTGGCCTTGTCCGCCGCCCTCCTGCTCGGACTCTATCGCTGGCGGGTTGGCCATTTACGACAAAAACAGACGCGTTTGCAGACCGCCAATGATCTGCTGGAAATCAATGTGGCGAAACGCACGGCTCAATTGGCCAATAGCAACGTGGCCCTCAAGGAGGAAATCGAAGAACGCAAACGCATGCAGTCGGAAATCGAGCGGGTCCATCGCGTCCTGCTGGAAACCTCCCGTCAGGCCGGCATGGCCGAAGTCGCCACCAGCGTCCTGCATAACGTTGGCAACGTGCTCAACAGTGTCAACCTCTCGGCGTCGCTCGTGGCCGACCAGGCCAAAAATTCCAAGCTCGCCAATGTGGGCAAAGCCGCCGCCTTGCTGCAGGAGCACGCCGCCGATTTGGGCGGCTTCCTGACCCAGGATGCCAGAGGCCGCCAGTTGCCGAATTACTTGAGCCAGCTGGCGGCGCACCTCATGGCGGAACAGCAAGCCGCCCTCAAGGAACTGGATTCGTTGCGCCAGAACATCGAACACATCAAGGAAATCGTGGCCATGCAGCAGACCTACGCGCGCATTTCCGGCGTCACGGAACTGGTCCAGGTGGCCGATCTCGTCGCGGACGCCCTGAACATGAATGCCGGTTCGCTGGCGCGGCCCGAAATGGAACTGGTCCGGGAATTTGCGGAAGTGCCGGCGGTGCGGGTGGAGAAGCACAAAGTCCTCCAAATTCTGGTGAACTTGATCCGCAACGCCAAGCAGGCCTGTGCGGATTCCGCGCGGAAGGACCCCCGGTTGAAAATCAAAATTTCCCAGGCCCATGGCACGATTCAGATCGCGGTCATCGACAATGGCGTTGGCATTCCGCCGGAGAATCTGACCCGCATTTTCCACCACGGCTTCACGACCCGCCCGAACGGGCACGGATTTGGTTTGCACTGCGGAGCCCTGGCCGCCCGGGAACTGGGCGGTTCGTTGACCGCTTACAGCAACGGTCCGGGCACTGGCGCGGCCTTCACCCTCAGCCTGCCCTTGCAACCACCCACGGCGGATTGACGGGGGGCCATGATTGGATCCATAAAATCGATGTCTTCATGGCCGTCGTGGCCGTCGGGGTGTGAGACAAAAATCTGCAAGCAGCTTAAAAAGCGCATAAAACCGCAGTTTGTGTCGCTAGGAAACGAGCTGCCGATGGCCAGTCGGGCGGGTGGGACGGTTAGGTCGGAGCGCGGCTTTGGTGAAAGCCAGCCGCCGCAACGTTCGCCATTCCATGAAAGGGAGCGTTTAGGTTCATGGTTC
>Ga0302275_10006711_pt1 | contig 10849 bp, 7 predicted proteins | sample III_Bog_N2_2_FD_200229 | JGI IMG/M metagenome (GOLD analysis project Ga0302275, IMG submission 200229) | Peat permafrost microbial communities from Stordalen Mire near Abisko, Sweden - III_Bog_N2_2 | ecosystem: Environmental > Terrestrial > Soil > Wetlands > Peat | place: Sweden: Abisko... | reverse complement strand
GACGGTGCAACGATGACCGCCTTCTTCGCATACGCACGATGAATCGCCTTGCTATTGTGCCCCAACGCCGCCTGGGCAAACCGTTCCGGCATGCCCACCACCTTTGCCCGTTCCGCCCACGCGTAGCGATAGCAATGCAATGTCACACCATGCACACCTACTTTATGACAGCGACGGCGAAACCGGCTCGCCCGGTCGTTGGAAGTGAATTGGGACAGGTATGGGAACAATATCCCGGTCGTCGGCAACTGTTCCAGCAGCTTTTCCAGCGCCTTCCCAATGGTGAACTGCGCCATCGTGCCGGTTTTGATTCGGAAATAGGTGATGGTGCGGGTCTGCCAGTCGATGTCCTCGGCTTGAAAATGAACCCCATCACTCTGGGACGCGCCGGTTTCCCACAGCAATTCCAGGTATAGCTTCCATTCCGCGTTCTTCTCGCGGGCCAGGATCGCCTCCTGTTCCTCCCGCGTGATGCCCCGCCGGGCCTTTGGTTCATACTTTGGCCAGACGTGTGGGGCCACGATCGGGATGGCGATCCACCCCAGGCTCAGGGCAAAATTGTGGAGCCGTTTAAGAAACTCAATGATGGACGGTTTGCCCAGGTTGAACACGGCCAGGAAGTCATCCGGGGTGGTTTCCATCAGTTTTTTACGGCGCACCCCGTCAAAGGCCGGCAGCTTGAACATGCCGGCATATTGCACACGGGTGCTTTCCTTGCCCCGGGATTGCAGTTGGTCCATTACGGCCTGCCAGGTGCGTTCGACAAAGGCGGGATCGCTGGCGATCAGATACGCCCGGGCCAGGTGCAGGTTTAAAATCGGCTGGCGTTGGGCTTCGTTGCGGGCGTTAAGCAGACTGCGGGCCTCGGTTTCGTTTTTGGTGCGCAAGCTCGTTTGCTTGCCGGATTCACTGTCCTGGATATAATAGACCGAGCCGCGTTTGAATAAGGCATATTTGTTTTTCATGTGCATGGGTCTGAATCATGCACCAGATTCGTCACCACTCGTTAGCGAGCAGTGGGCGAGTTTTAGCGAATTGTGGCGAATAGTGGCGAATGGTCTCAAGACTCACCGCTACGCTGACAATTTCACTGACAGTGGCCGTCCACTGGCTCAAGAAACCCTTTATTCATGCGGGTTTTAACAACCTGAACACAGATGGACACAGATGAAAACGGATATAAACGTGATTTTCCAACCGTCCAGAAAGCGCACCGTTTAGTGACCGGCGGAAAACCAAGCCGGAGCGCCCTTCTGGCCTTTCTTCATCCGTGTTCATCCGTGTCCATCCGTGGTTAAATTATTCTTTAGCTGCATGGATACGGATTACCGAGGTGGGCCGGTTTCCGTCTTGGTTGCGCCAGGAGGGCAAGCTGGCTCCAGTTCATGTTCAGCGCCCGTGAATAGCGGGTTAAATTTTTCGTCATAAATTCGCGGGCAGGCGGCACGCGCCACGGCGTTCAGACGTTCAGACCGGCGAAAAGCAGGGTCAAGTCCTGCGCAGGCGCGCGATTTTGAAGAGTTCCTTCAACTGCGTGCGCAGGGCCGGGAGCATGGCATCCGCCTCCGGGGGGATTTCCAACTCGATGACAGGCAGACCGATGGTGCGCTGAACCTCTTCGCGGATGATTCCGCCTTCGCGGGCGCAATGGCTGGCGCCGGAAATGCGCGAGATGATGACGCCTTCGGCCCCGTTGGCCCGGCAATCGCGGGCGATGCGCTGGGCGCGCTCGGTCGTGGAGCCCGCCATGGGGTCGGCCAGCGCGGTGCGGGCCAGCGCTTCAAGGGGCGGCAGATCCTCGGGGATTAAATCCAGCGTGTGCGTGAACATGAAATCGGAGCCGCAGATGCGGCCGCCCAGCTCTTCCAACAGGTTCATGGCGCGCAAATCGGCGACCGGGTTCACCCAGAAAACGCGAATGGCGCTGGCGGGGATGACGAACTGGCTGCGCTGGCTGCGGGTTTGCGCCACGGTGAGCAATTCGCCCAGCAAGGCGATGGTTTCTTCGTGGTCGGAGCAGAAATGAATGGCCAGCATTTCGGCCAGCAGCATTTCCAAGGCGGGCAGGGGGGCGGCGGGGGCGGTATAGACCTTGTTCCGCAGGGCGGTCAGCAGCCGGCGGACCTGGTTGGCGGCCTGGATGCCGGCGGTCAGGATTTCGTCATTCAGGGTTCGGCCGGCGAGCTGACCCAGGGCGGCGGCGATGCGTCTTAGCTCAATGCGCACGCAATCCACCTGGAGCTGTGGCGCGATGAGATTGCCGGGCAGGCGGCAGGGTTTTTCGCCAGGGTAGGGGGGGCGGCGGCGGGGCATTTCCCACCAGAGGATGGGGTGGCCCAAATGTTCGAGGCGCTGGGCGATGGCGGAGAGGTCATCGCAAATGGCCCCGGTGCTGCAAAGCAGCAGATCCGGGCGCGGGAACTGTTCGCCATTCAGGAAGGCGGGCAGCAGGGCGCGCACCGGACAAAACGAGGCGTCGATGCCCGTGGCCCTGGCCGGTGGCAATAATTGGTCGTGGCCGGCCATGAGGCAGGGGGTCCACCAGGTCCCGTCCGGATAAAACGCCCGCAGGCCGGGCAGGGCGCAGGCCAGGACGGGCACGGTGCCGAGGTCTTTCATGGCCCCGACGATTTTCTCGCCGCGCGCGCGGGCCTGGTGCAGGCGGCTGTTTTCTGTGAGCAGAAAATTCCAGAGGCGGAGGGCGGCGGGCGAATTGTCGAACTGCAGGTGTTCGAGCTGGAAGTCGCGGCCGCCTTCCAGATGGCGGCGCAGGGTGCCGCCGTAGGCGGGTTCGCGCAGGCCGAGGCGGCGCAGTTCGTCGTAGCGGGCGTCCCAGCCGCACAGGCTCAGTTTTTGCGGGGCGGAGTTCATGTCAGGGAGGCCAGGAAGGCCTGCAGGCGGGTGAGGTCGCGCGGAATGACGGCGGCGGCGGCGCTGGCTTCGAGGAGCAACACGGGCAGGTCGAAGGTTTCGCGCAGGGTTTGCATTTCGGCGCGCCAGAGATCGCACCCGGCGAATGTCCACAGAATAATGCCGCGCACGTGTCGGGATTGCAGGCGGGGACGGAGCCAGTTATAAAGGGGTTCGTTGGGCCGCTGAAAGACATCCACTAGATGGTCAAAATAGCCGGCGACGAGCGTGTCCAACATGCTGTCGGGGTCGGTGGGCCAGCCCTCAAACGTGGGGCATAAACTGAATTCACCGGTTTTGGTGGCATTCAACACCACGCGTCCACCGGCGGTCTCGACCTGGTCAAACAAGTTCCAATCGGCCTCGCCCAAGGGGCTGCCGATGAGCGCCAGGGGAATCCGATTGGAAAAAGGCGGCCTGGTCAGCGGCGTTGGATCCGGGGTTGGCAGGGGGAGCGCCAACTGGCCTGTCCGATATTCAGACCCCCAACCGTGAAATTCCGCCACGGCGGCGGCGTACCGGCGGGCGGGACAGTTTTCGGCCGCAGCCCGCAACCGGCGGCGGGCGGTATCGGTTTGTTCCAGCTCATTTTGCAGCATTTCCGGGGTCGGCGTGAGGCCGCCGCATTCCCGCAGGAATTGCCCCAGCCGCTCCAACTCGGCACGGTAGAGTTGCCGGGCGGCGGGGGAGCGGGTGGCCGGCAGGTTGAATAACAGGGCGGACGACCGCTGCCGGGCCAAGTCATCAAACCCGCGCCGCAACTGGTCGCAAGCCGTGGTAAAAACCACGGCGGCACCCGAGTGGTGACGAGCAAGCCGGACTGTGCTTTCGGCGAAGGCACACACGCCGGTATCCAAGGGCTGGGCTTCCTCCTCGAATGATTTTGCAAACCAGATGCCGTGCGCGGCCAAGCCATGGGCGCGCACCCATTCTGCCGGAATCCACGGACTGGTGAGAAGCACATCCATGGCGGGTCATGCGGATGGCCGCGGGCCACGATCCTCTCCGTCGCGCCAGTGGATCTGTTGCAAGGGGGCGTGCCGCCTGGGGTTGGGGAGAATCATGCGTGGGTGCGGTTTGGCCAGGTCAGGTTTCAGCAGGGTTAATCCGCAGCTATTGTCCGCGGACGGGGCGTCGCGGATCCGGGCTGCGCTCGGGCATCTTTTCGGCAACAATGAGGCCTTGGACGATTTTGCCTGCTTCGGCGAGGGATTGGATGAAGCGCAATTGGTCCACCAGTTTGGCCGCCTGGGCGGTGTCGAAGTTGATGATTTTCAACGTATCGTAAGTGAGTTGTTTCTCAATCATTTCGAGATAAATGGGCAAGGAGGTGGCCAAGCGGTCCGTGTTAAGCACGACCCGGGACCGGCAGCCGGTGTTGAGCAACAGCGTCTGATATTCATCCAGCGTGAGGAGGTTGGGGAATTTCATGAAGTTGAGGAGGCTCTCCGCTTCGGCATTGGTCAATCCGGCTGGTCCTTCCACCCAATCGGTGAAGGCGATTTTGCCGCCCGGCCGGATCAGCCGGGACGCTTCGGCAATCAACTGCGGCTTGTTTTCCACGCAACACCAGGCGTCCTCACCCCAGACAAAATCAAATTCTTCCGTGGGCAGGCCGGTGTCGCAGGCGTCGCCGAGGACAAAGTCGATGCTGGCATCCAGCCCTTCGGCGGCCACTCGGTGGCGGCCCAGTTCCACCATCGCTGGCGTGGCGTCCACGCCGGTCATGCGGGCGATCTTGACAAAGCGCACAAGAAAGCGCATGCCCGCACCGGAAGCGCAGCCCAAGTCCACACCGCACATGCCGGCGGCCAGGCCGGCGCGCTTGGCCAGATCCACCGAGGATTGAAAGCCTCCCAAATGGATTTGTTCCCCCATCAGGAGTTCCCACAACCGCCCCTCAGCTCCCGAATAGACGGACTGCACGTCCGCCAGATGAATTTGTGTTGCGGATTTCATAATGATGCTCAGGGCGACTGTATGGTTACGACTGCGGATGACCTTAGCAAGCCATTTGGGGAATGCCAGCGGATTTTCAGGTCTTTGGAAGGAGATTGGGCGGCACAAAGGAACCTCCCGGGAAAATGAAGTGGTGGCAGGACCCGGAATTGAACCGGGGACACAAGGATTTTCAGTCCTCTGCTCTACCAACTGAGCTATCCTGCCAACCAACACCACAACGCTTTTCCCTGAGCGAATAGACGCATTGGGAAAGTCAGCATAACAATGTTTTGGGCCCATGCAAGCGCAGATTTAGGTTTTTTGCCAACGGATGCGAGACGTGGACGCGCTTGGACACCCGGCGCGCGGGCGGAATTCTGGCGCGCTCAATTTATTAATGTTGCATTTTCGTCAACCGTGGCCGACCTGTTGATTGAACAACTGAGCTAATTGCGAATTGCTTATGCGTGAATATATTTCCACCTGTCCCCATTGCCACCAGCGAATTCTTTGTGACACCCAATATGCCGGCCAGCGGGTGGCCTGTCCTTTGTGTATGCAGGAAATCACCATGCCGGCGGCCCCGGCGGAGGCGGCCCCGGCCGAGGTGCCGCCGGCGGCGCCCGCAGCGGCCGGTTCCACCCCATCGCGCGGCCCGCGAGCCAGGCGGGGGATCCCGCTTCCGGTGCTGGTGGGAGGGGGAGCCGGAGTGATCCTGCTGGCGGTGGTTGGCGGGTGGTTATGGCTGAGCGGGTCCAAGCCGGCGGCCCCGGTGGCCCCGGCGGTCGTGGTCCCGGTCAGGCCGGTCGCGATCGCCCCCGTGGTGACGGCCCCGGTGCGCGCCGTTCCCCTGCACAAACCGCAAGGGACGCCGGCGGCGGCGGAGTGCCGGGCCGCCTGGAAATTTGATGTGGATAGCGGCAGCACGGCTGCGGATACCACCGGCAACGGCTGGGAGCTGCGGTTGGAGGGGCACGCAACCTTCGGCCGGGATCCTCAGCGCGGCGGGGTTTTGAGCCTGACCAACCGTTTTAGGAACGATGCCAATTACGCTCAAACCATCGGGCCAGTGGTGGACACCACGCAGAGTTTCACGGTGGTTGCCTGGGTGAATTTCACCACCGTGGCCAACTATGAGACCGTGGTGAGCATTGATGGCAAAGAGGTCAGCGGTTTCTATCTGCAATTTAATCATGCGGAGGGAGACCGGTTTCTGTTCAACCGTCTCTCCGCCGATGACGGCCTGGGCGGGGTGACGGCGGCCAAATCCACTTTTACGCCGGTCGCCCATACTTGGTACCATTTGGCGGGGGTGTATGATGCCGATGCCAGGACGCTCAGCTTGTACGTGAACGGACAGTGGCAGAGCACCGTGCCGTTTACCACGCCCTGGCTGGCGACGGGTGGAACCGCGGTTGGCCGCGGCTATTTTGGTGGTGAAAAAAAGGATTTCGTCAATGGCTTGATTGGCGAGGTGCGGCTTTATGCCGGCGTGCTCCCGGTGGACAAAATTCTGGCCTTGGCGGCCGAGTAGCGTGATGCGTGATGCGGCGGCGTGGAAGGACATTTGTACGAATTCGCATAAAACCGCCAAGCCAGCCGCAGCCTTGTGCATCGCAAGTCACGCATCACGCATCACGTGTCACGAATATTGCCCAGGGCTTTTTCGATCCGCCCCAGCGCCTTCTCTTTGCCGATGACTTCCAGCAAATGATAGAGACTGGGGCCGTGGGGATTGCCGGTGGCCGCGAGGCGCACGGGGTGGACCAGGACGCCGACTTTGACCCCCAGCTCACCGGCGGTGGCTTTTAACGCGCTTTCCACGGCGGCGGCGTCAAACTTCTCCAGCTTGACAAAGGCGTCGCGGAGTTTCGCCAGGCGCGGCTTGTTTTCCGGCACGAAACTCTTCTGGGCCGCCTCCGGGTTGTAGGTGATGTCATCCTTGAAATAAAAACCGCCGTAGGCGGGCAATTCCGAAAAGGTCTTGAGCTTGCCCTTGCAGGTGTCGAGCGCGGCCTTGACGTAGTGGATGTCGAACCGGTTGGTGTCCAATCCGGCTTTGGCCAGGGTATGCACCGCAAGTTCGTAGAACCGGTCATCCGGCAGCTCGCGGCAATATTCGCCTTGCAGCCAGGTGAGCTTTTCAAAGTCAAACTTGGCGTTATGCCGGAGAATTTGCGGCAGATCAAAGCGTTCCACGACTTCAGCCAGCGACAGCTTCTCGGTGTTTTCCTTCGGCGACCATCCCAGCAGGCAAAGATAATTGTTCACGGCTTCGGCCAGGAAACCTTCCTCCGAATAGGTCGCGAGCGAGGCCCCCCGGTCGCGCTTGCTCATCTTGCTGCCGTCGGCGTTCAGGATGAGCGGAATATGGGCGTACCTGGGTGGTTCCACCCCAAACGCACGGAACAGCGCGATGTGCTTGGCGGTGTTGCTCAGGTGATCCTCGCCGCGGATCACATGGGTGATGCCCATTTCCAGGTCGTCAATCACGTTGACGAGATGGAAGACCGGCTCGCCGTCGCTGCGCACAATGACAAAATCAGGATCGGCTTCCTCGCGATCGGTGAGCTTGCGCAACACATCGCCCACCACCAGGTCGGGGATCAGGATCGGCTCGCGCCGCATCTTGAACTTGATGGCCCCATCCTGCTCGTAGGCGAGGCCGCGCGCGAGCAGTGCGGCGACGCGGCGCTGGTAATTTTCTTTCCGCTGCGATTGGAAATAGGGTCCCCGGTCACCCTTGCACGGGCCGGTGGCATCGGGGGTGAGCGGGCCTTCATCCCAATCCAGCCCGAGCCAGCGCAGGCCTTCCAGGATCACGTTGACCGCCTCCTGGCTGTTGCGCGCGGCATCCGTATCCTCAATGCGCAACACAAAGGTGCCGCCCGTGTGCCGGGCATACAGCCAGTTGAACAAGGCGGTGCGCGCCCCGCCGATATGCAGATAACCGGTGGGCGAAGGGGCAAAACGGACGCGAATTTTCATGCCCCAAATTTAACCGGACGCGCCCGAAAGGAAAAAGGAAAACGGAAAAAAACGCACGGCTTGGGTCGGGGTAAAAGGCTGGGATGGTCGCGGGCGGTTTTGGGTTTTGGCGGTTTCATCCGTTGCATAAGTGTTCGGTGTTTCAGTGATCAAGTGTTCAGCTTGGACGCCGGAGGCTGGCAGCCTGTTGAAATAATCACCCGTGAGGGCACCGGGCCCAACCCGTAGCCATGCAGTTAAAGCATGATTTAACCACGGATGGACACGGATAAACACGGATGCAGAAAGGTCAGAAGGGCGCTCCGGTCTGGTTTTCCGCCGTTCACTAAACGGTGCGCTTTCTGGACGGTTGAAAAATCACGTTTTTATCCGTGTTCATCTGTGTCCATCCGTGGTTTTAAATCTGTTTTACTGAATCGCTCCGGCTAAAAAATCGTTGATATCCATGGGAATCCTGTAGGCCGGGTGCCCTCACCCGGCGTTTTTTGGAATTGTTCAACAGGCTGGTAGTAGGATAAATCGCCATCGCCCGCCCAATTTATCTATGTCCAAGCCGCCCCGTCTGTGGTTTAATGCCACCAACATTAAACATGACCGTCACGCTTTTCATACCCTGTTTTGTGGACGCACTGTACCCGCGCGTGGGCATCAGCATGGTGGAAATCCTCGAACGCCTCGGCCACAAGGTGGTTTGTCCGGAAGCCGTGGCCTGTTGCGGCCAGCCGCCCTTTAATTCCGGCTATTGGAACGAGGCGCGGGACATCGCCGGCCCGGCGCTGGAATATTTGAAGGACGCGGAAGCCATCGTCATCGGCTCCGGCTCCTGCGGGGCCATGATCAAGACGTTCTACCCCGACTTGTTTGCCGGCACGCCGCAGGCGGAACTGGCCAGACAAGTGGCGGCGCGCACCTGGGAGTTTTCCGATTTCCTGGTCAACCAGCTCGGCGCGACCGATCTCGGCGCGAAATTCCCCCACAAGGTGACCTACCACGATGGCTGCCACGGGTTGCGCGAACTGGGCATCAAGGCCACCCCCCGCACATTATTGGGCAAGGTTAACGGCCTGGAACTGGTGGAGATGAAGGAGGAGGTCTGCTGCGGTTTTGGCGGCACGTTCGCCGCCAAGTTCCCGATGATCTCCACCGCCATGGGCGAGGTCAAATGCGGCAACGCCGCCGAGACCGGTGCGGAATACATTGTCTCCGGCGATTCCAGCTGCCTGATGCACCTCCAGGGCCTGCTTTCGCGCCAGGGCAGCCCGCTGAAAACCATCCATCTGGCCGAGGTGCTGAACGCGCGATGACCCCAAACCATTGACCCCGTGGTGAGTTGCCACCACCGAGGCGACCCAGACCGCCTTCAGCACCGGCGATTACCGCTGGCAGAACGGCGTTTCGCAGGTGGACCTCTCCAACTAAAACGGCGGCCACCTCGGCAACCAGAACGGCAACCAGAACTTCAACAACCCGCAAATCATCTCCGCCCCGGAACCCACCACCCTTGGCCCCCGGCACGATCTCCGGCCTGGCCTTCCTCGCCGCCCCGCCGCCGGAAATAATTCACGCTGTCAGATAAACCCCAACTCCGAAACGGAAAGGGTGGCACGGGCGACCCGCCCGTCTCGTCGGGCCACCGGCCCGACGAAACGGCCACCCGCTCCGCCACCCCTGGGGCGCACGATGTTGCTCCCGGCTTCCACTTCTCGCCCCACTTTTGTTCTCCTATGGTTTCGTATGGTTTCGTGGTTATCCACTTCGGAATTCGGGATAAAGTCTGCCCGCCCCGGCCACCTGCCGGTCAGCAATACCGCAAAACCCCTTTGTTTTTCGTTAAAGTTCCTGGCTAAAACTTCCAGTGCTTGCGCAACCTATTGCGCATCCGCACGTTGCAACCTGAAACCTGAAACCTGAAACCTTGACCCTTTCCGAATGTAAGCCGCTAACGCATTTTTGAAAATAAATGCCGGAAAAGTGACGGATCCGTTAGCCGCTAACAACCCGGTTTGCCCGAACCCTGCTACACTTCCTTCTGATGCAGGGCTGCCACCATCAAGCCCGGAGGGCGAAAGCGAATAGCCCAGTGATTGATCACTGGGTTCGCGTGTCGCTTTGTCCAAAGTCCCGCCCGGGACGAAAGCATCGCCAAACGCCCACCAGCCATCCAGATGCAGCCAACCTAAACCAGAACTCCGAAGGGGGTCATGAAATCGAACCGACCTGTCGCGAGCCCATCGTGGGTAGGGCGCGTCACTCCGTGCGCGCCGCGCCTGCCACGAGCGCGTGCAAAATTTCCCGGCGTCGCCTTCCCGACCCGCTGCCGATCAAGCGCGAGCCTCCGGTGGTGGACGGAGTCGCGCTGCGACTCCGTTTGCCTGCGGAGCAGGCACTTTGTGGCGACGCCATGCCCATCGGCGCACGCATGTTTTCGTCCCCGCGCCGGGTCTGCGGTTCGGGCGCTGGACCAGCCACTAAAACGCCAGAATCCACCGAAACTGGCCGAAATAACACTATTATCTATTATCACCATGAACGAGCGTTTGCAAACAAGGGTGGCACGGGCCACTGGCCCGTACCGTCCGGCGACCCGCCGGACGGAACGGGTGAGGCGCTCTATTTCCCAGCGGACACCATTCGTCATTGGTGCTCCATCATGCATTCGTCATTCACCATTCGTCATTCGTCATTCCCAAACTGAAATGATCAAAAACCCCAGAAATATCACTTTTTACGCTTTGAAACCGCACCCCACAATGACCCAACGCATCATCGCCAACCCACGGCTGGTAGGGCGCGTCACTCCGTGCGCGCCGCGCCTGCCACCAGCGCGTGCAAAATTTCCCCGGCGTCGCCTTCCCGACCCGCTGCCGATCAAGACTTGGCTCGAGTTTCCCGTACCCACTTCGGAGTTCGGGTTAAACCCAGAGCCTCTTCGCCTGAAACCTGAAACCTTCAACCTGAAACCTTCGTGAAACCCCCGAAATATCACTTTTTACATTTTGAAATATCCAAT
>Ga0302275_10006703_pt1 | contig 10853 bp, 10 predicted proteins | sample III_Bog_N2_2_FD_200229 | JGI IMG/M metagenome (GOLD analysis project Ga0302275, IMG submission 200229) | Peat permafrost microbial communities from Stordalen Mire near Abisko, Sweden - III_Bog_N2_2 | ecosystem: Environmental > Terrestrial > Soil > Wetlands > Peat | place: Sweden: Abisko... | reverse complement strand
GATCCACCAAGGCCGGCCGGGCCGCCAGGAAGCAGCAACCGCTGGCCAGGAGGGCCGCCAGGAAAGGCAGCCGTCCTTCCCGGGTCCGGTGGCCCATGGCCAGGGGGTAACCCAGCAGAAGCAGATACAGGGGCACCGCAAGCGCCAGGATCTGCCCGGGGGTGGCGGACCCGGCCGACCCCTGGACGGCCAGGAGCAAGGCCACCCCGTAACTGCCCGCCAAGGCCAGCGCCCACCCTTGCCGCCCACTTCGCCAGGCCAGTCCGAGCAGCCCCAGGGCCAGCAGGGCGTGGACCAGCACCTGGAGCCCGAACACCGGCACCAGGGCGTGGTCCTGAAGGACCATCAGGAGCGCCTGGGCCCCCAGCAGGCCGAGTCCTGCCGCCCAGGCCAGATCGGTGCCCCGGCGGCGTCCCAGTTCGAAAAAGACCAGGCCGAGGCTGGCAAACCCCAGCCCGACCCAGGGGGCCAGGGCGCCGACCGGTCCGGCATGCCCCGCATCCTGGACCACCCAGCCGATCAAGAGCACCTGGGTGAGGACTGCCGAGCCCACCAGAGCCTCGCCCCGGCACCGGTGCAGCGCCGCGATGGCAACCGCGAGGTCGAGCACCAGCAGCACCGCCAGCCATGGCCAGGGCGGGGAGGCGAGGGATGGCTGGAAGGCCACCGCCACCAGGCAGATGTGCCCGGCCAAGGTGAGTTCGGCCCCGCCTGGATCCAGCCGTGCCTGGGAGCCCTCGGGGCCGCCGGTCTGGAGCCAGGCCCGGCCGGCCACCCCCAGGACGCCGAAAGCGGCCAGCACCAGCAGGGCCGGGAGCAGGGTCCCGATCACCAGGGCGGCGATGCCCCAGAGGGCAAGCAGGATCCAGCTGAACAGCATTCCCAGCAAACATAGGAGCGGGTATCGCCCCCGGGAGGCTTCGAAAAGCAGACCGACGTTCAGGATCCCCAACAGCAGGGCCAGTACGCCCAGGCTGGCGTGCGCCACCGACCCCGTGGTGAGGAACAGGAGGATCGGCAGGCAGGCAAAGGCCCAAAGGGCGCCGCTGCCTGTGGGCTGGAGCGGCCGGCCGCGGTGCTCCGCCCACAGCGGCACCAGGAGGTAGAACAGGCCGAAACCGCCATAGATCAGCAGGGCCGGCAGGAGCCGCGAAGCGTCGAGGAAGCGCCACGACCAGGCCGCCTCGGCCAACAGGGTGAACGCGCAGGCCAGCATGTAAATTCGGCCCTCGTTGAAGCGGATGGCAAAGGCGGCCAGCAGGGCCAGCAGGAGCCCAAGTCCACCGAAAAGAAGGCCTGGGCTGGCCGTGACCGGTTCCAGCCATACCAGGGCCGGGAACAACAGGAGCAGTACCGGGGCAGCATATACGGCCAGGAGCCCAGGCCCCGCAAAGGGCCGTTTCCGGGTCAGCCGGGCCTGAAGCCAGGGGATGAACAGATAGAGGGCGATGAACAGGGCGGCGATGGCGAGGAGGACCGGCCAGGCGTCATGGGTGTAGCTGTTTGCGGTCCAGGCCGCAAACACGACCAGCACCCCCGCCGCCCCCAGGGCATGCAACCATTCCGGCCCATGGAACAGGGCGATGGTCGCCAAACCGGCGGCGACCAGGAAAAGGAACCCGAACATCAGGCCGAAATGCTGGCCATAGGCTGGAGTGGCCGCCAGGCGCAGGGCGAACAGCAGCGGTGGCAGGGCCGTGAGGACTGTGGCCTGGCGGAAGAGCCTGGGCAGTTCCTGGCCATCCGGATCGCGGGCGAGCACCAGGGCCCCGAAGGCCAGGGCCGGAAACAACAGGAAGACGCCGATGCCGATGGCCAGGTTGGCTTCACGGAGGTACGTGAGCACCCAGCCCAGCTGGTAGAGCGCCGTGAAGCCGAGGCTGATCGCCGTGAGCAGGGGCCAGCGCTTGCGATAGGCGACCCAGCCCAGGCCCACGTTCAGGAGCCCCAAGTACCCGAACAGGGCGAGGGGACGGTCCTGGCCGGTGGACAACAGCATGGGCGTGGCAAACCCGCCCACCAGACCCAGCAGCGCGATGAATACCGAGTCCCGCCGAATCGACAGCGCCACCGCCACCGCTGTCACCAGCGCCATCAACAGGAAGGCCATCCAGGGCGGAAGCAAATGCCACAGGGAGGCCGATGCGTAGAACGTGGAGAACAGCATGGCGATGCCGGCGGCGGTGAGGGAATGGGCCGTGACGGCGTAGGCCTGGGCGCGCCGGGTTTCGCACGCAACCAGAAGGCCCATGCCCACCAGGATACCGATGGACATCCGCACCGCCGGGCGCAGCCAGCCGTGGTCCATGCTGTAGCGCAGGAATGCCACCGCCGCGATCAGGAGCGCGATTCCGGCGACATAGGAGAACAGCTTGATGCCGACCAGGGATTCCCAATCGAACGGTTGGGAGGGGGGCAGGGGGCTGGCCGGACCGGAGGGGCCGGACACCGGGGGCGCTGGCGGGAGCGGAGGCTCGGGCCTGGGGATCGGCGCAGGCGGCACGGGGGGGTGGGCGGGAAGGGCTGGTGGGGTGGCGGCTGGTGCGGCCGCCAAGGGCAAGGGGTCCTGGGCCGGAAGTGGCTCCGCCGGTTGCGGGGCCGGTTCCTTGCGCCGCTCCTGGATCCAGTCCGGGACTGCCACCGGCGCGGCATCCCGCAAGGACACCGCCGATATCGGCCGCGCTGGTGCTTCTTGCGGCGGCAAGCCTCGAGCCTGAAGGGATTCAACGTTCCGGCGCAGTGTGGCCAGTTCCGCTTCGAGTTCGCGCTGTTGCTTCCTGCGGGCCAAGGACTCGCGATACAAAAAGAAGGACACCAGGGCGACCAGCATGTACACCAGCACAGGCACCTCGATTTGAGTTTGTTTAAGGAATATAATGATCTACTTGTATAATTTGGCAAAGCCTTCTGCGTCAGCAACCAGGGTCCAGCCTGCTGGTAGGGCCTGAAAAGCCCTTCTGGACGCCAAGTGCGTCGAAAGCATTCCAGGTGGTGGGACTGGAACAGAGTGATCTTCCGGACCGAGGGCGCGCCCTGGCGCGAAATCGCAGATAGGCCGCGGATCCGCGCCGGTGTTGGGTTTTCGGAGTGGGCATGGATGGCTTGCTTCCGCCCTGCTTCAGGGAGGCCGGCGTGGCTACTCGCCCTTGACCCTTTTCCGGGACTCCAGGTCTGTCTCCAACATCTGGCGCAACGGATTCACCAAGGGCGGGAGGTCCTTCTGGGCCGTGTCCCACAGGATTTCCAGGCTGATGCCAAAATATTCGTGAATGACGAAGTTCCGCAAGCCCCGCATCTGTGGCCAGGGCAATTCCGGATGGGCAAGCCGGATAGGCTCCGGGACATGGAGGACAGCTTCCCCGATGATTCCAAAGTTCCTGACGACCGCATCCACTGTCCGGTCATCCTCGCTGAACTGGTCAAAGGTCAACCCTTCCAGATAGCGATGGATCTTGCTGATCGACTCCAGGATGTCCTCGATGCGGATCGTCCAATCACGCGGCCTCGATCGCTTCCGCCAGGATCCGATCCCTCAATTGATGTTTCAGGGCATCGGGGGTGACCAGATCAACCCGCTGATGAAGACGGGTTTCAAGTTCCTGCTGGAGGTTGAAGAACTTGAAGTAGCCACCGGCACGTCCCGGTTCGAATTCCACCAACAGATCGACATCGCTATCAGGGCCGGCCTCGTTCCGCACCACCGACCCGAAAATGGCCAGATTCTTTACGGCATAGCGTTCCCGCAGTTCGGGCATTGCCGCCTTCAGAATAGCCATCGCTTCGTGGAGCAGCATGGGAGGAACCTCCGCTACCAGTATAGTCGTCTTGCCGATATTTCTGGTGGAAGACCACCTGGGGAAGCGCCGCTGGATCGACCGCCAGCGGGTGATCCAGACCTGGGTCACGAACTTCCCCCTTCGGCTCCGGGAGCGTCTCCATATCCGGCGATTCCAGGTGCACGATGGCGATTGGTGGAAGACAGCCCGGCCCGAGGAATTCGGCGGCTACTGGGGCGGCCAAATCCTCGTGCTCGAAGGCCGAGGCCACCCGCTCGGACTCTGCGGCTGAAATCCCAAGAGCCGCTGCTTCCCGGCTCCAACCAGAGACCGCCTGGGCAACCTCCCAGGCCGTTTGCCGCGCCTGGGTCGAGGTCAAACGAAAATAGCCGGCGACACTCAGCGCCAGTTCGATCGACGCCTCGCCACTCTGTTCATCGATGAGCGTGGACAGGATGCGTGGCCGAAACTGCACGGGGACCGGGTTCAGGTCATAGGCCGGGGACAGTCGCCAGCCTTGGTTGCCTTCATAGAGGAAGCCGTGATTGCGCAGGTGGTCGTCGGTGTTCGAGATCAGCACAGAAAATACAATCCTTCGCCAGAGCTCATGCAGGTCTGCGTTGGGGGCCGCCCCGTGCCGCTGGATCGCATCGGCGATTTCCAGGTAGCTCCGGGTCTCGTGGTCCGTGCCGCCCACCATGCTCATGGCCGATAGAAACGGCCGCCGCGCCGAGCCCTTCCGGGCGAAACGGCGCAGGAAAGGACCTGCCGGTCAACGACCTTTTCGACCCTGGCCGTCGCCGTTTGCACACCTGCCTTCGCTGCCAGGCGAAAGGCGACGGCTTCCCAGAGGACTGTCTGGATCCGGTCGTTGTGGTGGGGGAACTTGGCGATTGCCAGGTGCCCATCCCGATCCCGCACGGAAGCTTTGGGCCGCGCTCCACCCAGCGAGGAGCCGGGAGCCAGCAGGAGACGGAGATCATCCTCGGATTCGTCTTCATCGAGCACGTGTTCGCTGGCGGCAAGCAGCGCAGGCAGTTCGATCAACGGCGGGGTTCGGTGGCCCGCAACCTGGCGCAGGAATGGGCCGCCCGCCTGGGTTGCGAATCTCAGGGCACCCTGGCGCGTTTCATCATCGACCAGGAGCAGGTAATCGGCTTCCCAAAGGGTTCGTGGCGGTTCACTGGCGATTCTGGTTCTGCGGGTCTCGGAGCGCACCATCAAGGCTCGGCCCCAGCGATCGGGAGCAGAATCGCCAATGGCGCCAAACAGGCTTTTCCCGGCCCCGGTGTGATGCCTCGCAGGGTCCATCTGCAGCGCCGGCTCCAGGGGAAACCGCTTCGGATTCCGAAGCCACTCATTGTCATAACGGAACATTGCGCTCTCGACTCGATTCCGATGGTGCAACCATAAGCGCCCCAACAGATGGGGTGTGTTGGCGAGGTCAACGTAGACAAATAGCTGCTGATCCATTCATGGCCTCGTGGGTTCGTCGTCGGGCTGCTCCTTCCTTGTGCGCCTGGGATGAATATCGATTCGTTTGGGCAGACGCTCCTCTTCCAGGGAAAGGCCAAGTTCATCCGCCTTCGCACTGGCGAGTTCGCGGATCTTGTCGAGCATGCCGAGCGAAAACAGCACGGCGGCATAGGTTCCCATCCCAACCCCGGGGTCGCCCTTTTCCACCTTCACCAGGGTGGTTCGGGAGATGAAAGCCCGCTGCGCCATGACCGCGGCCGGAATCCGGCGGCGTAACCGCGCAGCGCGCATGTCGCTTCCGAGTTGGCGCAAGGCGCTTTTGACGGGAATGGGCAGTGTTTGTGTGGGCATGAGGCACCCTTACTGTGTTCATAATTATAGACGTAATTGGTAATTGTGTTCACTATTTTTGCCTCAGCAAGCGGCTTGGGTGCCGCGGCCTGGCCATCCCGGAATCGGCAACCTCGTGCCAGACGTGCGGCCAGAGGTCAGTTCCTCACACCGATCCCGACTGGGGCGTCATGAATGAGGCGGTGGGGAATTCTGAGTGTCGTTCAGCAAGGATCAGGGCGGCGTCGCGCGCACCGTGCCGGCCGACGTTCGCCGCCGCATCCATCAGGGCTGTTACTTCCTTGTCCGAAAGGCATTCCCGGCTGCGGTAGGCGGTGTTCGGCTGGCGCAGGAGAACTTTCCGGTTTTCGATGGTTGGTGGGTCGTGATCTTGGTTTTCAGAACCGGCATGGTTGTTCATGATGGAATTCTAACTTTCTAGTAATGGGTCGGAATCCGGAACGTTTTGTCGAGAAACGGATGCAAATCGTCCTCTCCAAATATTCTGGGGTTCCGGCTTACACCCCCATGTAGGATAATATCCATTATGAAACGATTTTGGATCCCGCGTGCGTGGGATCAAAGTGCAAAACATCCCCCGGTAGAGCCGGTGGTTTACCCAATGAAAGGAACAAATTGAACAAGTTAATGAGGGTTTTCATTCCAGTAGCTGCGGCCTGCCTCCTTTCCGTGGGGTGTTCCCGGCCAGTTACTCAGCCAAAGCCGGGCATAATCACGCCAGCCGTTATCGCTGCCATTGGTCCAGTGCTGGAAGGCACGTCGAAAGTCGTCTTTTACCGCCCCAAACAGGCTTCTGGTGCCATTCTCCGCTGGATTGTAAGAGAGAACGGAACTGAACTCGGTAAACTGGCGAATGGAAAATATTTCGTTTTAAACACGACCCCTGGAAAGCATACCTACACTGTCCATACGGAGTCCTCTGAAGACACGAACTATGAGTTCGAAGCTGGGAATACTTATTTCATCTCTAGCAGCATTGGCATGGGATTTTTCGTGGGGCATCCGCATCTGAGTGTTTCAAATGTCGACGATTTCATTGAAGCGCTGCCCCATCTTGCTCCATCCAAGCCACTGCAATAAGTTTAACTACCCTTGTTGGGGAATTACCAACAAACGTGGAACCCGCTGGCATTTATCCGAAAGCAAGGAATTATGCGGGTTTCACGGCATGGTGGGGGCGTAAGCCGGAACTGCTGGGATTTTTGGAAGGACGATTTGCACCCGGTTCTCGACAAAACTTTCCGGATTCTGAGCCTTCTATGCCCAAATGATTCCCGCTAAGGGCGAACTTTAGGTGCCAATGCCGGGAGCTTGGTGGGCGCGGTTCGGGCCAGCATGGTGATCCCGAGGCCGTGCATCACCTTCATGATCGTCTCGTAGCGAGGCTTGGAGCCAGGGGCCAGGGCCTTGTAGAGGCTTTCCCGACCCAGCCCGCTGGCCTTGGCCAAGTCGGCCATGCCCCGGGCCTTGGCTACATCGCGCAAGGCCATGAGAAAGACATCCGGATTGGGATCTTCCATGGAGGCCGTCAGAAATTCGGCGATGGTTTCCTCGTTGTCCAGGTAATCGGCGGCGTCGAAGGGGGCGGTCTTGGTGGTCATGATCACTCCTTGGGGAGGTTCTGGAGGAGGGCTTTGGCCTTGGCGATGTCCTGGCGCTGGGTGCCCTTGTCGCCACCGATCAGGAGGAGGTAGACGACCTGTCTGCGCCGGGTGTAATAAACCCGGTAGCCTGGGCCGAAATCGATGCGCATTTCAGAGATCCCATCGCCCACCGGCTTGCAGTCCCCGAAATTGTCCAGGGCGGCGGAGTTGATCCGGGCGGCGATCCGGGCTCTGCCTTTCAGGTCTTTCAGTTGAAGCAGCCAATCGTCAAATTCCGGAGTCCGCTCGATCAAGTTCATTCCCAGAATGTATCCAACTGAGTACAACGCGCAAGGGGTTTCTGCCGATTTGCGGGATTGCCCATGTGCGAAACGGGCAATGCCTCAGGTCAACCATGCTTCAGGGAGGCTTTTCGACTACTCGCCCCGCGCCTTTTTCTTGAGGGCCGACAGCCCGTCTACCAGGTCGTCCTGGCTCAGCATCACGTAGTGCTCGGAGGTCTGCATCTGCTTGTGGCGCAAAGCCTTCTTGATATGGTGGGCCCCGTACCCGGCCCGGGCCAGGTTCGTGACCAGGCTGGCCCGGAGCCGGTGGGGGGTGAGCCCCGGGACCCGGATGGCGCGGCCGGCCCGGGCGATGGCCTTCTTGGTGAACTGGGCGCGGTGGGGCCGGCCGTCCTGGACCCGGATGATCCAGCCCCTGAGGGGTTTGTTGCCGTCGAAGTCCGCCCAGATGACGGCCCACAGCAGCGCCCGCAGGCTCTGGTCGGTGGGCAGCCCCTGGGCCTCGCCGCCCTTGGTCGGGTCGAATCGGGTGGATCCCGGGGTGTAGCGCATGAGGTCCCAGGAAAGCCCCTCCCAAACACCTCACCCAGGTGCTGCCGCAGCTTCTCGTAATGCGTCTTGCGACGGCATTTCGGGGATGAATACCACGTGATACTTACACTCCCATTGGGAGTGGCTTAGACTTTCCAACTTTCCGACGAGTCCATCTCGGATCTCCTTTCATGTGCTTGGGGTCACCGCACCATACGGAAATTTACGTACGCTAAGCGTAGTTCATCAATCGAAGATGTGGTTTGGGCTTGGCCGTCCTTCCCTTCAGACTTGAAAGGTTACAATCTGATTGGAGAGGGACCTAGCCACCTCGGCGAGGTTGGAAGCAGTGCGAGAAATCTGCTCCGTTGTCGCGGCCAGTTCGGTCGCGGCGGAGGCGGTCTGGGTTGCTTCCTGAACTCCATGCTCCACCTGCTTTGCTGCCTCCCCTCCGGTTGTTTTCTGCTCCACCGTGGCTTGGGCGATGTGCCTGGCCAGCTGGGCAAAGCCGTTCATGTTTTGCCGGATCGTTTGCAGGGCTTGGACCGTCGCTCCGACCCTAGCGCTACCTTGAGTCACGGCATTCTGGGCTTCCAACAACAGCTTGTCGATCTCCTTTGCAGCGACGCCAGAGCGTTCCGCAAGTTTTCGGACTTCCTCGGCCACCACAGAGAACCCCTTGCCGAGAGTCCCCGCCTTGGCCGCTTCGATGGCAGCGTTTAGGGAGAGCAGGTTTGTCTGATTAGCGATTTCGGTAATGACGGTGACGGCCTTAGAAATCTCCTGCGCCGTCTGGGTGATCCCGGTCATGGCGAGGGTCGCGTCCGCGCCCGCCTGTTCACCGCGCCCCGTGGCCTTTTCAGTCTCCCCTAGCCGATCCTGCGATTCCTGAGCGCTGGCGGCTACATGGACAATGCTTGCAGCCAGTTCTGTGATGGCCGCGGCCATCTGTTCGGCCCCTTCCTTCTGGTTGTTGGCGCTCTGGGCGATGGATTCGGTGGCGCGGGCCATTTCGTCAGAAGCTGCCGAGAGTTCGTGGGAGCCGCTGGCCACCTGGGCGACAGCGGCCTGGATGTTCCGGAGAATGCCGCGCAGGCTGGCCTGCATATCGGCCAATCCGGCCATGATGCTTCCGGTGGGGGCAGATTTCAGCTGTTGGCGCAGATCCCCCGTTGCAATAGTGTTAGTGATGGCCGCTACCTCCCGGGGCTCACCCCCAACCATCTGGTGGATGAGCCGGGTCAGCAAGTTGCCTAAGACAACCCCAGCCCCCAATCCCAAAATGGCCAAGATAATCAGTAGATTCCGACCCCAAAGAAAGGTTGTTTTAGCTTTCCTGGATTCTGATTTTATATGGGTAATTTCATAATCTATAAGTTTGTCTAAGGTTGCAATGTAAGCCAATTGGCTTGGCCTGGCCCGATTCATCAGGATGGGCTTGGCTTTAACCAAATCATTGGCCGACGCCGCTGCCAGGAAGGCATCCTCATCGGCTCCATACGTGTCCCGGCTAGCGCTGATCTCCGCCAGGAGCGCCTTCGCCTCCGACGTAGTGCCAATCTGCCCCATATCTGTCATGTAATGCGCTTGAAGCTCTTTTTCGTCCTGAATATTCTTCACTTCTACTGCGGTTTTACTTGGGTCGTATAGGAAGATATTCCGCATATGACGTGCGGCTAAAAGCTGTTGTATTTCCCAGTTGTAAGCCGTCACGACCATCGGCAGGCGATTTTCAGTGGTGGCGGTAATTGCTTGGTCTAGGCTGATCAGTCGACTAATAGATACCAACATCAGAAGCAGCATGATAATTATCAATGCCCCAATGCCAGAAGCGAGAATTTGCTGCATCCGAAAATCTTTAAGCATGGCGTGTTCCTTTGTCTTTTTTTTTGGGGGGGGGGGAGGAGGGTAAGCGGGGAATCATTCGGGACTTCGCATGTTTATCGGTATCATCACGCAGCCCATGATGACGTTCAAAGTCGATCTATGCCCAAGGAATATGATTCTATTAAATTTCGTTAATGTATTTAAATATTTATAAAAATAATGAATAATATTATTTAATGTTATAAAAATATTCAAGAAAGATAGAGAAAGATCCCAACCTGGACCTCATTAAATAAATGTACAACGATAGGTAAGGTTAGCGAATTCCAACTTTGGCACGACGGCAGTTGGATATTATTGAAGAATCATTGACGATTGTGGAGACGCCGGATCATGGTAGAAAGGATGACGATGCCTCCCAGAAACCTGACCGCTATTCCGTCCCAGCGTCGTGGACACCTTGATGAACGAATATGAGCGGACCATCCGCGAAATAGCGCTGGTAGTCGCCGGGCTCAACCGGCGGCGTTTGACCGCCTGCGCGGCGTCGGAACCACGGACGAGGATAGTCGTTCCATCACCACAGTGAGTGGTGCACCACCGACGGCAAATAGAGCGGTTCCTCCAGCAGGTAGCCAAGATGGATGGCCAAGAATCGCCTGGCCAATTTAGATCGTGATTGATATTCTTGGCTACCCGCTCTAAGCTTGGCCAAATAGGGTATACCCATATCGTCCGTCGCACTCATCCCCGGAAGGCCACCGCGATTGAATGATATTTTCATAATGCGTGCAATTTCCCGTTTGGTGAGGCGATCTCATACTGATTCCGGGCCCGGCGCCCTCCTGAGGCAAGCATGCGGATCGGAATGCTAATTTTCCCGATGCTGGAAGAGTTGGACCTAGTGGGTCCCTGGGAGATGGTTTCCATGTGGTCCCAGCAGCCGGGCGGTCCGGAGGCCCGATTGCTGGTGGCTCAGTCGCAGGATCCGGTGGTCTGCGCCA
>Ga0302275_10006696_pt1 | contig 10857 bp, 9 predicted proteins | sample III_Bog_N2_2_FD_200229 | JGI IMG/M metagenome (GOLD analysis project Ga0302275, IMG submission 200229) | Peat permafrost microbial communities from Stordalen Mire near Abisko, Sweden - III_Bog_N2_2 | ecosystem: Environmental > Terrestrial > Soil > Wetlands > Peat | place: Sweden: Abisko... | reverse complement strand
CCCCGAGCCCTGCGGCTTCTGCGATTCCTGCATTGAAATCCGCCAGGGCAATGCCACCGATGTCATTGAAATCGACGCCGCCACCAACCGCGGCATCGACGAAATCCGCGAACTCCGTGACGCCGCCCGCTACGCACCCTCCCGCGACCGTTTCAAAATCTACATCCTCGATGAAGCCCATCAGATTACCGATGCCGCCTTCAACGCCTTGCTCAAAACCCTTGAAGAGCCGCCCGCGCATGTCATCTTCATGATGGCCACCACGCAGCCCGAGGACATTCCCCAGACCATCCGCTCCCGTTGCCAGCACTTCAGCTTTCACGCCGTAAAATTCGACGACATCCTGGCCCAGTTGAAAATGATCGCTGCACAAGAAGATGTCGGCGCCGAAGACGAAGCCCTGGCCCTGCTTGCCGAAGCCGGCGACGGGTCCATGCGAGACGCCTTGTCCATCATGGACCAGGCCATCGCCTCCGCTCCTCTCGAGATCGTAAATGGGGCCGGCCGCGCCGTTCTCTCCAGCGCGCAGATCCGCGAACTCATGGGCGCAGTTCCCAATGCAGTCTTTGAGCGCCTGCTTGAAGCCGTCGCCGCAGGCCAAAGCGCCGAGCTCATGGAGCAGTTAAACCTGCTTCTCAACGCAGGCCACAGCCCCAGTTCACTCGCACGCCAGATGGTCCGCTATCTGCGCAACACCCTCATGGCCAAACTCGGCGGCACAGACACCGAACTACTCCAGATCTCCGGCGATGAACGCGCCCGCGCCGCGCGCACAGCCCTCCTGTTCACCGAGGAAGAAATCACCCGCAATCTGCAAATCGTTCTGCGCACCTTCGACGATCTCAATTACCGTCAGGAGCAGCGCTTCCACCTCGAACTTGGCCTCCTGAAGCTGATCCACGCCCAGCGCCTGCTTCCACTCGAACAATTGCTCAGCGGTGCAGCCGCCGGCGGCAAATTCCCTGCCCCATCGATGCCCGCACCGTCCCGTCCCTCAGCCAGCACGAGCCAAACAGTAGCCCCAATGCGTCCAGCGCCAACGCCCATCACCCCACCAGCCGCATCCCCCATCTCGCCCTTCGGTCCGGGCGCCGGCGGCTGGGGCACCACACAGGCGGCGAAGCAGTCCGTAACCACCACCCCTATAGCGGAGCTAGACCGCCCGGTCCCTGTCACGTTGCCTCCCACCAACGGCCACGCATTCACCGCGCCCATTACTGAGGACGCGCCAACCAAGCCGTTTGAATCGCAGCCAGCACCCTCCGCCTTACGCAGCCCAACAAATCCCAACTCCGCGCCTCCCGCTTCCGGCGCACCCAGCATGGAATCCATCCGCCAAGCCATCGGGGCCGCATTGGCCGCGGCCGGCCGCGATTCGGCAGCTCTGTTGTTGAGCACCAGCTCTTTCACCCTTGACGGGGCAAACTTGCGGATTGAAGTACCCGGCATGAAACCGAAGATGTTGAAATTGACCTTTGATGCCGCAGCGGAGAAAATCATCCGCCAGGAACTGCAGCGTCTCGGCGCACCCACCCGTTTCTTCATCGTCCCCGGCGACTCCGGCACGCCCCAATCCGCCGCTCCCATGGCCGCCCCAATGGCCGGCAGCGTTCAAGAGGCAGCACTCAGTCATCCATCCGTGCAAAGAGCCAAAGAAATCTTCCAGGCCGAAGTCCGCAGCGTCATCGACCTTCGCAAAACCTAATCGCGCGTCCCATTGAGGCAATCGCCATGATCAACCCGCTCAAGATCCCCGAAATGCTCGCCCAGGCCAACCAGATGCAGGAAGAGATCCAGCGCAAACTCAACCAGACCATCGTGGAAGGAGCCAGCGGCGGCGGCGCCGTCACCGCCACCATGAACGGCAAGAAACAGCTCCTCAAACTCCACATTGATCCCGCAGCCGTCGTCAGCCTCGGCGGCAACCAGCCCGATGTGGAAATGCTCGAAGAACTAGTCATCGCCGCGGTCAACGAAGCAGGCCGCAAGGCCGATGACGCCATCCAATCCAACGTGCAGGGCATGCTCGGCGGCCTGAAAATCCCCGGCCTGAATTTGTAGCGCCGGTCTCCAGACCGGCTGTCCGGCGGGTCTCCAGACCCGCGGGTTTAAGTAGACAACTAAGCCCGTTACTCACTTAGATTTTGGTTTCAGGAGGCACTCAAGTGTCACGCTACGCCGAGCCCATGGCCCGGCTCATTGAAGAGCTGAAGAAACTCCCCGGCGTCGGCGCCAAAACCGCTCAGCGCTACGCCTTCCATATTCTGCGCTCAACTGACGAAGATGCCGCCGCCCTCGCCGAAGCCGTTCGCGGCCTCAAAGCTGCCCTGCGTCTCTGCTCCATCTGCAACAACGTCACAGACGTCGATCCCTGCGCCTACTGCACCAGCCCCACCCGCAACCAGCGCCTCATCTGCGTTGTCGAGGAGCCAACCAGCATCGCCGTCATCGAACGCGCGCGCGGCTATCAGGGCGTCTACCACGTTCTCCACGGAACGCTCTCACCATTGCATGGCGTCGGTCCCGACCAGTTGCGCACCGGAACGCTGATTGCCCGTGCGGAGCGCGGCGAGGTCGACGAAGTCATCCTTGCCACCAGCCCCACGCTCGAAGGCGAAGCAACAGCCAACTGGCTCGCGGGAAACCTGCGCGGCCTGGCCATTCGTATCACACGCATCGCTACCGGAGTTCCCGCCGGCAGCGACATCGAATACGCGGACGAAGTCTCCATGGCGCGCGCCATGGAGGGCCGTCGCGATCTCTAATCCTGCATCGCGCTCAACTTCAGGCGCGCAGTCTCGTCAGCAAATCCTGCGGATGCACGGGCTTGGCGAGAATCTCAAATTCATAACCCTTGGCGCGTGCCTTCTCCAGCAAATCGGCTGTGGCAGCCTGGCCGGAAAAAAGCAGAATCTTGATCTTTGGCAAAATGCACCGAATGCGGATAGCCGCATCGATGCCGTTCAAATCCGCCATGATTACATCCGAGATCAGCATGTCCGGCTCAAACGTTGCAGCCAAAGAAAGCGCTGTTTCGCCAGAGTACACGGCACGAGCCTCAAACCCGCTCTGATTCAAAATCATGGCCAGCGTGTCGGCGATAACCCGCTCGTCGTCGGCAACAAGTATCTTCGGTTTAGTTGTGCTATCGGGCATACTCTCCTGGACGAATTGGCGCCGTCGTAAGACCCTGAAAATGACTTACAACGCGGCAACCTGGGTTAGGGAAAAATGAATCCTTCAATCTCTCGCTGGCTAGACCCTTTCTTAGAATGATACGCTTGCGGTGAGCAACAGGCGCAAACGACTCACAGCCTTCGAAGGCTCCAATATCAACCGTATCCAATCCTGGACCGGCTGGCAACTCGACAGCCTGCAACTGGCTGTTCATCTGGCAGCAATCGGGAAATCATACACTTGCAACACCAACCGGCCGCCGATTTGTTCCGCGGACCTCAACCGGAGACCCTTGCATGAACAGTCCCGCCATCGCCAATGCCCCTCAGGTTCCACCGGTCGAAGCCATTATTCGCGCCGAAAAAGTAGAAAAATACTACGCCCAGCCCAGCGAAAACCGCATCCAGGTAATCTCCGCCACCGACCTTTCAGTCGTCCCGGGTGAGATTCTCGCCCTCCTCGGCCCCTCCGGCTCCGGAAAATCCACCATGCTCCGCATGCTCACCGGCCTCTCAACACCCTCCGCCGGCCAGGTTTACTGGCACGAGAAGCCCATCGCCGGCGCTGAAATCAACGTCTCCATCGTCTTCCAAAGCTTCGCCCTCTTTCCCTGGCTCACCGTTCTTGAAAACGTCGAAGCGCCCCTCCAGGCCCGCGGCGTCACTCCCGATGAACGCCGCGCCCGCAGCATGAAAATGCTGGACACCGTCGGTCTCGACGGCTTCGAAGGCGCCTACCCCAAAGAGCTTTCCGGCGGAATGCGCCAGCGCGTCGGCTTCGCCCGCGCCCTCGTCGTCGAACCCGAAGTCCTCTTCATGGACGAACCATTCTCCGCACTCGACGTCCTCACCGCCGAGAACCTGCGCTCCGAACTCCTCGAGCTCTGGGCCAACAAAACCATGCCCACCAAGGCCGTCTTCATCGTCACCCACAACATCGAAGAAGCCGTCCTGCTCGCCGATCGCATCATCGTCCTTGGCCGCAACCCCGGCCACATCCGCACCGACTTCCGCGTCCAGCTTCCCCAGCCCCGCGATCGCAAGTCGGAGGACTTCACCAACCTGGTCGACTACATCTACAAGGTGCTCACCAAGCCCGACGTCACTCCCGCGCAAGTCCCCGACCAGGCCCCTGGCCATCAGCACCCGGAAACCAAAGTTCGCGATCAGCGCCAAATGCACTACCAAATGCTGCCCCATGCCCGCCCCGGTGGCATGGCCGGCCTGCTCGAACTGCTTCTCGACAAAGGCGGACGCGACGACATCTACCGCCTCGCCGACGATCTGGCCTTCGAGATCGACGACCTGCTCCCCATCGTCGACGCCTCCCAGCTCCTCGGCTTCCTCAAAATCGAAGAAGGCGACGCCGCCATCACTCCCAGCGGAACCGAGTTTGCCAACTCCGAAATCCTTCGCCAGAAAGAGCTCTTCCGCGCCGCTACCCTCGAGCACATTCTGCTCCTCCGCCAAATTCGCCGCGCCCTCGAGTCCAAGCGCGACCACACCGTTCCGGAAGAGTTCTTCCTCGACATGCTCGATGAACAATTCAGCGAGGATGAGAGCCAGCGCCAAATTGAAACTGCAGTGGCCTGGGGTCGCTACGCGGAGCTGTTCGACTTCGACGCCGGCCGCCGCCGCTTCATCCTGCCAGAGGCACCAGAAGAGGAAGCAGCCGCCAGCGGGGAGGGGGCCGAGTGAAACTCCAGCATCCCCTCGCACGCACGCTGGTTACCGCCCGCACCTGGCCCTTCCTCATCGATGTGGGCGTGGCCGCCTGCGCGCTCGCTCTCTTCTTCTCCCTCATCAGCACCGGCACCTATTGGCTGGGCAGACCCGTCCCGATTGTCCCCATCTCGCACTCTCTCAGCGCGCTGCCAGCCTATGCTTTCTACTCCATCATCCGCATTGGCATCGCCTACTTCCTCTCGCTTACCTTCGCCATCACCTACGGCTACACCGCGGCCTATAACCCACGCATCGAGGCCTGGATGGTCGCGGTCCTCGACATCCTCCAGTCCATCCCCGTGCTCAGCTTTCTCCCTCCTGTCGTCCTGGCCATGGTCGCCCTCGTTCCCGGCCACCAAATGGGAATCGAAATGGGCGTCATCCTGCTCATCTTCACCGGGCAGGTATGGAACTTGGCCTTTAGTTTCTATTCCTCCCTCAAAAGCATCCCCAGGGAAATGCTCGAAGCCTCGCGCATCTATCGCTACTCCGCCTGGCAACGCTTCTGGCAGCTTGAAATGCCCTACGCCGCCATTGGCCTCGTCTGGAACTCCATCGTCTCCGTCGCCGGCGGATGGTTCGCCCTCATGGCCTGCGAAATGTTCACCATGGGCGACCGCAACTTCCAACTGCCCGGCCTCGGCAGCTACCTCCAAACTGCCGCTACCTCCGGCGACACGCGCGCACTCTGGGCCGGATTCACAGTCGTGATTCTCATCGTGGTGGCGACCGATCAGCTTGCATGGCGTCCCCTCATCGCCTGGAGCGACAAGTTCAAATTCGAGCAGGTCGAGTCCACTGACCGCGTCACCTCACCGATCCTTGAACTGCTCCGCCGCTCCACCATCCTCACTTCCATACCCGGCCGCATCTGGACCCGCATCGAAGAGCCAATCTACCGCCGCATGGCGCGCACCACCGACTGCCGCATCGTGCACCCCATCGATGAAGAGCCAGATCGCGGCAAGCCCTCCGCCGCACTCTGGACCCTTGCCATCTGCTTCCTCTGCATTGTCGTCTGGGGAGCCACGCACGCCATCCTCATGTTGAGCACCGTCACATGGCCTGACCTGCGACTGCTCCTCGAAGGCGCGGGCGCAACCTTCCTCCGCGTCAACGCTGCCCTGCTCATCTCCGCCCTCTGGACCATCCCCGTCGGAGTCTCCATCGGCTTCAACCCCAAACTAGCCCGCTTCGTGCAGCCCATCGCCCAAGTCCTCGCCTCCATTCCTGCGACTGCCTTCTTCCCCATCCTGCTCATCGGACTGGTCAAAATCGGCGGCGGGCTCGGCATCGGATCCGTCGCCCTCATGCTCCTCGGCACCCAGTGGTACATCCTCTTCAACGTCATCGCCGGAGCCATGTCCATCCCCTCCGACCTGCGTGAAGTCTCGTCCCTTTTCCACTTCACCCGCTGGCAGCGCTGGACCAAGCTCATCCTCCCAGGCATCTTCCCTTACCTCATCACCGGCATGGTCACAGCCAGCGGCGGAGCCTGGAATGCCTCAGTTTTCGCCGAGTACTCCCACGTCCAGGACCGCACCCTTCAAACCATCGGCCTCGGCGCACAAATCGACGCCGCCACCGACAGCGGCCGCTTCCCCATCCTGCTCTTAGCCACCATCCTCATCTCCCTCATGGTCGTCACCATGAACCGATTAGTCTGGCGCCGCCTCTACCGCCTGGCCGAAACCCGCTATAAGCTAGAGGGATGAGCGAATTTCCCATCCGAATTAGGTGAACGATTGCGCGGAAAGCAGATTCTTTTCAAAATGATTCTGGCCCTCGACCGCATGAGGCTCCAGGTCTTGCCGAAACACTACTACACACCGGTTCCCGACCTCACCTGGCTCAACAAAAACCGCTCCTCCTGGATGGGGCGAGCTTCGCTTAAAGGCATCGAATGGGACTTGCCGGAGCAGTTTGAATGGCTGAAAAATACCTGTGAATCGCACTACAAAGAGGTCGCCGGCCTCCAGTCTTACTCTGCGCTTGTGAAGGGTGGCTCAGGCCCCGGATATGGCCCGATCGAATCACAGGTGTTGCATTGCTTTATCCGCACACACGCTCCGGCAAAGATTATTGAAATTGGCAGCGGCGTTTCAACCATGTGTATGCTTGAGGCCGCCGAACTGAATCAACGCAACGGAATCCGAGTTCCAAAGATCACCTGTGTTGAACCCTATCCGAGCCAGAACCTGCGCAAGAACAAATCAATTCAGCTGATTCCGAAAATATGCCAGGAAGTCCCGATATCGCTGTTCGAAAGCCTCTCACCCGGAGACCTGCTTTTCATCGACAGCAGTCATGCGGTGAAAGTTGGCTCAGATGTCATTCGCATTTACCTTGAGATCATCCCCAACCTTCCACCAGGCGTAACAATCCACATCCACGATATTTACCTGCCATACGTCTACCCCAGGGACGTGTTCTCGATGCCTTATTGGTGGCAGGAAACCGCACTGTTAACGGCACTGCTAGTCAACAATCGGCAGCTAAAGATACTCTCATGCCTCTCAGCTCTGCACTATGACTACCCGGCCCAACTGCAAAACCTGTTGACGGACTACCGTCCCGCCTTGAATAACGAAGGACTGGCCGCAGGGTCAACCTCAGGACACTTCCCCGCCAGCCTCTGGCTGCAGACCATTTGAGACTCCCGAACGGCGGAGGACTTTCCGCCGTTTTGCAGATCATTTCCCGTGCATGGAGCAAGATAAAAGTCAGCAACAAACAGCAAGTTCCGCTTGTACCAGTAATTGAAATCCGGGTCCTCGAAATTAATTACCCCCACCCTTCCCCCCTCTGAGAGGCGTTCCTGGAAACCGATGACTGGATGTAACTGATCTGCAATCAGCACTTTGTAATTACTACCCATTAACCTATCAGTAAACTTAAGAGGCCGATTTCGGCCTCTTAAGCGCAGAAAAATGCCACTCTCCGCATCAAAATGCCCCTTTTCCAAGCGTTTTGTAAGCCGAATATCCCTGTCCGTGAATCGCTTCAGGGATTTGAAACAAGACTTCCGCCAGCACCAAACCGGGAGTTATCCTCTTCAAGCGCACAATGGAAGCATTTAGATGGCGCGGCAAACTAACCACTATCCACTAATCACTAACCACTGTTCGCTAACCACTGTCCGGAGGACACATGATTCGCGTAGGCTTAGTTGGTTTCGGCATGGCCGGCCGCGTATTCCACGGCCCGCTCATCTCCTCCGTTCCCGGCCTTGAACTCGCAGCAGTAGTCGAGCGCAACTCCAACAACGCTGCCCAGCGCTACCCCGGCATCACCACCTACCGCAGCCTCGACGCCCTGTTGGCCGACGCGTCCCTCGACCTCTTCGTCGTGGCCACCCCCAGCGGAACCCATTTCCAGGTAGCCCGCCAGATCCTCGAAGCCGGCAAGAACGTCGTCGTGGACAAGCCTCTGTCAACCACCTCAACTGAAATCGCTGAGTTGATCGCCCTCGCTTCGGCCAAATCAGTCCATCTGATCCCATTCTTTAACCGCCGCTGGGACAGCGACTTCCAGAGTATTCAGAAACTGTTGCATGAAGGCCACCTCGGAAATGTTGTCTACTTTGAGTCCCGCTTCGATCGCTGGCGTCCCAACCCTCCATCCGACCGCCTCTGGAAAGAAAACCCCTCCCAGGGAGGGGGCGTCCTTCTCGATCTGGGAACCCACATCGCCGACCAGGCTCTCACCCTCTTCGGCAAACCCGAATCCATCGCCGCCGACATCCTAAGCGAACGCGACTGGGCCCGCGTCAACGACGCCTTCAACCTTCGACTGCATTATCCAGGCCTCACCGTCGTCCTCGGCGCCAATTGCCTCTCCTCACCCCCGCGCCCCCGCTTCCACCTCCGCGGAAGCAAAGGCAACTACATCAAGTCCGGTCTCGACCCGCAGGAAGCCGCACTCAACAAAGTTTCCCGCATAGACGATCTGAATTGGGGTCACGAGCCTCCCTCCGAGTGGGGGACACTCCACGTCGATATGGACGGCAGCATGGTCACCCGACCCGTCACACCCATCCCCGGCGACTACCGCCTCTACTACGCCGCCGTCCGCGACACGCTCCTCGGCAAAGCCCCTGCGCCGATCTCTCCCGTTGAAGCATGGCGCACCTCCCGCCTACTCGAGTGGGCCAAAGAGAGCTCCGAAAAGCGCTGCGAAATCGACTGCGACTGGGGCGAGGAACCGAGCTGACAACGACTTCTAGAGGCAGGGGGCCACCTACGCCCGGATTCCCGGTTCCCGCTCGACCAGTGGTACCCAGAACCGAAACCGCGCTCCCTGTCCAGGCGCGCTCGTAACCTCGATCCCTCCCCCATGCGCCGCCAGGATCGCCCGCGCAATGGCCAGCCCCATCCCCGATCCCTTGCCGGACGTTGCGCCCTTTTTCCCCCGGTAAAACTTCTCGAAAATCAGCGGCAGATCCAGTGCGTCAATGCCCGGTCCGTTATCGGCCACGCTAAACTCCAAACGGTCTTTTTCCCGATGGCTGCTGAGCGAAACCTTGCTCCCAGCAGGCGTATAACTTGCTGCATTTTCCAGCAGGTGCCGCAAAACTCGTCCCAGCAGGTGCGGATCGAACCACGCCGGCTCGTCTTCCCCATCAACGTCGATATTCACCCGATGCTTTCCCAGCGTCTTCCTCGTCTCTTCCACTGCCTGCTCCAGCAAAGCCCGCGGGTGCTGCGGCACAAGCTGAACCTTCACTATGTTGGCATCGATCTCCGCCATCTCCACAGCTTCGCCAATCAACAGGTCAAGCCGCTCTGCCTCTTCGTCCACAATGGTCGCTAGGTCGACGCGTGCCGCCTCATCCAGACCGTTCGCATCCAGCAACGTCGTCGCCGCCGCGCGAATTGACGTCAGCGGCGTTCGCAGTTCATGGGTCAGCGAGTCAATCAGCGCCGTACGCAGCCGTTCTCCCTCGCGCGCAGCTTCCGCCCGCGCTGAAGCTTCAATCGCAATCGATCGCGCCAGCACAATCGCCACCTGCGCGCTCACCGCAGTGGATACCTCGCGGGAAAGCAGCGCCGGGCGCCAACCAAGCGCTCCCACCGCCCGCAACCCCAGCGTCAGCGGAGTCGTAACATATCCCGAGGCGCTCCCCATCGTCGGATTCAACCCTTGCGTCAAAGCCCGCATCCCCGCCTTCACGCTCACAGGAACATTTGCCCGCGAGGCATGGAACTCATCCTGTTCGCAGACATACAGCACCACTCCATCCAGCGCAAAAATGCGGTCAATCACGCGCGGCAATTCATTGATCAGCCCCGCCGCATCCTCGTGCAGCATCATCTCCTGGCTCAGCTCATAGAGCCTCTCCACATCTTCCCGCCGCTGTTCCGCTTGCAAAGTCTGTCGGCGAGCAAGTTCGGCAACCCGGCCCACCACCAGGCAGCTGGCCACAAACGAAACCATAGCCACCCATTGCTCTCCTCCAGCCAGCCGAAAGGTGTGGAACGGAGGCAGGAAAAAGTAATCGAACGAGAGCGCGCAGATCACCGCAACAAACAGCGCCAGCGACCTCCCCGCCTGCGTTGAAGACCACACCACCAGCACCAGGAACACCATCCCGGCAGTCGTCGAGTCAGCGCCCAGCCACACCAGTCCAGCCGTAGTCAACGTCGCCAGCAGCGCTCCAACAAACCAGTGGATAATCCCCCGCGACTCAGATAAACCCTTCACGATCTTCACACCGTGCATCATAACCGGCCCGTCCCAATGATTTAAGCTTCCGATGAAAGAAGATATTCTATGCCCGGCAGAATTCTGGTTATCGACGACGAACCGCAGATCACACGAGTGCTTCGCGCAGCCCTCTCCGCACAAGGCTATGACGTCCGCACAGCAAACGATCCGGAAGAGGCTTTGCAGGTCTTCCGCGAGTGGCCCCCAGACCTCGTCATCACTGACCTAATGATGCCCGTCCTGTCTGGCG
>Ga0302275_10006692_pt1 | contig 10861 bp, 5 predicted proteins | sample III_Bog_N2_2_FD_200229 | JGI IMG/M metagenome (GOLD analysis project Ga0302275, IMG submission 200229) | Peat permafrost microbial communities from Stordalen Mire near Abisko, Sweden - III_Bog_N2_2 | ecosystem: Environmental > Terrestrial > Soil > Wetlands > Peat | place: Sweden: Abisko... | reverse complement strand
CTTCGAGCATCCGGATATACATGTCGAAGCCGATGGCATTGATGTGGCCATGCTGTTCGCCGCCCAGCAGGTTGCCCGCGCCTCGCAGTTCCAGATCGAGCGCCGCGATCTTGAAACCGGCGCCGAGATCGCTGAACTCCTTGAGCGCGGCCAGCCGCTTACGCGCGATCTCGGTCAGTTCCGTGTCGGGCTCCACGAGCAGATAGCAATAGGCGCGCCGGTTCGACCGCCCCACGCGCCCGCGCAGCTGATACAACTCCGACAGCCCATACCGCTCCGCATGCTCGATAATCATCGTATTTGCCTGCGGATTATCCAGACCATTTTCAACAATTGTGGTGCAAAGGAAAATATCGAATTCCTGCCGCATAAACTGCAGCATCACTTTTTCGAGTTCCGCCTCCGCCATCTGCCCATGCCCCACGCCGATACGCACCGCAGGGAACATCTCCTGCACCATGGCTGCCCGATGCCAGATCGAATCGATGCGATTGTGTACGAAATAAACCTGCCCGCCGCGCGCCAGTTCCAGTTCAATCGCGGGCTTGATCAGATCCGGCCCGAACGGCGCAACCACCGTGTGGATCGCCAGCCGGTCCTTCGGCGGCGTTTCGATCACCGACATATCGCGCAGCCCCAGCATCGACATATGCAGCGTGCGCGGAATCGGCGTAGCGCTCATCGTCACCACATCCACCGCCCGGCACATTTCCTTCAGCCGTTCCTTGTGCTTCACGCCGAAGCGCTGCTCTTCGTCGATGATCACCAGGCCCAGATCCTTCCAGACCACGTCTTTCGAAAACAGCCGGTGCGTGCCGATCGCAAGATCTACCTTGCCCTCCGCCAGTTCCTCCAGCCCCGCCTTAATCTCTTTCGCCGACCGAAACCGGCTGAACATTTCGATCTTCACCGGGAACGACTGAAACCGCTTCCGGAACGTATTGAAATGCTGGAAACACAGCACCGTGGTGGGCGAAAGCACGGCCACCTGCTTGCCGTCGCCCAGTGCCTTGAACGCCGCGCGCATCACCACTTCGGTCTTGCCGTAACCCACATCCCCGCAAAGCAGACGGTCCATCGGCTGCGGGCTTTCCATGTCGCGCTTGATGTCGGCCACGGCGGATTTCTGATCCCGCGTCTCCGTAAACTCGAACGCGTCTTCGAATTCGCGCTGCCAGTTGCTGTCGCTCGAAAACGCAAACCCCTCGGCCATTTTGCGCTGTGCGTAGAGCTTAAGAAGCTCCTCCGCCATGTCGCGCATCTTGGCCTTGACGCGGGTCTTGGTGCGTGCCCACGTGGCGCCGCCCATCTTGTCGAGCACCGGCCTCGATTCGCCCTCGCCGCGAAACCGCTGCACCAGATCCATGCGCGTGAGCGGCACATAAAGCTTGTTGCCGCCCGCATATTCGAGCAGCATGTAATCGCCCTTCGCATCGCCATGCGCGATCTCGCGAAGGCCCACAAACTGCGCGACGCCGTGGTCCGCGTGCACCACATAATCGCCCGGCTTCAGATCCAGCTGATCCGCCGAAAATGCGCCAGGCCGCACAATGCCCGGCTGCGTCGCCATGCCCGACGATTCGAACAGATCTTCCGACCCGAACACCGCCAGCCCGGTCTCCAGAAAAACCGTGCCGCGCGCCACATCTCCGCGTATCAAAGCGACGCCGCTGCCCGATGCCTGCGCCCGCTCCCGCAGATATTCCGGCGCACGGTCGCCCGCCAGATCGAACTGATACGGTACCGAGTATTCGGCGAAGATATCCGCCAGCCGTTCGATCTCGCCCGTCGCCGGCGCAAAAAACGCCAGCTTCTTGCCCGCTTCCACCAGCGTCTTCGCCTCGCGGATCGCCACCTGCAGATTGCCGTGGAACGCCATCGAAGGCCGCGTCGCAATGTGGAAGGCGTTCTCGTCCGGCATCCCGATATCGAGTTGCCGCACTTCGAGCACATCGCAGTGCCGCGCCTTCCCCAGGAACTCATCCCAGTCCCACGCAAACCCCGGCGCATCGAAGCGGCTCAGAAACCGGTCCGCGGCCGACTTCGTCATCTCCGGCTCGTCGATCAGCGTCACCGGCTTTTCGAAGAAATCCAGGATCGACGCCTCGCGCGGACGCACGGCCGACACCAGCAACTCCCAACCCGGAAACGGCTCACCCGCGAACTCCGCATGACGCCCGCCCACCAGTTCAGCGAGTTGCGTCAGCAGCGTCCGCGACCGCTGGAATTCCGTCAGCGGCTGCAGCACGCATTCATTCAGCTTGTGGATCGACCGCTGCGACTCCGGATCGAACCGCCGGATCGATTCGATCTCATCGCCGAAAAATTCAATACGTACCGGCTGCGCCTGATCCGGAGAAAAGACATCGAGTATCCCGCCGCGCATGGAATACTCGCCCACCATTTCGACCGGATCGCGCTTCTCATACGCGATGCTTTCCAGATGCGACGTCAGATCGTCCAGCGAAATCTCGTCGTGGATCTTCAGTGTGAGCGTGAGCTGCCGGTAATACCGCGGCTGCTCGGTGCGAGTCAGCGCGGCTTGCACGGGCGCCACCAGAATTCCCGCCTTCCGCTGCGCCAGGCGGTCGAGAGCCGCCGCGCGCGTTGCCAGAATTTCGGCGTGCGGCGACATGTTCTGCCCCGGCATCACATCGAGCGCAGGCAGCAGCAGCGGTACCGTTCCGGCGTCGAGCAGATCGCAGAACGTGCGCAGCAGTGGGTACAAAGCCTCGGCCTGCTTATTGCCATCGGTGACGATGACCTGCGCTCTGCCCGTCTCGCGATACAGCAGCGCCGCGTAGACAGCTTTTGCCGTCAGCGTCAGGCCTGAAACGCGCAGCGCGGAAGGCGCACCTGTGGCCGAAACTCGCGATGCCAGTCCCTGAAATCCGGGGCTGTGCGTCAGGCCGAGAAATAATTCTTCGATGCGGGGATTGCGCACGCTTTAGCCGTTATACCGGTTCCGGCATTCCGGCGAACAAAAATGGACGACCTGTCCCTTGACCACCTTTTTGAGCGAGCTTTCCACGGAGACATACGTGCCGCAAACCGGGTCCTGCTGCAGCGTGGTCGATCCGGCTTGTGGCTGAGGGGGCGGGCGGAACGTGGGACGAGGGATCTGTCCCCCGTACCAGAACCGCCGCACGAAATTGACGGCCGACCGAATCGCCGATAGAACAACCAGAAACTCGATCAGCCTGATGATAAGAGAAAACATGAATGTGGGGTAGGCGCTTGCACCTGCCCGGCTAACTGAAAACTTGCCCTGAAACCCCGCAGCCGCCGTTGTAGGGTCAGTGCCTCGGCCCTGCCGCCGGGCTTCGGCCCAGCGCGAAGCCGGGGTGAACTACGGGTTCTTCTTCTTGGTCGTCTTACCCTTAGGCGCGTTCGGATTCTGGTAGACCTCTGAAACAGTCGCGCCCAGCGCCGCAATCATTTCCTTCGCCGACGCCGCATTCACGCCATCCGGCTTCAGTTCCAGATACTTCTGCAGCGCATCGATTGTTCCCGGCGCCGGCGTAATCTTCCCCGCCGCGTCCGTGGTCGCCTTGGCCGCCAGCGTCATGCCTAGCTGAAACTGCGCGTCGGCATAGGTGGGGTCCGCTTCCACCGCCTTCTTGAATTCGTCGAGAGCCGCATCGTTCTGCCCGCCGTTCACCAGCAGTGCGCCCAGATTGTAGTAATACTTGCCGGCGCCGGGAGGATCGAGCTCCGCCGCTTTCGCGAGGTTCGTCTTGGCATCGTCCAGCTTTTTGTCCTTCGCCAGCGCCAGTGCGTAGTTGTTGTAAAGGCCGGCGTCCGTGGGGTTGATTTCGAGCGCCTTCTTGAACGCATCGAACGCTTTATCGTAATCGGCCGCCGCTTCCGCCGGAGTCGCCTGAGCCTTGCCGACATACGCATCCGCCAGCGAGGTCCATACCGCGCCCTGCTTCGGATCCATCTCGGATGCCTTGTTCAGGCTCTCGATAGCCGCATCCCACTGCTTGGCGTCGACCGCGTTCTTGCCAGTCGTGTAAGCGTCGTTCAGAGCTTTGTTCTTCTGTAGTTGGGCTTCGCGGGCTTTCGCCACTTTTTCGAACTGCTCCTTCTGCTCCTTCGACATCCCGCGTTCCTGATCGGCCGTCAGCGTACCCGTTTCAGCCGCTTTTGCCAGAGCCTGCTGCTGTTCGGCGCTGGCCTTCAAGTCGAAATTGAGAGTCGTCGGATCGCCGAACTTGGTATGAAATCCGTTCACCGTGTCGCGCGTTTTGCCATCGATCGCCACCGTCACGTTGTAAACGCCCATCGGCAGGCCATAGTGGCCATAGTGGCCTTTCTTATCGGTTTTGAGCTGGTAGTGGCCCTTGATATCGGTGCGCTCGAAAGTCACCACCGCGCCCACCACGGGCTTGCCGGTTTCATCTTTGACGATGCCTTCGGCGGCGGTCGTCTGCGAAAACGCCGGCAGCGACAGCAACAGAAACGCGAAGGCGGAGAATAGAAGCGATTTCACTTGGGAGGACATGTCAGACTAACCTCAAACAGGGATCGGGATTCGGGGTCCAGAGGACCAGCATACTACAGTAGACAATATCAAACGCATGCGCTTAATTACGACACTTGCGTTCCTGACCGCCATTGCCGCGCAACACGCTTCCGCGGCGGACCCCAAAACCGCGCTGCTCCTCATTTCGATAGACGGGATGCGTCCCGATTACGTTCTCAAGGCCGACCAATACCACCTCGGGATTCCCCACCTCCGGCGCCTTCTGGCCGAAGGCGCACATGCCTCTGGAGTGCGCGGCGTGCTGCCCACCGTTACTTTATCCCAGCCACACTACGATCCTCACCGGCGTCTGGCCCGCGAAGCACGGCATCTATTCGAATCTCGCGTTCGACCCTCTCAGCCTGAATGCCGAGGGCTGGCTGTCCTATGCGCAGGACATCGCGGTGCGCACGCTCTGGGACGCGGGCTCCCAGGCCGGGCTGAAGGTCGGCAGCGTTTCCTGGCCCGTCAGCGTCGGCGCGCGTTCGGTCGATTACCTCATTCCCGAATACTGGCGCGCCCCGAAATTCGGCGACGACATCAAACTCCTGCGCGCGCTCAGCACTCCCGGCATGATGACGGAAATCGAAAAGCCGACGCAAGAAGAAGGAAGATCGAACAATGGCGGGTGCAATACGCCATGGAGAGGCCGCACAGCAGCCTGGACGCCGGAGGAATACGCCAAAGGCCTGCTCGGGGTTCACCAGCAGGATAGCCGCTATCCCGCCGAAACCGCCCGTCAGCAACCGGTGAATCGCACGCCGGTGATCGCGGGCAAGGGTTCGCTGACGCCGCGCCATAAAACGGCGCGCCCTTGCCCGCTCCGCGCCGCCTTGCACAGAAGTGATATCGCGACGGGCGGCTCCGGCGGATAGCTGAAGCGTTAGTAAAGGGGTCGAATTGCCCGTATCGATGTCGGATCGCCGATCTCAGCGCGCACGGGGGCGAAATACTAAGGTGGCGTTTACCACTCCGAGTTTGCGCAGCGCGGCTTCGTTCTCCTTAAGCGGGCGATAATTTCGTCGCGGTTTATCGCCGACATTGATGAATGATTGCCGGGCCGAAACTAAGCTCTGTGTCGGTTGAGCAGTTCCACAATGTCGGTATGGCCCCGGCGCGTTGCCCAGGCGAGCGGCGTCGCCCACAGCAAGTCGGGTGAGTCGTCCGGCAGATTCGGTTTGGCCCCCGATTTCAGCAGCAATTCCACCATCGCGATCTTGCCGAACTTCGCGGCCCAGCCGAGCGGCGTCGAGCGGGTATCGTCGTCACGGACATTCAAATCGGCTCCATGCGCGATGAAAATCGCGGCCCTTTCCACTTCGCCTTTGCGCGCTAACTGATGTAGAGGCGTGGCTCCCAGCCAGTCCGCCCGGTTCGGATCCAACCCGTGCGCAAAGAGCAACTCATTCAGTTCCTTTGTCTTCGCACCCACCGACCAGCCCGGAAACACGACCCGCTTCGGCAAATCGGGCAGGTAGCGCAGCATCAGGCGCACGAAGGCTTCCTGCCCTTCACCCGCCGCATTGGAGAGCGCCTCAGGGTCTTCGGCGAGTTCGGGATTCACAGCAAACACGGCCGCGGCAGTCTGGACATCGCCGTAATAGCCCATCAGATGTACCGGACGATTGGCTCCATACGAGCAGAGCAGGTCGATCATTCTTTGGTCGCCCTTCGAGATGGCCCGGCTCAATGCATCCGCCGAACTCTCCACCTCCGGATTCGGATAAGCTCCGTGCTCCAGCAGCAGCATGGCGATTTCGTAGTAGCCGTTGGCCGCGGCCGCATAGAGTGCGCCGCCGTGGGGCGCAATGCCCTCCTCGGGCAGATTGGGATCGGCGCCCCGTTCCAGCAGCAGCTTTACGATCTCGATTTGCCCGGTGGCTGCGGCGTTCTTCAGCGGCGATCCGGAGCCAAGGTAATACGTGACGTAGTCGGAAACGCGGTTGGCCAGGGTGGGGTCTTCGTCGAGCAACGCCTTCACGCGTTCGAGGTCGCCGGTGTGACAGGCCGTGCAGATATCGACGTAAGCGCCGCGCGCGCGCAGATGCGCCAGCACCTCCCCCGGCTTGACAGGCCAGTCCTCGGGAACATCCCGCCAGCCGCGAAAGTTGTAATCGCCGTTGGAGAGATGAATCGGGCGCGCACCGTCCGGCCGCTTCGCCTCAATGTCCGCGCCGCGATTTAGCAGTTCGTCGACGAGGTCGGGCTGGCGCGTCATCGTTGCCCAATGGATGGGTTGGTTGCCGTGTGCATCGCCAGCATGGAGGAGGTCCGGCGTGGCATCGAGCAGGCTTCGCACTTTGGGCAGATCGTGTTCCCGGATCGCCGCAGCCACCGCTTCGCCCCTCGGCGACGCGCCGTGCAGGCTGGCGAACCGCTCCTCAAGGAGCTTCTCCATTTCGGTGTAGCCGCGGTCGCGCACGATCTCCAGCAAACCCAGCCGGATGGTGTTGGCAACGGGGTTCGCACCGATTTCGAGCAGGAAGCGCGCGACTTCGATGCGGTTCTCGCGAACGGCAAAGTAAATGGGCGTGAGGTAGGCGTAGGTACAGCGCACAAGGGACGGGTCCTTTGCCACAAGGCTCCTGACGGCGTCAAGATCTCCGGCGATACAGGCGCAGAATATCTGCCACACGTCGTCTCCCGTACCCGGAGACCACTCCAGGTGCCCGCTCTGTTTCAGTCCGTCCGGGCGGATCATAGGCATGCTTCCATTAACGGCGATTTCGGAGCGGGCCGCAACCGGGTTTGATAGAATTCCCGGCGCGAAGCCGCGCAGAGAGATCGGTGGCCAGGTAAGATTTATAGAGTTTACTGCTCCGCGCCGGGCAGAAGCCCGGCGGCAAGGCCGAAGCCATGCCCCACGGATTTCGGTCCTGGCCGCAACCGGATTTGATAGAATCCCCGGCAGCCATGAAATTCCTGAGTGTTATTGCAATTGTTCTGACGATGGCGTCGGGCCTGACAGCGGCTAAGACGCTGGACATGTATGTGATCGACGTGGGCGGAAAGGCCTCGCTGTTCGTTTCGCCGTCCGGAGAGACGATGCTGATCGACGCGGGTATACCGGCAACGGTGGACCGCATTGTGGATGCCTGCAAGGCTCTCGGCGTTCAGAAGATCGATTATATGGTCGTGTCGCATTACGATGGCGACCATGTGGGAGGTGTGCCTCCGCTGGTGGCAAAGGTTCCGGTGGTTACCTTTGTGGACCACGGAGCGAACGTGCAGATGACTCCCTCGACGATTAAGAACGTGGACGCTTATATGGCGCTCACCGCGAAGGCCAAACACCTTGTCGTGAAGGCCGGCGACCGGATTCCGATTAAAGGCTTCGACGCGCTGGTTGTTATGGCGGCGGGGAAAGCGATTGCCGAGCCGCTGAAAGGGGCGGGCCAGCCGAATCCCGCGTGCGGCACGACGGAGCGTAAGATCTGGGGGCCCAATGCGCGCGGAGTCGTCGATAATCACGACACCAATGAGAATTCCCAGGCAATTGTCCTGCTGATTACGTATGGCAAGTTCCGCATGCTCGATCCGGCCGATCTGACCTGGAACAAAGACCGCGATCTGTTCTGCCCGGCGAACCGCGTCGGAACGGTGGATCTCTACATGACGGCCAATCACGGCATCGAAAACGGCAATTCGCCGGTGATGGTGAATGCGGTTCGTCCGCGGGTGGTTATTGCGGACAACGCGCCGAACCATGGCGGCACGGCGGAGGTCTACAAGATTATAGAAGCCGCGCCGGGGCTTGAAGACTACTGGCAGCTGAATTATGCGCCCGGCGCCGGGGAGAAGGCCAACGTTCCCGCCAATTTCATCGCCAACGCGGCGGGTACACCGGGCGGGAAGTGGATCAAGGTTTCTGTCGAGAAGGATGGCACGTTCACGATTACCAATACCGGGAACAATTTCACCAAGACCTACAAGCCGAAGAAGTAGAGGAACATGAGATTCATACGAATTGCGGTAATTATTCTGCTGGCGGTCCCGGTGCTGGTAGCCAAGGGGCTTGATATCTATGTGATCGATGTCGGGGGTAAGTCGTCGCTGCTGGTTTCGCCCTCCGGCGAGACATTGCTGATCGACGCGGGTCTTGCAACGACGGCCGATCGCATCGTGGAAGTCTGCAAGGCCGCGGGCGTCAAAAAGATCGACTACATGGCTGTCTCGCATTACGATGGCGACCATGTGGGCGGCGTTCCCGCGCTCGCTGAACGTGTGCCTGTCGGGACCTTCATCGACCATGGCGCCAACGTGCAACTGAACAATCCGCGGTATCTCAAAAATGTGGACGCTTATATGGCGCTGACCGCCAAGGCCAGGCACGTAGTGGTGACGGCCGGCGACAGGATTCCGATTAAGGGTTTCGACGCACTTGTTGTTATGGCCGCCGGGAAGGCAATTACGGAGCCGCTGAAGGGCGCGGGCCAGCCGAACGCCGCCTGCGATACGACTCCCCGCAAAGTGTGGGGGCTGGATGCGAGGGGAATACTGGATAACCACGATACGAACGAGAACTCCCAGGCGATCGTCCTGCTGGTCACGTATGGCAGGTTTCGTATGCTGGACCCCGCCGATCTGACGTGGAATAAGGACCGCGAGATGTTCTGCCCTATGAACCGCGTTGGCACGGTAGACCTCTACATGACGGCCAATCACGGCGTCGAGAACGGCAACTCGCCGGTGATGGTGCATGCGCTCCGGCCACGCGTGGTGATTGCGGATAATCCTACGAGCCACGGCGCCACGCCGGAAGTCTTCGGGATTGTCGAAGCATCGCCCGGACTGGAAGACTACTGGCAGATGAACTATCAGCCCGCGGGCGGCGAGAAATCGAATGTCAAGCCGGACTTCATAGCCAACCTGGCGGGTGGGCCGGGCGGGAAGTGGCTCAAGGTCTCGGTTGAGAAGGACGGCACGTTTCGCGTCACCAATACGCGCAACGGGTTCGCGAAGACCTACAAGCCTGGGAAGTAGCCGAAAACCCGACGCAGAGGCTTGGGTTCGTTCGTTCCAAAAGTAGAATATTCAGATTGTGAGCTCCGTTTTTTTTCGCGGCGGTGGGGCTCCGGCTGAGGCTGGGTTTCGCGGAAGTTCCTGCCGGGCCGGGAGGGCGCGGCGTTGCTGCGGGATGTTTCGGTTTGAGCTTGCGAGCTCCGAAATACTGCTGTTCCCTGCCCCATCCTTCGGGCTGGTAAAAAAATCCGCGCTGCCCGTCGGCGTCCGTCTTCGGCGGGCTTTTCCACTCCGCCGCCTTCAGCCGCAGCCTGAGTCCGCCCGTGCGTGGATCGTTTTCCAGGTTCTTACACGTCTTAGCCAGGCGGATGACGACCTGTCGATGACACAGAGCATGAGAAGCTTCGACCAGGAAGAGAAGACCGGGTATCCCGATTATTCGAGGGGGCGTTGCTGTAGAATACCTCTTCGAGGAGACATCTAAAAATGAAACTTGCGCTCGGTTTGTTGTTCTTTACGCAATTTGCGGTGGCCCAGGCGCCACTTGCCGCGGCTGTTCCGTGTGTTCCCCCGCCTCCGGCTGCCCGCGCGAATCCACCGGCGCCGGCGCCTGGTCGTGGTGGGCGCGGACCCCGCGCGGTCAGTCAGCCCACACCGGAAGACATGGCGGATATGGCCAGACTGATGGATCTTCCCGCCTGGAAGGCAGGCGCACCGGATGGCGACTATTCGGTCGGACCCGACTACGCCCCTGCCCCGGAACAGACCAAACGCGCCGGCGTTCCCGAGGGCAAGGTTTTCGAGTTCGTTATGAATTCGGCCGAGAGCAAGTTCTATCCGGGTATGAGGGGAGCGTTCGATCGCCACGTCTGCGTCTACGTTCCTGCCCAATACGTAGCGGGCACGCCCGCACCGGTCATCGTATCCGCGGATGCCTACGGAATGCGGTACAAGCTGCCCACCATCCTTGACAACATGATCGCCGACCACCGCCTGCCCGTTATGGTGGCCGTGATGATCGACAACGGCGGATCTGAGCGCAGCATGGAATACGACACCGTTTCGGGAAAGTACGTCGATTACGTGGAAGCTGAAGTCCTGCCGCGCGCCGAAAGAGAAGCGAACGTAAAGTTGACGAAGGACCCGGAAGGCCGCATGACCCTGGGCGGCAGTTCGGGTGGCGCGGTCGCGTTCACCATGGCCTGGTTCAAGCCGGACCTTTACCACCGCGTGCTGACGTACTCAGGCACTTATGTGAATCTGCAGAACAGCCCGGAGGTTCCGCACGGCGCATGGGAGTATCCGGAACACCTGATTTCAGACAGCGCGGTGAAGCCTCTTCGTGTCTGGCTGGAGGTCGCACAAAATGAC
>Ga0302275_10006690_pt1 | contig 10863 bp, 9 predicted proteins | sample III_Bog_N2_2_FD_200229 | JGI IMG/M metagenome (GOLD analysis project Ga0302275, IMG submission 200229) | Peat permafrost microbial communities from Stordalen Mire near Abisko, Sweden - III_Bog_N2_2 | ecosystem: Environmental > Terrestrial > Soil > Wetlands > Peat | place: Sweden: Abisko... | reverse complement strand
TTCGGAGATCCGCAGCTATATTCTTGCTGGGGTGACCGGCGAGAACCATCTCCATGATCTGGCGTTGCCGACGGGTGAGGCAAGCCAGGTGATCGGCGGCGTCTTTGCGCCATTCCGTGAGCTTTCCTGAGTCTTGGGATGACTCCAGCGCGTGCTTGACGCCAGCGAGAAGTTCGATACCGCGGATCGGCTTCTCGAGGAAATCTGTCGCGCCGGCCTTCATGGCCTCGACCGCCATCGGAACATCGCTCTGTCCCGTTATCATGATAGCCGGCACCGAATGGCCCATGCTTTTCAACCGCTTCAGCAGATCCAATCCACTTATACCGGGCAGATTGGCGTCGATCAGCAGGCAGGCGTTGCGTCCAGGATGGTAGACATTGAGAAACAATTCGCCGTCCTCATAGTCCTCCACGAGATGGCCGTCTTGCTCCAGCATGCTACGAATCGCCCAGCGTACGTCGCTGTCGTCATCGACAACGTAGACGACGGACGCCGTCGTGGCCGTCGAACCAAAGGACGCCGTGGAAGCATTTTCCGAGAAAGCTACCGCGGGAACAAGGCGCTCAATCGCGGCGGTCAACTCCTTCAGGCTCGCCGGCTTATTGAGATGTTCGCATTCCTGCGCGGCGATGTCGCGGAGGGTCTTTGTCGAAATATCGCCGGTCAGAATAATGACCGGCACGGGGCGGTGCAGCCTCACGCGTAGCTCGGCCGCCACCGCGAGACCGTCCATGCCATTCGGCAGATTGAAGTCTGAAATAACCAGGCCTAGCTGATGTGCGTCTCGCCCAATCATGCTCAGGGCTTCAACACCGTCACTCGCCGTCACAACCTGATGACCTTCCGCGCTGAGACTGATCTCGAGGAGATTGCGCACTTCCGAATCGTCCTCGACGATCAGAATAGTCCTCGGCCGTTCTGCATTAAGTTTCTTACTTCGAATGTCGGGCATGCTTCCATCGCGAGCCGTCGTCACGCCAGCAGCTTGCTTGACCCAGATCGAGAAGACCGACCCTTTACCGAGTTGCGATCTCATTTTTACCGGATGGTCCAGCAGGGCTCCGAGCCTTTTCACGATTGAGAGGCCAAGGCCAAGGCCGAGACCTCGGTCTCGGGCCGCATTATTAAGCTGATGATACTCTTCGAAGATTTCCTGAAGCTGGCTCTCCGGAATTCCAACACCGGTATCCCAAATCTCGATGCTTAAACTGCCGTTCCGACGACGGCATCCGACCAGCACCCGCCCACGCTTGGTATATTTGAGGGCGTTCGAAACAAGATTCCGGATCATTTGCTCGAGCAGACGGGGATCACTGCAGACCGATAGCGTACAGGGCAAAAGATGCAGCGCAATGCGCTGCGCCTCCGCCTGATACGCGAGGTCTGCTGTCACCCGCTCAAGCAAGGCATCGATCCGAAACGTTTCGAACTTCGCCGTTACGGTCCCAGCCTCGATCTGGTTGATGTCGAGCAGCGCGTTCAGCATTGCCGACATGGCGCCCAGAGTTTGATCAAGCCGGCCGACTAATTTCTGAGCCTTTTCGCCGACTACGCTCTTCGCCAGAAGTTCCTGGAGTAACACAAGCGTCTGCAGCGGCTGTCTGAGATCGTGACTTGCCGCAGCGAGAAATCGCGATTTCGCGATATTGGCGGAATCCGCCTGCATCCTCGCATATTCCAACGCTGCGGTCGCTTCCTTCTGGTGACTAATGTCCGCAAAGGTGATCACAATGCCCTCGATCCTCTTGTCCTCGTTGCGGTAGGGCAATGTACGGCGAAGATACCAAGCGCCGCTTCGAGTTTCAATTTCTCGCTCGATCGGCTCAAAGGTCCGAAGCACTTTCCTGGCATCGTTCATGAGCGCTCCGTCGAGAGCTAAAGAGCTCAGTCCCTCGAGTGGGCGACCGATGTCGTCGGGCGTCACATTGAACATCAGTTTGGTCGCCGGTGTAAAAAAGCGGATATGCAAATTCACATCGAGAAGGATCTTCGCGACGTCGGTGCTGTACAAGAGTTTTTGCAGTTCGTTGGCTGTCATGTGTTGTCGTTCGATCGTCTCGGAAGGTCTTCCATTGATTGCGGTGACGGGCTCCATACTTCCCAGGTGGTATCCGCTATTGCCGAGCAGCAATTCTGTTCTCAATTTTGCCCTAGCTACCTGTTTCCCGTGACTTTGGCCTCCCGCCAATTCTTTGCTTTCGACGGTGCGGAAGCTGCGTTTGACTTTTTTCGGCGATAATCGTTCGACCTCAACGTCGAGAGATACAATCGGCGGAGAAGGAGCAAGCCTCGAAGAAAGGCGTATCCGCTCAGACGAACTAGATCTAATCGGCCGCATCGTAACGCCTCACTTTTCTGATCTGATCTGGGAATTGGGGCATGGCGCGGCCGACTCTGCCGTTGGGATAGCCTTGGCCCAAGCCTTTCGGGGCCGCACAACCGTTCACGCTTGCTAATGCGTTAAAAAAACAAAGAAAAGCAGCGAATGTTCCCAACGCCGAAGGCATTTCCTTGCAACTTGGCCGCTCGCCAGACTTGCGTTCGAGCGCATACAGCGTTGACCCAGGCTCAGTCTCACTATGAAAGATGAGCAAAATTGCTCACCCCCGCGCGCGATTTTCGATTCGGACCTTCACACCAAGCGCGCAAGGGCGAAATCATCAAAGAATCTCCAAAAGCTACCTCCCAGAACCCGTGCAAGCAGGCACGGCGTCCGTCTCCTGGCTGTCCTGCCTGATCCAGCAATTTACTGGATGCGGGGTCGCCACGAGAGATCGTCAGACCAGACATAAATAGTAATGGCCGCCAGGCACAGCACGAGGCCGACCCAGAACGCCGGCGAATGATGAATTCGCCTCCAATTGCGTTCATTAGCGGCGGGTAAGTTTCGATCGTGATCTTCGCTGTTCATCAATGCATCCGCCCGACGGCGACGTGTCTCATATCACCTCTTAATCTCATAAAGTCTCAAATCACGAGTGAGTAGTTTCCGAGGCTATCTCGGCGGGATCATTCCAACCTAACTTCGGGTCGAAGATCGACGCTAAGAGGATCGCAACGGTCGAGTTGTCCCTTGGCATGCGCCCGGTGACGATATGGGGGATTAGGTGCTCAATCTAGATCACCCCTCAAGGAGAATTTCGATGGAAAACCCCGATACGGTCATCGCCGTCTTCGCTGATCATTCCGCGGCTGAAGCGGCGATCAAGAAGCTGACCGGCGCCGGCTTTGACATGAAGAACCTCAGTGTCGTCGGCAAGGGCTACCACACGGACGAAAAGGTCATCGGGTTCTACAATGCCGGGGATCGGATCAAGTTCTGGGGCACCCGCGGAGCATTCTGGGGAGGCTTCTGGGGCCTTTTCCTGGGGGGTCTGTTCGTAACCGTTCCCGTTGTCGGACAAGTTGTCGTGCTCGGGTATCTCGCCGCAATTGCGATCGGCGCGATCGAGAACGCGGTGCTGGTAGGCGGGATAAGCGCGCTCGCAGCAGCGCTCTACAGCATTGGCGTGCCGAAAGACAGCGTGATCGAATATGAAACCGCGTTGAAAACCGACAGCTTTCTGGTGATGGCTCACGGCCCAGCGACGGAAATCGCTCGAGCCAAGGCGCTCCTCGGTACCGTCGATCCCTCTCGCATCGATGTGCATACGAGTACCAGAACAACGGAACGCGCCGTCGCCGCAGTCGGCTGATCCGTTTGGCGATACTTATGTCAGATCCGTTTTCGGGAACACAAGGAAATTTCAGGCCATGAAGCTATTGTTCGCACCGATGATGATCGGAATTCTCGCCCTCGCCGGCATGTCGCCAGCGGTTGCCCAATCGAAATCCGACCAGGGCACGTCTGTCGGGGTCGCCACCACCCGTGGTTCGACGACCGAAAGAAGCAGTTACACGCAACACGCGCAGGACGAGATGCGAATTTGGCAAAAAAAGCTGCATGACTTCGATGCGAAGGTGCAGGTCAAGGCCACGGACGCACAAGCGAGCGCGTCGAAAGATTTGGACGACGCATGGACTGAGACCAAGAGCGCGTCCAGTCAGTTGGAAACGGCTGCCGAGGCAGACTGGGACAGCGCCAAAGCTTCCTTCAAGAAGGCATCCGACAAACTTACCGTGGCCTGGCACAAGGTCAATCCCGCGGACAAATAGCCGAGAGCTGGGCCAAGAGAAAGGTGTCGAATCCGGGTTTGAGCAAGGTAGCCGGTAAGGAGCGAGTTTTTTCCTCGTCCGTGTGTAACCTGCACTTTGGCGCATTGTGCCGTCGACCGCTCTGCTTGACATCGGCATCCATCCGAATTGAACCGCCTGCCGATATTCGATTCGGGATCACTTCCATTATTCTGAAAGGAGCAGCGTCATGTTGTTCTCGGATTCATACCTTTTGTACCTCACCCCCGCTCTCCTGCTCGTGGCCTTCATCATGATTGGTGCAAGCGTGAGAATCCTGCGCGAATACGAGCGCGCCGTCGTCTTCACGCTGGGCCGGTTTCAGAGGGTCAAAGGCCCGGGCCTCGTGCTCTTGATTCCGTTTTTTCAGGAAATGGTGAGAGTGGATTTACGCATCCAGGTCATCGAAATACCGACCCAGGATGTGATCTCTCGCGACAACGTTTCAATGAAGGTTGATGCTGTGCTCTACTTCAATGTCGTCAATCCCGAACGGGCGATCATTCAGGTTCAGCACTATCTCCCCGCCACGAACATGCTCGCACAGACGACCTTGCGAGCAGTACTGGGGCAGCATGAGCTCGACGAGATGCTATCGGAGCGAAAAAAACTCAGCACCGATGTGCAAAGCATTATTGATAGCCAGACCGAGACCTGGGGCATCAAGGTGAGCAACGTCGAGATTAGGACCGTCGAACTGACAGACAACATGGTGCGCGCTATCGCCAAGCAGGCGGAAGCGGAACGTGACCGTCGCGCCAAGATTATCCACGCCGAAGCCGAGTTCCAGGCTTCACAGACCCTCGTCAACGCGGCGAAGATCCTCTCCAGTATTCCGGCCGCCATGCAGCTCCGCTATCTCCAGACACTGGCGGAGATCGGGGCCGAGCAAAACTCGACCGTCGTCTTCCCCATGCCAATCGACATCATCAAACCGTTCCTGGAACTGATCGAGAAGCCGGGCAAGATAACCGGCACGAATGGCGTCAATACCAGCCCAAGTGCGGAGAAAACTCCACTAAACGCCTGACATACGTTGACCTCGCGCGCGGAAACTCGCGGGATGCCTGCGGCCGGCACCATCCCGAGCATGTTTGTGAAGCCATCACGACATTGCTTTGCGCCGGCTGTTTCATCACCAAAAAAAGGGTTTCAAAATGCAAAAGCAATGGACGCTTGAAATGCATTACCCGGGCGACGGCAAGGATTCGCTGATCACCACCGACCGGTTCGACGATTTTGCCGAGGTCGAGCGAAAAATGAAGCTGAACCGGGAAATGATATTTTTCATCAAACCGCCGACCGATCCCTTGGCGGAGGACTTGCGGTTGCTTGACCATCTCGAAGCGTCCGGATTGAAAATCGAGCGATTGTAGACGCGGAAGATGGGCTCTTACGAGAACAGGGCATCCACTGCCGCTTCGTCAGCTCCTGCCGAACCCACTGCCCCTGACCTTCCCGAGGCCGCTCCCTGGACCGGCAATTGGTCTCACTTGATGGCCGCATGGCTTTTTGGGGCGGCCGTACTCGCCGGCCTCGTCACCTTCATCATGCATTTTGGCACCTTCGAAGTTTTCATGGCGAAGCTCCGCGGCGCCAATCCGCCCTGGCTTGCCGCAGCCGTCGCTTGCCAGTTAGCGACCTATGTCAGCGCAGCCGCTGTCTGGTTTCGCGTCCTCGATCGGGCCGGGTCGCCGCTGCCATTCGTGAGTCTCCTCAGGCTTGCGTTCGTTGAGCTTTTCGCCGATCAGGCGGTCCCCACCGGTGGGCTCAGTGGCAGCCTCATGGTCGTACGCGGCCTGATGCGCCGCGGGGTTGCTTCCGCGGTCGCCGTCACGGCGCTCTTCATCGCTGCAATTTCCTATTACGCCGCCTATTTCCTGGTCGGCTTGCTTGCTTTCGTCGTGCTTTGGCACAGCGGCGACCTGAACGCCGCTTGGCGATCGCTGTTCATCGCCTTCGCGATCGTTGTCGCGAGTCTGGGGATGACACTTTTGTTCCTGTCGCGGTCGCGAGACACCCTCATTCCCGCTGGGATCCAGCGTTGGCGGCCATTCGCTCGATTGGCGAAGATGCTCAGCCAAGTTCGCGTCGATATGTTGCGCGATCCTCAACTCATCCTCGAAGTCGTAACTCTGCAATTCGGCATCTTCCTCCTCGATGCCGCGACCCTTTGGTGTACGGGCCGGGCCGTCGGCCTGAGCGTAGACGTCGGAAGCACCTTTATGAGCTTCATACTTGCGTCCGTGGTAGCCACCCTTTCGCCGATCCCGCTCGGTCTTGGCTCCTTTGAGGGAACCTGCACCGGGCTGCTTCACCTCATGGGCGGAGGCCTCGAGGCGAGTCTCGCCGCTACCCTCATCCTGCGAGGTCTCACCCTTTGGCTCCCGATGCTCCCGGGTCTGGTTATGATCCGCCGCGAAGCGATCAAACCCGCGACAATCGGGAGCGCGGCAGGCTAGACGTTCAGCGGACCGCGCCGCCGGTACGAACGGCAGTGTTGAGCCGCAAGATTGCCACGTGCCGACCGCCATGAGCGGGGCAAGCTGGCTTTCGCAGGGCAGGCTTATCTTGTGGTACGCACCACTTCGCGCAACTCCGTCAGCGTACTGCGAATGCCGTAGAGCTGGTCGAGCAGGTTCAGAATCACCCCCACCCCTTCATCATTCACGCCAAGGTCCATTTGGAGATCGCGGATAAGGCGCGCGCGGGCGACATCAATTTCCGAGAAACTCATTTCGGCGACCGAACCGCCGGGGATCAGCCACTCCTCCTCGATCCATGCAGTCAGCGTGTCATGACCCATGCCGGAGAGCGATAGAAATTCCTGCGTGCTGAATTTCATGTCGCCACCGCCTCACGGGGGTTATACGTTTTTCCGCTTTCCCAACCCGAGATAAATGCCTCGAGTTCCGGGTCGGGTTCCTTCGGCAGCATGACTTTCAGCTTGACGAACTGATCGCCATGACCGCCGGCATGATTGGGGGCGCCCTTGCCCTTCAGGCGCAACATCGTCCCGGTGTTTGACCCTTTCGGCACGGCCATTGTTACTGCACCGGTCGGCGTAAGAACCTTGATCCGGGCACCGAGAACGGCCTCCGTGAGGGTAACCGGCAATTCCAGATAGATGTCGTCGCCCTGACGCGTGAATGAACGATCGGGCCTGATTTCGACTTCAATGAGAGCATCCCCGAAGCCGCCCTTGCCTGATCCGGGCGCACCCTTGCCGCGCAATCGCAGGACTTGACCCTCAGTGATGCCGGCTGGGATGGCCACGTCAAGCGTACTGCCGTCGGGCAATGTTAGCCGCTTGTTCGCACCGGCGATCGCCTCAACAAATTCGATTGGAAGCCTGTACTCGAGATCATGCCCGCGCCGGTTTGCCTGCGCCCGAGCGCTGCGTCTCAAGAGTTCAGCGAAGCCGTCCTCCGAATCCATAAAATCCGTGAAACCAGAATTGTTCGCATAAGGATGATCCTGTTCAGATGATGCAAAATCCCTGTAATATTTCTGCCGAGGGCGTTCGGCGCCCGCGGCGTCAATCTCACCATTATCGAATTTCTTGCGCTTTTCAGCGTCTCCGACCAGGTCATAGGCCCCGGCTATCTCCTTAAATTTCTCTTCGGCTTCTGCATTGCCGGGATTGAGGTCGGGATGCAGCTTTTTTGCGAGCTTCCGATAAGCCTTTTGAAGATCTTCCGCTGAAGCTGTACGGGCGACCCCCAAAATTTCGTAAGGATCTTTCACTGCCGGCTCCGATCCGCTAGTTGAAGTGCTTATTGTCCCGCCGCCAACGCAGCGGCTCGCCTGGCGCTATTTCGGACAGTTATTCACCGAACCACGGTCCCTAAGCCACGACAAGTTGTGCCGCTTGGGTCTTGTTATGACTGTCCTCTGTACGAAAAGCCGAAGATACGGCCTCATCCACGCGATCAATCCAGACGAATTCAAGCTGTTTGCGAACCTCTTCCGGGACATCGCCGAAGTCCCGCTTGTTGCGGGCCGGCAGGATAACCCGTTTGATGCCGGCCTGAGCCGCGGCGATCACTTTCTCCTTGATGCCGCCCACCGGCAAAACCAGGCCCCGCAGACTGATCTCCCCGGTCATCGCGGTATCGCCGGGTATTGCCCGTTCAGTCAGTAACGAAATGAGCGCCATGAACATTCCGACGCCGGCGCTCGGTCCATCCTTGGGAACCGCTCCGGCCGGAACGTGAATGTGCAGATCACTTTTCTCGAAAAGCCCAGGATCGATTCCGAGCGACACGGACTGGTTCTTGACGATGCTGAGCGCCGCCTGCGCGCTCTCTTTCATGACGTTGCCGAGTTGCCCCGTCAAAATCAGTCTGCCGTTTCCGGGCACCCGGGTCGCTTCAATGAACAGAATATCACCGCCGACCGGCGTCCAGGCGAGCCCCGTGACAACACCGGGAACGCTGATGCGCATCGCAACCTCATTCTCGAACTGAAGCGGTCCCAGAATGGAAGCGAGATCAGTTGATTGAATGCAGATCGGGCCGCGTTGTCCTTCCGCGATTTGTACAGCTGCGTGTCTCATGACTTTGCCCACAGTACGTTCAAGGTTTCTTACGCCGGCTTCTCGTGTGTAGTGTTGAATGATTTCGCGCAATGCCCCATCGGAAATCTCGAATTGACCTGGCTGCAACCCGTTGGCCTCCATCTGGCGGCGCACCAGATAGCGCCGGCCAATCTCGAACTTCTCCGTCGCCGTATAGCCCGCAAGACTGATGATCTCCAGCCGATCCCTCAGCGGACCAGGTATCGTATCAAGAATATTGGCGGTCGTTATGAACACGACTCGACTGAGATCGAACGGAACCGCGAGATAGTTATCCCGAAATGTGTTGTTTTGCTCCGGATCGAGCACCTCGAGCAACGCCGCAGACGGATCCCCGTGAGCGCCAGAGCCCAGCTTGTCGATCTCATCCAGCATCATGACACAGTTGCGCGTCCCGGCCTTACGCAGGGCCTGGATGATGTTGCCGGGAAGTGCACCGATATATGTACGCCGGTGGCCTCGGATTTCCGCCTCATCATGCACGCCGCCAAGGCTGACCCGCACGAATTTGCGGGACATGGCCCGAGCTATCGACTGACCCAGCGAGGTCTTGCCCACACCGGGTGGCCCAACAAAGCAGATGATGGGCGCCTTGCTTTGGGGGGCCAGCTTACGAACAGCGAGGTATTCAATGATCCTGCGCTTAATTTTGTCGAGACCATAGTGATCCTCGTCAAGAATTCGACGAGCCGCAACAATATCGATTGGATCTTCCTCAGGTAACCTCCATGGCAATTCGATCAGACAGTCCAGATAGGCGCGGATCATTCCGTATTCTGCGGCAGCATCCGGCATGCGCTCCAGGCGTCGCAACTCCTTACGTGCCTGCTCCTCCACATCTGTCGGCATCCCCGCTTTGGCAATAGCATTGCCGATCTCGGCGATCTCGGCTGCTTTGCCTTCTTCGCCTTCTCCCAGCTTCTTCTGAATCGACGCCAATTGCTCGCGCAGAAGTATTTCGCGCTGCCGCTCGTCCAGCGTTACCTTGGTTTGCTGGCCAATCTCTTGCGAGAGACGCAATACTTCGATTCGATGGGCAAAACTTCGGGAAACTTTCTCCATTCGTGCAGCAACGTCGATTGTTTCCAGAATGCTCTGCTTTTCCTCGGAATTCTCGTCCATGTAGGACGCGACAAGATCGGCCAGTGCGCCAGGTGAATTCGCCGATTGAACGGCCTCCACCAGCTGTTGCGGCGCCTGCGGCAGAAGCTCCAATGCCTCCAAAGCCTGGGTACGAAGATGCAGGAAGCGAGCTTCGATTTCTGACGTCAACGGGGTTACGCTTGTATCTGGAATTCGCTGCACGCGCGCCACAAGAAACGGCCAGCCGTTCAGAAACTCCAAAATCTCAAAACGCTCTTCACCTTGACACACGAGATGGTGCGAACCGTCAGGCGCCGTGACGTAGCGAACGATATTGGCGACCGTACCCATGTGATAAAGATCGGTCGCAACGGGGTCCGCGGTTCCGGAGTCACGCTGCATCAAGATTCCGACTTGCCGTTGATTGCGCAAGGCGTTTTGAGCTGCGGCGATCGATCGTTCTCGTCCAACAGTGACTGGTATCAATATTCCGGGAAACAGAACGAGCTCGCGGACTGGAATGATGATTAGCGCGTCCGAAGGCGGGCTTGCAGTAACGGCTTGCTCCACCCCCGCGACCGCTCGGACACTCTCCGTCTCATCCATGGGACGCTCCAGCCTTATCCAAGGTGATGAGAAGGCAGCCATCGGCTGCAGATCGCCGAACGCTTTGGTAACGTCCAGTGGGAAGTCGTATCCGCCGTTCAAACCTGCCCTGCGGTATTTCCAGCCGGTGAATGACGGCCGTCCGGAGCGCGGAAGGCAGGATACGGGTCCCCGTCACCAAGAGATCGTCATCATCAATAACCGCTTCGACGTTGTCCGGGTTCACGCCAGGCAACGCTACAAGGACCAGTACATCGATATCAGTTTCGAGAATATCGATCGGAGGTTCCCATGAAAGTCCCAAGACGACAGACGGCCCCGGTCGAAAGATATGCTTGTGAAGGCGCTCCGCCTGCACAAGCACTGCGCAGGCCTCCGCCCACATCCAATCAGGATAGCTTCGGTTCATCATTCCACCT
>Ga0302275_10006688_pt1 | contig 10868 bp, 8 predicted proteins | sample III_Bog_N2_2_FD_200229 | JGI IMG/M metagenome (GOLD analysis project Ga0302275, IMG submission 200229) | Peat permafrost microbial communities from Stordalen Mire near Abisko, Sweden - III_Bog_N2_2 | ecosystem: Environmental > Terrestrial > Soil > Wetlands > Peat | place: Sweden: Abisko... | reverse complement strand
GCGGAGGCGAAAGCCGCAGCGAGGTTTCTCCGCAGCCCAGCACGATGAGGCCGCGTTCGAAGGCCAGCGTTTCAATACGATTCCTCAGCTCCGCGGCGGGTTCGCGCGTCGCCTTGTCCTTCACGATCTCGATGCCGATCATGAGCCCACGCCCGCGCACGTCCCCCACGGAAGCATGGCTGTGCTTCCAGCCGCGCACGCGTTCCAGAATGAACTCGCCCACGCGCGCGGCGTTGGCGATTCCTTCGCGCTCCAGGATGTCCATCGTCGCCAGTGCGGCAGCAATCGACACCGGATTACCGCCGAAAGTCGACGCGTGCGAGCCAGGCGCCCAATCCATAATCTCGGCCCTCGTCATGCAGACGCCCAGCGGCATGCCGCTGGCAATGCCCTTGGCGATGCAGAGAATGTCCGGTTCCACGCCCGAGTTCTGAATGGCCCACCACTGGCCTGTGCGTCCGCATCCGCTCTGCACCTCGTCCACTACCAGAAGAATTCCGTGACGGTCGCAAATCGCGCGCAGCTCGCGCAGGAAGTTCGCGGGCGCGGGGACGAATCCGCCTTCGCCCTGGATCGGCTCGATGAAGATCGCGGCCACCTCTTCCGGAGGCAGAATGGTCTTGAAGAGTTTCTCCTCGATGTAGCGCGCACAGCCCATGCTGAAGGCTTCCTCTTCCTGCGCGCCGCCGGTGCAGCCGCGATAGACGTAGGGATAGCGCACGTGCGTCACGCCCGGAACCAATGGCGAAAAGCGGCGCTTCTGTTGCGGCTTGGAGCCGGTGAGCGAGAGCGCGCCCATGGTGCGGCCGTGAAACGCGCCAAAGAACGAGATGATTTGCTGGCGCCCCGTGTGATAACGCGCAAGCTTGAGCGCGCACTCAATGGCTTCGGCGCCGGAGTTGCCGTAGAAGAAGCGATGCGGGCCGGGCATGGGCGCCACGGCCGAGAGCCGCGTGGCCAGGTCGGTAAGCAGCTCGTTGTAAAAATCGGTGCCCGAGATGTGAATCAGCTCCGCGGCCTGCTTCTGAATCGCGGCTACAACTTCGGGATGGCAATGGCCGGTGGAAACCACGGCGATGCCGGCAGCGAAGTCGAGAAATTCGTTGCCATCGGAGTCCTCAATGCGCAGGCCCCGCCCACGCTTTGCAACCAGCGGATACGACCGCGTATAGCTGGGCGAGATCAGCCGGTGATCGGCCTCAACCGCCGCCCGGGCCTTCGGTCCTGGCAGAGGACACACAAGTTTGGGTCCGTATTGCGCATGCAATTCTTGCTTGGTCATCGAAAATTCTCCTCGGCAGATTCGGTTGTCGCGGCCGGCGCACTCTCATATTGATAGGCGAGTGCGGCACGGCCACTGATCCCGGCTGTTGGGATCATTCAATTCCGCGGATCCAAGTGGACCCAAATGCGGGCGAGGACCTTCGGCGGGTGCGGTGCTAATCGCCGCCGAAGAGGCTAGGTCGAGTGCGGGTGGGCAGCACGCGCAAGTGCCGTCGCGGGCAAATGCCACGCACGCGCGAACGCGACCAGCACTTGGTGGCTGGCGGGTGTAGCGATTGCAATAGGTCGCGCGCTTTCATCGGATTTCCGCTCTTTTCAGAGGATACCACGCAGAATCTTTCCACGCCACGCGCGCGTACGATGGCTCCGCCGCTCAGCGTCCGGCATCGTTTCTCTGGTTTCGCGACGCTCACTGAGGATTCGGAACGAAGGAGTGCGGAGGAACCAGCTCGGGAGAAATCTCGCCGTCGAGGGTAACCTGTGCTCGCTCGAAAGCACGCAGGCTATGCCAATCGGCGGCCATCGTCATCCAGCAGGCCGCTCCCTTTTCAAGCACGGCGCAGGCAATCTCGAAGGTGAAGGGCTTCTCGGGATGGCCTTTGGGAGTTCCCTTGGCGCGCTCGATCCAGATGTCGTGGCTGCCCAGTGTGTAGTTACCCTGTACGGGATCGGTGACGTCAAAGGTTTGCTTCAAGCCCTCCGCGGCGCCGGCGCCAAAGTTTGCCAGGTCGCCTGGTTTCAACGGTTGCCCATAGCAGGCAAAGGGCAGCGCCGTCACCACCACCACCGATTCGGGCGTACCGTGAGTGGCGGTCAAAACCACTTCCACGCAGGCATCGCCTTTCTTGGCTCCCATGGCGTCGGGAAAGGGCACCGTGATCTTGGGCGCGGGAGGCGGAGCCACGAACTCCCAATCCGAAGGCAGGCTGTAAATGAAACCAACGTCACTGTCATCAACCCGAGCCGGCTGTGTTGCGGCGGCTGCAGGCGCTGCAATTTGCGCAAGCGCTACCGATTGTCCAGCCGCCGGGGGGGGAGCTTGCGCAATTAGGGGCACGCAACCAAGGAGGGGAAAAACAGCGGCGAGGGCAACTCTCATGGATTCACCTTCACTCGGGGCTAAGTCTATAGCGCTTTCTCGAAGCTAACAACATTTTTTGCACGGCGGCAATCGCTACTTGAGCAGGAAAGCCGACGCCGCCGACACCACACCCAAGACCGAAAACACCAGGCCCAGATACCAGTAAATGCGGCTGTGGGTGAGCAGCGTAACCGACGTGATGACCAGGCCAATCTCGAGCAGCGCCTCGGCCAGATCGAAACGATTCTCGTGCGCTTCGGCTTGCTCCACCTGGCGCTGCAACCCCTCGGCCTGATCCTGCTCCTCCTTATCTTCCGCGTCCCACTTCTTCACGTGGTCGGCGTAGCCTTTGGCAAGCTTCTCCGCCGCGGCCTTGTCGGAGACAACGGTCACCGTCAAAAGGTCCTGGATCAACGTCGTGTTATACGAACGGATCTTGTGCGCCTGATACTGGTTCCACTGGTCGGTGGCCTGGTTCTGAAACAGAATCACATCTGTGCTCGCGCGGTGGCCCAGCACCGTGGTCACGGCCACCAGCACCGCCAGCACGCTCATCGTGAAGGCCACCGGCCGCAGCGTAGATTCGTGCGCGCCGTGCTCCGCGTGTTCCTGCAATTCTTGCGCTTCGTTAGCTTCCATGGCCAGATCGATTCTTCTCATTTGAATTTGTGGGGACTGGGGAATTGACTGCCGTTACTGGACCTATCTTACGACTCGTTCGGAGCTTCGGGCTATAGCATTTTCGGAAATTGTCGAGACCGAAGCCGAAACCGCTGGGTGGGTTGTTCCCCAAGAACAATCCACCTGTGTGCCCCTCAAAAGTTCAAATTATTTCTGAAAATGCCGTAGTGGCTCGCAGCTATTTGCGCTTCCACCGCACCCCGTCCTTCGAGTCTTCCAGAATCACGCCCTTTTCCGCCAGCTCGGCCCGAATCGCGTCGGCGCGCGCAAAGTTGCGCGCCTTCTTGGCCGCAGTGCGCTCGGCCACCAGCGCCTCAATCGCCGCATCGGTCAACGATTGCGCGGCAATTAACTCTGGAGCCACCTCGCTCATGCGGCCCGCTTGCTCCGCCCACGCCAGCGACCGCCGCGTGGGCTCTGCGTCGCGGTCCTCCAGCACATCGAAGACAGCATCGAAATCCGCCAGCACGGGCAATATCGCATCGCGGTCGGCCGTGAAGAGTTGTTCGTCATCCATCGCCGTATTCACCGCGCGCACCAGTTCAAAGATCGGAGCCAGTGCGTCGGCGGTGTTCAAATCGTTGTCCAGCGCTTCAAAATACCCTGCGCGCGCCTTCTTCGCCACTTCCTGCAACACGGGGTTTTCGCCCGCCAGAAACTTCCCCGCGTTCAGCCGCGCCCTGAACGTGCGCAGCCGGTCGATCGCGTTGGTGGCGTCGGTCAGGCTGTCGAAGGTGAAGTTGAGCGGACGCCGGTAAGGCACCGAGACCAGCGCCAGGCGGATGGCCGACGCTTTGAATCCCTTAAGCAGCAGGTCGCGCAACGTGTAGAAGTTGCCCTCGCTCTTCGACATCTTCCTGCCGTCCACCAGCAGGAACCGCACATGCATCCAATGCCGCGCGAACTGCTTGTGCGTCGCCGATTCGCTCTGCGCAATCTCGTTTTCGTGGTGCGGAAACATCAGGTCTTCGCCGCCGCAGTGCAGGTCGAAGCTCTCGCCCAGGTACTCCATCGCCATGGCCGAGCACTCAATGTGCCATCCCGGACGGCCCGGCCCGATCGCCGTGTCCCACGACATCTCACCCGGCTTGGGTGCCTTCCACAGCGCAAAGTCGCGTGCCGAATCCTTCTCGTACTCGTCCACGTCCACGCGCGCGCCGTCTTCCATGCCGCTCAGGTCTTTCTTGCTCAGCTTGCCGTACTCTGGAAACGACTTGAGCCTGAAGTACCATGACCCGTCTTCCACTTTGTAAGCCGCTCCCGCCGCAGCCAGCTTTTCAATCAGCGCCACCATCTGCGGAATGTGTTCCGTGGCGCGCGCAATCTGCTCCGGCCGCTCCACGCGCAGCGATTCCAGATCCTCGAAAAACGCGTCGATATATTGTTTGGTGTATTCGCCGATCGGGATCCCCGCCTCCACCGCGTTGCGGATGATCTTGTCGTCCACGTCGGTAATGTTCATCACGTGGCGCACGGCGATGCCGGTCAGGCGCAGAAAGCGCCGCAGAATATCGACCTGCAAAAACGTGCGGAAGTTGCCAATGTGGCCGTAATCGTAGACCGTAGGCCCGCACGCGTACATGCGCAACGCCTTGCCGTCGGCCGGCTCGAGCGCATCCAGTTGTCCCGTGAGGGTATTAAACAGGCGGAGGGTCATCGCTTCCAAGTCTTACGGCCCGCTCATGGTGGACGTGGTCCTCCACGCAACGGTCTTCTCGATTCTAACAAGTGCGGCGCGGCGAACCATCTCGAAGCCGCGGCGAATGGGAACGTCCCGGCGAACACGCCGCAGGCGCAGCGTTTGTTAACCCCGCGCTTCAGTGCAGGGGAAGCAATCGCGTAATGCCGATTCGGAGTCCCGTAGGGACGGCGCAAAGGAAATATTCGATTCGCGGGGACCGACAGCCTCTGAGGATCATTCCCGTCTTGCGCGCCTCCCCTCAGCCGAAAATCGCCGCCATTCCCAGCGAAAGCACCATAAGAATCGCCCACCAGCCAAAAACCGCAACGTAACCCGCGCCGCGCTTCGTGCCCGCGACCACCGCAACTCCGATCGCGGTCACGACCATGCACCAGATGGAGAGAACGTCGATATTCGTGGCCAATGTATAAAGCGTGAATGGCGTGTCTTGCTGCGACAGATAATAGCCTAGGTTCGTGCCCGCCGGGTTCTTGGGATCGAATGCATCGGGAAGCGCCCCAGCACAGAGCGCGATGGCTCCGAGCAGAAACTTGATGGGCCACAAAACCAGCCCGGCGTACTGTGTGACAGCAAAAAGTTCGCCGAACTTAGCCTTCCCTCCAAATCCAAAATTGATCGTCGCCAGCAAAACCGCGGCTGCGCACACATTCATCAATAACAGCCCCAGCGGCGCAATGGCCCAGGTAATCTCCTGCCCTTTAGGCCCCGCTTGTTCCTGCTTGGCCTTTTGCTCCGGCGTCATGTTCTCCATCATGTGCTTGGCAAACTCGGGCATGTTCCTCTGGTTGTTTTCAAAAACTCCGCGCCACGTAACCACTTGGCCCACCACGACCCAGAGCAGCGTTCCGCACACCAGAGTGATCAGGAACGGCAGCCACCAGCTTCGGTTGCCGCGCCGGATGTCTTCAAAAGTCTTTGACGGCGCTGTAAACGTATAGGCCAGGCGCTGCCATTGCGTCAGACCCGCAGTCGCTGGTGCCGCTACCGCTGGAACTCCCGTTTCGCTCATGATTTCCGCCTTTCAATTTGCCGGGATGCTTTTGCCCGCAATTCTACCCTCGGCGCGCCCATGAGTCGAAAGTTTTTTCGAGCGCGGCATAGGTGTCCCGCGCCGCTGCGGCATGACAATGTGGTCTCAATAGCAGAACCTGGAGCGGAGGCAATATAATCGCGGACTGCCACGATACCACTGCGACAGCCCGCGATTCTGGTGCACTATTCTAAGTTAATATAACCTTCCCGCAACCCTCGTCGGGCCCGATCCGGGCGCCAATGGGGTTCGGTTCACGTTGGCCGGCGCAGCCGGGAATTACCCCTGCACCAGCGCGGACAATTCGTCATTTCTTCTTCTGGCGACGACGCGCAACTGCGGAAGCGCCGAGCCCAATCAGAATGAGCGACAATGTGCCCGGCTCGGGAACAACCGGCGGATCACCCGGCGGATTCCCCGGCGGATTGCCCGGCGGATCACCAGGCGGATTCCCCGGCGGATTCCCCGGCGGGTTGCCGGGCGGATTTCCCGGTGGATTACCAGGCGGATTATCAGGTGGATTTCCCGGTGGATTGCCAGGCTTCCCCGATCCCGACGGCGACCCCGACCCGCCGCCCGAAGGACCTCCAATAAATATCGGCGGTGTCGACGGGCCCGAAGGCCCCGATTCGTCAAACGGCGTCGGCGAAGTCATCCCTGAGGACGCCAGGAGAGCGGGAGTTTCGTCAGACCGTTCCCCGGGGCTATCGGAATCCGATCCCGCATCGGGCGGAACAAGAAACGCCGTGGGCGGCTGGTCTTCAGCCGGCAAAACTGTCTTTTGTTTTCCTGGCGGCAAGACCGCGGCCACCTGGTTACCGCATGCGCAGAGGTACATCGCCCCTTGCCCGTCGGTGAACACTCTTGTGCCCGTAGGAATGGAAATCTTCTTGCCGGTCCAATGAATCACCTGTCCGTTTTCCATCTTCCAGTAGTTCACAAAACGTTGCAGCGGAAGCGCGGTTTTCACCAGATGAAATTTGTCCGGATCGACACCGGCAAAGACCGATTGCCAGTACGGATCACGTAACAGCTCTTCCCATTTCTTCCGGGATGCCTTTTCCTGACCAGGAGCGTTGCTCGGGACACAAATTCCACTGCGTACCACGGCGTATGGGTTCACCCTGGCAACCACAGCGTTCGGGCTCGCTTTGGAAACCGCCGGCGACGCGGATCGCGGCTTGGGGGCCGCGTTGGTGAACGTCGATGGTTCCAGGCCGCCTGGTCCCGTGGGTGCTTCCGTGAATCCGGAGTCGCCTCCGCCCGTGGCCGCATCCGTGCGCGGCCGGTTCGTCCGCTCATACAACAGGAACGAAACCCCAGCAACCGCAATCAGGATTACCACGAGGGCGAGGGCCCTTTTCATTCTCATTTGCCCTCCCGTTTCGGGGGCTTAGCATGGTCCACACCAAAGCCCGTCGCAATTGAGTCCCGGGCGGATTTACCGGCAATGTTGACGTGGTCCAAAACCAATTTGGGGCCCACTTACCGGCGACTCAGAAACCACTCTGATTTACCTCGCATGCGCTGGACTTTCAGAACAAACGGAAAGAGCGGCGCAGCCCTCGGCGAAGCGGAGGACACCGCAGCCCGGCTCGTCCCGGATTCCTGCGGTCAGAGATAAGGTCCTCATCGTGTTAAAAGGTTAGCTCTCAATAGAATACTCGTGAATCCCACGGGGGTATTAGGCTCCTATGGTCACTTGGAGTCGATTGTGGTTACTTTTGAGTGAAATCGTTGATCTGCCTAGTATGATGTTCATCAATATCAACGCCATCGGGGCTCTAAGCATTCGAGGCTGGGCTATACTGGCGGTCGTGCTGCCGCAGTTTCCGGGCCACGGCCACACACGGACTCCGCAACGAGGTGGGTTCTTTTGAGGAAGTGACCGCCGTGAGTCAATGGAAAAGCTGGATCCGGAGGCTGGGACATCCGGAAAAGCCGAGGGCTGAAAGGCGAACCCCACTAGGGCTTAAAGCCTGGCAGACCAACAACCCAGCCTCGCAGCCAACGACCATCAAAGACATCAGCTCAACCGGGCTATATTTGCTCACAGCAGAACGCTGGCCCGTTGATGAGCTGATCCCATTGACAATAGAACTGGAAAGTCTGTCGGAGAACCGTGCAGAGGACCGAATTCGCGTGCAGGCGCGGGTTGCCCGGCACGGCGAAGATGGCGTCGGATTAGCCTTTGTTTTTCCCGCAGGCCTGGATCGAGACCTCTGGGACGTTCTGCTCGACAATGCCATCACTCTTACCGAACCGGCGGCCCTCATCTACACGCTCAGGTTGCTCCGAACCACCCTGTTCCTGTGCCGGCTCTGTCACGAGCAAGCCAACGAAGCCCTTCAATTGTTTGGCGGCGAACTGGATAAACCTCGAGCCGAGATCGCTACGGAGATTGCGCTCGGAGCGGAAAAACTGCTGGCTTCAGAACCCGGCGCCGACAACATGCGCGCTCATCCACAGATTGTCGCCAACATACTCCAATACGGATCCTGGGCGCAGGATGATTTGACAAGGCAGTTATGGACAGGCCTGTTCGTCACCTCCTGCCAGCTAAATGCCGGCGACGAATCCAGCCACGACTTTGTCGATCTTCTCGTGAGTGTCACGCCCACCCAGGGCCTCATCCTGGTGACTGCGTGTAGGAAGGCGATGGAACTCGGGATAGAAACCGGGAATCTCCCTTCGCAGCAAATCATCTTTACAACGCAAGAGATGATTCAACTCACAGGCATTTGTGATCTGATCAGGCTGGGTGTGGAGATCACACGTTTATTCGACGCGGGATTGATCGAAAAAGCGTTCGTTTATACGTCCTATGCTCCTGCGGAGAGCTTTGATGTCACGCCTTCCCGCCTGGGTCTGAAACTGTACGAGCGCTGCAAAGCCGATCGCATACAGCCGCATTCGCCGCTCAACGTACCCGAGAGCGCCCAACCTTCGCTGTAGCCCAGCCGGCGGATGCCTCGGGGCGTTCTTTGCGTCGCACAAAGAATTTTGCGGTAGTTGGCCGGCTCTTCGTCGAGCGCTGCTTCCTGGGCATCATCCCGGCGGGCTCAGTCCAGGGCTGGATAGGTGCGGTACGCTTCAATGGTGACCGTCAGCGGAGTTCCCCTCACTTGCGAAGTCTTCAAGAGCACCTCAAAGTAGGGAAGACCGGTGGTGTGAAGCATCTGGTGAAAGGCGGAAAACTTGTCGCTTAACAGAAAATCGCCCGCCGCCTCAGTGGCTTCGGAAGACGTGCCTTCGAGAAGCAGCACCTTGCCGTCGTGATCCGGGTTGGGCAGGTAGGCGACCACGCAGTACCCCACCGCGTCGGTCGAGTTATAGATCGGCTGTTCACCGGAGGCGGGCGAGCGGTTTTCCACGATCGTGACTCCCAGACCCTCGAATTTCGAAAGCTCAATGAAATTCAGACGGCCTTCGAAAAGCTCCGTCCAGGGATTGGAGACACGGCCACCGATCAGGATGACGTTGTCCTGCTTCACCAGCGCGGGCGTGTACTGGCGCGCGCTGTACAAGTGAATTCTCTTGTCCAGCGGATCCAGACCCAGAATGCGCTCCGCCAGCTTGAACTCGCTCGAATTACCCAGACTCTTTGTGGCGAGAAGCTCCTGGAAAAAGCGCAGATCCGGATTCCTGGTCTTCTCTGGTGAGGAATTGAGATAGCTGCGGTTCAGATACCCGTAAAAAGGAGTTTGCTGCCTGTTGAGCTCCTCAATAAGGAGGAAGGAATCGTCGCTCAGAACGATGTCAGTGTCGTGATTCGAGTCCAGAAATCCTGACCACAACGCATTCAATGCGGGCTGGTACTTCCACGGTGAGAGTGCGTGATGCAGCGAGTCAAGCGCCTCCTGCTGGTTGCGATTGCGGACCCACAACACGGAGCACGCAACACCAAGCGCCAGAATCACCGCAACTGTGGCCGCTATAACCAGCCGGGAAGGCCGGCGGCCTGCCCAGGCGGTGTTCGTCTCTGCATCGCTCGCAGGGGCTTGCTTGACAGCAGTTTTCTCGTAGCCCGTTGGCGCAGTTGTCTCCTCCTGCGAGACGCCTGCATCGGTAGCAACCGGCAATGTTGGCTCGGACTTGGCGCGCGGGCTGAAGAGCGGCTTGTAGGTGCCGAGGGCAACCGTAATCACCGTGGCTTCGCGCTGGCCTTCAGTCGAAAAATACGCCTCGAGCTTTTTGCGCAAATGGGCCATCTGCACGCGAACGATATTGTCATCCAATGGATTGAAATCGCTGCGTCGGCCCAGAGCCCGATACGCAATGTCAAATTCGTGAATGGGCTCCTCGGGCTTAAGAATCGTCTGCCGAACGATAAAGAGGAGCATGTCGCGCAACTGCGTGGCCCGAAAGAGCGCGGGGCTGCGGGCCACTCTCTCAGCAAGCTTCCAGCGCGGGTCGCTTTCGAGAAGGCTCGCTTCCTCCTCGACGCCCACTCCGATCTTGCCCTTCGCTCTCAACGCGACTGCCCTCATGAGTGGACTGATTATCTCCGACCGAAAGAACGATTGACAAGAGAATTCACAGGGGATGGCCATTAAGTGACTGATTTATAAAGATCGTCACGTAAAGGACTCGCTAAGAGCGCTACCGTAACATTAAATTGACTGCCCAATTGCAGGCTCACTCGGCAACAATTCTCCCGTCAGTCCAGAGAGGCCGGAACACCCCACTTTTTCGGCGCTTCACATCCGCTCCCAGCCCCGCCGGCCTCAATGACTTGCGAAGGGCCGCAAGCAGTTCCGCGGTGGAGACGTATTTCCGACCAGTTACATACATCGTGCGTTTCCAGCTACCCTCGCTGAACTGTCTTGGGTCAAATCGAATACCTCTGGAGGAATTGAGATGAAAGAATTAGCCAGCAAAACGACGCACCAACCGGGAATCCGCTCACTGGCGGCCATCGCGGCGCTATTCGCGGCAGTACTCCTGGTCCTTGTGACACCACAGGCCAGTTTGAGCCAGGGCATCACTGGGTCCATTACAGGAACGGTCACCGATCCCAGCGGCGCCGTAGTGGCAGGAGCCACGGTGACAGTTCGCGACGTGGATACGAACGCCATCAGAGCCGAGAA
>Ga0302275_10006684_pt1 | contig 10876 bp, 6 predicted proteins | sample III_Bog_N2_2_FD_200229 | JGI IMG/M metagenome (GOLD analysis project Ga0302275, IMG submission 200229) | Peat permafrost microbial communities from Stordalen Mire near Abisko, Sweden - III_Bog_N2_2 | ecosystem: Environmental > Terrestrial > Soil > Wetlands > Peat | place: Sweden: Abisko... | reverse complement strand
CGGCCCCTGATCCGCTGCCCAATCCCAGGCCGATCCAGGCTTCAATCGCCCTCCAATCCGCGCCGCAATCCGTCACCGATCCGGTTCCCGATCCCACAAAAGTGTGCTGGCAATCCGGCACGCAAGCCGTACAATCAGGCCAACCATGCAGCCAGCCCCGAGCCCTGTGTTCTATGAACCGCCTCTAGCCGCGAAGCCGCAGCTAAGAGAAAAACCGCATCAGGGGCTTCCGAGTAAAAATCCGACATGGAATCAGGGGCCCAATGTCTGCAACTTCACAGTGACGTTAGGCTTGCGGGCAACGGTGGTTGAAAACGGCGTTGGGGAAACTTACAGCGCCAGATACTACAACCCAGTGACCGGTAGGTTCCTCTCACGCGATCCGGAGGATGGGAAAGCTGACCTTGCCCACGGTGCCACTGGCAAATTCCAGCGCGCCGTCGGGTGAGAACTTGGCGGCGCTGTCCTCGTTGTCGTGTACGGACATGGGCGTATAGGTGCCGACGATCAACTGCGTCGGGTTGAGGGGCGGGTCGAATGTCACGGCCCCGGTGGCATTTACCGTGTAATCGCCGCCGGCGCGGACCAGGCCGCCGTTGGGCGCGATGATGGAGAGAATCAGCCTGGTGGGCACTTTGAGGTTGCCGGTCAGGGTGGTTGAACTGGACTCCTTGGTGGAAGAGATAGTGCGGCGCTCGGTCCATGATTTCTTGTCGTCGGAGAGTTCTATGTTGAGCGTGGAACGCTGAGCGTTGCCCAGCAGGCTCATGGAGCTGTAGCTGACGACAATGCTGACCGCGCCCGGCCCGCCGGTCAGATAGAAATAGTTGCTTCCAACAAAGTCGCCGACCGTGCCGGTGTTTTCTCCGGACTGCAGCGGCGCGGGGCTGCGAGGGTCGAGAGACTGGGCCAGGGCGGGGCGGGCAGACAGAATAAGCAGCGCGCAAAGCGCAAATGCAAGCAGGTAGTGCGGACGGGGGGTCGAAACGTCATGCATGGCAACGGCTCCTCATAAGCGAGGCTGGTTGAGGGCTGAGGTTTCCCGCCCTTGCGACAGAAACAAGTCGCAAGAACGGGGCACGGAGCAGCTTGGTGCAACTGGCTTGGGTTCACCCAGAGACGTCTCATGCAAGCCGCGACTTCGGATGCTCCTAATAATTGAGCGAGTCATCGAAGGATTAGGGGAATGCACGCGGGAACGTAGCTGATGCGGGAACGATACCCTAAGCAATGTCTCCAGGGCAACAAATATCGATCATCTATAGGGCGTGGCGCGGTTTATGAGTTCGGGAAGATCGGCCAGCGTTCCCAGTATGGTGCACATTGCGGTAACGCCGATGATTCCCAATGACACCCAAAGGAGAAAACCAGCTTAGAGTGAGAACATGAGGGTCGCGAATTCCCCAACTTCCACTCCTCGCTCGATGCGCGTGCTGTCTGGCGCATTGGCAATGCTGCTGGCTGTTTCTCCCGTGGCGGCCCAAACCACTGCCGGCTCCGCGGCGCAGCCGGGCAGTTCGGCGCCTACCAGTCATAAAAAGACCACCAAATCATCGGCCGCAAGCAGCAAGAGCAAGGCCGCAAACAGCAACAGCAAGACTGCAAGCCGCAAGAGCAAGACGTCGGCCAGCAGGTCGGCCAGGGCGGCGCGGGCAGCGCGAATCAAGCAGGCGTTTGTGGCCTCCGCCGAGTTGCGGCCCATGGCGCAGCAATTGGCAACTTTGCGCACCCCCGCGGCATACGCCGGTGTAACCAAGTATGCGCATCAACACACGGGCGAGGCGGCGTCGGCGGCTTACCTCGCGCTGGGCCATGCTGACCTGGCTGACCGGCGCTTTGCGGATGCGGCGGACAACTTGCGCCTGGCTCGACAGGCAGGACAGGAATTGGCGGACTACGCGGATTTCCTGGGCGCACAGGCGAACCACGAGGCGGGGAACGAACAGACAGCGGAAACCCAGCTTCGCGGCTTCGCGACTCGCTATCCGGACAGCATCTTCAATCCGCAGGTGCCGGAACTGGAAGCGAATGTGCTGCTTACCCTGAATAACGCAGCGGAGGCGCAGCGTGTGCTGGCGGACGGTGCGGGTTCAGCTGGGCGGTCCGGTTACCAACTGGCGCAGGCACAGGTGGCCGCTGCACTGGGGCAGACGCAACAGGCGGAGCAGATATTCAAGAAGCTCTTGCTGGGGCATCCGCTGAGCGGGGACGCACAGACGGCGCGCGCCAAGCTTACGGCGATGGGCGCTGAATCGACGCTGACCGTGGCGGAGTTGCGCAGCCTGGGGGACGCCTACTACAACGCCGGCCACTACTCCGAGGCGGACGAGCAATATCGTGTGCTGGCGCAGAAGGCGAGCCTTGATGCGTCGATGCGCGCCGGCTTTGCCGTGGATGCGGCGGCCTGCGAGCTGAAGCTGAAGCGGCTGACGCCGGCGCAGGTGCAGGGATTGCCCGACACGGCTGACGAGCACGGCGCTCGGCGGCTTTATCTGTTGATGGAACTGGCTCGCGACCGCGGCGATGCTGAAGATCAGCAACGCATTGTCGAGTTGATGGAGTCGCGGTTTCCGCATAGCACGTGGCTGGCGGAAGCGCTGTTTTCAAGCGGCAACATGTACATGCTGAAGCGCGACTACCCGATGGCGGTCAAGTACTACGGCTACCTGGCGGCGCATTTTCCCGATAATAAGGATGCCCCGGCAGCGCATTGGCGAGCAGGATGGTTCAGTTACAGGCAAGGGCTCTACGCGGAGGCGGCGCGACTGTTCGACGAGCAGATACGGCTCTATCCTGGCGACAGAGATACGGTGGCTGCTATTTACTGGCGCGGGCGGCTTTATGAAACGTTTGACCACAAGCCGGCCAACGCCGTGGCCAACTATCGCACGCTGACGCGCGCCTATCAGCACTTTTTTTATGCGCAGGTGGCGCGCCAACGGCTGGCTGCGCTGGGGAGTACGCAACAGGTGGCACAGCCGCAACTGGATCGCATCCAGGCGCCTCCGGTTCCTGTGCTGCAGGAGAGCTTTCCGTCGGAGAGCCCGCACCTGGCCAAGGCGCGCCTGCTGGCCAATGCCGGGTTGAACGAATATATCGCACAGGAGATTGCCGCCGATCCCGATTCATCGTCTTGGAGCGCCCTGGCGGAGGCGCAGATTTACGCGTCCTATGGCGAGACGTACCGCGCCATGCGGGCACTGAAGAAGGCGCTGCCCTCTGCTGCTTCCGCTTCCGTCAAGTCCATTCCACTGGTCTATTGGCGGATACTGTTCCCGCTGGCGTGGTGGGACACGATCAAGACGGAGTCGGCAAAGAATAACCTCGATCCGTACCTGGTGGCATCGCTGATCCGCCAGGAGAGCGAATTTAACCCATCTGTAATCTCTTATGCGAACGCTTACGGGCTGATGCAACTGTTACCAGTTACCGGCAAGCAGATGGCGAAGGAAGAGGGCATCGCGCATTTCCAGACATTTCAACTGCTTGATCCGGAGATGAATATCCGGCTGGGAACGCGGTATCTGCGCGACATGCTGGATAAGGTCGGAGGCGTACCGGAGTACGCAATGGCGGCCTACAACGCGGGCGACGGGCGCGTCCTGGACTGGGAGGCAGCCGGCCCCTACAGCGGTATCGACGAGTTTGTGGAGTCCATTCCGTTTACGCAAACGCGCGAATACGTGCAGGGAATCGTGCGCAACGAGGAGATTTACAAGGCGATTGACGAGGTTGCCGGACCTCAAGCCAGACTAGCGCCGGGGGCGACGCACTAGGGAACAGCGCCTCCCAAACGGAGCAGGGAATCACTTTCGATACTCCCGCACTTCGATTGCTGTTGACTTGGACGACCCCAGCAACAGACACTGTGTTGGACCGGAGGCAAGTCAGCCCCCGTAGTGCCATTCGCAGCCTGCTGTTGTTCGACAACGGAGCCGGCCGGAACTCGGCGACGCGGCTCGGTTACATCAACCCATCTTAAGATTTGGAGGGCAGGATGTCAGCCGACTTGCAGTTTCTGGAAGAATGGATTCCCGAAAGAATGGACCCTGGAACGGTTTTCGTGCTGGAAAACCAGGCCAAGCTGGGTCACGCCCAAAACCCGTTTGTTGCCGTGATGTCCTGCCCTCGTTGCGGAACCCTGGGATTGATCACCCGCCGTCAGCTTTGTGGCGGGGAGACAATGATTTGTGGGGGCGACGTCTGTTCAGCCGAGTACCGGCTGGAGGGGGAGAATATCTGCTTCCGCAAGTTTCAGTAGGACTTGCCGAGAAGGGGATGCGTCGAACTGGTCTGTGCGTAGCCAGATCGCCATTACACCATTTTCGCTTTTTCTGTAGACTTCCGTGCCCCATCCTTTCCGTTTTTTTCCGCGGCAAGGATGGGAAACCTCGACCCTCGTCCAGCATCGTTTATGACGAACCGTTTCTTCGGCGCACGCTGAAATGCCGAACCTTGAGCGGGTTTTTGTGCGTGCCAAATATCGCCGGGTGCTGAGAAGATGCTGGGTATGCTGAACTTCAAACGAATGCGCGGCGTGAAGAGCGCGGCATTGGCTGCGGGTTGCGTAGTTTGCTGCACGGCCCTCGCCACCACTACGCTCCCGCCGAAGATTGTCTCCAATTCCAGCATCCAAGTGTATCTGCGCGACGATGCTCACGGGCCAAGGCTCATATGGATCGAGGGCACGAAGGTGGCCGGCCTGGAAGGTTCCTCATGGGACAACCAGGCGGATGAACCGCTGCCCTCTACCGTTGAAGTCAACGGCGCTGCAGTTCCCTTGGCCTGGCAACTCAAACCGGAACTCGGCCATGCGGATTTGCGCAAGGTTGTCTTTGTCTACGAGTGCGCGGAGCCTCATTTGCGTTTGCAATGGGAGTGGGAAGTGCGTGCGGATTTCGGGCCGGTCGAGCATCGCATCATGATCGAAAACCTGAGCGGGCACGAGGTTTGGCTGCCCATGGTTGACTCTCTGAGATTGGACTGGAGAGTGGCCGCCACGCGGGAGTTGCGCAACTTCTATGTCGAGAAGGGAGCGGATACACCGTCATCCGAGGGAACGCATTTGGAGACAATCGCGGAGGGCTACACCTGGACCGGCAAGTCCTCAACCTATGCCCATCCGGTAAAGGGCGAGAAGCGCGAAATTATTCCCGCAGAGATTGTCTACGATGCAAATGGAAGCGAAAGCGGCTGGTATGCCGGCATCGAGTTCAGCGGCAGAACGCGCATTTCTCTGCAGCGCACCCGCGAAAGCTTGAGTACCGTGCTCGGCCTTGATCCGGAGCCGGGGCCGTTCAAGACGCGTTTGGAGCCAGGCGAGACGTTTGGAACTCCAACGGTATTTCTTGGCGTATTCAACGGTGGGCCGGATGGCGCCGGGAACCAGCTCCGCCCATGGGTGCGCGCCGTTCTCGGCAACCCGCTCACATGGAAAGACCCGCAGTATCCCCTGATGGTGAACAACAGTTGGGGCAGCGGAATGCAAGTGGACGAGGCGCTGGCGCTCAAGATGATTGCCGCATCGAAAGAACTCGGCCTGGATATGTTTCACGTGGATGCGGGCTGGTTCCGCGGCGTGGGCGACTGGTATCCCGACGCGAAGAAGTTTCCTCGCGGACTGGCGGCAATTGCGGATGAGGCGCATCGGCAGGGGCTGCGGTTCGGCATCTGGACGGACTGGACGCAGGCCGCGCTGGACACGGAACCGGGCGCGTTGAATGTGCGCGACCCCAAGGTCCGCGATTGGCTGGTGACCGATCTGAAGCCGGACTGGAAGCCGGAGGAGTTCAAGGGGCAGACGATCGACATTGGGCTTCCTGCCGCGCACGACTATGCAGCCAAAGAAGTGAAGCGCATCGTCGAGGACTATCACCTGGACATGCTGGAGCACGACGGCTACCTCGTTGCGCAGGGATGCACCCGTGACGACCATCCGCATGCGGCGCCGAACCGTAGCACGATGCAAGTGATTCACGACTGGGGCTCGGACTTCGTGCTGGCATCGAATTCAACCGACGTAAGCTACCATGCCGTCCGCGCTTACTACGACATCTACGAGAAGGCGCGCAAAGAGCATCCCGGACTGCTCTTCGAAATTTGCAACGATGGCGGGCGGATGGTTGACTTTGGTTCGGCGGCGCATGGGGACTACTTTTCAATCACTGACACCTACGATCCGCTTTCGAACCGGCGGGCCTTCTACGACACAAGCCACCTGCTGCCGGCGGCGATGCTGGAGAGCTATGTGGAGAAGTGGCCGGCGCCAAAGTTGGAGAACTTTCTCTACATGCTGCGCAGCGGAATGATGGGCTGGGTGACGATCATGACCGACACCACTGCCTGGACGGACGAGCAGCGCGAGGCGGCACGCAGGGCGTTTGCGTTGTACAAGAGCCGGCTTCGGCCGCTGATTCGCGATGCGCGGCTTTATCACGTGTCGGCTCGGCCCGATGGAGTGCATTGGGACGGTTTGGAGTACTGGGACCCCGCGCGCAACAAGGGCGTTGTTTATGCATTCCGCGGATCGATTGCGGATGAGAACGAGCATCGATTTGTGCTCTCCGGATTAGGCTCCGGCAAACGCTACCGTCTGCATTTTGAAGACGGCAACCTGCCGGACCGAGATGTTTCCGGCAGGGAATTGATGGGCGCTGGACTGTCGGTGCATTTGCGGGAGCCTCTAAGTTCGGAGCTTGTGTTTCTGGACGAGGCCGCAGCGAAGAAGTGAGGAGGCAGCCGAATGGAGCAGGAAAAGCCTGGGGGCATTCACGCTGTCCGTAAACTAGCGGAAGGCGGTTATGGAATAAGTTCATTGCAGGGTCTCCCCGGAGCCAGAACCATCCCGGATATTTATTGCATAACTAATAACTCCTCCCCGCTACCTCCAAGTTAGCGCGCGGAATTCTTACAAAAGAGTTAGCTTTGTCGCATGCCAGGCTTGGTCGAGAGGCGTAAAAGTTTAGCCAAGGCAATCGAAGGTTTGAGTGCGCAACTCTGCAGCGAAGGGATTCGACAACCATGCGAAAACGGTTGGGGGGAGTGCCATTTTGCATCGCAGCCTTTGCAGCCGGCGCGGCTGCGTAGACAAACACGTTTCCAACGAGGGGTAACGTCGGGATTGGAACGACTAACCCAACGGCCGCCTTGCTGACGGTAGACGCGGCGGCCTTGGGAGATACTTCAGGCAACACGACGAACATGCTCTCGCTCGGGGATTACAACGGCAATAACAACTATCTGAATTTCTTCCAGATTCGAGACTCAACCGGAGGAAACAACTGGTACACCGCGACGACACGGATTCAAAACACAACCGATGTTACAGGCCAAGGTTACATTGACTTTAATCCTACCGGAGGCTCGTATGGCCTGGCTTTTGGCAGCGGCACAAGTGGAGAAGCCATGCGCATAATCAATGGCAACGTTGGCATCGGCACGACGTCACCTGGCGCCAACGCTCCAAGCGGTGTCACCGGCACCTTTTTGGAAGTTAAAGGCAACATTATGCTGACTCAGCAGAGTGGTGGCTCGCTTGTGTTTGCCGATGGCTCGATCCAAAACAAAGCGTGGAATGGGGTGCTCAATGGCGGCGACTACGCAGAAGATATGCGCGCCACGGGCATGAAAGAGAAGTATGAACCGGGCGACGTATTAGCGCTGGCTGAAGGCGACAACGCAGACGTTCAAAAGTCTGTTGCGCCTTACTCCACGATGGTCGCAGGAATCTATGCGACCAAGCCTGGTGTAGTAGGCCGGAGAGAAGCAGTGGCAAAGTCAGCCGATAACGTCCCTATGGCGATGGTCGGCGTAGTACCTACAAAGGTCAGCGCGGAAAATGGCCCCATCCGCAAAGGTGATCTGCTGGTGACTGCGTCCATGCCTGGATACGCAATGAAGGGCACGGACCGCAGCCGCATGCTGGGCGCGGTCCTGGGCAAGGCAATGGGGTCGCTCGACTCAGGGATAGGCGTGATTGAGGTCCTGGTTACGCTTCAATAGTGATTGAGGAGATGGCGTCAGGTAAGTATTGAAACTGTCAGGGGATGTCAGCTGAACCGCGCGAAGTATTGTCACCAGTGAAGCTAAGTTCGCGCATGTACGCGATTTTTCAAGAGGATGGTATGAAGAAGCGGTTTTGGCGCAAATCGATGCCGATGATGGCGATTGCTTTTTGCAGTCACGCCATCGCCGCTTCGAACGCGACATTGACAATATCAAGTACGGGCACGCCCATATCGAGCCCGGGCACCATCACCGTCGCATTCAGCGATAGTGCAGGCCACACATATTCCGAAACCGCCCCCTATGGACTCTATTCATCTCCAGCATCGCTGGCGGCATGGTTCGGAGCGGCATTTAGTAAGAGTTATGTGTGCCCGAGCGTTGGCAACTGCACCGGCGGCTTGGGAGCACACGCCAACGGCTCGGTTATCACCTTTCAGTTGAACAGCGGGGCGAGCTTCGGATGGCCCACCATCACAAATCCCTCGGCGTCTTTCACATTCAATCTGTCAAGTTGGCCGCCCTCTACGCCCATCATCACCTGGCCGACTCCGGCAGCCATTTCATACGGTACCGCGTTGAGCGCCACACAATTAGATGCCACGGCTACTGTAGCTGGAACCGGCGCTTCGGTCTCGGGAACGTTTTCCTATTCGCCCGTGGCTGGCGTGGTGCTGCCCGTTGGCAGCCACACGATCAATGTCACGTTCACACCGACCAATTCGACGGTCTTTACTCAAGCTACAGCTACAACATCTCTGGTAGTGAATTCAGCATTGCCGGTACCAACAATCACATGGCCGACGCCTGCGACCCTCACATTCACCACTTCTCGAAGCGCTACCCTCCCGATACAGGCCAGCATCATTCAAACTCTTGCAGGCAGCGGCACGAGCGGCTACGCTGGCGATGGTGGAGCTGGAACGAGTGCAAAACTGGCAAACCCGAGAGGGGTTGCACTCGATTCGGCCGGCAATATCTACATCGTTGATGAAGGGAACAACTGTATTCGCAAAGTGAACGTTGCGAACGGAAACATCTCGACTGTCGCTGGGACCGGAGTCGGCGGATACTCGGGAGACGGCTATCCGGCCACCAGCGCGAAGTTGCTTTACCCGTTCGGAGTTGCCGTCGACACGTCAGGAAACCTCTACATAGCTGATCGTGGAAACTATGTCGTTCGGAAGGTGACTGCGGCCACGGGAATCATCTCAACCGTCGCGGGCAACGGCAATTATGGTTTCTCAGGAATGGGTGGCCCCGCTACAAGTGCTGAGATGTGGGATCCGGAGGGGGTCGCCGTCGATTCGACGGGCAACCTTTACATTGCTGATGACTCAGTTGACAACCGCGTGCTAAAAGTTACAGCATCGACAGGGATCATCTCGGTATTCGCCGGAAGCGGTTCCGGACTCTATGACGGTGACAATCAACCTGCGATTTCCGCTGGCATGAACCCGAGCGGAGTGACTGTAGACGCGGCGGGCAACGTCTACATCGCCGACAACCAGAGAGTTCGTATGGTAAGCGTAACGACAGGGATCATTACCACGGTCGCCGGAAACGGGGAGCCTAGCATTTGGGGACAAGGGAGCCCATCTGGTGACGGAGGTCCTGCGACGAACGCCAATCTTTCTGGCGATACTGGTTTAGCTGTAGACAGTTACGGGAACCTCTACATCGCCGATACGTTCAATGAGCGAATCCGGGTTGTTTCCGCATCAACGCGAATCATTACCTCTCTGGTCGGAACAGGGAATATTGGATTTAACGGAGACGGAATTGGAGCGCTTAGTGCCGAACTGTACTATCCCTACGGGGTTGCTCTCGATACCACCGGGAATATCTACATTGCCGATGCGCTAAATAACCGCGTGCGCGCCGTTGGTGCTGCGAACATGCTTCTCGGTCCTGCGCAGCTTGATGCCACAGCAAGTGTCCCGGGATCCTTCGTGTATAATCCGGCTGCTGGAACGCCAATCAATGGTGGCGTCACACCTCTCTCCGTCACCTTTACACCCTCTGACACGGTCCACTACGCAACGGCGACAGCTACTGTCAACCTTACCGTTAACCCTGCTACCACAACACTGCACTTCGCCCAAATCCAAACCCAGACCTTTGGGAATGGCTTCTTGTTGGTTTCCGCCAGTTCCTCGTCCTCTGCGCAGGTCTCCTATCAAGTGACGTCCGGCCCTGCAACCGTCACCGGAAATGTCGTTGCTCTCACCGGCGCGGGGATGGTGGTCCTGTCGGCATCGCAAGGCGCTTCACAAAACTACCTGGCTCCTGCAAACGCAACCACATCGTTCGTCGTTCTGCCCGCCACGCCATCTCTCGCTTTTACACCGATCCCCGAACAAACGTACGGGAATGTGCCACCGCCGGTCAGTGCAACCTCAGCTTCAACCGGGGCGGTGACATATAGCGTGGTCTCCGGTCCAGCTACTATCTCCGGCACAACACTGACAATCACCGGTACCGGAACGGTCACACTGTCCGCCACGCAAGCGGCAACCACTAACTACACCTCTGCATCCACGACGACTCAGTTTCCCGTCAATCCCGCCACGCCGGTGATTTCGTGGCTCACCCCCACCCCAATCACCTCGGGAACAGCGCTCAGTACCACGCAGCTTGATGCGACCGCTTCCGTCGCCGGGTCTTTCTCTTATTCCCCAGGCCGTGGGAATGTCCCTCCAATTGGAACACAACCGCTCACAGTTACGTTCACGCCGAACTCCTCCAACTACAACACGGCGACTGCAACGGTTTATTCTCCATCGCCAGGTTTAAAACCTCCGCCTTTCAGGCGGAGAGCTTTCAGCCTCCATGCTGGATAATGTCAGGATGGTCGAGTATAGGCAGAATT
>Ga0302275_10006682_pt1 | contig 10877 bp, 8 predicted proteins | sample III_Bog_N2_2_FD_200229 | JGI IMG/M metagenome (GOLD analysis project Ga0302275, IMG submission 200229) | Peat permafrost microbial communities from Stordalen Mire near Abisko, Sweden - III_Bog_N2_2 | ecosystem: Environmental > Terrestrial > Soil > Wetlands > Peat | place: Sweden: Abisko... | reverse complement strand
GCTGATTGGCCAAGGAGATTGGACACGTAGGTCCAACTGCCCATGTGCAACTCGTTGGCGATCCACTTCAAGGACATCGTTGTTTCCGCGCGCAAACGCCGGGCCAGGGCGATCTTTTCCGGGTCGCCCTTGCGCCGTTTCGCCAGTTCGGCGGCGGGCCACCCGAGCCGTTGCCAGTGTTCCGCCACCAGGCGGCGGGCCTTTTCCTCGTCCCGTTCCCGCCGTTCCCCGCCGTAGTGGCTGGCACCCGCGGGCTTCCCGCGCGCCAGTAGTTCCCGCCGGAATTCCGCATCCCCCAGACACCAGCCTCGCCGCAACTCCTCGTAGTCCTCGGCGGTCTCCTGCCAGCGGCGTTCTTCCATCAGCCGCGCAAATTCCCGGCGACCGGCCAGGCTGTCCTTGGGAATGCCCTTTTCGCCCAGCAACCCGTCCACGCGCAGCCAGCCGGGACGCTGGGAAGGCGGCTTGAGATAATCCCCGTAACTGCTCCAGGCGAAATCCGACAATGGCGCATCCCGCTTGAGCAACCTCGCCCGCACGGGATTGAGGTGAACATAATCGCAGACGGTGCGCAAATACCCGTTGCCGCTGCCATCCACCACCAGGGCCTTGTACCGGCCCGCAAACAAATGGCCACAGGTTTTGTGCCGGCTATTGAAACGCTTGGTGTAAACCCCCAGCAGCCATTTCATGCCGCTGACCAGATTCGCGGACGGCGTTTCCAGGACCAGGTGAAAATGATTGCGCATCAGACAATAGGCGTGAATCTGCCACCCCGTCTTCCCGCACGTCTCCCCCAGGGTCGCCAAAAACTGCCGCCGGTCAGCCTCATCCCGAAAGATGTTCTGCTGCTGATTCCCGCGATTCATCACATGATAAATCGCCCCCGCATATTCCACCCGCAACGCTCGTGGCATGGGTCAACCTTGCCACCAATCCGCAAAAGTGTCAATAGTGAGGACTGATAAACATTAAGAGCTAAGTGCTTGAGCGAGGCGGTCGCCTCGCAGTAAAAAAGTTGTCGTTCGTTTAACTAGAACAAAAAAGACAACCCTTAAACTGAAAGGCGACCAATGAAAAAATTAGTAGCGGGAATGGACTTGCATAGCAACAACGTAGTGATTGGCGTGATGGACCTGGACGGCCAGCGGGTGGCGACCGGAAAGGTGGCGTGCGACCTCAAGGCGGTGGTGAAGTTCCTGGCCCCGTTCAAGGCGCGACTGGAGCGGCTGGCGGTGGAATCGACGTTCAACTGGTACTGGCTGGTGGACGGGCTGCAGGCGCAACAGTATCCGGTGGTGCTGGCCAATCCGGCCGAGATGGACCCGTACAGCGGCCTCAAGCATGCGAATGACACCAGTGACGCCTTCTTCCTGGCCGAGTTGCTGCGCCTGAACATTCTGCCCACCGGGTATATCTATGACGCCAAGTTGCGTCCCGTGCGCGATCTCCTGCGGCGGCGAATGCTCCTGGTGCGCCAGCGCACGGCGCTGATGCTCAGTTTCAAGAGCCTGTATGCGCGGACCACCGGCCAGGCGCTGACGCTGACCGAACTGAAGGCCATGGAAATTCCCAAGGCGCGGGAACTGTATCAACATCCGGCCAACCAATTGATCGCCGGGATGCAGCTTGAGCACATCGAGCAATTGAACGCGAGTATTGCGGAACTCGAAAAGGTCGTGCTGGCCGCGGCGCGGGAACTGCCCGGCTATGCGCGGCTGACGACGCTGCCCGGGGTGGGGAAAATTTTAGGCATGACCATTACCCTGGAGGCGGGGGACATCCAGCGCTTCGCGGAGGCGGGCAATTTTGCCAGCTACTGCCGCACGGTGAAGGCCGAGCGGATTTCCAACCAGAAGAAGAAAGGGGAGAACAACGCCAAATGCGGCAACAAGTATCTGGCTTGGGCGTTTGTGGAGGCGGCCAACTTTGCGCGGCGTTACGATGAGCAGTGCCGGCGGTGGTATGACCGCAAGGCGGCCAAAACCAACCAGATCATTGCGACCAAGGCGCTGGCCTGCAAACTGGCCAAGGCGGCCTGGCACGTGCTGACGGCGGAGGTGGACTACGACGCGCAGCGCGTCTTTGGACCGCTGCCGGCCACCCCGGCGAAAACGTGAATTTGGAGCGCCACCGTCAGCCAGGCGAAAGTGTTGGCTGGAGCCCGCAGGACTGATTGGAGGCGGTGGCGCTCCCTGATCGACAACGTGATGAACTGTTGGAGTAATGAAGCTTTGCCGGCGATTCGACCGTGCCGTGAGTCAACCAAAGGTTGGCGGCGGTTGTCTGGCAGCAGACGGCGGCCAAACCACAAGCTTAAAACTGAATGAACACGGACCGGCACTGAACGTTTTCTGGTCCCGCAGTCGCGGGATGGGCGCTGGCCGGGTTCCGCGCAGGCGGGAGCCGGCCAGGCGCGGCCGGTGAAAGCCAGTCAGGCAGCCAAAGAACTAGGCCCGAAAAAGCCCTTGACGAATTCGGGGCGCGGGGATAGATCAACGGTGCCTACAGACGAGCCGGAGGGGCGTGGCCGTCGCGCCCGCCTTTTCGGTTCATTGATGACTGACTGGCTTTCACCGGCCCGCCGGCGCTAGAACCAGATGGGTGACTGAACGATCCGCCTTGCGGCGGACGCAAACAAACGACGAAAACCCAGGTTCGGATAATGCGGGCAAAACAGACGACTCGAACAGCAGTGATACACCTGATTTAAAAAAAGAAAAATTGGGAACGAAAACTTTTTTACCGGTTGACATTCGCTTCCAAGTAACCATCAAGCCGCCTCCTTTCTGGCTACGAGTTCAAATCCCATTTCTTCGGCTTGCTTGCGCAAGCGTCGCGTCCGTTGTTCTTGTGCCTTGAGGTCATAGATGGCCACATCCAGCGGCAGGAATTCCTCCTGATACTTGAGCAGGTGGTAAATGACACAGGCGAGTTTGTGCGCCGTGGCGGTGATCGCCTGGCAGACCGGGATGAACAGTTTCAGCCGCTCCTCCGTGGTCAGGGAGAGTTGATCGCAGTATTCGGTGATTTTTACGCCGCGGATCAGCTCCATCACAAAATAAGGTCGGCCGGATTCCGTCGACCCCGCATCAAATATTTTCGCAATGCTCGCGTGATCCATCAACGCGAGCGCCTGTCGTTCCGCCTCGAACCGGGCAATGACACTTTTCGTGTCCATGCCCGGCTTGATTATTTTCAAGGCCACCCGGCGGCGCACGGGTTCCGCCTGTTCCGCCAGGTAAACCACGCCGCATCCGCCCTCGCCAATTTGTTGCAATAACTTGTAGCGGCCGATCCAATCACAGGGCTGCTCGCCGCCGTAAATTCCCGGCCTGGGTGCGAGTGCGGGTTCGCGCGGGGATGGCTCCAGAAAATCTCCGACCTGGGGGTGGGTTTGGAGCAACGCTTCCACCCGCTGGCGCAGCCGGGCATCTGCGCCGCAAGCGTGCGCCAGATAGGCGGCGCGTTCGCCGGCGGGCAATTGGACAACCACCGTAAAAATCTCCACCTCCGGATTGGGGAAATCATTCATTAATGCCTGCCGATCATTCCAGTATAAATTTGAAAAATCAAACGCAAATGTCCTGCTGGCAACTGGCTTGCATTCATCGGTTTGGCCATTCCCGGGCTGGCTGGAGGACAACGTCCCCAATCTGCCTGCAATAGTACAAAGCGAGAATTTCGCCGCAAATGGCCAACCAAAAATAAAATAGTAAGGGATGGACAGGGATGGGCCCCGTGAAAAACTCTAATTTGCGGCGCTCTGCCGAGACGCCGCCACGACCAGGGGGGCGTGGCTTCGGGTCGCCAAAGGAACAGGGACAAAGGCGACACTTGAATGGGGTTTAGACCTTATAGGAACCGGGCCGCGTCGTGGTAGGGTGAGGCGTTAGTAAATAACCAAGATTAATAAAAATTAAAAAGTATATGAAAACATTACAAGCCGACAAACCCACCGCCAAAACCAAGCCAACCGGGGTGGTGCGCATGGGGCGCGACGTTTCAAGTAAAAAGACATCCGGTTGCGATTCTGCAATTGATTCCAAATGCGCTGAGAAGAAGGAAAAAGCGGAACTCCAAGAGGACCGGGCAAGTTCTTTGGTTTAACCCCTGCCGGATGAAGTTTTGGCATGGTTCCTTCGACCGAGCGGGAGGCAATCCCGACGGTCGAATTTTTCAGGGGCACGCCGCGCTCCGAGGCACTCAAAAAATGTATGAAATTTATTGTTCCAGTTTTGCCCATCATCGTCTTGGCGGCCTTGGCGTTCACTGGTTGCGGTCCAAGCAGCACGACCGACTCAGGTAATCCGTCAGCCACCAATTCCAGTCTGGTCGAGACGAACGGACTGAGCGGGGTGAGCACCAATCTCCCGGCGACCAACAGTTTGCCGTATGTGAATACTAATTTGCCGCCAACCACCAATCAATAAGTGATGACCGCGGCGCAACGGGCGCATCCTGTTGGTGGTGGCCCAAACCCAAAAGCAACCATGGCGCCTGATCTACTCCAAAGAATTGTAATAGTGGGCGGCGGATTTGCCGGCGTTACGCTGGCGCAAGGCCTGGAACGCCGGTTGCCGGCGGAGGTGGAAATCGTGGTTTTAAGCGCGGACAATCATCTGGTGTTTACTCCCATGCTGCCGGAAGTGGTGGGGCGAACGATCTCGCCCTTGCACGTGGTGGTGGCCGGGCGGCAGTTGACGCGACGCACCCAATGGCGGGAAGCGCGGGTCAGCCGGATTGACCGGGAAAACCACGAGGCGCACTATTTCCGCCGGGACGGCACGGCGGCGTCCATCGGTTACACGCATTTGGTGCTCGCTTGCGGGGCAGCGGCCAATCTGGAGGAGATTCCGGGGCTGGCGGCGCGGGGCCATGCCTTGAAAACGGTCATTGATGCGATCGTGATGGGCAATGACTTGATTGGCAATTTCGAAGCCGCCGCGACGGAAACCGACCCGGAACAACGCCAGCGACTGCTGACGGTGGTGGTCATTGGCGGCGGTTTCAGCGGCGTGGAGCTGGCGGGGCATCTGGCTGACTTGATGCGCGCGATTCATCCATTTTATCCCGAGTTGCAGGGGCAAACCCCGCAGGTGGTGCTACTCCAAAAAGATAAACTTCTGCTGCCGGAATTGCGTCACGAATCGTTGTCCAGGTTCACGTTGCAGAAACTCCGGAAGAACGGGATCAAGGTGCGACTGGAAACCACGGCCCGGAAGGTTGACGCCGCTGCGGTGCATCTGACTTCCGATGAGCGGATTGAGACTGGATTGGTGGCCTGCACGGTGGGCACGGAGACGCATCCTTTGATCAAAGGCCTGGGCCTGCCGCTGCAAAAAGGCCGGCTGGTGACCGATCCGGACATGAAGGTCAAGGGCACGGCCAATCTCTGGGCGCTCGGCGATTGTTCCCTGGTCCTGAACGCCCATGACGGTCATCCGTGCCCGGCGACCGCGCAATTCGCCGTTCAGCAGGCCACGCAATTGGCGGAGAATCTCAAAAAGACTTGGCGAGGAGGCACCACCAAGCCATTTAATTTTCGGCCGCGGGGGCTCCTCGCCTCGATTGGCCATCGCAACGCCGTGGCCGTGATTTATGGGGTCAAGCTGTCGGGCTTTTTCGCATGGCTTTTGTGGCGGGGAATTTATCTGGCGAAGCTGCCCACCTTCAGTCGCAAGTTGGAAGTGGCCATGAACTGGGCGGTGAGCATTCCCTTTCCGCCCAATATTGTTCAGCTTCGGCTGCCCCAAAAACAGTCGCCGGAGGCAAAGGGCAGCCGGGCAACCGCCAAATAATTAACCCATAGGATGAGCATGAATATCAGTCTGGCAGGCAAACGAGCGCTGGTCACGGGCGGCAATTCGGGCCTCGGAGCGGCGATTGCGCTGGCACTGGGCGAAGCGGGCGCAAAGGTGGCGATCAATTATATGGGCCATCCCCGGGCAGCGGCCGCGCTCGCTAAGACGATCAAACAACAATCGGGGGAGGCGGTGGCCATCCAAGCGGACATTTCGGATCCCAAGGCGGTCGCGAAGTTATTCCGGCAGATGGATGCGACGTGGGGTGGGATTGATATTCTCATCAATAACGCCGGCATTGACGGCCCGAGCGCCCTGGGCTGGAAGGCGGACATTGTCGCCTGGCGAAAAGTGGTGGAGGTGAACTTGTTTGGCACCTTCTACTGCGCCCATGAAGCGCTGAAGCGGATGGTGCCCCGGAAACGTGGCGTCATCCTGAGCACCACTTCCGTGCATGAGGAAATCGCTTGGTCCAAGCACAGTGCCTACACCTCCAGCAAGGCGGCCATCAGCATGCTGACCAAGACCCTGGCCCAGGAGGCGGCGCCGCATGGGGTGCGGGTGCTGGCGGTGGGACCCGGGGCGATCAAGACCCCGATCAACCGCTCCGTCTGGAGCAATCCCAAGCGCATGCAGGATTTGCTCGAGAAAATTCCGCTGCAGCGGATTGGCGAGCCGGACGAAATCGCCCGCATGGTGGTGGTGCTCGTTTCGGACACGGCCTCGTATGTGACCGGACGCACGATTTTTGTGGACGGGGGGATGACGGATTATCCGGATTTTTCGCACGGCGGCTGAGCCTTAAACCCAACCACGACATTTATCATGCCCACCTCAAATTCTAACGCGCCGGGCGCTCCCGGCATCAAACCGCACTGGACCTCCAGCGCCAAGGACGGCATTGGGACGGCCTATAATACCAGTTCCCGGCTGTGGTTCACCCTGAGCCACGGCATCGTGAACGAGGTTTATTATCCCCACGTGGACATGCCCAACACGCGCGATCTGCAATTGCTCATCACGGATGGGGAGACGTTTTGCCATGAGGAGAAGCGGGATCTGGATCACCTGACCGAATATCCCGAGCATGGGGCGTTGCTTTACCGGCTGACCAATACAGACCCCAAGGGCCGTTATCGGCTGGTCAAGGAAGTCATCGGCGACCCGCACTCACCGGTTTTGCTGATGCACACCCGGCTGGAAATCCTGGACCCGGCGCTGCACGGCAAGCTGCGACTCTATGCGCTGCTGGCACCGCATTTGAAGGGCACGGGACGGCACAATTCGGCGCGCTGGAACGACACGGGCGGCCGGAAGTTTTTCGAGGCCGCACGCGAGGATGTGCACATGGTCTTTGGTTGCGAGCCGGATTTCACGCGGCGTTCCGTCGGCTATGCAGGCGACAGCGACGGCTGGCAGGATCTGATGCGCCATTTCAAGATGGATTGGGAGTATCAACAAGCCGAGGAAGGCAACATCGCACTCATCGGCGAAGTTGACCTGACGCATGGAAGGGAGTTCATCGTGGCCATTGCGTTCGGTCCAAACGTGCAAACCGCCGCCACGCAGTTGTTGCAATCGTTGGCCACGCCGTTCCGGGAACTGCGCGAAAAGTATGTCAGCCAGTGGCAACGGACCCGCTCCGATTGCGATTGGAACGCCCACACCAACGATGGCGGTCACCTGGCGCGGGTGAGCCTGGCGGTGTTACTGGCGCATGAGGACAAAACATTTCCGGGGGCATTCGTGGCGTCGCTCAGCATTCCGTGGGGGGAGACGAAGGACGATAGTGATCGCGGCGGATATCATCTGGTCTGGGCGCGGGACATGGTGCAATCGGCGACGGCGCTGCTCGCCTGCGGGCGCACGGAATCGCCATTGCGGGCGCTCATCTGGCTGGCGTGTGTGCAGGACGGCCAGGGATGCCTGCCGCAAAACAGTTCGGTGACGGGCAAGCCGTTTTGGACGGGAGTGCAAATGGACGAGGTGGCGGTGCCGGTGTTGCTCGCGTGGCGGCTGCGGCGGGCCGGCGCGCTCCGGGAGTTTGATCCGTGGACGCTGGTCTCCCGCGCGGCGGGTTATTTGATCCGGCACGGACCGGTGACCGCGCAGGAACGCTGGGAGGAAAATTCCGGATACTCGCCATCAACATTGGCGGCGATGATCGCGGCGCTGGTGTGCGCGGCGGAATTTGCACGGGATCGCCAGGAAATCGTGACGGTGGATTTCCTGCTCGCCTACGCCGACTGGCTTTCCGCGCAGCTTGAGGCGTGGATGGTCACCGACCAGGGGGAGCTTCTGCCGGGCAAAAACAAATATTTTGTGCGCATTACCCCGGCCATCCCGGGCCAAGCCGATGGCTCGGCTGATCCCAACATGGCGGTGCTCCAAGTGGCCAATGGCGGCGGCCAGCACCCGGCCCGGAATGTCGTGGGCGGGGATTTTCTCCAGTTGGTCCGACTGGGGGTGCGGGCGGCGGACGATCCGTTGATAGTGGATTCCGTGGCGGTGATTGATCACGTGCTCAAGCGCGACCTGCCGCAGGGTCCATGCTGGCGCCGCTACAATCATGATGGCTACGGGCAAAAGGATGACGGGAGCGCCTTCGACGGGACGGGGGTGGGCCGCTCCTGGCCCATTCTGGCAGGCGAACGCGGTCATTACGAACTGGCGGCCGGACGCGATCCCCGGCCGTTCATTGGCGCGCTGGAGAAATTCGCCAACACGGGCGGCATGTTGCCGGAACAGCTCTGGGACGCGCCGGCCCTGCCGGAGACCTGCCTGAAGTTCGGCGGCCCCACGGGCTCGGCGATGCCGTTGTGCTGGGCCCATGCGGAATACCTTTCGCTGGTGCGCAGCGCGCATGATGGCGTGTGCTTTGATCGCATTGAACCGGTCTACCAACGCTATGTCGTCAGCAAAGCCAGGAACCAATACGAAATGTGGAGCGCCAGTCATAGGATCCGCCAACTGCGTCAGGGCAAAATTCTGCGCCTCATTGTGGTGGCCGACGCCACCATCGTCTGGACGGCCAATGCCTGGTCAACCACCCAGCATGCCGAGGTCACGCATCTGGGTGCGCTGAATATGTGGTTTGCTGATCTGGCCACGGAGAAATGCCCGGTCGGTGCCGTGATCGAGTTTACTTTCTGCTGGAAAGACGGTCAGCGCTGGGAGGGAAAGAATTATTGCGTCTCCGTCAGCGCCGCCGCAATAACCGCGGACAGCGGGGCGTTTAATGGCCAGGGGAAAAAATGAAAACGACCACCGCGCGGACACGCTGGCGACACTGGCTGCCATGGGTGGTGGCCATCGTCGGGTTGCTGGTCGTCATCCGGATTGCGCTGCCCTACGGGGTGAGGGATTATGTGAATCGCTCGTTAAACCGGGCAAACGACTATTCCGGAAAAATTGGGGATGTTCAGATGCGACTCTGGCGGGGCGGGTACCGGATTCAACAGGTGGAAATCCTGAGAAAGGCCGGGGTGGCCACGGCGCCCCTGTTTTCCGCTCCCGAGGTTGACCTTTCCGTTGACTGGCGCGCACTCTTTCATGGCTCCCTCCGCGGCGCGGTGGTGATGAATCAACCGCACGTGAATTTCCTCGCCAGCACCAACGCGGTGGAAAATGGCAAAAATGAGTCATGGGACAAAATCTTGCAAAGTCTGTTTCCGTTTGACCTGAACCGCGTCGAAATTGACAACGGGGAGGTGCATTTTCAAAATCCGGGGTACCAGCCGCCAGTGGACATATATATCAGCAAACTCAACGCGACCGCCACCAATCTGACGAATGCCCGGAGCCTGAAGGAAAAGCTTCCCTCCGGTTTGAATGCGAGCGGGTCCACCATCGGCGGCGGATTGCTGACCATGCAACTCCAGATGAATCTGCTGGCCGCCAAGCCGGCCTATCAACTCACCTGCGGCCTGACGAATGTGGATTTGGTTTCGCTGAATGGCTTTTTGCGGGCCTACGGCAAGTTTGACGTGGCGCGCGGCCGGTTCTCGCTGTTCACCTCGGTGGCCTCGGACGACGGCAATTACCAGGGCTACATCAAGGTTTTTTTCAACAACCTGGACGTGTTCCAATGGGACAAGGAGCGAAAGAAGAATATTTTGAAAGTGTTCTGGGAGGCCATCATGGCGGGGGTTTCCGAGGTGTTTAAAAATCATGTAAAAGACCAACTGGCCACGAAGATTCCCATCGCCGGCACCTATACCAATTCCAGCGTGGGCCTCTGGACCGCCACCGGCACGCTCCTGCAGAACGCCTTTATCCGCGCGCTGGTCCCCAAGCTGGACCAGTCCGTAACCGTGGAACAAGTGGAACAATCCGCCGGCAAATGAGGATTTATGAAGGTGCCGGCCATTGATATGGGGGGAACGCATATCATGATTCGCGCAACGGGTCAAACGGACCCCCGCGAAGAAGAGCCCGTCCAAGCGGAATCCCCCGTCACTAAATTTATGCGGACTGGGGCGAACAGGGCGCCTGACACTGCCCATTAATGTTTTGCGCTTCGCGCAATGGCAGTCACCAGACCGCTGCGGATATGCCTGCGATTTTTCCAAAATGTTTCTGCTCCAACATCTTGACGCATCCCAGCCATTTTAATTTCGGAGTTCGGGTTGAATGGAACCGCTTGCACGGGCGTGGCCGCCGGTAACAGAGTGGAAGCCTGTCCCACCTTGCAGCCGCCCGCGCACCGCTTATTGCAGGGACAGCAAGTGGTCCGTGACATTGGTGGAGCCCGGGGCGGAGGTGCGCAGCCAGGTTATGCCATTGGAGTTCCAGAAACCACTGGCACCGTTGGCGATGACCAGCGGACAGATGGTCGAGGGCGGCAGCACAAGGTTGTTGGTCAGGGTGGCCACGGATTGCAACAAGCTTTGCAAACCGGCGGTGCTGAGCCCGTCCAGCCGCAAATTTTTACTGCCGTCGGCATTCACCGTCACAGTCACGGCCACATTGGTGCCGGCGGTGACGGTGCTGAAGGTGTTGGTGATGGCGGGGTAATTGGTCAGCGCGCCGCCCGGGCTGACCGCGCTGGCGGCGGCAAGGGACGCATACGCC
>Ga0302275_10006679_pt1 | contig 10878 bp, 8 predicted proteins | sample III_Bog_N2_2_FD_200229 | JGI IMG/M metagenome (GOLD analysis project Ga0302275, IMG submission 200229) | Peat permafrost microbial communities from Stordalen Mire near Abisko, Sweden - III_Bog_N2_2 | ecosystem: Environmental > Terrestrial > Soil > Wetlands > Peat | place: Sweden: Abisko... | reverse complement strand
CGTTTGCGGGGCGGGCCCCGGCGTGGCGCGCGGGCGTTGCCAGCCGTTCCCGGTGCCAGGCCGCTCATTGGCTTGCTGAAATTGCGCAAAATGGCGGCGCGGCGTTCCGCCCTGGCGCCGCTTCGGCCGGCCGCCGCCAGGATCCGCCTAGACGCGGGCGTGGCGCTCCGATCCCGGCCGTGCGCTTCCCCGCCAGCCGCTTCCCCGCGCCGGGCGCCCGGAGGGTGGCATCCATTCGGTATATCTATTTTTTGCCATACTTAGCCGACACATTCCGGCGCCCTGATTCCCGCCGCTGCGGACAGAAAAAAATCGCGCAAAATTTGCTTGACAGTTTCGGGATTGGCTTTAGATTTACGTTACAGCGAAGCAAACAATTGGCAATTTTTGCGGCAAACCATCGTCCCTTCCGGCCTTGGGCATGCCCTCCTCCACCCCAGGCATCCAATGGGTACCCGCCCATGCCAGGAGCCTTGGGCCCTGTGGACGTGGGCCCCGGAAAACATAGCAGACGACAGAACGGATGATCCGCGCAAGCCGGCGCTGCGCGCCAGCGGATCCGTGGCATTTCCTCTGGTCAGCCCATCGGGGCTGAGATGGAGACATGTAAACAACCAGATTCTCATTCTCCACCCACAGTGGAGGATCAGGAGGTAGAAGGTGTTGAAGAAACTAGGTCTCGCTATGCTGGGCCTCACACTCTCGGCCGGGCTGAATGCCCAACCCACCAAGGTGCACAAGGTCGCCTACATCGCCCGGGCTCAGGCCGATTCCTTTGCGGCCTGGCTGGCCAACTCGGTCCAGGATGAGGCCAAGAAGTACAAGGACATCAGCCTGAAGGTCTTCGACGGCCAGGCCAACGACGACACCGAGAACTCCCTGATCGAGAACGCGATCACCAACAAGTTCGACGTGATCATCATCCAGCCGAACAACGGTGAATCGCAGCGGCCCTATGCCGTCAAGGTCGTCAAGGCCGGCATCTTCTGCATCACCACCAATGCCCGCATCGCCGGGATCGCCGGCGCCTCCTCCGTGGACGCCGACCCCTACACGCAGGCCGCGGTCAACGCCCGCCTGGCCCTCAAGCAGATTCCCCAGAACGCCAAGGTGGTCGTGCTCGATGGCCCTCCGGGAAACTTCCACGCCGATTCCCGCCGGGTGAGCTGGCAGAAGGAATTCTTCGCCAAGCGCCCCGACGTCAAGATCGTCGGCGAGCAGATCGCCAACTGGAACAAGGATGAGGCCATGAACTTCATGGAGGACTGGGTCCAGGCCAATCCCAAGATCGACGCCATCGTGTCCATGAACGACAATATGGCCGCCGGTGCCCTGGAAGTCGTGAAGAACAACCCCAAGTACAAGGGCATCTTCTCCTACGGTGTCGATGGCACCGCCGAGGCCTGCCTGCTCATCAAGAACGGCCAGATGACCTCCACCTGCCTCCAGAGCGCCTACGCCCTGGCCGAGAAGCTCATGGACACCACCGAGAAGCTGGTCAACGGCAAGTCCGGCCAGATCAACGTCGACATCGACGCCCCCCTGGTCACCAAGGCCAACGTCGACGGCTACATCGCCATGCACAAGAAGGCCGGCGCCATCAAGTAGGACGCGCCCGTCCCAGGAAGGGGTGCGTGCCCTGCAAGGGGCATGCACCCCGCATGATTCTCCCACTGAGGTCCCCATGGATTCATACAAGCTTCAGGTCCAAGCCATCAGCAAGTCGTTCCCTGGTGTCCTGGCCTTGGACGGCATCAGCCTGACCGCCCGCAAGGGATCGGTCCTCGTGCTCTGCGGAGAGAACGGGGCCGGGAAGTCCACCCTGATGAAGATCATCAATGGCGTCTACCAGCCGGATCGCGGCGCGATCCTGATCGACGGCAAGCAGGTGCACATCCGGAACCCCATCCAGGCCCGCGCCCTGGGGATCTCCATGATCTTCCAGGAACTCAACTACATTCCCGAGATGACCGTCGAGGAAAGCCTGTTCTGCGGCCGGCTGCCCGTGAAGTTCGGCCGCGTGGACTGGAAGACGGTCCGCGCGAAGACGCTCGAACTCCTGGCGCAGGAGCACCTGCCCTACTCGCCGACGATGAAGATGAAGGACCTGTCCGTTTCCGATATCCAGATGCTGGAGATCCTCAAGGCCATCTCCAACGATGCGAGCATCCTCATCATGGATGAGCCCACATCGGCGATCACCGACCGCGAGGTGGAGCGGCTCTTCGAGAAGATCGCCGAGCTCAAGGCCCGCGGCACCGCCATCATCTACATCTCCCACAAGATGGACGAGATCTTCCGGATCGCCGACGACATCACCATCCTGCGCGACGGCCGTATGGTCGATTCCAGGCCGCGCGCGGAACTGGACATCGACCAGGTCATCGCCCTGATGGTCGGCCGCAAGCTCGAGAACAACTACCCCAAGCGCCCGATCCCGATCGGGGCGGAAGCGCTGCGCGTGGACCACCTGGACACGCCGGGCGTCTTCCATGACATCAGCTTCTCCGCCCGCGCGGGGGAGATCGTGGGCTTCGCCGGGTTGATGGGCGCGGGCCGCACCGAGGTCATGCGCGCCCTGTTCGGCCTGGATCCGTACGGGTCCGGCCAGATCGAGATCGGCGGCAAGCCGGTGGTGATCCGCTCCGTGAAGGACAGCATCGCCGCGAAACTGGTGATGATGACCGAGGACCGGCGCCGCTACGGCCTGGTCGCGGTCCGCAGCATCAGCGAGAACGTCACCCTTTCCAGCCTGCGCCGGTTCATCTTCCACGGCTGGCTGCACAAGGGCAAGGAGAAGAAGGTGGTCACCGATATCTGCGGCCGGCTGAGCGTGAAGGCCCCCTCGGTGAACACCGCCGTCGAGGCGCTGAGCGGGGGCAACCAGCAGAAGGTGGTCCTCGCCAAGTGGATGCTCAACGATCCGGACGTCCTGATCATGGACGAGCCGACCCGGGGCATCGATGTGGGGGCGAAATACGAGATCTACAAACTGATGGGCGACCTGGCGGCCGAAGGCAAGGCCCTGGTCATCGTGTCGTCCGAACTGCCAGAGCTGATCGGCATGTGCGACAGGATTTACGTGATGTGCAAAGGCGAAATCGCGGGCGAACTGAGCCGCGACCAATTCACACAGGAGGCGATTATGCGTTTGGCCACGGGCATCGAGAAGATGGCGAGGGAGGCATCGTGAGCAGCATCAACAGGGCCAGGGCCACCTGGGCGACGATCACCCGAAGCTACAGCATTTATCTAGTCCTTATCGTGCTCCTGGTCATAAGCTCGGTCATCAATCCGAATTTCTTTTCGGGCACGAACCTGTCCAATGTCACCCGGCAGATTTCGGTCACGACCATCCTGGCCTTCGGCGAAACCATCCTCATCATCTGCGGCCTCCTGGACCTGTCGTCCGGATCCGTGCTTGCCCTCTCCGGCCTCCTGTCGGTCGCGTGCTTCAAGGCGACCGGATCCATGCCCCTGGCCTTCGGCGTCGCCATCGCCGTGGCGATGCTCTGCAACCTCCTGAGCGCCCTGATGGTGACCCGGTTCGCCGCGCCCTCGTTCATCGCCACGCTGGCCATGCAGGAGATGGCCCGGGGCGCCGCCCTGCTGTTCTCCAAGGGCCAGAACATCTACCAGATCGGCGAATACGTCAAGCTGGGGCAGGGCTCCCTGGGCTTCATGCCCATTCCGCTCCTGTTCCTGCTCGGGCTGTTCGGCATGACCTGGTACATCCTCAAGAACACCTGCTTCGGCCGCTCGCTCTATGCCATCGGCGGCAACCAGGAGGCCGCCAAGGCTTCCGGGATCGACGTGAACCGCACCAAGATCATGGCCTTCCTGGTCAACGGCCTGCTGGTCGGCATCGCCGGCGTGCTGTTCATGTCGCGCGTGAATGCGGGCCTGCCCAACGGGGCCGTCAACTATGAGTTCCAGGGGCTCACCTCCTCGATCATCGGTGGCACCAGCTTCTCGGGTGGCATCGGCACCGCCGGCGGGACCGTGGTCGGCGCCTTCATCGTCGGCTTCCTCAACAACATCATGAATCTGGCCAACATCAATTCGTACATGCAGCAGATCGCCCGCGGAGCTATCATTTCGCTGGCCGTTATCTACGACATCTGGACCAAGAATAGGAGGACCAGGAGCCTCGTGCAGAGCGTCACGAAGTAGGTCCCGGCGGCGCGTGTCGCTGTCCTGTTTCTCCTGGGAGTGCAATGCAGAACAAGCTGGTAAGGCTCGTAGATATAGCCCAAAAGGCGGGGGTCTCGATCACGACCGTCTCGCACGTGATCAATAAGACGCGGTATGTCAAACAAGAGACCCGCGAGCTGGTGCTCAACGTCCTCGACGAGCTGAACTACTACATCAAGAAGCCGAAAAGCCGCCCCAGTGTGTCCAGGTTCATCGGCGTGATCGTCGCGGATATCACCGAGGACTACTACATTTCCATCGTCAAGGCGATCGAGACCTACGCGTCGGAGCAGGGTTTCTCCATCCTGCTCTGCGATTCGGAACACGACGCCGAAAAGGAAAAGCGCAACATTAAGAACATCCTGGACCGGGGCGTGGGCGGGCTCATCATTTCGCCCATCAATTCCGAGAAATACCCCAAGGAGATCCGGGAGGCCCAGATCCCCGTCGTGTTCGTCGACCGCACCTACAGCGAACACGACAAGGTCTTCGTCGGCATCAACAATTTCGAAAGCGGGTGCATCGGCACCCGCTACCTGGCGGGGAAGGGCTGCAGGACCATCGGCTTCATCGGCTATGCCGAGACCGTCTACACGGCCCACCAGCGGTCCGTCGGCTACCAGGACTGTCTCAAGGAGCTGCTGCCCGACTGCCAGCCCAGCGTCCTCACGCTGAACTACCGGCAGGAGGACTCCAACAAGCTGATCCGGGAATTCGTGGCCAGGGTCCGTCCCGATGGGGTGCTTTGCGCCACCTCCGATGTCTGCTACCAGCTGATCGGCAGCCTCGAAGAGATGGGCATCAGCATCCCGAACCAGATCAAGATCGTCACCTACGACGACAACAAATGGCTCGATTACCTCAAGTTCCCCGTCTCGGTCATCACCCAGCCCACCTCCGAGATCGGCTTCACCGCGATCGATCAGCTGGTGCGGATGATCCTCCGCCCCAAGGAACGCAAGAAGATCGCCATGAACGTGTTCCTGGAAACGGGGTTCATCGACAGATTATGACTTATACATACAACCATCGGAGGTTCCAATGCAGGCGGTCATACTGAAAGAGAAGAACAAAATCGTGCTCGAGGATTTCCAGGCCGGGGAGATCCTTGGGGCCGATGACGTGCGGATTGCCATCAAGAACGTGGGCATCTGCGGAAGCGACGTCCACTACTTCCAGCACGGCAGCATCGGCGACTTCGTCGTCCGGGAGCCCATGGTCCTGGGCCACGAGGCGAGCGGCGTGATCGTCGAGGTGGGATCCGGAGTCCAGCACCTGAAGGTGGGCGACCGGGTCTGCATGGAGCCCGGCATTCCCGCCCAGGGCAGCCCCTCGACCCTCGCCGGACGCTACAACCTGGATCCCGAGGTCCGGTTCTGGGCCACGCCCCCGTACCACGGCTGCATGCGGGAATCGGTCGTCCATCCCGCCAACTTCACCTTCAAGCTCCCCGACGAGGTGTCCCTGGAAGAAGGCGCGCTGGTCGAGCCCCTGGCCATCGGCGTCTACTCGGCCCACACCGCCGGCATTCAGCCTGGGGACGTGGCCCTGGTCTTCGGATCGGGCACCATCGGCATCGTCACCGCCCTGGCCGCGCTGGCCTCGGGCTGCTCCAAGGTGCTGCTGGTGGACGTGAAGGAGCGCAAGCTGGAGATCGTCCGGCAGCACTTCTCCGAGAACATCATCTGCGTCAATTCGGCCCGGGAATCCCTGGAGGACGCGGTCTCCGCCCTGGCCCCCGAAGGCGCGGACATCGTGTTCGAGGCGAGCGGCAGCGCGGCGGTCATCGGCAGCTTCGTCCGCTACCTGCGCCCTGGCGGCCGGGCCGTGATGATCGGCATGCCGGCCGCGCCCGCGCCGTTCGACGTGGTCGCCGCGCAGGTGAAGGAGATCGAGATCCGGCACATCTTCCGCTACCGGAACATGTATCCCCGGACCATCAAGCTGATCGCCTCCGGCACCCTGAAGGTCAAGCCGCTGATCACGCACCACTTCGAATTCAGCGACGCGCTGAAGGCGTTCGACTTCGCCGCCGGCATGCCCGACGACGCCATCAAGATCATGGTGAACCTGTAGGAACGACGGGGCGGGTCCGCTCCCGGCGACCCCAGGCGGCCTCAGACGGCCCCAGACGGCCCCAGGCTGGTCCCGGCTGCACCCGCAGCCGGGACCCTCAAGTTCCGGATCCAACCTGGGGCCGGTTCCGGCGATAATGCAGTTTCACCCCTCAGCGCAGCACCTTTTCGTGGAGATCGTCATGACCGCAACCCGCACCGTCCTGGGCATCGACGCGAGCACCCAGAGCCTGAGCGCTGTCCTGCTGGACAGCGCCGGGGCCATGCTATGGCAGCACTCCCTGGCCTATCGGGAGGACCCCCGCCTGCTGGGCGCGGGGTTCGAGCATGACACGATGATCATCCCGGCCCGGGAGGCCGGAGAGGCCGAGCAGCCGCCGCTCCTGTTCATCGCCGCGCTGGAGGCCCTGTTCCAGGACCTCCAGGCCAGCGGCCAGGACCTGGCGGCCATCGCCGCCATCAACACCTCCGGCCAGCAGCATGGCCATGTGTACCTCAACGGCCAGGCCGAAGCCGCCTTCGCCGGACTGCGCGGGGCCGCCGACCCGGGGGCCGATCTGGTGGGCCTGCTGCGCGGCGGGTTCGCCTACGGCGGGGCCCCCATCTGGAAGACCGCCAACACCCAGGCCGAGGCGGCGCACATCCGCGCCGCCGTCGGCGGCCAGGCGGCGATCATCGCCCGCACCGGCAGCGACATCCCCCTGCGCTTTTCCGCCAACGTGCACCGCAAGCTGGCCGTGCGCTACCCCGAGGCCTACGCGGCCACCCGGCACATCCTGCAGATCTCCAGCCTCGTCCCCGCCATCCTGGCCGGTGACTGCACCCTGCCCCTGGATTTCGGCAACGCCTGCGGCACCGGCCTCATGAACTACCGGGAACGGGCCTGGGACGCCACGGTGCTGGAGGCGGTGGCCGGGGACCTGCCCGGCGGCGCCGCGGCCCTGGCGGCCAAGCTTCCGGCCCTGGCCCATCCCCTGGCCGTGATCGGCAGCGCGGCCCAGTATTTCCAGCGCCGGTTCGGGCTGGCGGCGGACTGCCGGATCATCGCCGGATCCGGCGACAATCCCCAGTCCAAGGTCCTGGCCAGCGGCGATCTGCTGAGCCTGGGCACCAGTTTCGTCTACATGATCTCCAGCCCGGACGGCGGCGTCGACGCCCAGGGCACCGCCAATGCCATGTATGACGGCCTGGGCCGGCCCTTCAACTTCGCCTGCCGCACCAACGGCGCCCTGGCCTGGGACCGGCTCCGGCTCAGGCACGGCGTGGGGGCCAAGGACTACGCCGCCTGCGACGCGGCCCTGGCCGGGGTCGCCGCCGGCAGCCTGCTGCGGTTCTGGCACCCGGACACCGAATCCTTCCCGGTGGTGGCCGCCTGCGCCGAACCGGTGCGCCTGGACTCCGGGCCGGCCGGATTCGCGGGCGACTATGCGGCGGTGGTGGACAGCTCCCTGGGCCTGCTCTACCGCTATGGCCGGAAGATCGCCGGGGCCGGCACCCCCGGAGAGGCCATGAGCATCTGCGGCGGCCCCTCCACCAGCCTCGGCATCATGGGCCGGATCGCCGCCATCTGGAACCGCCCCGCAGTCCAGGCCGGCCAGGCCGGCGCTGCCCTCGGCGCGGCCGTGGCAGCGGCCGTGGCGCTGGCCCCCGAATCCGGACGCGAAGCCCTGGCGGAAAGCCTGCGCCAGACCCTGTTCGCCGGAAAGCCGGTGGTCCAACCGGATCCGGCCCTGGTCGACGCGTACCACCGGCCCGGGGGCTACCTGGACCGCATGGAGACGGCCTTCGAGCAGCTGCGCGGCTGAGGCTCTGGCCGAACCGCCGGGAGGCAAGGGAAAGGAACGGGAACGCGCCGCGGCGCGCTCCCGTTCCTTGCTTTCCTGGGTTCCGACTCGGGGAAACCCCAACTACGGTGTACCCAGGGGCAAAGTAGCCAGAAGGCGTGTCACTTATGGGTTTAGGGAGGGTGCCCGGTTGGGGTAGACCCTATCATGGCGTCAGGGGGACGTCCTTGGGGTGTATGGATAGAGTCTGGCTTTGCCTTTCCTGGCACTGCTTCGCCGGAGTCCAAGACCTCAGCCCTACAGATGGCCCCCATTGCACTTTTGTTGGGTTACCCCCGGATACCAGTGATTGTGCCGCGACGGCGCAGCATTACTTCCCTACTGCAGATTGACGCCAGCAGATCGAACTGGACCCAACATGACTCCGTCTGGGCCGAAAACGAGCATGTAAGCCTGAGAATCTGTACTAAAAATGGTCGCACGGGCCCATGTCCAGGTGAGATGGAGATTGCCCACGCCGTCTAGGGAATAGCTGCTGGGCCGGCCCATAACCGCAATGGCTTCAGCCTTGGTTGTAACGCCAGGCTTGAATTGGGCGACTGCCTCCGGGTTGACCTTATGGCCGGAGACGGCACATCCGACGCTCCCCAGAGCAATCAGGCATGGAACGAGAAGGATAGATTTCATGATGGCTCCAGATAGTAGGGGATAACCGATTATAATCATCTCCTGATCCAACTGTCTACAATCCATAGGCATTCACGCCCTGGCGCAAGGTAGGGGTCACCGCACCGAACGAGAATTTACGTACGTTAAGATTGGCTCATGGAGAGTGGTGGCCCTGGGCAACCTGGCTGCTGAGGCTCCAGACATAGTCGCCCGTGAGGTTACCGATGAACGCCGACACTTTGGACGCACCACAGCGAGCCGGTCTAATCTTCGACTGTGAACGTTGCGGTAAACCAATTGAATTCGCTGCAGCTTTGCTCTTTTCTCCACCGAACGCGGAGATGGTGCGCAAACACCATGTCTGTGGGGAATGCTATGAAATTATCATTAATGATTTTAGGACCATTAAGCAAAAGGGGTTGTAGCCCCATGCCCATGGTGAACGGCGGATAGGTTAGAGGAACCCACCGGCGGCAGGTTAAGATGGATGGCCAAGAATGACCAGGCCAATTTAGATCGCGATTGTCATTCTTGGCCACCAGTTCTAGGCTTGGCCAAGAAGGGTATACCCATATCGTCCGTCGCACTCGTCCCCGGAAGGCCACCGCGATTGAATGATATTTTCATAATGCGTGCAATTTCCCGTTTGGTGATGCGATCTCATACTGATTCCGGGCCCGGCGCCCTCCTGAGGCAAGCATGCGGATCGGAATGCTAATTTTCCCGATGCTGGAAGAGTTGGACCTAGTGGGTCCCTGGGAGATGGTTTCCATGTGGTCCCAGCAGCCGGGCGGTCCGGAGGTCCGATTGCTGGTGGCTCAGTCGCAGGATCCGGTGGTCTGCGCCAAGGGCCTGTCACTGAATCCGCACGTCACGTTCGAAACGTGTCCGGAGCTGGACGTGCTCGTGGTGCCTGGAGGGCAGGGCACCCGCACCGAGGTGGACAATCCTGTGCTGGTGGATTTTATCCGCCGCCAAGCCCCAGGTTGTCAGGCCATCCTCTCGGTTTGTACCGGCGCTTTCCTGCTGCACCGGGCCGGCCTGCTCTCCGGCAAGCGGGCCACCACCCATTGGGCTTCCCTGGACCGCCTGCGCACCCTGGGCGATGTGGAGGTGGTGGAGGAGCGGTGGGTCCGGGATGGCCGGATCTGGACCGCCGCAGGGGTATCTGCCGGCATCGACCTCGCCCTCGCCTACATCGCCGATGCCGCCGGAGAAGACGTCGCGGGGCGGGTGCAGTTGGCCGCGGAGTATTTCCCGAACCACCGGATCCACGGAGAAGCCTCGCGCCACCCCCAGGCGCCCCGCTACGTCAGGTCGAATGCGCCCTGAGAGTCCGGTACGTAATGATGAATATTTCTTAGTGTAGGTAAATTTCCATTTGGTGCTGTGACCCCTGCTTGGCGGCTCATGAGTGGAAATTCCAGGATGGACCCCTTGAAATGTCCAACTTCTACTGCCCCCCCGGCAGAGCCGGGGGGCTCCTGGTTTTGCTCGTTCCCCAGAATGCGAGGTAGCGATAGTCTGATTAGTTATTAGATTAAGACCATTTACCCATATCCGAGTCCTACGCAGAGCCGTCCATAGCAGAACGTCTGTCTCCCTAATCCTTGGCACCAAACATGGTGGCGGCATGATAAAATGCGCCAACATCATCTAATTGAGGCGCTCATGAATCTCAGGCCAGTCCTTGCTACGGCGTTGCTGGGTCTCTGGGCGTTACCGGCCTCAGCTGAGGTCTACATGGGCCTGATCACGCCCATGACCCTCGGTGAGATTCGAACCAAGTTCCCCGGTGCCTCGCTCCGTAACGTTCCAGCCGCTTGGGTCAAGGAAGGTGAGGCCCTATACTCCCTCACGGGGGCCGGGATCGCTGGGACGATCATGCTTAAGCTCACGGATTATCGCCCTACCTACAAGAAGGATCTCCTGGAGCTTCCCGCTACGGAGGAAAATGCCCAGCGGATACAGGAATACCAGACCGAGATTGACAAGTCCGATGATGGTTCTCTCTTCATCGGGATCTGGGACTGGGTTCGCTGGATCCCTGACTCACCATTACCCGTCCAGCGGCTCATCACCCGCTTCGGGAAAGCGGACAAGAAGGGCTTCGATGCCAATGACTTCAAACCCTACCTCTTCTGGTCCGGGCGCCG
>Ga0302275_10006673_pt1 | contig 10882 bp, 21 predicted proteins | sample III_Bog_N2_2_FD_200229 | JGI IMG/M metagenome (GOLD analysis project Ga0302275, IMG submission 200229) | Peat permafrost microbial communities from Stordalen Mire near Abisko, Sweden - III_Bog_N2_2 | ecosystem: Environmental > Terrestrial > Soil > Wetlands > Peat | place: Sweden: Abisko... | reverse complement strand
TCGACCATGTCGCGCATCTTTCCCCGGCATCGTGGGAAGAGGTGCTCGATACTGTCCAAGCGCTGACGGTAGATGCACATGGCCACAAGTCATTCGTCATCGACACCAGCGACTCACTGGAGCGCCTGCTGCACGACTACCTTGTTCGCAAGGCTAACTCGCCAAAGATTCAGTCGATCGAGGACGTTGGTGGGGGCTGGCAGAAAGGCTACAAGGCGGCGGAACAGGAGCTTTCTGTTCTTCTCCAAAAACTCGATCTGCTTCGCGCTCGCCAGAATATGTCGATCGTCATCCTCTCCCATGTTGAAATCAAAAACTTCATGTCGCCAGACGGCACCGCATGGGATCGCTACCAACTCAAAGGACACAAGTTCTTTACAGCTCTCCTGCGCGAATGGCCAGACGCCTGCCTATTCGCCACCTATGAGGTCTTTAAAATGAAGGAAGGACGCAGCGAGAAGGCTATCGCCGGGGATCGCGTGATCCACACCAACTGGAGCCCTGCATGGGAAGCCAAGAATCGCCTTGGATTGCCTGATGTGCTTCCATTGGATTACGAAGTTTTCATCAGGGAGGTTGAAAAAAACAGCCCTCCATCGCTTCGTAAAAAATTCCTCGAACTGCTCGAAACATCCACGCTGGATGCCGAGACGAGGAAAGCATGGGTTAAAACCCCAATTGAGCAAGTTGCCCCTGATCGTATCAGGGCAGGAATCGCGAAGCTGGAAAATCTCCAGCCAGCGAAAAAGTAAACACCCAACAATAAGGAAAACAGACACATGAACCAGCACGGTTATTTAGATAAGGCGGGCGATTTTGTCGTCCGCGTCGAGCCACGATTTGACTCGTGGTTCACTAAATCCAAGGAAAAAGGAACCCTTGGAATCCGCCTCACACTCGTCGTCGATGAAGGCCCTGAAGAGGGCGCAAAGGCGGAATACTACGGCTGGCTCACCCCGGCAGCAGAAGACCGTACCCTTGCCACCTTCGCCAAGGTATTTGGTGACATCTGGGACATCGATAATATCGACGCCCTGATTGGTGAGAGGGCTCGCATCTCCGTCGAGCTAGAGGAGTATGACGGCAAGCTCCGGGCTAAGGTCAATTGGCTCAACCCGCTCAATGGAGGAGGAAACTCTGCCCCAGAGGGAAAGGAAGTTGAGGGCCTGCTGGCACGCCTGCGGAGCAAGAGCAAGGCCATCACCAGTAAAGTACTCGAGGATGAAGGGAAGCCAGTGGAACGGGACGGAAAGAAGCCATCTGTAGCAACAGAGGAAGACCCGGAGATTCCATTTTAACATTGACTAGTTCCATTCTGGCTCTAATCTCCGCGCATGAAAACTTGCTTCAAATGTAAATTGTCTTTGGACATTTTTCAGTTCTATAAACACTCGAAAATGGGTGATGGACACCTAAATAAGTGCAAGCAATGCACAATACAGGACACTGAAGAAAGAAGGAAGCGTCTGGAGATGGAGCCGGGATGGGCTCTTGCGGAGCGGGAGAGACACAGGAAAAAGGCGGCCAAGCAGCGCCTAAATAAAACCGCCAGTAAAAGCAATCCAGAAACAAATAAGTTATGGATTAAAAGAAACCAGCATAAGAGAAGGGCGCACAACGTAGTTTCTAATGCCCTGCGCGATGGACGACTACACCGCCACCCATGCTGCATATGCGGCAATAAAGCCCAAGCCCATCACGAGGATTATTCCAAGCCACTGGAGGTAATCTGGTTCTGCCCAAAACATCACGGACAACACCACGCATCACAACGAGATCAAGAAGTTATGAAAAAACTAACCAATCAATAATATGGGAGCCACCGTCACAAAACGAGAGGCTTCCCTTGAATCAAAATATCCTTGCCGTGATTGCGAGCGCGTAATCACGGCAAGGAGGTTCAGGAAGGAGTACAAGTCTATTACGCCGACAGACACCGAGACCCACTACTGACAACCTATCGTTGCTCAGAGTGCTTCGACGATCGCCTTCAATCATTTCACCATTGAAAATCGCAGAGAAAATAATTCAAAAGGCAATCACAAGTTGTCTTGATAGGCTGGGGATTCCCCACATCTGTCCGCCGATGTACATGCGATCAACCCTCCCGGTTGGTTGGCCTGACCTCACGTTCGTTGTGAAGGGAATCCCTTATGCCGTCGAAGTCAAAACAGCCGTAGGTAAGCGCAGTAAAGAGCAAATCGAGATGCACGAGCGCCTATCGCGCAACGGCTGGCATGTTCACACCGTCCGATCTCTCGATGAATTTCTGAAAGTCATCAACCCTTGACATCCTCCCCGGCCTGAAGGCGCGGGGATTCCAAGAATACAAATATGCTAGACATTTGCAGAGCTAGGTTGGTTGACACTTCGACGAGCATTGCGCGCCGAGGCCGAAGCCTTGGCGTGACTGATATGCTCTCCATGTCCTTTAACCGGCTGTCCACCGGCAAATTGAAGAATGTTTTTCGCGGCATTCTGATCTCTGTCCAAATGCTCGCCGCAGTTTTCGCATTTGAACTCGCGCACTTCCAAACCAAGGCTGCTGTGTATGTATCCGCAGGAATTGCACCGCCTGCTGCTTGGGAAGAATCTGTCTGCTACGCGCAACTCGCGGCCATACCAGGCACACTTGTAAGTCAGCATCGAACGGAACTGCCCAAAGCTGGCGCAACTGATATGCTTTGCGAGTTTGTGGTTCTTGACCATGCCGCGCACGTTCAAGTCCTCGATTGCCAGAACATCGAACCGGCGCACCAAATCTGTGGTGAGCTTGTCCAGTGTGTCCTTCCGGCAGTTGGCGATCTTGGCGTGCAAACGAGCCACTTTCAACCGCTGCTGATTCCAACGGCCGCTGCCCTTGATGCGACGGGCGAGAACCCGTTGCAATCTCGCCAGCCTTGCGGCGTGGCGGGCAGTGTGGCGTGGGTTGGCTATTCGAGTGCCGTCACTCAAGGTTGCCAAACGGCTAATTCCAAGGTCAATCCCGACCTTGCTTCCAGTCTTGGGGAGCGCGGCCTTGGCTGGTTCGTCCAGACAAAGACTCACGAAATAGCGTCCATCCCTGCCCTTGGTTATCGTGCAGGTAGTAGGCTCGCTCGCGAAACCGCGACTCCATTTGACATGAAGCCGACCGACTTTGGAAATTGTGAGGTTGCGGTTTTCCGCATCCCATTTGAAACCGCCAGAATGATATTCGGCGGATTGCTTGCCGTGCTTGGAAGCAAACCTTGGATAGGCTGTCCGCTTGGCAAAGAAATTGGAGAACGCAGTTTGCAAGTGCCGCAATGCCTGCTGCTGTGGGATGCTGGACGATTCACGCAGAAAAGCAAACTCGCCGGTATTACGATGTTTAGTCCAAGCCGCGCTGCTGGCGTTGTAATTGACCGGCTTGCCGTCTTTGAAGCTGTCCGTGCGGAGGCGCAAGGCAAAATTGTAGGCGTGCCTGACACAGCCGAACTCCCGCGCCAGTTGCCGCGCTTGGCGGTCTGTCGGGTAGCATCGGAATGTCATGCGAACTTTCACTTGCAAGAATCTACTCCGTCTTGTAAGGTTTGTCCAATGCTAATTTCAACCCATAAATAAATCCAATGAACCCAAATAAAAACCCCACACAATGCGAAGCTATCCTCAACTTCCTCCAGAATGGCCATGTCCTGACCGCGCTGGATGCCCTACAGCTCTTCGGATGCTTCCGCCTGGCGTCTCGTATCCACGAACTCAACAAACTCCCGGGAGTGACCATTGAGAGCAAGAAGGTTGAAGGTGAGAATGGCAAGCACTGGAATGAATACAGGATTACTGCGTGAACTACTTCCAGCACCACATCGGAGACTATCGCAGGGACACTAGTCACCTCTCCCTGCTTGAGCATGGCGTTTACCGCCAGCTACTCGATTGGTACTACCTTGACGAGAAACCAATACCCGCCGAAACCCAAGTGGTTTATCGTCGGTTATCGGCAAAAACCGAGTCGGATCAGGCCGCTGTTGATGCGGTGCTCGCTGACTTCTTTCGACCCACCAAAGAGGGATGGAAGCACAAGAAATGCGAAGAGGTTATCGAGGAGTATCACAAAAACTCTGAAAAAAATAAGGAAAATGGGAAAAAAGGAGGCCGTCCTCCAAAAGAGAAAAATAACCCACAAGAAACCCAGTCGGTTATTGTTGGGTTGCCAGAACAAACCGAATCAAAAGGCAACCAAGAACCATTAACCAATAAACCAGAAACCAAAGAACCACAAACCAGTCTACCCCCTAAGCCCCCAAGGGGGCGAGAGAGTGACTTCGAGACTTTTTGGGCGGCATACCCCCGAAAGGTTGGAAAGGATGCGGCTCGCCGCTGTTGGATGAAAAAGAAGAACCTTCCGCCTGTTGAGAATGTTCTGGCTGCTGTGAAGAAGCAGGTGAGGTCTCAAGAGTGGCAGCGCGATAGCGGACAGTTCATCCCTCACCCGGCAACTTGGATCAATCAAGGTCGATGGGACGATGGCGGAATGGACTACCAAGCGCTCTCGGGCAAGCCTCAGCGGGCCGCATCACCACCAGCCCCACAGGGGCCTTCGGTTGAAGAGCAACGCGAGGCGCTGGCGCAGGAGTGGTTTAACAAACAAACATTCGCCTCCGCTCCGCTTCCTCACAAAGATTGGCCACCAGAGCTCAAAAAACAGTATGAGGATTATCTGGCCGCCGAGATGGCTGAAGCATTTGCAAAAATCCGCCGATCATGAGTAGAAAACTCGACGCTGTAAAAAACCTTGCCCTCCACCCCGGAACCGAAGAAACGGAGTGGCAAGCTGCTGCGATTGCATATTTCCGAATCCTCCGGGCCAATGGTGGCAAGGAGCCAGTTGATAAACCGCAGGGCGTTCGCATGGAGCATCCCATGCACCACAATCCAAAACCGTGGTATCCGTTTGGAAGGTCGTCAGCACAGGAGGACGCGGAAGCGCGACGGGATAGCGAGTTCTATAGGTCGGAAGAATATCAACGCCAAAGAGCGGAGAATGCATTTTCAATGCCATTCGCAGAAAAATGGCATGACGATGTATGACAAGGAAAGACTACGTCACAAGCCAATGATTTCAACGATGCCTTAATGAGGGCGGCCCAGCAGGCTCAGGCCCATGGATGGCCATTCAATGAAGAAATTTACCGTCGCGCAAATGGCGGTTAAAAATAATTGAAAATAGTTGTTGCCATTCAAACCCAAGCGACTATCTTAAATCTCGAACGAGGGAAACCTCACAACAACACACTAAGGACACAACATCATGAACGGAAATACCTCAAACATCTACACCAGCAATGGACAGCCCCACCGCACCAATGTCGCGGAATGGGATCGCAAAATGGCTCGCGAGAAGATCGCCAAGCGTGCTCAGGAAGCCGCAGCCCGGGCCAACAAATTCAGGAGCTAATCACTTTCTCCATGATGCACAGGGTCGCCCCCTGTTCTCCAAAATAGCGTGACAGCCGGGAAAGTACCGGCACTAATTTCAATCAATAAATCCAATGAGCAGATCAGTATCACACCACCCATACGCCATTGCAAAGGCGTACCTTTTGTTTGACCCGGACGACCATGAAGACTGGACGGTCTTTCTGGATTACATTCGTGATGTTTTCACAGGAAAAGCTGGTCTTGAAATCAACATCGCGGGACAGAAGATCACCCATTTTCCAGCGATGGAAAAAGTGGATTCATGGGCCGACCGCGAGGCGCATGTCATCCTTCGGGGAGGGCTTTCAGAAATCTCAATGAATGAATACGGCGGGCTTGTCTGTATCTCGCTGGCCCCGATCGACCCGGACGACACCCATCACGTCATGGCATGCCATCACGCCGGGGCTGCGTTCCAAGCATTCATGCTGGCAGCATTCCCTGCAACCTCTTTGAAAAAAGTAGGAACTTTTTCAAGTGGCGAGGAAGTTTTCACGCGGATCAACCCAGAGCCACCAGTGGTCGCTCCACAACAACAAGACGCATGAGTAAACGCGATACATCAACCGTGCTACTGGTACACAGCCAGCACATCCCAAAAGAGACCATTATGCCGAAAGGTGTGGAGGTCGCAGCGTGGCAGGAGATTCTGGAGCGATTACAGCCCCATGAGCACTTTGTCGGCTGCAACCCATTCACTGAGACGGGCAAGTCAAACAACCGCATCTGGGTGGCATCACAGCGCGGCAGGCCGTGTCCTGTGTTCGTATCAGCTCACACCAAAATCATCGACGCGGTGAAAAAAGTGCGGCAGTTGAATCGTATTTACCCGCGCTATATTGGATCGACCCCAATAGGAGGATTGTTCGAGGCTTCTGATGTGCCTGAATCCCCGGCAACCGAGGAAACCGGACTGTGAAAGCAACCAAATCCAAAATCATGGCCAAGATTGGCCGAAAGGGAGGACGAAGCAAATCCCCAATTAAACAGGCAACCGCCATCCTAAATGGACGTAAGGGAGGCAGGCCCAAGAAAAAGAAATGAGGCGATCACCATTAACTCGTAAGACACCCATGAAGCGAGTGTCTGACAAGATGAAGGTGAAAAACGCCGAGTACAAAAAACTCCGATTAATCTATCTCAATGAAAACCCTATCTGCGAAGCCTGTAAAGACTCACCAGCCCAAGAGCTTCACCATAAAAGTTCCCGGGGTATCAATCATAACAATACCGCCACTTTTTGCGCGACGTGTAGCGCCTGCCACCGCAAAATCCACAACCATCCAAGCTGGGCTAGAGAAAACGGATTCCTCGTACGAGCCTGAACGCGACCACTGCCTATGGGTTGGAGATCAGGACGGATTTATGCGAACAGAATGCGAGAACATCTTTTGCTTCGACGAGGAGTTTAATCCATCCATGCAATATCGCTATTGCCCCGGATGCAGTAAACCGATTTGTGTGACATCGCAAGACCACGAACCAGACATCGACTAAATGAGCTTTCACCACACCAAATGCAAAGGCGAGATCATAAGGCGCGATCCATCTCCAGACGCCATTACGCGTGTTCTACGCGAGCGGACACACTGGTGCAATTGCTCCAACTGGAAGATTCAGCCAAATGGGTACTACAAAGTCTTCAGATATGGATTCTGGGAGGAGCTAGAGAGCGGTGAGGTAATGGAGGTTCAAAGAAGGAAAAAATAAAACTTGAAGACGCTTGGGATATGCCCATAGTCAAAACCATCAATCAATAAATATCATGCAACTATCACTATTAGACATTAGGGTCATCCTTCATTATTACTACTCCCCCGAGGGGGTGAAGTTTCCTGATGAATCTGCCGCCTCAATTGATTCGGAGAATGAATGGACAATCCAAGGATGCCTGTACTGTAATCTTATGAATTACACCATCTCGGAAAAGGGAATGGCATTTGTCGCGATGTTGCTTAATACGCCCATTCCCCAGATGGGATTTGTTGATCCAAGAAACCAATCTGTAGTCAAAATCATCAATCCATAAATCTCATGAACCCGCTGATCCTCATCATTGTATGGCCGCTCATCTGGAATACCGTCATAGGGCCTATGCAAAAACCTGATCCAACGCCGAAGGCAAAGCCGACACCACCCAGCCATTCAAGGGCGATACCTACGCCTATTCCTACTCCTCGACCAACGCCGACACCCAAGCCAACGCCAACGCCAACTCCACCAAACATCCTAATCAAACAAGTCTGCCCGCCCGGAAACCCAACTCCTGCCACATCACGACTAACGCCGTTTTCACTATGAAACCAAAACTCTACAAATCCGTTGTCACCCTAGAAATCAGTTACAATACAAAAAATTATCCCCGCCGCTGGAACTGGGCGGATATTTTAGTGAGTTCGGGGATCGGATTCCATCATCCCGTAAAGGTCAGAGTCATCCCAACGCCAAGGAAGAAGAAGCAACACCGTTCAGCAACTAACCTAATAAAATGAAAATACTAACTGTAGCTGAATTTTGCGACAAACACGATGCCTGTGAGCGAGGCAGAGAATGGGCATTAAAGAAATGCTCCACCATGCAACAGGCATGGGATGAGGCAAGGCCCGATTGGGTCGTATGGATTGCCGCTAGAAATGGGGTATTGACCCACAAGGAGCTTATTCTTTTTGCTGTGTTCTGCGCTCGGCAGAATGAGCATCTACTGACTGACCAGAGGAGTAAAGACGCGATTACCATTGCGGAGAAATTTGCCAATGGAGAGGCAACGCAAGAAGATGCTGCGAGTGCTGCGAGTGATGCTGCGGGTGATGCTGCGGGTGCTGCGAGGGCTGCTGCGAGGGCTGCTGCGAGGGCTGCTGCGAGGGCTGCGAGTGCTGCGAGTGATGCTGCGAGTGCTGCTGCGAGGGCTGCTGCGAGTGCTGCTGCGAGTGCTGCGAGTGATGCTGCGAGGGATGCTGCGAGGGATGCTGCGAGGGATGCTATCCAAAAGAAACAAGCTGAATATCTGCAGAGGTTCACCTTTCCCAATTTCATGCCATGAACCCCTCACCCATCAAAGAAATGAGCTGCACCAAACTTACTAATCACGAGAAAAACGCCATCGCTGTATTGAAGAATATAGCTAAAGCATGGCCTAAATCACTTTGGCTGTTTTCTGGGGGTGGAACTCTTCATGTAATGAAAGTTGGCAAGAATGGCGGCAAGGTGGTGACGAATACCGGCGCATTCGACCCTGACTACTCAGTTGCGACTATCAACATAGAAAACGATGGAGGGGACTGGTAACATGACAACTGAAATCACGCCGGAGAAATGCCCGTTTTGCGGGTCAGCAAAGCGCAACGCCCTGCCAGCACCTAACGGAGCAATCCGATATGGGTGTGGATATTGGTCAGATGCTTATGATGAGCAATCCGATCTCTGCCGCGCCCTTGAGGCAAAGCAGAAGGCGGAAGCGGAGGTTGAAGTGTATAAGGATTTAGCAACCAAGGCATATAAGTCAGTAAGAATCACGCAATCACCAGAGATATACCCAAGAGGAGACTGGTTTCGGGAGATGCACGAGTTATTATTAAAAACAACCAACTAACCAGACAATGAGTGATAAAACGCCAAGGACTGAACGCGAGTTCCACGACATCCATATCAGACATGAGGTGGCGCACTTGCTCGCCTTCCGTGAGGCAAAATGCTTTAGCGAGAAACTAGAGTCAGAACTCGCCGCCGCAAACGAGCGAGCCGAGGCTTACAAGACCGTTGCTGAGGCGTTGCTACCATACATTGAGCATCTTATACCATGCCAAGCTTGGACTTATCCCGATGCAAAACCGAACCTTTGCACATGTGGGATGACGGCAGCAAAAGCAAAACTCGAAGCCCTCAACCAACTCAAAAAGGAGATCAAATGAACGACAAACAAGTAAAAGACCTCATGTGGTATTTAGATGCCATTTTAACCTGCCTGATTATTCTTATTTTAATAACGCTAAAGAGTCCCATGAGGCATACAATAGAGTATCTACTGAATACGCATCTTTAATAAACTAAACATTATATGAACAATTTACAAGAGGCTCTTGCCAAATTCAAGTTTCCCGCTTTTTACCATGAGGATGATCGCTGTATTTACGATGCGAAAGGAATGACCATCGTCGAGTTGATTCTTCCCCATGTGAAACAGGAGGATGAGCAGGAGTTCGTGGAGGCATTCACCGACTTCCTCAACCGCGCCAGCCAGCCGGAGAAGAGGGATGTTTATACGGTCGATAAAGAAACGGAATTGCTCTATCCGATCATCAGGAAAAACGGCGAGTTTTTTATGGCGATTCACTCAGGAGAAGATGACGCAAAGATCATCACAGACGAGCTTAACAGGCTCGCGGGAGTTCATCGCTCGGAGTTTATCTGCGAACGATGCCTACTTAGACAGGACGACACATTCCCCAAAAATCATGACTTCTAAAGAACCCCACATCCACATTGTAGGACACGAGAGTGACTACGACGACTCGCATGTCATCCATGAGACTGAGGATGACTTCTATTGCTACTCATCTCCCGACATCAACTTCTACAAGTTCTGTCCAGAATGCGGGGCGCTGAACAATACCAAGTTCAGGGGTAAGCGGTGGGATCGGTATCATCAGAGGAAAGCGAAGAAGCAGAAGCCTTATGTTCCGACCGGGAAAGAGGTGCCGATTTCCGAGATCAACCAGTTTGTTCAAAAAGACCAAGATCGAATCGGAAAGCAACTTGCAGAAGCCTTCTCAAGGCCGAGTCCATTCTTTAGGTGCATTGAGAGAGGGGAGCTGCCCGGAGGCATGGAGGGAAGGAAAATATGAAGGCTGCCATAATAGACCTGACTCAAGTCCTCAGAGAGATGCTCGACGAGTACCGGGAGCAGAGAAATTTCTATTGCGACATCCCAGACTGCTACGAGCAGTGCGTTCATCACCTGCATACCCAGAAGGGAATCATCAGGCGTTGTGCCAAGCACAAAGGTATGGATGTCATCGCAGTGCCGCACCTTCCGTCGTAAAGTAAGACATTGACACCTGTAGCCACGCAGGATAACGGTAGCTCTCGGGAATCAAGGGTACTCAAAACCCGTCAAGCATAAAAGTCAATCCATTAAATCATAACAGTGTGGCACCTCGAAAAAAAAAGACACCAGAACCCGATCAACAGGAGAGAAGGCTTGTCGTTTATGTGCCATCCACCAAGCATGGAGTACGCAATCCTGACGCCGAAGTAGATCAGCGCGTTGGTGCCGTGATAAAGCTCTTGCTCGAAGGTGAGCCTTATTCTGAAATCGTGTCGAAATGCAGCGAATGGTACGGGGTTTGCTCAAGGACGACAGATCGATACATCAAGGCTGGCAACGAGAAGATCAGGGAGGTTATGAAACATGAGATTAAATCAATCGCATCTATCAACATTA
>Ga0302275_10006662_pt1 | contig 10895 bp, 9 predicted proteins | sample III_Bog_N2_2_FD_200229 | JGI IMG/M metagenome (GOLD analysis project Ga0302275, IMG submission 200229) | Peat permafrost microbial communities from Stordalen Mire near Abisko, Sweden - III_Bog_N2_2 | ecosystem: Environmental > Terrestrial > Soil > Wetlands > Peat | place: Sweden: Abisko... | reverse complement strand
TTCTCTTACTCTCCCACCGGGATGGTGCGGATGATGTTTTGGCGTTGGCGTTTGATCAGGAGCATGACCACGCCTTTGGCGCGGCCGTCGGCTTCGGCGATGCGTTTGAAGTCGGCCGCCGCGTTCACCGCTTGTTGGTTGACTTCGAGGATGACGTCGCCGGCGCGGATATCGGTGTCTTCGGCGGCGGAGTTTTCATCCACGCCGGTGACCAGCAGTCCGGTGGGTCGGTCCAGGCCCAGGGCTTTGGCCTCCGTGCGTTCGACCGGGCGCAGGGCGATGCCGAGGACGGTTTGTTCGGCGTGGCGTTCGGGGCCGATTTGTCCGGCCTTGGCGGTTTTATCCAGGTCGCGTTGGCCGAGGGCGACCGGGACGGTCAGGACTTGTCCCTTGCGCCAGATGGAGAGCTTGGCCGATTCGCCCGGTTTGAGGGCGGCCACGCGGCGCAGCAGCATATTGGCGTCGTCAACGTTTTGTCCGGCCACATTGGTGATGACGTCGCCGGTTTGGACGCCGGCTTTTTGGGCCGGTTCGCCTTCCAGGACCGATGTCACCAGGGCGCCTTTGGTGTCTTTGAGGCCCAGCGCCTTGGCGGTGTTTTCGTCGATGTCCTGGATGGTCACGCCCAGCCAGCCGCGTTTGACGGTTTTATTTTCCCGCAGTTGTCCGATGACGTCTTTGGCCATGTTGCTGGGGATGGCGAAGCCGATGCCTTGGCCGGTGGCGATGATGGCGGAGTTGATGCCGACCACCTTGCCGTCCATGTTGATGAGCGGTCCGCCGGAGTTGCCGGGGTTGATGCTGGCGTCGGTCTGGATGAAGTTGTCGTAGGGGCCGGCGCCGATGACCCGGCCGGTGGCGCTGATGATGCCTTTGGTGACGGTGTTTTGCAGGCCGAAGGGGTTGCCGATGGCCAGCACCCATTCGCCGACTTTGGCCGCGTCGGAGTTGGCGAATTCCAAGAAATGCAGGCCGGTTTGGCCGTCGATTTTGATCAGCGCCAGGTCGGCTTCGGCGTCGCGGCCGATGACTTTGGCGGTGATGGGTTTGTCTTGACCGCTGATGGTGACTTTGACCTCGTCGGCCTCGTCGATGACGTGGTTGTTGGTGACGATGAAACCGTCCGCGGAGATGAAAAAGCCGCTGCCCGAGGCGTGTTGTTTGAAGGGTTTGCGGTTTTGCTGGCCGAAATAGCGGTCGAACTGGTCGAAGAAATCGTCCAGGGGCGGTTGTCCGGGAACGCGTTTATTGAAGAATTCCTGGCCCGGTTGTTGTCCTTTGACGGTTTTGACGGTGCTGATGTTGACCACGGCGGGTCCGGCCTGTTCCGCGAGTTTGGAGAAATCGAGCACCTGCGCCCGGGCCGGGCCGGCGCCGAGGATAAGCAGGCACAGGGCCAAAGCGGCGGCCAGGGAAAGCGGAAAACGTTTCATTTGGTTGCACTCCGAGGGGATTGAGCCGGTAGAATCGGCGCGGCGCGCACTATATCCCCGCGAACCCGGGATTGCAAACCGGGTTTGCGGGGAAAAGGGTACTTTCTTCGCCGGGCGTCAGCGCGCCGGGGAAGCGGCGAGCAGATTCCGGGGGATCTTGCGGTGGATTTCCGGGGGCATGTGGTATTCGATGTTTTTGGGGCTAAACGGCCTGACCGTGCAGGTGCGGCAGAAGTCGAATTCCTGGTCGGTGCCCACGGTTTCGCGGATCTTCCTGGCCAGCTCGCTGTTCCAGACGGAGTTGAAATCCTGGCTCTGGACGTTGCCGATCACGGGCGCGCCGAAGCAGCACAAGGTGGCGTTGCCGAAGATGTCGATATTCAGGTTGCGCCAGGGGCGGGTGCATTTTTGGGCGCTGCGGAAGACGGCGCCTTGCACTTTTTTGTGGTCCTCGGAAAAGAGCGAGGTGGGCACGACGGCGACGCCCTGTTCCCGGCCCTTGGCGATGGCGGCCAGCATCATGTCGTCGGAAAGGCCTTGGGAGAACCAGAGGCATTCCGGGATGAGGTCTTCCTTGAGGATTTTGGGATAGAAGACGTTGATGGTTTCCACGCCGAGCCGGGCCGCGGTATCGACCAGGCCCGGGAGTTCGGCGATATTGCTCCTGAGCGCCAGAAAATTGAATTCCAGGTGAGGGGTGGGCGAATTCTGCAGGCGTTTTTCCCTGGCGATGGCTTCGAGGTTGCGCAGAAGCTGGTCAAAGTCGCCGCCCCGGAGGAATGTGTACGTTTCGGCCGTGCCGGCGTCGATGCTGATGAGCAGGCGGTGGATTTTCTTGGCCACCAGGTTCCAGGCCATGTCGGCGTCGATGAGGGCGCCGTTGGTGATGATTTTGACCCGGCAGTCATACTCGTGGGCCAGGTTGAAGAAGTCCCCGATGCGTTTGTAGAGGAAGGGTTCGCCGCCGAAGGGATGCAGGTCCTGGACAAAGGGCAGGATGGGTTCGATGTTGTCCATGACCTTCCAGTTGAGCTCCCCGTTGAAGTCGGTCTGAAAGCAGACCTTGCAGCGGTAGTTGCAGCGGAAGGTGCTGACGATGGAGACGTTCTGCGGAAACGAGACGACCTCGCCGGTCAAGGATTCGGCGTAGAAGTCGTTCATCCGTTCGTTCATCGTCTTGATATTGGCGAGGTATTTCATGTGCCCTCCGCTTGGCTGTGGTTGAAGCGCCGGCGCCTTGCGCCGTGGACGAGCTCGGGCAGGGTGACGGCGAAAAAACGGCGCGGCCCGTCCGGCGCGAGCTCCGGCTGTCTGACGATGCGGCCCGGATCGTCGAGCAGCGTTTCGTACATCCGCCGGTAGAAACCCACAAGCCGGCGCTCGCTCCAGTGCCGCGAGATCCAGTCCCGCCCCGCCGCCCCGATTGCTTCGGTCTCGTCCGGATGGGCCAGGAGATATGCGAGCACATCTTCGGCCTCTTCCAGGCGCACGTTGCAAAAAGGATGCTCGCTTTGCCCGGAAAAGGCGCGCAGCAGAAAAAGCGTGCGTTCGTCGAGATAATTGAGCACCGGCTTGCCGAGGCTCAGGCCCTCAAGGCCGGAGAGATGGTAGGAGCCGTTGGCCAGGTCGTCGATGACGATCCGCGAGCGGCGTTTTTCCGCCAGGACCTGGGCCAGCGGGATAAGCGAGAACCCGTCGCGGGCGTTGATCCTCGCGCCGGTGTTTTTGGCCAGGCGCGCGAGCATGGCCAGGGTTTCCGGCGCGCCCTTGGTGCTCCAGCGGTTTTCCCAGGCGCTGTCGGTTTTGGTCGGGCAAAAAAAGACGTCCCATTCCCGGTCGCCGTCTGCCGGCAGGTAGGCGGGATCGTTCTCGGGGATCAGGTTGGGCACGACCATGGCCTTTGGGAAAAGTCGTTCCGGGTACTGGGCGATGACGATGCTCGGGGTGGGCGAGGCGAAGAGTTCGGCCACGCCGATGCCCCGGCGCGCCGCGATCAGCTCCGGGGTGCTGTGGAAATGGCGCAACAGGCGCGCGCCGGCTTTGGCCAGGCCCGCGAAATCGATGGGGGCGAAGTCCGTGGACTGCGCGTCCAGGAAATTGTGCAGGTGGATCACGTCCGCGGCGCGCGCCAATCCCAGGGCCGCCTCCGGGGTTTCCTCGAAAACGACGTCCTGGCCGTAGAGTCCGAAGCGCTTGGAGTCGACCAAGCGGGCCTCGATCCCCGCGTGCGCGGCCAGGGCGCGGCAGAGGCGGATGGGCGCCCCGGCCAGGGAGTTGTTGGAAAAGTGAACGACGCGCATGGGCCTAGGCTCGCCGGCGCGGCGAACGCGGCCGGGTTGGGGCGACGCCGCCGGACGCGCCCGGGCGGGGCGGGAGAAAGGCCACGGGGACCGTCTGAGCGTCGCGGCGAAAGTTCGGCATACGTTCCTCGGGCATTCTTATCGGCCGTTGCGGGGAAAAAATGAGCCTCCAGTGTAAACGCCGGCCGGCGGAGGCGTCAACGTGGCCACGCGAGGGCCTTGCTTTTTTGGTCGAAATGGGCAAAACTCGACCAAATGGGTTCCCTGTCCGGCGGCGATTCCGCGCATTGCGCACCCTGGACCGGAACCCACTGAACGCAGACTTTCTCGGGAGTGGCAATGAAGAACCTGAAGCTTGGGGTGAAGATCGGATTGGGGTTCGGTATTTTGCTTTTGATCGCCATGGCGCTGGGATTGATGGCGATACTCTCCATGCGTTCGGTGGGCGTCGATTCGCGGCGCATGGTGGAGGAGATCGTGCCTCAGGTGGATGTGGCCGCCGAGGTGGAGCTCCATTCCCTGCTGACCATGTACAACATGCGTTCCTGGGGCTACACCGAGGATAAAAAACTCTACGATCTCGGCATCAAAGAGCTCAACCAGGCCAGCGACGGCCTGAAAAAGGCCGCCGAGCTGGCCGCCAAGCATCCGGATTTGGCGGCGCTGAAAACCAACGCCGCCAAGGCCTCCGAGAAGGTGGCCGACTACTTCCGGTTGATCGGACAGACCGCGGACCTGTTCAAGGACATCGACGCCAACCGGTCCGCCATGGACGCGGCGGCCAAGGAATTCGTGGACAACGCCAAGGCCTTCGCCGCCAGCCAGGCCGAGCAGCTCGACAAGGAAATCGACGCCCAGGCCGAGCCGGCCAAGCTCAAGGAGCGCAACCAAAAGTCCGTCCAGGCGGCCGACATCCTGGATATGGGCAACACCGTCCGGGTGGCCAACTTCAAGGCGCAGGCCCTGCGCAGTCCGCAATTCGCCGAGGATGCCTTTGGGCGTTTCGACGCCATCGAGGCCCTGCTCGCGAAACTGCGGGCCGTGACCGCCCAGGAATTCAATCTCAAGCAGTTGGATGCGGTCAAGGCCGCGGCCGAGCGTTACAAGCAGGCCATGCGGGGCTATCTCGACAACGCCAAGAAGCTGGCGGACGTGGGCGCCAGCCGCGCGGCCACGGCCGATGCGGTCCTGGCGGCGTCGGAGGAAACCATGGCCGCCGGGCTGACGGAGACCTCGGCCATCGCCGCCCAAGCCGACCAATCGCTCACCAAGACCTCGGCGGTTATGCTCGCCGGCTTGCTCGCGGCCCTGGTCCTGGGCGCCGTGGTCGCCTGGGTCATCACCCGGGGGATCACCGGCCCGGTGATCAAGGGCGTGGAATTCGCCAAGAAAATGGCCGAGGGCGATTTGACCCAGACGCTGGACGTGAACCAGCAGGATGAAATCGGCGAGCTGGCCCGCGCCCTGCGCGAGATGGTGGCCAAGTTGTCCGGGGTCATCGGCGAGGTCATGTCCGGCGCTGGCAACGTGGCCAGCGGCAGCGGCGAGCTGGCCTCGGCCGCCGAATCCCTGTCCCAGGGCGCGACCGAACAGGCGGCCTCGGTGGAAGAGGTCTCGGCCTCGGTCGAGGAAATGGCCTCCAACATTCATCAAAACGCGGAAAATTCGAGCCAGACCGAAGTCATCGCTTTGCAATCCGCCGAAGACGCCGAGAGCGGCGGCCGGACCGTGACCCAGACCGCCCTGGCCATGAAGCAGATCGCCGAGAAGATTTCCATTATCGAGGAGATCGCCCGCCAGACCAACCTGTTGGCCCTCAACGCGGCCATCGAGGCGGCCCGCGCCGGCGAGCACGGCAAGGGCTTCGCCGTGGTCGCGGCCGAAGTGCGCAAATTGGCGGAACGCAGCGGCCTCGCCGCCGCCGAGATCGGCGCCTTGTCCTCCACCAGCGTCAAAATAGCCGAAGAGGCCGGCGAGATGCTGGTCCGCTTGGTCCCCAACATCAAAAAAACCGCCGACCTGGTCCAGGAAATATCGGCCGGCAGCCGGGAGCAGAGCGCCGGCGCCGAACAGATCAACAAGGCCATCCAGCAGTTGGATCAGGTCATCCAGCGCAACGCCTCGGCCTCGGAGCAAATGGCCTCCACCTCGGAGGAGCTTTCCAGCCAAGCCGAACAACTGATCGCCACCATCGCCTTTTTCAAGACCGCCGACAATTCCGGCGGCAGACGCCGTCCTGCCCCTAAAGCCCTGCCCCCGGCGAAAGCCCCGGCCGGACAGCGCGGCGCGGGCCAGGCCGCGGATCGCGACGGCGACGACGACGCCACGTTCGAACGCTTGTAACCCCCGCGTCCGCCCGCCGGAGACGGTGTTTCGCCCGCGACGGCGCGGCAAGGCGGGGCAGAAGGGCGAAAGATGAGTGAAATACGCGTGCTTATCGTGGACGACGAAACGGATTTCGTGGCCACGGTTGTCAAGCGGCTGACGCGCCGCCAGATCGCCGCCGAAGGCGCGGGCTCCGGCCGGGAGGCGCTCGCGATCCTCGGCGCCAAGCCGTTCGACGTGGTCATCTTGGACGTCAAGATGCCGGGCCTGGACGGCATCGAAACCCTGCGGGAAATCAAGAAGCTCCGTCCGGACGTCGAGGTGGTCATGCTCACCGGCCACGCCACGGTGGAGTCGGGCGTGCTCGGCATGAGCCTTGGGGCCTTCGACTACCTCATGAAGCCGGCCGATCTGGACGATTTGGTGGAAAAGATACGCCAGGCCCACGAACGGCGCCGAAGCGGCGGCAAACAGCAAGGCGCGTAGGCCGCCCCGCCTCCCTGGGCGCGCCTATTTCCCGAACGTGCGTTCCAAAACGAATTCGACCCGGTTGTTGCGCTGCCGGTTGGCGTCGTTGTTGTTGGGAAAGCGCGGTTCGAGGTCGGCTAGGCCGGTGGCCGAGAGCCGTTGGGGTTCGAGTCCGGCTTCCATGAAGTAGCGCAGCACGCTCACCGCCCGCAGCGAGGTGAACTCCCAGGCGTCGCGCCCCCGGATGTTCTTGGCCGTGAGGTCGTCGGCAAAGCAGCGGATGTTGATCCTCTGGTCCTTGTATTTGATGAAGATGTCCTTGAGCCGCGCCAGGATGGCGCGGCCTTCGGGGGTGAGGTCGGTTTGGTTCGCGACGAAGAGGTGGTCCGAGCCGACGCGCATGCTGACCACCCCGCCCTCGAAACTCGTGCCGATCTGATCGGAGAGGCCTTCCTTGGCGGTTGTCGTCTGCAAATCGTTGAAGACCCGCTGCTGCATGGCCTGGACCTGTCTGAGAACGGCCGCCTGATCGAGAATGCCCTCGATTTCCTTTTCCCGCGGGGTGGCCGCCTTGCCGCCGCGTTTGCCGCTGTCCAGGGCTTTTTGCACCGAGGCCATGGAGTCGTTGAATTTCTGGTCGTTGGGCGTGGACATGGAAAAAAGCAGCACGAAGCAGGCCAGCAGCAGCATGGACATGTCCGAGAGGGTGATCAGCCAAATGGCGTCGTCGCCGTGGTCGATCTTTTTGGCCGCAACCGGGCGTTCGTCGGAATCAACCATAGGTCTTCCTTTCCCGGGGGGGCAGGAACGAGGACAGCTTTTCGTAGACCAGGCGCGGGTTGTTGTTTTCCAGGATGCATTTGGCGCCCTCGAAGATGATCTCCAGGTGTTGCTGCTCCTGGAGCGTGCGCGAGGCCAGCTTGCCGCCGATGGGGGTGAAGATCAGGGTGGAGAGCACCGACCCGTAGAAGGTGCAGATCATGGCCACGGACATGGACGGGCCGATCAGTTTGGGGTCGTCGAGCCGGGAGAACATCTGCACCAGGCCGATCAGCGTGCCCATGAGCCCCAGCGCCGGGGTGAGCAGGCCCAGGCGTTTGAAGATGGTTTGGGCCACGGCGTGCCGCCTCTCCAGGGAGGCGATTTCGATCATCAGGGTTTCCTTGATCAGCTTGTGATCGGCGTTGTCGGCGATGAGCTGGCAGGCTTTCTTGAGGATGATGTTCTTGGTGACTACGTTTTGCAGGGACAAAAGTCCTTCCCGGCGGCTGATCTCGGCCAGCCGGACCATGATGCCGATGACTTCCGAATCCTTCACCTGGCGGGAGGTGAAGATCTTGAAGCCCGCCGCCAAGGCCTGGAGCACTTCCTCGAAGGGGAAGTTGACGCAGGTCGCGGCCAGGGTGCCGCCGAAAACGATCATCACCGCGTGCACGTCGAAGAACAGCCGCAGCGTGCCGCCGAGCATGATGGCCCCGATGACCATGGCCAAGCCGGCCACGAGTCCGAACAGGGTCGCTACATCCATGCCGCCTCCTTCATTCACCCGTCCATGCCGCCGGGCCGGCTCGTCCCTGGGCCGGCGACGTTCTGCTAATCGGCGCCTTTAGCGGACTTATTACCTTCAAGTCCAGTGTTTGACAATGCCGCGCGTCGGGCCGCGCGGGGGTCAAGGGGATGCCGGGCCTTGACCGCGCCTGTTTGTGCCCGGCCGACCCCGGGGTCGGGCGCGGCTGCCCCCCGGTCCGTTCCTCGGCCACCCGGGACGCCGGCGAACCAGCGATTGACATTTTTGATTTTATTCTGTTTATACTATGATACGACGAGGTTGGAGAACGGCCTGCGAGAATTTTCCCCCCCGGGATTGAGGCCGCGACGGCAAGGCAGTGCGGCCACGTCCGCGCGGCTGCCCGTCCGGCCGGAGAGGCCGGGCGGGCAAATCAAACGCCCGCTTTCCCGGCGGAGCGTGAACAGCGGCCTCAGGCGATGGATACATACCAATGGCACCACTTCAGAATACCCCGAAGATCACCCCGGAATCCATTGTCACGGATTTTATACTGAAAAATTTCGGCCATTTCGTCTTGGCCAGCGACGACCGGATTTTCGTGAACACCTTGCGGCGGGCGCTTGTTTCCGAACTCGGCCTGCCCTCGAACTGCATGACGATCATATCCCAGGAAAATCACATCATACGGGATGTCAAAGAGCTCTGCGTCAAGAAGAAGAGTCTGGTCCTGTTCATCCAAACCACCTTCGAATATAAACGCACCGACGAAACCGTCCGGTTCCTGGTCGCCAAAGTGAAGAATTGCAGGGTGGTGCTGCTCACGACCGAACAGGAGCTCCATCAACTGGCGCTGCTGCGGGAGCAGGGCCTGGCGGAAAACTGGATCGTCAAGCCGATCATTCTCAATCAACTCGTGCCCAAGGTCGCCTCGGTCATCATGCCGTACGGCCCGGTGGCCAGGCTGATCGCGGCCGCCGAGGAGCACTTGGCGCAGCGCGCCTACAACAACGTCCTGACCATCTGCAGCAAGATTTTCGAGATCAAGCAGGACAGCGCCGTGGCCCACATGCTCATGGGCGACGCCTATCTCGCCCTGGACCAGATCGATCAAATGGTCGAGGCCTACGAACACGCCAGCTACATGGACCCGCTGTTCCTGGACCCGCTCAAGAAGCTGGTCGAGTACTTCACGGAGCGGGGCGACTCGGAGCGCGCCGTCCAATACCTGGAGCGGCTCGACACCATCTCCCCCCTGAATCTGGAGAGAAAGATGGATATCGCCAGGCTCCATCTGGAGCTCGGCAACGAGGAGGACGCCAAGGGCGAATTCGAAACGCTCATGAAGCAGGCCAACAAGAAGATGCTCGGCGCGCTCAGCGAGACGGCCACCAAAATCGGCGACATCTACGCCAAAGCGGGCAATCCCGAGGCGTTCAAATACTACCACAAGGCCATCGATGTTTTCGGCGAGAACATCGATTCGTCGCAATTGCACCTGTTCAACAATCTGGCCATTTCGATGCGCAAAATGGGCAAATCGCTCGAAGCCATCGAAGTGTACGACCAGGCTCTCGCCATAGATCCCAAGGACGAATCGATATATTACAATAAAGCCTTGGCGTATGACGACTGCGGCGACAAGCAAAGCGCCTTGCAGAATATTCAAAAGGCCACAGCATTGAATGAGGTTTTTTTCAAAGATAATTATATGGCGGCGTACAACATTGCGATGATCTACGCAAAATCAGGAATGACCAAACCGGCGATGCAGTATTTGACTTATTCGCTAAAACTCAATCCCGAGAACGAAAAGTCTCGGGAATTGTACAAGTGCCTGAAAGAGGAATGCAAAACGCTTTAGGCTTTCGGGGCGCCGGGAGGAAAACCGGCGGGTATGCGGCCTGTCCGGCCGATATGAATGGGAGCGGGCAAACGAAGACGTTTTCCCGCTCCCATTCATAAGAACAGCCGCGCGGCGCGGCCGCGCAAAGTGAAAATCTTCGCGCTCCGCGTCATATCAGAGATATTCCACCAGCCGTTCGCTGGTCTGGCGCAGGCGGCGGCTCATCATCCTGGCGACGTTGAAGACCAGCTTGAAGGCCAGGTGTTTATTCTCTTGGGAGAGCTTGAGCAGGTTCTCGCGGGTCAAGACCAGGAGTTTGGCCGTTTTCTTGGCCCAGGCCGTGGCGGAACGCGGCTCGCCGTCGATCAAGGCGAATTCGCCGAACGCCCGGCTCGGTCCCATGCGCACCAGACTCTTGTCGGCCTCGTCTTTTTGATCCTTTTTCGTGATCTCGACCACCCCGCTGAGAATGACCCCCATATACGCCTCAAGGTCGCCCTCCTGGAAAATGACCTGGCCCGCCTGGTATTCCCGGACGTGCAGGTAGGCGGTGAGGCTGACGACTTCGTCCCAGGTCATGTCCGCGACCCAGGGCGCGGTGCCGGCCATTTCGCTGAGTTTGCGGCCGACCTCGGGGTCGAGCAGCAGGTCGTTTTCCGGAGTCCCGCCGGATAGGGAGAATTTTTTGGGCGGCATGCGTTTATCCCTCTCGCGCGTCCCGGTTCGCGGGCGAGCGGCTGATGTGTCCGTCCGGATGATGGGCGAGCGGCCCGCGCCGCTCTCCGCCCGCCGGGGCGATTTTGGTCTGAATGTCTTCGAGCATTTTGGCCCGGTATTGCAGGGCCAGGGTCTCGTTGCCCATGATCATGTCCAACTGGCGCGTGTGGATCAGCAGATACCCCAGAATCCTGATGCGTTCCAGAAGATAATCCATGTTGCCCTGGACGAGCCTGGCGAACATGGCGTCCTCCTTGATCTCGACCTGGAAATCGAACTGGTCCAGGACGTACCCGATC
>Ga0302275_10006658_pt1 | contig 10899 bp, 10 predicted proteins | sample III_Bog_N2_2_FD_200229 | JGI IMG/M metagenome (GOLD analysis project Ga0302275, IMG submission 200229) | Peat permafrost microbial communities from Stordalen Mire near Abisko, Sweden - III_Bog_N2_2 | ecosystem: Environmental > Terrestrial > Soil > Wetlands > Peat | place: Sweden: Abisko... | reverse complement strand
CAATGCCAGGCGCAGTTTGCCGTGGATCACTGGATTCAGCTCCGGAAGTTCAGGCATGGCGAGCGACCTGCCGGCGCTGGCGCGCTTCGAGCACCATCATGTATGCACCGAACACGATTTGGCATAAAAAGATGGCGACAAGAAAAGCAACAACGGTTGTAACCAGATTGCAGAAGCATGAAACGACAGCCGCCGCCCACCACACGATTGCGCAAAGGAACTCGGCTTTCCACTTGAGCGTGAGACTGCAGGCCGCATTGGCGAGGCCGATCATGGCAGACGCGGCGGCAAAAAATGCGCGTGGATCGGCCAGGTGCAAACCGAAGCCCATCGCATCAAACAGGATGAACATCGAACAGCCGGTTGCAATCCAGATGGAAGCGATTGCGCGGCCGATGGTAGTTTCGGGCACCCGATATTGCCGGCGCGAAAACCCGATGAAGGTGAGGACGCCGCCGGCGCCCATGGTGATTGGCCACGCAATAGGAAAGCTGCCCAGCCACGCCCAGAAGAACGCGATGTAATACGCAATGCCCCACAACACGAAGGTCCAACCCCAGCTTTCCTGCTTGCGACGGCCTTCGTTAATCATTTTCTGCATCAGGTCGAGGCGTTCTCTCAGTTCCATTTCTTCAGCGTTTGCGTTCATGGGGTTTCTCCTTTACGTGCGGGACAATATTTCGGATCGCGGCAAGATCAGGCATACTCCCAGCGGCGGGCTACTCTGCGCGCAATCAGGAACAAGACGATGCCGGCGCCGAGCAGAACACCAACCTGGGGACCGAGGCTTGTTACCGGCAGATTGCGCCAGAATACTTTGGTGAACCCGTCGATGGCCCAGGCATTGAGGGTAAGCAGACCGGCCTTTTGAATGTTCTCAGGCATAAGGAAGCGCGGGAACATGCTGCCGCCAATCGACGACATAATGAGGATGAGCAGCGTTGAAAGTGCGCCGAGCTGCGCGCGTGTGTGGCAGGCGCTGGCCAGCAACAAGCCGAAGGCAGCCACGGAGAAGGCTGTCGCGATGCCCATGACGGTGAACCCCGCCAGGTGGCTGAAGAAATCGAGTTTGAAGACTGCCCAACCCCACAGGAACATGGCCACGAGTTGAATGAATGCGAGCACGGTGTTGTAAAAGAGTTTGCCGGCTAGCAGGCGAGTCATGGTGATGCGCGAACTGAGCACACGATCGAGTGCGCCGCTCTCAGCTTCGTCGAGAAGAGCTCCGGCCGAACCGGTAGCGGTAAAGAGAAGAAACATTACGCCGATGGCTGCCGCGTAGAAAGAAATCATGGAATTGTTTTTGTTGTCGCCGACGACCGATCGCGTGTTGACGGCGATGATGCTCGCGCTGGACGCAGTGTCGCTTCCGGATGAGGATGAGTTCTCCAGGTTGCTTTGGACTCTTTTGAGGTCGTCGAGCGAGGCTTGCATCTTGGCGCGCTGGGCAGGTGTGAAGTCGCCGAGGTAGCGTTCAGAGTATTGCATTCCCTGTTGAGCCATTACAGCGGGCATTGAGGTGAACGCGGCCTTCTGCAGCATGCCGATAACGACCTGCGGAGCGATCATATCGCTGGAGTCGTTGAGCAACTGGAGGGGGACCGCGTTGGAATCGGGCCCGAAGCCGACGGGATGCTGGCCGAAGCCGCTGGGAATGATGAGCGCGACCGAGAATTCGCCGGCTTTGACCGCAGCCTCGGCAGTTGCGGCGGTGTAGTCAGGCGGTACAGGCGCGTCTTTGCCGCTAGGCTCGGGATGCGTCGCAACAATAAGGGAACTTTCGCGCGAGAGGCCGCGAACGAGGCCGCGTGAGGCTTCGCTCTTGTCTTCGTCGACGAGGATGACTTTGACGCGGGGCGTGGTGTCGTGCCGGCCGCCGAAAATGACTGCGAAGATTGAAAAGAATGCGATGGGCAAAATGAAGCTGAGCACAAATGCGGCGCGATCGCGACGAAGAGCAAGCAATGAGGTACGGGCTACGCTGAACATTAGTCTCTTAACTCCCTTCCGGTGAGGTGAAGGAAAACGGATTCGAGGTTGGGGCGGCGAATTGAAACATCGTCGAGGATGAGGCCGGCGCTTGCTGCGCTTTCAAGCAATGGGCCAACTTGCGAGGAATGCTCTATGGTGAACTCCGCGGTGGAATCGACCAGGCGGCCACCATGAGATTCGGCCCATGCAACTATGCCGGGGACTGGACTGGAAAAGCGCGCCAGCACCTGGCTGCGCTGGCCAAAGACATCGCGAACCAGCGCGTCTTTAGTGCCCTGCGCAATCACCTTGCCGTGATCGATGATGGCGATCCGGTCGCAAAGTCGCTCGGCTTCTTCCATGTAGTGCGTGGTGTAGACAATCGCAGTGCCTTCGGCGCGCAGCGACTCGATCATTTCGAAGATGCGGTTGCGCGATTGCGGATCAACGCCGACTGTGGGTTCGTCCATGAGAACAATGCGCGGACGATGTACGAGGCCGGCTGCCATGTTGAGCCGCCGCTTCATTCCACCAGAAAGAGTTTTGGCGATGTCTCCGGCGCGGTCTTCAAGCGCTGCCCATTTGAGGCACCAGGCCACGGAATCATGAATCTGTGTACGGGAGAGAGCGAAGTAGCGGCCAAAGGCGGCGAGGTTTTCACGGACGGTGATGCGCGGGTAAAGTGCGATTTCCTGGGGGATCCAACCAAGGGCCATGCGCGCGCCCATGGAGCCGGCAGCGAGGCCGAAGACTTCCACGCTGCCGGAATCGGGGAGGACTCTACCCACGATGGAGCGGATGAGCGTGCTTTTCCCGGCGCCGTTGGGTCCGAGCAATCCGACGCACTCGCCGGCCTTGACTTCAAGGCTGACACCGTCAAGGGCGACTGTCTGGCCAAAGCGCTTGGCGAGGGAGACTACACGGAGCGGGAGGGCGGTGGGGGTGTCGTGGGAGGTCTTGGGTTCGAGGGCTGTTGCTGTGGGCGTCATAAGGGTTCTCGGTTTGGGTTTGTTTCGGGGAGTTTCGAGTACGAGGAGTACTCTATTTTATAGAGTACAGTTTGTCAAGAGAATTCGGCCGGGCGGGGTTCGCTGCGGCAAATTATTAATACAACATGTTTATGTTCATTAGCTTATGTGATGAAATTGTGGCGCGGAACTTAGGGGCTCGGCCGGGGCGCAGCCTCTGGAGACCGGCGCTGCCGGCTAAAACAACCGGAAGTTTACTTCGATGGTGATGCGCGTGGCCACGGCGCGCCCATCTTTCATTCCGGGTTTGAACCGATATTGAGGAATGGCTTCGAGGGCCTTTTCATCCAGGCCTTCGCCGAGACGCTGAACGACGACAGGGTTATGCGGAATGCCCTGGGCGTCGACGACAACCGTGATCATGCAGATGCCCTGATATTTGTTGCGGCGCGCTTCGTCAGAGAATTCCGGAGTGGGGGCAAAGATAAGTACAGGAGCCTTGACGCCATTTCCGGGGATGAGACTGTCACCCCAACCAGGGCCGAATGTATGCCCGATGCCATTGCCGTATGGGCCGTTCTTGCCTGAGCCTATGCCGCCGCCATCGCCAGGTCCATTGGAGAGGATGGCTACATTGCGAGAGTTCAACATACCGATGTTCGGCAATGACGGATCACTTGGCAGGGTGACGGTCTGCTTTACTATGGCCGGCTCAACCGCAAGCTTGGGATCGACGATGGTGGCAATGATGGGGAGCGCCAAAGGCGTAGCGGTGAACCTGGGCGGATTGCCGCGGGTTGGGTCGACCAGGTCGTGCGAACCGCTGCCGTTGCCGCCGTTGGTGGATTGAGGCGTGGCCGGAGCAAAGAGTGGAAAGTCGCTCAGCTGGATGTGACTCAGCGGCGTGGCCGGCGGGAAATGACTCGTGGTCGTATGAAGGCCGAGGACGAGCAGCAGCGCGATGAGCGCGCCGTTGACCGCGGTGGATGTGCCGACAGCCCAGGGGTTGGTGTGGGTGCGCGAATCAAGCGTGGCTGACGCGAAAAAGACTGCGCTGCCGGGTAGAGCAGCATCGGATTTGAGGCGCGAAGAATTGGGCAGAGTCATTTTCACCTCTGGGCGCAACGCTGCTTCAACGCTTCTTTGAAGCGAGGGATATTTCGCAACAAAGAATGTTGAAGGCTGGCGGATAGACGCGGTGGTTGAGCGGTGGTCAACAACGAGTGATGAAGAATTGGCGCGGTGATATGCGCTGGCAATTTTGGAAAGAATAGTCCGGAAGAATTAGTTGATGAGTGAGGCCGATTCATCGATCACACAATCGAGAACTCCAGCCCAATCGCCCGGCGATGATTGGCGGAATAGGCGAGCGGTGGGATACCACGGGGTTATGCTGAGCTGCTGCATCCAGCGCCAGTCAGAGAGATGGTGAAGAAGAATCCATACTGGCTTGCCCATGGCGCCCGCAAGATGCGCAATGCATGTGTCGGTGGTGACGACCAGGTCGAGTGTGGCTACCAATGCAGCGGTTTCTGCCAGGTCGCGATCGCGGCTTGAACCGTCGGCAAGGTGAAGGTCTTGTGGGAGAGTCGCAAGTTGATTGGCCGGGTCGCCCTTCTGCAATGAAATCCAGTTGGCGCGGATGGAATTGAAGAGCGGCAAAAGAGTGCGGAGATGCATTGAACGCTGGGCATCGGCGCGGTAGCGCGGGTTGCCGGCCCAGGCAATGCCGATGCGCGGCCCAGAGTGAGCGCTGGAAAACTGCGCGCGTTTTGCCTCGATCTCATCAAGATCTGCGCCGAGGTAAGCGCCACTCCACGGAGTGGTTTCGATGGTGGTTGAAAAGACGGCCGGGAGACTCATAAGAGGACATTCAAGGTCGTAGTCGTTGCCGGGCGCGCCGAGCACGCGGACTTGAGCCAGGCCGGCGCGAACGACTGCCAGGGAAAGGAGGAGACGCTCAACTGCCGGTTGGACTTCAAGGATCGGGAACCCGCCGCGCGCGACGACCAGGCAGGCATATCGAGAGAACTGGATGGTGTCGCCGAGACCCTGCTCAGCATGGAGGACAATGCGCTGGCCGTTAAGCGGCTCGCCACGCCAGCGAGGGCAAGTGAACGAACGCGGAGCCCTGTGAACTTCGCGGAATTGCCAACGGGATTCATAAGTGGCCCAGCCGCTTCGCCAATCGCCGAGTCGAAGTTGAGTGAGGGCGAGATTGTATTTTGCGCCTGCGTTTTCCGGGTCCAGGTTCACGGCTCGCTGGTGAGCTTGCAGAGCCTGAGTGACGCAGCTCATCTCAAGCAGCGAGTTGCCGCAGTTGGATGCGGCGCCTTTGCTGCCCAGCGCTTCAGCGCGCTCGAACTCGGCGATGGCTTCGGTGAATCGGCGCTCGTTGTGCAGAACGATTCCGAATTGGTTCACGGCTTCAGCGTGGTTGGGATCGACGGCGAGGGCCCAGCGAGCGAACTCGCGCGCGCCTGCAATATCGCGCACGGCAAGTTGAAGCTGACACCATGCAATGAGGGTTTCAATCTGTGCAGGTTTGAGTGCAAAAGCGCGCTCGAGACATTTACGCGCCGCGGAGAATTGTTTGCGCTCGCGCTCGAGGGCGGCCAGGTTGAGCCAGCCGGAAACGAGATCGGGCCGAAGATCAATCGCTCGGCGCAGCGCGCCCGCGGCCGCCAGATCGCGGCCTTGTTCGCGAAGCAGGCTGCCGAGGTTGATCCATGCGGCGGCATAGCTTGGCCTCAGGGCGATGGCACGTCGGTAGCGGGCTTCAGCTTCACGCGCTTTGCCTAGGTGATGGAGTGCAAAGCCCGCGGCAAACTCAGCCTCGACATAGCGCGGGCGCAGGCCGAGAGCGCTGCGGTAGCAATCGAGTGCCAGGGCGAAGTTGCCGAGAATGGCGAGGGCATTACCGAGGCCGAGATGCGCGCACGCCAGCGAAGGCTGGCGGCTTAGGGCAATTTCAAATTCGGGAATGGCTTCCGCGGGCCGGCCGGTTGCCAGCTTCAACTCGCCAAGGCTCATGCGCGCTAGCGAGTTGGAGCCGCCAATGCGAAGAGCCTGGTGATAAGCCTGCTCGGCGTCAACGGGTTGGCCATTTGCTTTGAGAGCTTGACCCAGCGCGATCCAGGGGGCGCTGGCGGAAGGCTGGGCAGCGATAGCGGCTGAGGCCATGCGGATTGCAGGCTCATTCTGCCCATCTGCGAGAGCGATCAGGCTCATTCCGAGCAGAGCTGGGGCATGCGAGGGATGGACTGCAAGGATGCGCTGGTAAGTAAGCGCTGCCTGGATCATTCGCGAAGTTGGCGGCGACGGTGCTTGTTGTTGAATTAAGGCGAAAGACAAGTGCACCTCAGTGGCCAGAGGTTGCACGGAGGGATGCATGTGAGGGACGAATTTGTTGGAAAGATCTAACGGAGATGACTCGCAGCGCACTGTGCCCCATCCATTTCGCAGGTTTTATCGCGAAATGGGTGGGAGTCCGACACAATATTTGCGCGCCGGATCAATAACTATCGTCCTGTTCCCTGCCCTTGATTTTGCCAGTTTGTAAGCGGCTTGGCGCTGAAGCGGCCGCGAATCTGGTTGACAGCGACGAGCCACGGCACGACTACCGAAAATGCAAAGCGCGCAAGCACTGCTTTGAAACCAAATCTGTGCAGGTAATGAAAGTCGCGATGAAAGGCGTACCAGGTTTCAAGCAGAAAAACAAAGAGGAGCGGAAGTCGTGTCCAGGGTACGGCAATCAGAGCGGTTAGTTGGAGAAGGCAACGGGCGGAATTACGAAAGAGGCGCGACCAGCGGACTCCAGCCTGGCCGTCGCTGATGGCGTAGCGCTTCATTTGGCGCGCAGCTGTGCGGAAAGTGTTGAGAGGACGATATAGGGCTTTGGCGTTTGAGACGAAGTCCGGTTGGGTGTGGCGGCGGGCTTCGAAGTCGAAAAGGGTGTCTTCGCCGACCAGCACTTGCTCAGGAAAACCACCGATCCGCTGCCAGAGGTCCTTTGTAAAAGCCATAGACCGGGCGGTGCAGGACTTGGTGGGCTCTGTGGCCGACAGCTTGACCGAGAAAAAGGGAGCAGAGGCCACGTCCCAGACGGTGTACCCGGTCGGATCAAGGCAGGTGCCGCCAAGAGCGTATTCGGCATTGCCTGCGACGATGCGTGCGGTCAGGTTCCGGAGCCAGTCTGGCGCGTAGGTGCATCCGGCGTCGGCACAAGCAATGATGGGCGATTTGGCGGCGGTGATAGCCACGTTGCGGCCGCGGGAAACAGGACCCCTGGAGTGCTTGAGGCTGCAGGTTTCGTCGCGAATCGCAATCAGGCGCGGCTCGCGGGAAGCGGCTTCGGAGAGCCATTCCCAGGTTCCGTCAGTTGAGCCGCCGTCGACAATGACGATTTCGGCCGGCGGTGGTACCTGGGAAAGCAGGCTATTGACTACCCGGGCGATATCGCCAATCTCGTTAAGCTCGGTGGCGATGATGCTTACGGGCTGCATGGGAAGAGTATAGCTAGCGGAGCGAATTGAAGCGGTTGAACGTTGACCCAAGGTACGGTTTAACGATAGAATCGTAGAGTTTGGCGCTGCGCCCCGAATGGGGTGCGCGGGAACGCGCCGGGTTCACCGCCAGAATTGGGCGTGTGTGCGGCCCGCCTTCCGATGCAGTAATAGCCTGTGTCCGCCCCACCGCAAAACCGGAATTAAGTGAAGTTAAGCGCTGTGTGTTCCTGGCGGCGCTGGAGGATTTGTTATGTACGCAGTCATTCGTACCGGCGGCAAGCAGTATCGGGTTGCACCCGGAGATGTATTGAAAATTGAGAGCGTCGCATCGAAAGATCAGACGGTCGAGTTCAGCGACATACTCGCTGTTTCAGGCGACGATGGCAAGATTGGCATGCCTTCGGGCGCCAAGGTGACAGCTGAAGTCCTGGGCGAAGGCCGCGGCGGCAAGATCCTGGTCTTCCACTTGAAGCGGAAGAAGCAGTACAAGAAGTTGCAGGGGCATCGGCAGAACTTTACCGAGGTTCGCATCAAGGCGATTGAAGCTGACGGTGTAACGTATTCCGCGAGCTAGCGCTCGCAGCTATTAGCTCTCAGCCTTCAGCTATCAGTTGTTTATGCGAAGGATGAGGCTCGGAGTTATCAAAGAATTTGCTGAGAGCTGACGGCTGAAAGCTGACAGCTGATTTTAGAAGGGGATTTAGCAATGGCACATAAAAAGGGTGGCGGGAGTTCAACAAACGGGCGCGACAGTAATGCGCAGAGGCTTGGCGTGAAGGCGTTTGGCGGCCAGTTGGTGACGGGTGGATCGATCATCATGCGGCAACGCGGCACCAAGATCAAGCCGGGCACAAATGTGGGCATTGGCTCCGATGACACGCTGTTTGCGAAGGTATCAGGACGCGTGAAGTTCACCGATCACGGAAATCGCGGCCGCTTTGCTTCGATCGAGCCGGTTGCCTCAGAGTAATTCGGCGCGAATCAGAAATTCTTCGGTTAACAGAAAAGGCCATGGCAATCGCCATGGCCTTTCCAATTTCGAAAACTCCCGCTTCTAGACTTCTGACTCGTGACCTTTGAGGTTGCGGTTTAGAACCTTGTCGACAACCTTCTCAACATCGGTAAGGAAGAAGCTGTTGGAGTGCTGAACGGCGACCTGTGTGCCGGTGTGTCCGAGCGCCGAAGCAATCTCATTCCAGCGATAGATGGTGGAGTTGGCCGGCATGACGACCGGCTGTGTGGCCGGCGCGGGTGCAGCGCAGTATGACGTCCAGAGGCCGAGCACGCCGAGAATCGCGCCCTCATAGACAAACTGTATAGGAGCAGTCAACGACGTGAAGCGCGAAATCAGGGTTGCGTGGATGAAGTCGTTCGCTGCCATGAATCCGAATCCCATTGCCAGCCCGAAGGCCATATCGCGAGCTGAAAGCTTCAGCGCATTCATGCACAGGCAGAGGAAACCAAGCAGGCAGAGTTCAAGAATGCTGACTGAGCGCATCATGGCGTATGCAATATCGGGGATGACCGCGATCCCACGGTGCGCGAACGATACCGTCGAGAGGGTCACGATGAGGGAGACAAATGCTGCCCAGCGAAAAACCACGACGCCGAACTTCATGAGTCCAGGCATGGCCGCAAGCGCAGACCGAAAAACCTCGACACAAACGAAGAACAGTAAAACTGCGCTGGCTATGTAGGCGCCCCAGAAGACCAAAAAATACGCCATGTACAAGTTTAGCGATTGGTTTTTTTGGTAAGCGGTGAGGAGGAGCAGGCCAACTGGCGTGGAGACCACGCGCAGTGCGAGGTAGTACCCCATGGCGGGGAACTTGGCGTTGAGCTTCCGACGCCAGAAGAGGAAAGCGAGAGTGGCGGTAAGCAGGAACTCAACCACACCCATCATCGACATTGCTTGAGCTGAGGACATAGACACCTGTACGACGATCCTGAGAGCTTTCTCAGAATAGCGCTAAATGGCTCAATCCTCAACCAGAATGACCAAACAATCTTGGCACTTTCGTGCCATTACCTTGGGTAGTTACTTAATCCAGGCTATTTATTCGGGCAGGTCGGGAAGCCTGGAACGCAGCCGGGCGTGGGCAAAGTGGCGGTCGCCGACTGATGGCTATTGATGGCGGGAGAAGTCTTGGGGGTAACAGCGGCAGCGGCGCCACCGGCAACGACAACAGAGAGGGCAAGGATGCGAACGACGAGTTTCATAATTAGTAACCTCTTATAGTTGAAAATCTGCTGAGGGATGTCCCCCATACACAAAAGGAATCATATCCAAATGGCGGCGTCAAGTACAGAGTTTTCATCAAGATCAACAGTTTGTAACGGCTTTGATTACTGAGGTCACATACCACCTACGTAATCATTATAGGTAACCAGTTTAAGGCCATTTGTGTGCCTTTGGCAATCATTCGACGCATGGTAAAATTGAGTTCAGAGAGACCTCGCAAAAAGCCCACTAATTTCAATCGTTTAATTCCTTCAACGCACTCGGGATCGAATGCCGAAAAACGATGGAACTGGGGCTGAAAACAGGTCGCAAAGAACAGGATTTATGGCGACTGAACCGATTGGCAGCATGCCCCCTCCCGACGAATCATCGTACACAGGCGAAAACATCACCGTCCTCGAAGGCATGGAGCACGTCCGCTTGCGCCCGGCCATGTACATTGGCTCGACCGGCGAGGTGGGCCTGCATCACCTTGTCTACGAGGTGGTGGACAACTCAGTCGACGAGGCTCTCGCAGGTTTCGCGACAAAGATCGACGTTGTCATTCATGTGGACAACTCCATCACGGTTGTGGACGATGGCCGCGGGATCCCCATCGACATGAAGACGCTGGCCAACGGCGAGGAAATGCCGGCTGTCCAGGTAGTGCTGACCAAGCTCAATGCCGGAGGCAAGTTCGACTCCTCCAGCTACAAAGTTTCCGGTGGATTGCACGGCGTGGGTGTTAGTTGCGTCAACGCGCTCTCGCAGGAATTGAATGTTGAGATCTGGCGCGATGATCACACCTGGGAGATGGACTTCAGCTGTGGCGTTGCCACCAGCGATCTGCGCCAGTCGGGAACCAGCAAAAAGCGCGGCACAAAAATTCACTTTCTGCCCGACAAGACAATCTTTGCGGCAACCGAGTACAACTACGACACCCTCGCACAACGGCTGCGCGAACTCGCCTTTCTGAACAAGGGGCTCGAGATCTCGCTCACCGACGAGCGGACCGCAGACTCCAAAACCGGCGAAGCCAAAAGGACTGTGTTCAAGTACGCAGGCGGCATCTCGGAATTTGTGAAGCACCTCAATCGCGGCAAGCAGGTGTTGCACGACAAGCCCATCATGATGGAAGCCTCGCGGTCGGGCGTCGAAATCGAAATCGCGCTGCAATACAACGACAGCTACTCCGAGACGGTTTTCAGTTTCGCGAACAACATCAATACCG
>Ga0302275_10006645_pt1 | contig 10908 bp, 9 predicted proteins | sample III_Bog_N2_2_FD_200229 | JGI IMG/M metagenome (GOLD analysis project Ga0302275, IMG submission 200229) | Peat permafrost microbial communities from Stordalen Mire near Abisko, Sweden - III_Bog_N2_2 | ecosystem: Environmental > Terrestrial > Soil > Wetlands > Peat | place: Sweden: Abisko... | reverse complement strand
GGCTGGAAGAAGGTGAGCCATTCGGCAGCCGGCGTGTGGCCGGGCCAGAAGTGCTCGTGGACATAGAGGGTGTTGCCGCGGCGGGTGAAGTTGGCGTTGTCGTTGCCGGAGATGGAGCCGCGCTCAGTGTTATAGATGGCCTTGCCGTTGGTGTCGAGCCACTTACCTACTGAGTCCAGTACAGCCACGGTCTCCGGCGGGATCGATCCATCGGGCTCAGGGCCGATGTTGAGCAGGTAATTGCCGCCGCCGAGAGCGCAGGTGGCGAGGTTGCTGACGATGGTCTTGGGAGTCTTCCAGGCATCGTCGCCGCGGTTGAAGCCCCAACTGTTGTTGAGGGTCATGCAGGTTTCCCAGGCGCGCCCCGCCTCAGAAGCCGTGATGTGCTGCTCCGGCGTGGAGAAGTCGCCATCGAGGCCATTGCGGTTGTTGACGATGATGTCGGGCTGGAGGTTGAAGACCATCTCGTTCATGCGCTCGGACTCCCACCCGGCGGCGTTCAACGGCCAGTCAACGTCGTACCAGAGGACATCGATCTTGCCGTAGTTGGTCATGAGCTCGCGGATGAGGCCGTGGGTGTAAGCGACGAAGCGCTTGCGGGCGGCCTCGTCGGTTTTGCAGATGGCGCCGTCGGGATGGTGCCAGTCCATGAGGGAGTAATAGAAGCCGACGCGCAGGCCTTCGGCGCGCGCAGCATCGACAAACTCACGGACCAGATCGCGGCCCGGGCCTTGCTTCATGGCGTTGTAGTCGGTGAGCTGGGTATCCCAGTGGCAGAAGCCCTCGTGATGCTTGGTGGTCATGACCATGTACTTCTGGCCGGCCTTCTTGGCGAGGCGAGCCCAGTCGCGGGCGGCATTGGGCTTGGGATGGAAGTGCTTGGCGAGCAGTTCGTACTGGGGAATGGGAATGCCCTCAAACTCCTTGGCCCATTCATGCTGGCCGATGACGCTGTAAAGGCCCCAGTGGATGAACATGCCGAACTTGGCCTCATGCCACCACTTCATGCGGTCGGCCCGCGTGGCCGCCTGCTTGGCGGCGGAGGGCGAAAGCGGCGCCTGCGGACCGGGAACCGCCGGCGCGGACTGCGCTGCCAATGGTTTGGAACCTGCCGCGGTTGCAGCCAGTGCCCCCGCCGCGCCCATCCCCTTCAAGAACGACCGCCTCGAACTCTCATTCCAATTCATGATCTTCCTCCCTCGCTTTTTGAGAACATGCAGCAACAAAAGTGGACAAAATTGTGCGTATGGAAATATAACAGGGCGCGCATAGGGCGTTCAGAGGCGCGGTTTGGCGGTTGTGGGGCCTTGTTTCATGGACGACGGCGATTCGCGCTCGGACGTGGATCTGGCGGGCTTCTGGTTATTGCCTGTCGGCGGCCAGATAGACGACGACACCGCCGAGCAGGGCCAGGGTGGCCAGGGCGGGAATCAGGACCAGCAGACTCATGCCGGAATCGGCAAGCGCAGAGGGCCACAGGGCTTCAAGATGAAGCGTGAAGGACTGGGGAAGCTGCGCAAGCCAGGAGAGCCAGCTGAGGCCATGGCGCGCCTGATAGGCAAGAAATACGACCACGAGGAGCAGATTGACGGCCAAGGCGAAGATCTGCGCGCCGAGGATGGGCCTGCCGACGCGCTCGACCGCGGCCTGGCGGCGGCGGAGTTGAGCGCGCCACCAGAGGACGCCGGGAGAAGCGAGAGGCGCTGCGGCGGCTGAGTGTGCCCGCGCGCGTTGAAAGGCCTGCTGGACCAGAACGAGGTCGCCGCAGGAGCGGCAGGAGGTTACATGGGCGCGGAGCTCCGGCGAGCAGGCCGCGGGCCAGCCGCCTTGCGCCAGCAGTTGGGCGACTTCTTTTTCGCAGGGGCAAGGGCGCAGGATCATGGCTGCCTCCGTGAGGGGGGATTCAGTTGCAGGCCTTGATTGCGTTCCTGCTGACGAAGCAGTACGGCGATTTTGCGGCGGGCGCGGAAAAGCAGCAGGCGAATGCTGGCGGAGGCCAGGCCGGTGATTTCGGCGATTTCGCGGTGGGAGTAGCCCTCAGCGTGCGCGAGCCAGAGAAGTTGGCGGTCGCGGGGACGAAGTTGCGCCAGGGCCGGGCCGAGGACAGCCTGCGAGTCAGACTGGGCGGAACTCGAGGTTGCGGCGAGGAACTCCTCGGGGATTTCTTCAATGGAGGCGAACTGCGGACGGCGCCAGTGGTCGCGCAGCAGGTTGGTGGCGATGCGGAAGAGGTAGCGGCGGCCGGCTACCTCTCCCTCGGCTTGAAGCGAGACGGGCCGCGAGGCGCAGAGGAAACGAACGAAGCTTTCCTGCATGAGGTCGTCAGCCAGCGCGGGATCTCCCGATGTGCGCGCCAGATAGGCCCACAGGGGGCGGGCCGAACGCTGATAGAAGCCGGCGAAGACGGCATTATCCATCGGGGGATCCATGGGCGCTTCCGCCGCATGGGGCGCATCGCCGGCAAAGACGTTCGGCAGGATCGATTCCCAGTTCATACGCTTCCTCGCCACTGCGCCAGCCCTTCCAACTCACTGCCTGTCCTGTGAATTGGGAGGGGGCAGGAGCTGGTTGGCGGCTGCGGAATTGTCGGGGATGAGGCCGAGGCGACCGGCCAGCAGCCAGGTAATTCCTGCGGAGATGATAAATCCCAGGCCGGGCATGAGGATTACGGTTCCCAGCACCAGCATGGGGATATCCAGATTTGGATTGGCGTTGCGGAGGAAGAGCAAACCGGCGCCAAGAAGGACCAGCACAATGCCGATCTGGAGGGGCATCAGGACACGCGCAACAGCGTTGGGCATGCGTTGATCCGTCTCAAACCCGATGGGGATGGGAGCGGCCTCAAGGAAGCGGCGGCCGGCCTCGGTTTCCATGTAGGCGGCCAGTTCCTGGGTGGAGCCGAACTTGTCAATGAGCCTGGCGTGGACCTCGCTTTGCAGCTTGAAGATGCGGCTCCAGCGACGATTCTCAATGAACTGGTTGATGAGCCAGAGCAAGGCGCCGAGGATGCAGATGAAGGCGCCCGCTGCTGAAATCGGCTCAATGATTCGTTCCATATCCGAGCGGCCGGGACGCATCTGCGACATGTCGGGCCAGACCTTGCGCTCGAGCGCATGATCGCGCCTTCCGTCCGGCGATTCGACCTGGGTGAAGAGATAGAACTCGGGGTTGCGGGCGACCTCCGGATGGCTGGCCAGAAACTGGGCGAGCTGAGGATTGTTGCGGCTGACGTAGTCCTGATTGGAGAGCAGGGATGGGTCGCTGGCCACGACGGAGGTGAGCGTGGGGCTCATGCGCAGCAGCTTGATGAGCTGCTCCTGCGTTGCCAGCAGGTCCTGGTCAGAGACCGGGGCCATTGCCGCGGGCGGTTGGATGGGCGCCGCGGGATGGGTTTGTGCAGCCGCCAAGGAGGCGAACAGGACGGCAGGCACTGCGATGAAACGGGAAATTGCGGACAGGCTGGGCCGGGCGATGAAGCGGGAATGGTTTTGCATTGCGAAATCCCCTGACTGGAAGAAGGCTTTGAGCCTCTTCTGCCCATACAACGGATGAGGAGCGCTGTTGGTTAACAGGGCGGGAAGTTCGAGCGGTTCTCCAATTTATTGAGGGGTTCCGGCAGAAATGTGGGCGGCGGTTTGGTGAGTGGTTGTGGCAGAACACCGCCGACCTCGCCACCCAGGTCAGATGGTGTCAGAGCAGCACGGCGAGTTACGAAACGACAAACTGGCTGGCGAGCCGAAGCGAGATGCGGGTGGGCATCTCAGCGATGATGGCCGCCGCCGGAATGACCGCCGGAATGGCCGCCGCCGCCTGAGTGCCTTCCGCCGCCGAAGCCCCCGGATGCGTGGCCGCCACCGTAGGATTTTGCAGCACCGTGTCCGCCGCCAAAGAGGTGAAAGCCGCCTGAGCGCTCCTGCCTGCCTGGAGATTGCATAAAGCCCCGGCCCGCCGGAGCCGCGTAGGAGCGCTGGGCGAAGCCGCCGCGTTGCTGGGCGGGCGCCGCTGAGCGCCAATTCTGCTGCGGACTCGCATAGACGCTGCCTGGCCGGTTGGCATAGCCCTGGCCCGCCCCGCCGTAGAAGCCCGACGCATAACCGGGCCGTGCGTAGGATTGCTGCGGCCGGACGGACATGTTCCCTTGCAGCTGGGAGCGGTTGTAGGCGTAGTTCTGCGGCGCAGGGCGGGCGTAGTTGCCAGAAGGCGCCTGATAGCCGCGGCCGGAGTTTTCAAAGGAACGGTTTGGCGCGTAGCTATTCTGAGGCCGGGCGAATCCTTGTCCGCCTGTCCCGTTGTATCCGTTGCCGGACCGCCCAAAATTGTCCCTGGGCTGGTTGAATTGGGACCGGTTATAACCGTCCGGCTGCCTGGGCATGGCTGCGCGCTGCGTAGAGCCGTACAGCGGGCCGCGCGGGGAATCCCAATGAGCCACCGTGTTGCTGTGGGAATAGTAGTTGGAGTGATTGAAGAGAATGGATTGGCTCAGCCAGTCCAAGGCCCAGCCCATCCAGCCAAAGGGGGTGTGGTTGAAGGCCGCCATGGCGATGCCCATCCCAAACCTGACCGGCCCGGAGCCGGCAAAGGACCCCAGCGATCCCAGCAGCGAAAAGCCCGGATACGGCGAGACCGGCTGCCCGTAGACGTCCCAGGGGTTATAGGCCGGCACGTAAACCACCTGCGGATTCGGCGGGTCGAGCTGGATGTAACCCTGGTCGTAGCTCACCTGTTCCTGCGGCGAGTTCTCAAGGTTTCCTGCCGACTGGGCGCGCTGGCGCATGACCTGCACGGTCTGGAGCAAATCCTGCGGCTGGTTGTAATAGGCATTGCCGAGATCGGTGGTCCATTGCAGGGCTTGGTCCATCTGGGCCAGCACCTGGGGAAACGCCGTCAGCGCCTTGACGCTGGGGTCCCAGGTCCGGGCGTTGGCTCCGGCCGCAACCTGGTCGGGAGAGCCATAGCCCTGCGCCTGCATCCCCTGGAGCCAATGATCGGCGCCTATCACCTGCGCCGGGTAAGTGGCCGCGGCCAGCACCTCAGCCAGCAGCGTGTCGGGATAGAGCGCGATCGGAGCGACCAGCTGCTCCAACTGCTCCGCGGTGAGCGGCTGCGCAGGCGGTTGCGCCTGGGCGTATTGCGGCTGTGGAGACTCCTGGGCTGGATAAGGCTGTTGGGTGTGCTGTTGCTGTGGGTAGGGCTGAGGCTGGGCGTATTGCTGTTGCGCGTAGGCCTGTTGCTGGGCGTAGGCCTGCTGTTGGGCATAGGGCTGTTGCTGTTGGGCGTAGGGCTGAGGCTGTGCGTGGGGCTGCGGCTGGGGGTCCTGCTGTTGGGCGTAGGGATCCTGTTGGACGTAGCCGGGCTGGGAATAGGGCTGCGGCTGGGGGTCGGGCTTTTGCGCATATTGCAGCTGGGCGTACTGCTGTTGCGCGTTGGGATGTTGTTGCGCAGAGGTGTGCTGTTGCGCATGCGACTGCTGCTGGGCGTGGCTGGGTTGGGGAATGGCGGTCTGGGGAGGGGTGGGTTGGGGAGGGGCGGTCTGGGCAATGAGGGGTGGGCCATAGGCCCGGGGCTTGGCGGGCGCGTACTGGACGCTCTCTAGATCGGCGCTTTGCGGGTTCGGGCTCTGCGCAGATGTGCCGTCTTGCTGGCTACCCTGCAGGGGCGCCTGCGCCCGCAGTTCTCCATTCGCTAAAAACAGCAGGAAAAGAGGCAGGAGCGGCGCAACCAGACGCCGCGCGTGGCCGGCGATGAAGGACGGCCGTGCAGAGGCATGGGGTTCGAAACCAGGCAGCAAAGATGGATCCTGCGGCTTGCGCGATGCGCAGAGGCAGAACTGGGCTTTCATGTTCCCTCTCAGCAGCCCACCTGGGACCGCCCGGTACTGTGCTTTCGACCCTATGACTAGCTAGACCCGGCAATCCAGGGTTAGTTGCGAAAGAAACGCCTCCGGCGGCAGGAATCCTGGCGTCTGGAGGCCGGAGGGCGAGTAAATCGGGAAAAACGGGTCAATTGCCCGGGGGATTGTGGGTGCGCACGGCGAACTCCAGGCGTCGTAGGTGAAGGCGGCCAGGGTAGATCAGGCGCAGGGTTTATCATCGAAGGTGGTGCAGGCGGTGACGGCTGCGCCTTCGTTTTGCAGGCCAGGAGTTGCGCGTCCCCAAAAGCCGCAAGCGCCGGGCTATCTGTAGTGGAAATGGACTCAAATGCGAGCAAAGACTGCGGTTGTGCTGGGCGCCCAGTGGGGCGACGAGGGCAAGGGGAAGATTGTGGACGTGCTGAGCGAGCGGTTTTCCGCCGTGGCACGGTACGCCGGCGGCCATAACGCCGGGCACACGGTCATCATCGGCGATCAAAAGTTTGTGCTGCAGTTGATTCCCTGCGGCGTACTGCGGCCGAAGTGCAAGGGCATTATCGGCAACGGCGTGGTGCTGGACCCGATCGCCTTTCTGAAAGAAGTGGCGAAGCTGCGGGCGCTGGGCGTGGGCGTGGACGAACAGCTTTTTGTGTCGAATCGCGCGCAGGTGATTTTGCCCTACCACCGCATGATTGAGTTGGCGGCGGAGAGCGCGCCGGGACGCAAGAAGATTGGCACCACCAGCCGCGGTATTGGTCCGGCCTACGAAGACAAGATGGCGCGCAGCGGATTGCGCATTGTGGACCTGCTGCGGCCGGCGCTGCTGAAGACCCACATTGAGGCTGCGTGCAGCGAAAAGAACGCCATTGCCCATGCGCTGTTCGGTACCGACCCGTTGGACCCGGCGAAGATGTACGACGAGTACGCGGCGGCGGCCGAGCAGGTGCGTCCATTTGTTACCGACACGGGACGGCTGCTGAACAATATTCTGGCCGAGGGCGGCAGCGTGATGTTTGAGGGCGCGCAAGGCACCATGCTGGACATTGACCACGGGACTTACCCGTTTGTGACCTCTTCCTCAGCCACGGCGGGCGGAGCGTCCACCGGAACCGGAGTGGGGCCGACCGCGATCGGGACCGTGATTTCCGTGACCAAGGCGTACGTGACCAGGGTGGGCGAGGGACCGTTCCCGACCGAGATCCACGAGGCAGTGGGCGACCATCTGCGGGCGCGCGGCAACGAGTACGGAGCGGTGACCGGGCGGCCCAGACGGTGCGGCTGGCTGGATATTCCGCTGCTGCGCTACTCCAACCAGGTGAACGGCGCGGAGTGGCTGGTGATTACCAAGCTGGACGTGCTGGATGAGTTGGCGGAGATTCCGATTTGCATCGGCTACGAGATCGACGGCAAGGTGACGGACGTGATTCCCGCGGATATCTATGGGCTGGAGTCAATCAAGCCGCGCTATACCAAGCTGAAGGGCTGGCAGCAGTCTACCGAGGGAATTACCGAGTTTGAGAAGCTGCCCCATGCCGCGCAGGATTATCTGCGCTTTCAGGAGCGCGAAAGCGGCGCCAAGATCGGCATGGTTTCCACCGGCCCGGATCGCGACCAGACGATGTTGCTGCCGGAGTTTGCACAGGCGCTGAAAAGCATTCACGCGTAAACTTGAAAAAATGTCCTGAGGCATGCAGCTCAGGCGAGAGAGAACCCTTTTATGGTCAGTTTTATTGTGCGGATGAAGTTTGCCCCGGAAGATCGCGACGATATCGCAGAAACCCTGCGCCGCTTGACTGCGGCTTCCCGCCAGGAACCGGGCTGCGTAAGCTACGTTCCCCATCAGTTGGAGGACGACCTCGACACCGTTGTCATCTACGAGCAGTACCGGGACGAAAAGGCGCTGGCCGCGCACCGGGAGTCGGAGCATTTCAAAGTGCACGCCGTGGGCGGACTCTTCCAGAAGATGCGGGACCGGTCCCTGGAAAATCTGATTGCTGTTGCTTGAGGCTGCTCGAGATTCCAGGGCCGGTTCGCTTGCCTGAAAGGAATGGCGTTTCACGCCGGATAGCGAGAGGAAATCCGTCCCGCCCGAGGCTCCGGCGACATAAAATGCCAGGTTTTCAACAGCTATTCATATCCCCGGTGTTGGATAGTTTGAAAACACATTGACCGGTGTACCTTTCCGGGGCTAACATCCGAGACGCAAATGACGGATGCATCGAACAAATTGCCTGTGAACATGAGCCGGCGGATGGCGCTCAGGGGTGCGTTCGTTTTTGTACTGATGGCGGCGTGCCTGGGCCCGCTGCTGGCGGCAATGCCCAAGCCGCTGAAGCACGAGAAACGCCACGAAATCTACCAACTCGAAGAGGCGTGGCGCAATGCGGTCCTCACTGGAAACGCCACCGCCATGGACGGCCTGCTGGCGGACGACTACGTGGCCATCACCTCCCACGGCACCCTGCAAACCAGGGAGCAGGTTCTGGCCAACCTTCGCGCCAGGCGGACGCATATAACATCGCTGGAAGTTTCAGACCGGAAGGTGCGCTTTTACGGGTCTACCGCGGTGGTTACCTCACTTGCCGCGGTGCTGGGCACGAACGCCGAGGGAGACGTGAACGGCAGCTTTCGCTATACCCGCGTTTACGTGCGCGATGCGCACGGCGAGTGGAAGATCGTGAGCTTTGAGGCCAGCCGAATTCGTGAACAGGGCGAACGCAAGTAGTTACTTTTTTCTTATCTGGAAGACAGTTAGTCATAGAAAGTAATCCTATTTTTTGGTTACCGATATATCGACTTATATTACTTACGTATAGCGCCTGACCCATAACCTAATTAGCGCATGCTCTCTATTGTGCTATAAACTTCGCATCGCGAAAGTGTGTGGAATCACGTTTTAGCGTATCCTGAACGGGATGATCACGTATCCTGAATAGGATGATCAGTTGCTCGTTGTGTCGTACAGACTACTAGTGGAAGTTTTTTATTCACTTGGCACAACGCAACGTTCGTATTGGCGGTTCTCAGCAAAAGTTGCAAATACCGCACGGGTTATGGCTTGCTCGGGCGCACCGAGCATCACGTTATTTGCAGGCACGATGGATCAGGGGTCATTGGGATGAGAGCAGCAAAACTGGCGACACTTAAATTCTTTTCATTATTGTTTCTTCTGCCGGGATTGGCGGGACTGATTATCTCTGCCATGATTTCGACGCACTATGTAGACACACTGCCGAAGTGGTCAACGCCTGAAGAGTCGCGCATTATTCCTCGTAACATTAATGGCACGGTGGTTTACCAGACCCCGGCCGAGGACCAGAAGTTGAGCCTGATTGAGGACTCCTCGGTGGGCGTGTTTGTGATCGGCCTGGGGTTGGGTTTGTACTATCTCGAACAGTGGGGCAGCGCCCGGGCAACGGCATCCGATGAAGAGGAAGCATTAGCCGAGTAGTTCACCCAAGGCCTGTAATCAAAACCTTTTTCGCAGAGCGCAGCCCACTACAATAGACAGATGCCTGAGCTTCCAGAGGTGGAAACCGTCGCCCGTGGCGTAGATGCGCGGGTGCGCGGAGACCGTATTGTCCAGGCCTGGTTTGGATCGCACCGGGAACCCTTGAAGACATCCGCAGCACAGCAGTCCAAGGGCCTTGAAGGGCGCACTGTGCTGGCTGTGCATCGCACCGGAAAGCACATTGTTTGCGAGTTGGGGCCTGCGCGGAGCACGGAGACCAAACCACGTTCTGGCCGGAGTACGGCGAAATCTGGCTATCTGACTTCAGTTGCAGTGGAAGCGCAATGGATTGTTCATCTGGGCATGACCGGGCGGCTGCTTGTGACCACCCCCGATGCACCGGTTGCCGCACACACCCACGCCCGCCTCAGCCTGGAGGGTGGGGGGGAGTTGCGCTTTGTTGACCCGCGCCGGTTTGGACGACTCGAATTCCGCGATCTTCGCCGGACCGAGGGGTTCAGCGCACCGGGCGCGGACCCACTGACGATTGGAGCGGAGGAGTTTGCCGCCCTGTTCCGGGGACGGCAACTGCCGATCAAGCCCGCCCTGCTGAACCAGACGCTGCTGGCGGGGGTGGGCAACATCTATGCGGACGAGAGCCTGTTTCACGCCGGCATCCGGCCGAGCCGGAGGTGCGCAAAGCTGACAGGGGCGGAACTCGAACGACTGCGGCTGGCCCTGCGCGAGGTACTCGAAAGCGCCATCCGGCTGGGTGGCTCCTCGGTCTCCGATTATGTCGACGCCAACGGCGAGCGAGGCTTCTTCCAACTGGAGCATTACGTTTACCGGCTCACCGCCCTTCCCTGCCGCCGCTGCCAGCATCCGATCCGGCGCATCGTGCTTGCAGGACGGGGGACGCATTACTGTCCGCAGTGTCAGCGGTAAGGCAAGTTTCTATGGTTTTCAGTAATGTTTTCTTGAGGCGACTTCCATAATCGAGAAAATCCTTACGGCACAAGCGGAGTAAGATATTGAAAATAAACATAATGATGAATGGCATAACGATTGCTATTAGATAAGCGCCAGTGATGTTTAGGCGCTGGGAGCATTTCGACCAGCCCAAAATAGAGAAGACGCCCGGTAAGAGTAACCGCCAACGAAGCGGCCCCGAAAAGGGAGAGACCGACCGGGAAGTCTCAAGTAGGTGCAGTGGGAATATCCCGTTGCCCACGTAATCTTGGGGGGCCAGTGACCAGCACAGAGACCATGGAGCGCCACTCTCTTGAGAGTGGCGCTCTTTGCGTTTTTGGGGGGCTTGACTCTCCTGGTGGAGATGGCGCGCTGCCGAGCCAGAACCCACGGAGCGGCAGGGTTCCACTTGCCAGCCGCACCGGTTCACTGTAATATCAGATTTGCCTATCAAGCGGCTGACGCGAGCCACCCGAAAGGGGCAGAGCAAGCTCGCCGCCGAGCAAGGAAACTTTGCCGAACAGTTGATTTCATTGCAGTCTGCGGGCGGCGAAGATTCCCATAGGAATGGCATCACCTGAGTAAGGCGCTTGGCCCTACCGTCACGATCCAGACAACCGGATTGAGCTATTTTACGGGC
>Ga0302275_10006643_pt1 | contig 10910 bp, 5 predicted proteins | sample III_Bog_N2_2_FD_200229 | JGI IMG/M metagenome (GOLD analysis project Ga0302275, IMG submission 200229) | Peat permafrost microbial communities from Stordalen Mire near Abisko, Sweden - III_Bog_N2_2 | ecosystem: Environmental > Terrestrial > Soil > Wetlands > Peat | place: Sweden: Abisko... | reverse complement strand
TCACCCAGTTTGTCGCGCAGCTCTTCTGCCTGCATGTTCTCGTTCCATACGGTACTTTCCGCTGCGTTACCTTCTTGCTGATCGCCTGTTGAGGTGCTAAAAATCTGCGTGAATTGCGCACTTACCAGCGCGCGGTGCAGGTTTAATTGCTCCAGCATGGCCGGGTAATCCGGGTAGCCCATGCCTTCTGCCAGTCGCGCATGGTCGTCGGGATTTTGCGGCAAATCCTGAGTTTGCTGGTCATCCAGATATTGCAGGCGGTGTTCGAGATTGCGCAGAAAAATATAGGCGGCACTCAATTCTTTCACAATATTTGGCCTGAGCTGGCCGTATTTACGCAGCAGTTGCAGCACTCGCAGGGTGGGGCGGGTGCGCAGGCTGGCGTCGCGTCCGCCGCGTACCAATTGAAACACTTGGGCGATGAATTCGATTTCGCGGATGCCGCCGGGGCCGAGCTTGATGTTGTTGAGGCGATCACGCCGCTGCACTTCCTGGCGGATTTGCGCATGCAGTTTGCGCATAGAGGCGAATGCACCGAAGTCGAGATATTTGCGGAATACAAAGGGTCGCGCGAGTTGCATGAGCTCTGCGGAATTTGCACTGTCAGCAGGGGAGACCACACGTGCTTTGATCCAAGCATAGCGCTCCCACTCGCGCCCTTGTGTGACCAGATATTCTTCCAGCGCCGCAAAGCTCATCACCAAGGGGCCACTGTCGCCATAAGGACGCAGACGCATGTCCACTCGGAATACATAGCCTTCCCCGGTCAATTCGTGGATCAGGTTAATCAGGTGACGTCCGAGCTTGGAGAAGAACTCATGGTTGGATAAAGTGCGAGAGCCAGCGGTCTCGCCATCTTCCGGGTATACAAAAATCAGGTCGATGTCGGAGGAGACATTCAACTCTCCTCCCCCCAGCTTGCCCATGCCGATCACCAGCATTTCCTGCGGTGCGCCGCTGGATGAACCTATTGGTGTTCCGTATTGCCCTACCAGAAATGCCATGGAAAAAGCCTGTGCGCGCCGCAGAGCCAGTTCTGCGAGGGCGGTCATGGTCGCCATTACTTCGTCCAAATTGGCTAGTCCACCCAAGTCGCGCGCCAGCAATTTGAGCATTACGCGCTTGCGTAGGCGCCGTAGTGCGCGCGACAGCGAGTCTTCATCGGTGATAGCCATGGTATCCAGCCAGGCTTCCATTTCTACGGCGCTGCAGGGTTGCGTATAGTGTGCGTGCAGCCATGGCAATAATTCGGCATCACTGTCGAGCAGGTTCCGCACATAACGGCTACAACGCAGCGTGCGCTGTACAATGGCCTCGAAATCAGCGGCGACGGGAGGGATGGCGGTATTCATGGCAGAGGCTTCGGGTTAGAATATGGGTTCACGTAAGCTCATTATAAATCCCGGGCGCTCATCATGGTTTGCTTGTTCGCGTGGCCTGTGGGTCACACCGCTAAATGCTGAAGACTTCCATGCGCCTTGCTTGGCGCGGCCTCAACCATTTGACCCGCATTGTGTTGGTCGGCGCAGTGCTGCTCGCATTTGTGTGCGGGGCATTGATGCTGAGTCTGCGTTATTGGATATTGCCGGACATAGAGCGCTATCACGGCCTCATCACCGTCTCCGTCAGTCATGCTGTTGGGCAACCGGTTTCCATCGGCAAGATCGAGGCCGATTGGAGCGGCTTGCGCCCCCATCTATTGCTCACCGATGTGCGTATTCTTGACAAAAATACACCAGGATTGACTGCGCTGGCATTGCAGCATGTGGACGGCGTGGTGGCGTGGACGACCCTGTTGCTGGGCGAAGTACGCCTGCATAGCCTGGAACTGGATCAGCCGGATTTACTGGTTAGGCGCGATGCGCAAGGCTTGCTGCATATCGCCGGAGTGGCGCTGTCTGAACAATCTTCCGGCCAGAGCGGTCTGGCAGATTGGTTGCTGCATCAGACTTATCTCGTGGTGCGTGATGCTCGCATTACATGGTTGGACGAACAGCGCGCTACTCCCCCACTTGTGTTCAATCAATTGAATCTGCTCATCCAGAACCGCGGACGCCACCACCGTTTTGCGTTGAGTGCGGTGCCACCGACTGAGCTGTCCGCGCAGCTTGATGTGCGCGGCGATTTTTCCGGGCGGAGTTTTGATGACCTGAAAGCATGGCACGGACAGTTATATACCCAACTTGATTATGTCGACGTAGCTGCCTGGCGTACCTGGCTGCCCCTGCCTGCGGGGTTCAAGCGCGGTAAAGGGGCATTGCGCGGCTGGCTGGATGTTGCGGACGGGAAGGTGAATCAGGTGACAGCCGATCTGGCACTGGCGGATGTGCAGGCGCAATTAGCCAATGATTTATTGCCACTCGATTTACACACGCTGCGTGGACGCATTGACTGGATGGAATCAGCGCAAGGATTTGAGGTTTCCACGCACCAGCTTTCCTTGCGCACGGATGGAGTGGAATTAAAGCCTACCGATTTTTACCTTCGCCTTGCCTATGCCTCAGACAAACAACCGGCCAGCGGCGAGGTGCGCGCGAACATGCTGGAATTGGCCCATCTCGTCAACCTGACGGATTCGCTGCCGTTGAGTCAGGATTTGAAGCAACAGCTTGCTGACTTTGCGCCGCAAGGGACGATCTCCGGACTGCATGCGAAATGGCAGGGCAATGCCGACAAGCCGGTGCATTACGAGGTCAAGGCGCAGTTCGACCAGTTGTCCATGAGGCGGGTAGGCAAGCTACCCGGCTTCAGCGGGCTGAGCGGAGAGTTAGAGGGTAGCGAGACCACGGGCATGTTGTCGCTAAATGCGCACAAGCTGACGCTGGATGCGCCTCAAATCATGCCGGAGCCGCTTGCGTTCGATACGCTAACTGCGCAAGGCAGTTGGCAGAAAAATCCGGAAGGGATGGAAGTGAAATTCAGCAATGTTTCCGCCGCCAATGCCGATCTTGCCGGAACTGTATACGGTAGCTTCCAGCCACTGCCCAACAGTCCCGGTCTGATAGATCTGAACATTAACCTGACACGTGCCGCGATAGGTCATGCCGACCGTTATATTCCGCTGAATGCGTTGGGCAAGGAAACGCATGCATGGCTGCGTAACGCGTTGCTTGACGGGCATGCTGACGAATTTCACCTGCGCTTGCATGGCGACTTGAAGGATTTTCCTTTTACGGAAAACAAGAAAGGCATTTTCCAGATAAAGGCGCGCTTCAAAGGTGGGGAATTGGAATATGCTAAAAACTGGCCGCATATAAATGCTATTACCGGGGAGTTATTGATACAGGGTGAGCGGCTGGAGGTGAATGCACCATCCGGCATGACGGCTGGCGCGCAGCTGCAAAAGGTCAGCGTGGTCATGCCGGACATGACAAGCCCCGACCGGATGTTGCAAGTGCGTGGCGAAGCAGCAGGTGAAACAGCGCGCAGCTTGGATTTTATCCAGCAAAGCCCTGTGCGTGGTTATATCGACGGCTTTACCGACGGCATGACGGTTCGCGGCAACGGCAACCTGCATTTGTCGGTGGACGTACCGTTGCGGGGCACTAAAAAGGTGGCTGTCGCCGGGAACTATCATTTTTCCGACAATGAGGTGAATCTGGGCGATGGTGTGCCTGTTGTGTATTCGGCAAATGGTGACTTGCTGTTTACAGAAACTTCGATGCGCACCAGGAATTTCAGTGCGCAAATCCTCGGCGGCCCTGCCACGCTGGCGTTGCAGAGCGGCGCGGATGGAATGGTGCAGGCCAAGGTGCACGGCAAGGCCGACATGGACGCGCTGCAAAAGAATGTACCTCATCCATTGTTGTCCCGTTTGCATGGCAGTAGTGATTGGGACGCTGAAATTACGGTACAGAAAAAGCTGACCAATGTGCTGGTTACCTCAAACCTGTCCGGTCTGGTTTCCGATTTTCCGGCGCCTTTTGCCAAAGGGGGGGATGAGGTTGTTCCGCTACGTTTTGAAAAAAGGAGCATGGTTGCGAAACAGGACGTGATTTCCCTGCAATACGGCAGCCTGCTCAACGCGAGATTGCTGCGCCGCGAGGAAGGTGGCGACATGGTCGTCAAGCGCGGCACGGTGAATTTTGGCGGTACCGGAAAATTTCTGAACCGAGATGGGGTATGGCTTACCGGTACGGTACCGCATTTATCGCTGGAAGGCTGGGGTGGCTTGCTGTCACCCACCGAAGGGAAGGGCTCAGGCGGGACATCCTCATTCCACATTGCCGGTGCTGACCTGACGATTCAGAAGCTCGATGCTTACGGACTCAGCATGAATAGCTTGCACGTCAATGCGCACAATCGGGATGGTGTACTCACGGCGCAACTGGCGGCAAATGAAATAAACGGCGAGGTGAGTTGGCAGTCGCAGGACAAAGGGAAACTGGTGGCGCGCTTGCGCAACCTGACTCTTGGCAAGGACAGAAACGGAGCTGTGGGCGAGGGCGGCAACAAGACAGAGATTGTACGGGAACCCAATACAGGTGAATATTCCACCATCACTGAGTTTCCGGCGCTCGATCTGGAGGTGGACGAACTCATGTGGAAGGATAAGCAACTCGGTAAGATGGAATTGCTGGCGCGGCAGCACGGCAGGGACTGGCAGTTGGAGCACATGCGCATTACCAATCCGGATGGCGTGTTGACAGCGGACGGGAAGTATTACATGGCGGATGGCAAAAAGCAGACACAGGTTAACCTCCAGCTGGAAATCAGCAATGCCGGGAAAATTCTCTCCCGTTCCGGTTATCCCGACAGCGTCAAGAATGGCAGCGGTAAGCTTGAAGGCGAGTTTGCATGGAACGGTGCGCCGGACGATTTCAGCTATGCTACGCTTAATGGCAAGCTCAGTCTGGATACGGGTAAGGGGCAGTTCCTGAAAATCAATCCGGGCGCAGGTAAGCTACTGAGCATACTGAGTCTGCAAGCGCTGCCCACGCATATCACGCTCGGTTTCACCGATGTATTCAGCCAAGGTTTCGCCTTCGACAGTATTACCGGCACTGGGTTGATCGATCACGGCGTGTTGGAGACCAACGATTTCAGGATTGATGGTACGTCGGCTAAAGTGACCATGCTGGGGCAGGTTGACCTGAACCATGAAACTCAAAACCTGCGGGTGCGTATTCTGCCGTCCGTGGGCAACAGCGTTTCTCTGCTTGGATTTGTCGGTGGGCCAGTGGTAGGCATCGGGACTTTTCTCGCCAATAAAATTCTGCGCGAACCACTCGATAAGTTGGCATCGTTTGAATACAATGTGACCGGTACCTGGATTAACCCGAATGTGACCAAAATAGGACAACCATCTGTCGGGTCAGCCGCTAAAGAAGGCAACCCTTAAGAAAGCATTGACATGCAAGATGTAAATTCCACCCAGAAGCGTAGTGACAAATCCGCATCCGCTATTGCGGATAAGGGCTTGCCCGCCCTGCGTTCCGCAAAAACCCAACCCTTCAAGGTCGCCGCCGTACAGATGGCCTCAGGCCCGAATGTCGCGGGCAACCTGAGCGAAGCGCGCCGCCTGATTGAAAAGGCAGCAGATCAAGGCGCGCGCATGGTGGTGTTGCCGGAATATTTTCCCATCATGGGCATGAGTGAAACGGACAAGGTGGCGGTGCGCGAACAGCCGGGCATCGGTGTGATCCAGTCTTTCCTCAGCGAGGCGGCGCGCAAGCACAAAATCTGGCTGGTGGGCGGTTCCATCCCGCTGGTCGCCAGCACGCCCGACAAGGTGCTGAATACCTGTCTGGTGTTCGATGAAAACGGCAAGCAGGTGGCGCGTTATGACAAGATACATTTGTTTAATCTCGTCCTCGGCAACGAACAATACCACGAGGCACGTACCATCGAATCCGGTAATCAGGTAGTGGTGGTGGATAGCCCGTTCGGGCGCATCGGCTTGGCGATTTGTTACGACCTGCGCTTCCCGGAACTGTTCCGCGCGATGAAGAATGTCGACATCATCGTGCTTCCCGCCGCCTTTACCGAGACCACAGGCAAGATGCATTGGGAAGTGCTGGTGCGCGCGCGCGCCATCGAAAATCTGGCGTATGTGGTGGCGGCCGCGCAGGGCGGCTATCACGTGAGCGGCCGCGAAACGCATGGGCACAGCATGATCGTCGATCCGTGGGGACGCGTGCTGGACCAATTAGCGCGCGGTTCCGGCGTGGTAGTCGCGGAAGTGAACCCATCCTATCAGGCCAGTCTGCGTGCCAGTCTGCCAGCACTGTCGCACCGTATTCTTTAACGTGACCACTATGAAAACCGATACCTCGTTTACCCTCGCTCAACAATCACTGCTCGCATCGCACTCGTTAGAGGTGCGTCATCTGGAGCGAGTCTTTAAGAAAATGCTGGCACATCGGGTGGATTACGCCGATCTGTATTTTCAGTACAGTCGCGCCGAAAGCTGGGCGCTGGAGGAGGGCATCGTCAAGTCCGGCAGTTTCGGTATTGAGCAGGGTGTCGGCGTGCGTGCGGTTAGCGGTGAGAAGACTGCCTTCGCCTATTCCGACGACATCAGTCTGGCAGCGCTGGAAAGCGCTGCGTTGGCTACCCGTGCAATTGCGCGACAAGGTGAAGCGCAGACGGTACCGCTCCTGAGTCATGTCAAAGGATTGCATCCGAGCAGGAATAAAAATCTTTATTTGCCGCACGATCCTATCGCCAGCTTGAACGATGCCGACAAGGTCGCTTTGCTGGAAAGGCTGGAGCGCTATGCGCGCGCCCTCGATCCACGCGTGACGCAAGTGATGGCGGGGCTGGCGGGCGAATATGAAATGGTGCTGGTGGCGCGCAGCGACGGCATGCTGAATGCCGACATCCGTCCGCTGGTGCGTCTGTCACTGCAAGTGATCGTGGAAAGCAATGGCAAGCGCGAACAAGGTTCGGCAGGTGGCGGAGGGCGCTTTGATTACAATTATTTTAGCGAGGATATCCTGCGCGATTATGCCGAAAAGGCCGTGCATCAGGCGGTTATCAATCTCGATGCCAAGCCTGCACCGGCGGGCAATATGACCGTTGTGCTCGGTTCCGGCTGGCCTGGTATTCTGCTGCATGAGGCGGTGGGGCATGGGCTGGAGGGCGATTTCAATCGCAAGGGAAGTTCCACTTTCTCCGGACGCATCGGTAAGCGTGTCGCTGCGAAAGGTGTGACGGTGGTGGACGATGGCACCATTGCCAACCGGCGCGGTTCACTCAACATGGATGACGAAGGCAATGCTACACAACGTACCGTATTGATTGAAGACGGTATCCTGCAAGGCTATTTGCAGGATACGCTGAATGCGCGCCTGATGGGTGTGCCAGTCACCGGCAACGCGCGGCGAGAATCCTATGCGCACCTGCCGATGCCGCGCATGACCAACACCATGATGCTGAACGGCGATAAAACGCCGGAGGAAATTATCGCCTCGGTCAAGCATGGCCTGTATGCGGCCAACTTTGGCGGTGGGCAGGTGGACATCACCAGCGGCAAGTTTGTATTTTCCACCACCGAAGCCTATTTGATCGAAGACGGCAAGATCACTGCCCCGGTGAAGGGCGCGACCCTGATCGGCAACGGTCCCGAAGCGCTCATGCGCGTCAGCATGATAGGCAACGACCTGGCGCTTGATCCCGGCGTGGGCACCTGCGGCAAGGAAGGGCAGAGCGTGCCGGTGGGAGTGGGGCAACCCACGGTCAGGATTGATGGGCTGACGGTAGGCGGCACGGCGTAGTTTATGGGGTACCTGAACGTTGGGATAGCTTCTGCGCCCTGACAGGCGTTCCCGGATTACGCTGCGCTGCATACGGGCTACCGACTGCGGTATAATCCGCGCCCTATTATGTTGATCTTTCGCGGACTCCACCCTTCTGTTGCACAGTCGGTTGCACTCACCATCGGTAATTTCGATGGCATGCATCTCGGCCATCAGGCATTGCTCGCGCAACTTCGCGTGGCTGCGCGCGCGCGCGGGTTGCCGACGGCGGTGGTGATTTTTGAGCCGCATCCGCGTGAATTTTTTACGCCGCAGCAGGCACCGGCGCGGCTGACCAGCTTGCGCGAGAAATTGGAGTTGTTTGCGGCGTTCGGTGTGGATCGCGTGCATGTGTGCCGTTTCAACAGCCGCTTTGCGCAGATGAGCGCTACAGATTTTGCCCATGCACTGCATGTCGAAGCGGGGGCGAAATTCGTGCTGATCGGCGACGATTTTCGTTTCGGCAGCGGGCGCAGTGGCGACTTTGCGCTGATGGAGCAGGTCGGTATGCAGCATGATTTTGAGGTGCAGGCGATGCATAGTGTGCTGCATGACGGCGTGCGCATCTCCAGCACGGCGGTGCGCGCGGCGCTGGCGGAAGGCAAGATGGATGTGGCGCAATCTTATCTGGGGCGTCACTACAGCATCAGTGGGCGAGTGGAGCACGGCAATGGTCTGGGCAAGCGTATCGGCTTCCCGACCGCAAACATTCAGATGAAACATAACCGTCCGCCGCTGTCTGGAATTTTCGTGGTGCGGGTGCAAGGTGATGACATACCGCCGATACAGGGCGTGTCCAGCCTGGGTGTGCGCCCGACTGTAAGATCGGATGGCAAACCGGTGCTGGAAGTTCACCTGTTCGATTTTGCGCGCCAGATTTACAACAAACACATGCGCGTGGATTTTTTGCACAAGCTGCGCGACGAAGAAAAATATCCTGATGTGGAAACGCTGACGCGGCAGATCGCGTTGGATGTGGAACATGCAAAGAAATGGTTTGAACACAAATAGTTTATTAGAGCTGGTTTTATCCCTTCCCTCTTTAAGTGGGAAGGTTAGGATGGGGGTAGAACAGATGGAATACGATGTTTATACCCCCTCCCTAGCCCTCCCCCTGCAAGGGGGAGGGGATACGGGCGCTATGGTTTTTACTGCGATAGATTTTGTTTTGGGATGAAGATGACTGATTACAAAAACACCCTGAATTTACCCGACACCCCGTTCCCCATGCGTGGCGATCTGGCCAAGCGCGAGCCGCTGATGCTGGCGCAATGGCAGGAACAGCAGCGCTACCAGAAGATACGCGCGGCAAGCAAAGGGCGTCCGAAATTTATTCTGCACGATGGCCCGCCCTATGCCAATGGCGACATCCACATCGGCCATGCGGTGAACAAGGTGCTGAAGGACATCATCGTCAAATCCAAAACCTTGGCGGGCTTCGATGCGCCCTACGTGCCGGGCTGGGACTGCCATGGCCTGCCCATCGAATTGCAGGTGGAGAAGAAGCACGGCAAGGCCATTCCGCCCGCACAGTTCCGCGAACTGTGCCGCGCCTATGCCGCCGAACAGGTCGAGCGGCAAAAGAAAGATTTTATCCGCCTTGGCGTGTTGGGCGACTGGGATCATCCCTACCTGACCATGGACTTCAAGACCGAGGCGGAGATCATTCGCACACTCGGAAAAATCTTCGAGCGCGGTTATTTATACCAAGGGCGCAAGCCGGTGAACTGGTGTCTGGATTGTCAGTCGGCACTGGCCGAAGCGGAAGTGGAATACGAGGACAAAACCTCTCCTGCAATTGATGTGGGTTTCGAGGTGAAGGACAAGCCTGCGCTGGGCAAGGCTTTCGGTGTATCTCTGCCGGGTGATGCCAAAGCGTATGCGGTAATCTGGACTACCACGCCGTGGACACTGCCCGCCAATCAGGCGGTGAGCGTGCATCCAGAGCATGAGTATCGTCTCATTCATACCACGAAAGGCTATCTGGTTCTGATCGCTGAGCTGGCCGATGCTTGCCTCGCACGTTATGGTCTGACTGAGGGTGCGAATGTTGTCGGTGTGTGCAAAGGCGCGGCACTGGAAATGTTGCCTTTGCAACACCCGTTCAATGATCGCATCGTACCCATCATCTGTGGCGAACACGTTACGCTGGAAGCGGGTACTGGGCTGGTGCATACCGCCCCGGCGCACGGGTTGGATGACTATTTCATCGGGCAGAAATACGATCTGCCAAACGATAATCCGGTGGGCGATGATGGCAAGTTCATCTCCACCACGCCTCCTGCCGGTGACACCGCTTTGGCGGGGTTATTTGTATGGAAGGCAAACGATGTTGTGATCGAGGCGCTCAAGGCCAGCGGTCACTTGTTGCATATCGAGAAAATACAGCACAGCTACCCGCATTGCTGGCGGCACAAGACCCCGATTATTTTTCGTTCCACGCCGCAGTGGTTCATCGGGATGGATAATGTTGCTTATCCAGTGACGGCGGATGTGGAAAAGCTGGTACGGGAAGGGCGTTCTCATCCGATTCATGATGGGCTCAGCCTGCGCGACCTCGCCAATCAAGCCGTCGCAGCTACAGAGTTTTTCCCATCCTGGGGACGCGCGCGCCTCGAAGCAATGATAAAAAATCGCCCGGATTGGTGCGTGTCGCGCCAGCGCAACTGGGGTGTGCCGATGCCGTTCTTTGTGCACAAGGAAACCATGCAACTGCATCCGCGCACGCCGGAACTGCTGGAGCAAGTGGCGCAGCGCGTCGAGCAGGATGGAATTGAAGCTTGGTTCAGCCTGAATTCTGTGGACTTGCTCGGCGAAGATGCGGAATATTATCGCAAGCTCTCCGATACGCTGGACGTGTGGTTTGATTCCGGCGCGACCCATGCTGCCGTGCTGGCGAAACGCGAAGAGCTGCGCTTCCCCGCTGACCTATATCTGGAAGGTTCCGACCAACATCGCGGCTGGTTCCAGTCCTCATTGCTGACCTCGTGTGCCATCAATGGCCGCGCACCTTACGATGCGCTGCTCACTCATGGCTTCGTGGTGGACGGACACGGCCACAAGATGTCGAAGTCCAAGGGCAATGTCATCGCACCGCAGAAGATTTTTGATACGCTGGGGGCAGATATCCTGCGTCTGTGGACGGCCTCGACCGATTACTCCGGCGAGCTG